>ERZ1066130.424-NODE-424-length-15981-cov-10.814706_pt1 | contig 15981 bp, 15 predicted proteins | sample MGYA00382777_ERZ1066130 | MGnify/ENA primary metagenome ERZ1066130 (study PRJEB33369, sample SAMEA5778360) | biofilm metagenome | biome: Industrial cooling water; feature: Water cooling tower basin; material: Biofilm | place: United Arab Emirates | collected...
AAGATGCCGCGGACGCGGCCGCCGTCGATGGCGAGGACTCGGATGTGTCGGCGGTGCCGACGCCGCGGGGTGAGACAGGAGCGGGGCGTGGAGGTTCGCACGAGAGGGAGGAATCCGCTCGCGTCGAGGTTTATTCGGGTTGGTGTTGCAGGACCGGGAAGTGGCGCGCGCGGACGGTCATCTCGCGCGGATTCGCGAGGCGATGATGAGAACTTCGAGGGCGGCCCAGAGACCGAGGAGAGGGAGGAGCCACCATGCGTGGGGGCCGAGGTGCTGGACGGCGCGTTGGGCGAGGTCGGGAAGCGTTCCTTTGGTCAGGCCTTTGAGGAGGCCGAGGATGGGGTGAGGTCGGGTTGCGACTCTGCCGAGGGTTCGGGCCCAGTCCATGCCGGGCTTTCCTTTGCGGGCGGCGGCGAGGATCGCGGCCTCGGCGGGGGCGTCGGCGTTGCGGAGGAGGGGGAGGGCGGCGTCGCCGGCGGAATGGAGGACGAGCCTTGCGGCCGGGCCTTGGCGTTCGGCAAACGAGGCGAGGATGCGCAGGTCGGCGGGGTTGTCGGCGTGTCGGAGAAGTCGCAGTGCGCCGCCCGGACTCATGGCGCGTGCGAGGGTGCCGACATCGGAGCAGAGGGCGGAGGCGGAGGCGGTGTCGCCCGAGCGGACGATGCGGAGCAGGGCGGCCTCGAGGGGTTTGGAGATCGCACCGGCCTTCTTGGCGGTTTTGAGGAGTGAGGGAACCCAGTCGATCTCGGGGGCGAGGGTGGTGGCGAGGCCGGCGGCGGAGAGGGCGATGATGAGTTCGTCGGGCTCGCCGCCCGCGGAGACGTGGGCCCCTTGGATGAAGAGGTCGCGGACGTCGCCCAGGATGAAGAAATCGGCTCCGACGGCTCCGAGGAGGCGTTCGAGGGAATCACCTCGGCCCGTGAGGGCACCGAGCCCGACTTCACGGGCTTTGCGGATCCAGGAGGCTTGTTCGGCGGCGAGACGGTCTCGCTCGGTGAGGAGGGAGGCGTGCGGTTCGCCCTGGAGCACATCGAGCCCGGCGTCGGCAAGGGCGATGGCTTCGGCGAGGCGACCTTGCGCCCCCAGGGTGCGGACCTCGGCGACAAGGTCGATGTCTGGGAGGGCGGCGAGACGGAGGCGGGCGAGGTGCGCCGAGCGGTCGGCGGCGAGCAGGGCGATCAGCACGCAGGCGACCAGAAGACGGGCGAAGGGCCAGCGGCAGCGGACGAGGCGGGCGAGGAGGTTCACGGATCGTCCTCGAATCGGACGGAAACGAGCGTGGAGGGCCCGGCGACCTTGCGGACCAGCTCGGCGACGCGTTCGCGGGTCTGTTCGCGGATGAGGAGTTGCTGATCGGGATCGGGGACGAGTTGCTGGGCGCGGAGGTGGAGATCGCGCCGGGCGATGCCGAGGTGGTGCTCACCTTCCGAGGCCCGTCGGCGGAGCCAGCCCGTGCTGACGCGGGCCTGCTCGAACTGGCCCAGCACTTCGACGGCGAGCCTGACGGGGGGAGGAAGGCGGACGAGATAGGCCTGGTGGAGAGGGCTGAATGTGATGCGTGAGGGGTCGAGTTGTTCGAGGTCGACGCCGAAGTGGAGAATGACGGGCGCGTTGACCTCGGCGTTGACGGCGCCGAGGAAGGAATCGTCGCGTGAGGAGGACTGGACGGATGTTCGCCACTCGACGGAGACGAGCTTCATGGCGCGGAGGGACTGGGCGATGTCGGGGATCTGGTCGGCGGTGATGGGGGTGGGCGTGTGAGCGGTTGAAGTCGGGAGGGGTTGGGCGGCGCGGCGGTCCTGAAGGTGGAGAAACAGACCGACGAGCCCGGCGGTGCACAGGAGGAGGCCGACGGGGGCGGCACGGAGGAGAAGGGATCGTGTGGCAGGGGATCGGGACATGCGTGGAGAGAGCATCGGCGAAGCGGGGTATCGGGCATCGAGGAATCGCGAGCGCGGGTACAGTGGACGTGTGAGGCCTGCGGTGTTCCTTGACCGAGACGACACGATCCTTGCGAACCGCGAGGCCACGGCGGGTACGGCCTGGCCGGGGGACCTGTTCGAGCCTTCGCGAGTACGGCTGCTCCCGGGCGCGGCGGAAGGGCTTTCCATGCTGTCGCGGGCGGGATGGCGATTGGTGGTGGTGTCGAACCAGGGTGGGCTGGCCGCCGGGGTTTGCACGCTCGGGGACGTGGAGGCGACGAACGACCGGATGCGGGCGTTGCTGGCGGAGTACGGGGTAAGTCTGGCGGGGGTGTACATGGCGCCGGCGAGGCCCGGGGGGCGCGTGGCGAGGTTCAACGAGGATGAGGAAGGCTGGCGGAAGCCCGGGGGCGGGATGCTGCGGGCGGCGGCGGCGGAGTTGGGGATTGACCTTGGGGGGTCTTGGATGATCGGGGACGCGGAGCGGGATCTGGAGGCGGGGCGTGCGGCGGGGCTTGATGCGTCGCGGTGTGTGCTGGTGGGGACGGCCGAGGCGCCGGACCTGTGCTGGGCGGCGCGGCGCGTGCTGGGGGCGGGAGGATGAGCGAGTTTCGGCTTTCGACGCGGGTTCGGGGCGCGATGGCGGATGCGAAGGTCCGTGCGGTGGTGATCTCGACGGCGCGGGCGATCGCGGAGCGGACGGGTGTTCGGCTTGGTCGGGTGGAGGCGGACGAGTCGGGAGTATGGGGGGAGGTCGATGGGCCTGAGGTGCTGGCGGTCGGGCTGGCGGCGGAACTGCGTCGGTCGACGGAGGCGTGGTACCGAGGACGGAGCGGCGGGGGCACGCTTTGGGGAGTTGAGGAGGAGGGTGCGTGATGAGAGGACGCGTGCCCTTGCGGCTTTTGGTGGTGCTGCCGAGTTGGGTCGGCGATGCGGTGATGGCGACGCCGGCGTTGTCGCTGATCCGCCGCCGGATGCCGGGGATTTTGGTGGGCGGGTTGATGAGGCCTGGGATAGATGCTCTGCTGGCGGGATCGGGGTTGCTCGACGAGGTTCACGTGGAGCCGGCGGGGGGGATGATGGGTCCCAAGCGGGCGGCGGCGAAGGTCCGTCCGATGCGGTACGACACGGCGCTCCTGCTGACGAACTCGTTCTCGACGGCGCTCACGACGAGGCTGGCGGGGATTCCGAGGCGGATCGGGTATGACCGCGATCTGCGGGGAATTCTGCTGACGGACACGCTGAAGGCGCCGCGACGGAGTGATGGATCATGGGAGATCGTGCCGGCGGTGGAGTACTACTTGAGGCTGGTGCGGGAGTGTTTGCTGGGTGAAGGGGCGGAGGGGCCGGTGGAGTACCTGTCTCTGGCGGTGACGCCCGAGCAGGAGCGAGAGGGTCGAGCGCTGATAGGTCGCGCGGGGATGGAGGGCGCGCGGTACGCGGTGCTCAACCCGGGAGGAAACAACCCGGCGAAGCGGTGGCCGGCGGAGCGGTTCGCGAGCTTGGCGCGTTGGCTCCATGAGTCGTACGGGCTGCGGTGCGTGGTGAACGGGTCGCCCGGGGAGCGGGACTTGACGGAGCGGATCGTGGAGCTGAGCGGGCTTGGCGGATCGGCGGCGTCGCTGGCGGGGTTGGGGGTGACGCTCGGTGCGCTCAAGACGGTCGTCCGGGAGAGCGTGCTGATGGTGACCAACGACACGGGGCCGAGACATATCGCGGCGGCGTTCGGGGTGCCGGTGGTGAGTTTGTTCGGGCCGACGGACCATCGCTGGACGACAATCCCGACGAGGCCCGGGGGGCCGGAGCGGGTGGTTGTGGCGGATCCGACGCTGCCTGACGAAGAGCGAGCGAACGACCACCCGGAGCGATGCCGAATCGAACGGATCGAGGAGGAGCGGGTGCGGGAGGCGTGCGTGGCGGTGCTGGCTGGGGCGTCGCGCTAGGGGTGCGTTTGGTCGATCCAGGCGTCAGGAACGGCGTAGACGGCCCGAATGGGGGGCAATTCGCCCGGTGAGGGGTGGAGTCTTGACCCTGCGGGGGGTGGATCTACGATTGCTTCCTTGCTCGGGCGGCATGGGCGGCCTGGGCGACAAGTGGACCCACGGGGGCGTAGCTCAGTTTTGGTAGAGCGCATCCATGGCATGGATGAGGTCACGAGTTCGAGTCTCGTCGCCTCCACTTGAATGACGACGGGCCCGGGTCGAGCACCCGGGCCCGCGTTGTTTTTGGGTGGCGGGTGAGGCGGGATTTGTGCTTGCGTCGTGTGGGGTGGTGCGGCGACAATCGGTCGATGAGAAAGCTGATCGCGGGCGTGGCGGCGACCTTGCCGCTGCTTTCTTCCGGTGCGTCTGCGCAGTGGTCGACGGACCCGGGTGCGAACCTCGCGGTGGCGACGGGCGGGGACGAGCAGGTGCTGTGCAAGACGGTGAGCGGGCCGGCGGGCGAGACGTACATCTCGTGGTTCCAGCTTGAAGGGACGGGCGGCGGGGCGAACTACAACCTGTGGCTTGAGGTGCTGGACCGCGCGGGGGCATCGATGCTGCCCGGCGGGGGGCCGATTCGCGTGGGGAATCGGACGCAGGGGACGTCGCTGGTGGACTACGACATGATCGCGCTGCGAGGGGGCGGCGTGGCGATCGCGGCGAGCGACACGCAGAACGGGTCGGATCTCGACGTCGCGGTGTACAAGGTGACGCGAGACGGGCAGATCGAGTGGACGCGAGAGGCGTCGAACAACGCGTGGTACGAGCCCGACCCGAGGCTGGCGGAACTGACCGACGGCGGGATCGCCGTGGTGTGGCCCCGGCTGAGTTCGGGCGCGTACGGGCTCCATCTGCAGGTCTTCACGCCGGGTGGAACGCCCCGGCTGGCGGCGGACGGAGTTCGCCTCGCGACGGGCGCGACAACGGAAGCGCCGGCGTTTCAGGAAGTCGTCGCGAGCGACGCGGGGTCGCTGATCGTCTCCTGGGCGCGGGACACACGGCAGTTCAACAGCCCGCGGCATGTGATGGCGAGGAAGTTTGATGCCGCAGGGGCCGCGCTGTGGGGTGCGGGGCCGATCACGATCAGTTCGTTCTCGGTGCCGATCGCGCATCGGCCGAGGCTTCTGAGCGACGGCGAGGGCGGGGCGGTGCTGGCGTGGCACGATTTCCGCGCGGGGGATCGGTCGCAGGTGTTTGTGCAGAGGATCAGCGGGGCGGGCGCGATCCGGTGGGCGGCGAACGGGCTGGCGGTCTCGACGAGCACCACGACGTCGCGCTTCGATCCGGCGATCGCGTTCTCGCCCGAGGCGGGTGAGGTGTTTGTCGCGGCGCTCGAACGGTCGATCAACCAGAACCAGCGCGGGCTGATGGCGCAGAAGGTGGCGTCGGACGGGACGCTGGCATGGTCCGGCTCGGGCGTGCAACTGCTGCCGCTGGACGCGACGGACGAACTGTTCCCGCGGGTGCGGTCGGTGGCTGGGGGCGGGATGATGGTGTTCTGTTTGGATGCGCCGGCTTCGCCGCTGCCGGGGAATCGCGTGATCGGGTTCCGGTTGGACGGGGCGGGGAGTTCGGTGTGGTCGCAGCGGCCGCTGCTGGTGTCGTCGAATCTCAGCGTCAAGGGAAGGCTTCCGATCACGTCGTTGCCGGACGGCACGGTGGTGCTCGCGTGGGAAGATGGACGCTCCGGCGGGACGGACATCTACGCCCAGGCGGTGAACCCGGCGGGCGAGTTGGGGCGGCCGGCGTGCCCGGCTGACGTGAACGGGGACGGGTTCCTCGACTTCTTTGATTACTCGGCGTTCGTGGCGTGTTTCGAGGGGCAGGGATGCGAGCCCGGGATTCTCGCGGACTACAACGGGGACGGCTTCGCGGACTTCTTCGACTTCGCCGACTTCTCGTCGGACTTCGAGGGCGGATGCTGACGGCGGAACCGGCGGGATCGCGCTAGAGTTCTTCGCCCCGCCACCCCCGGGGCGCACCCACAGCACGAAGGCCAGGGGGGCTTGGCCGACGCAAGAGCCCGGACGCAACGTTCAGGGCTTGGGAGATTTGACCATGGCAGGATCGGGCAAGAACACCTGGACGAAGGAAGAACTGCTGAGCCGACCGATCGAGCACATCGACATCACGAAGTTCGATGCCAGGCCGATCGTGAAGGCGTACCGCGACATGGCGTATTCGAGCCGGACGCTCGCGCAGGCGGCGGACATCTACTCGATGATGCTCAAGGACAAGGAGTGCGCGGTCATCCTGACGCTCGCCGGGTCGCTGATCTCGGCCGGGCTCAAGAAGGCGATCGTGACGATGCTCGAGAACAACATGATCGACGCGATCGTGTCGACGGGCGCGAACATCGTCGACCAGGACTTCTTCGAAGGCCTGGGCTTCAAGCACTACATCGCCCCCGGCAGCCCCGAGGCCCCGCCGGTGGACGACATGACGCTCCGCAACTGGATGATCGACCGCATCTACGACACCTACATCGACGAGGATGACCTCCGCGCGTGCGACGCCAAGACGCACGAGATCTTCAACGCCTTCGAGCCCGGCGCGTACAGCAGCCGCGAGTTCATCCACGCCATGGGGTCCTACCTCGCCAAGCACCATGCGAAGAACGAGTCGATCGTCAAGACGGCGTACCTCAAGAAGGTCCCGATCTTCGTCCCGGCGTTCTCCGACTGCTCCGCCGGGTTCGGGATCGTGCTCCAGCAGACCGAAGCCATCGAGGAAGGCCGCGGGCAGGTCGCCTTCGACAGCGGCAAGGACTTCCGCGAACTCACCGACATCAAGCTCGCCTGCAAGGACACCGGGCTTCTCATGATGGGCGGCGGCGTCCCCAAGAACTTCGCGCAGGACATCGTCGTCGCCGCCGAACTGCTCAACGAACGCAAGGGCGGCAAGGCCCGCGGCGACATCGGGATGCACAAGTACGCCATCCAGATGACCGTCGCCGACAGCCGCGACGGCGCCCTCTCGGGCTCCACGCTCCGCGAGGCGTGCTCCTGGGGCAAGGTCGACATCGTGCACGAGCAGATGGTGTTCGGCGAGATCTCGGCCCTCTTCCCGATCCTCGCCAGCGACGCGTACCACCGCGGCGCATGGAAGGGCCGCAAGGGCTTCAAGTTCGCCGACCTCTTCGAGAAGGGTGCCGGCGTCCCGGATTACGCCGCGGCCTCGGGCAAGAAGCGCGCCGGCACCCGCTGAGCACGCACCCATCGCTCATCTCAACAAGTCACACTGACCCCCGGCCCGCGCCGGGGGTTTTTCGTGCGCACACTCCACTCGAATCGGCCTCGCAAGAACGGCTCCACCCGCCCGGAGCGGCGCCGCCGGGATCGTGGGTCGGCGGCGTCTTCACGTCCCGTTGATGTAGGCCTCAATGAAGGCGTCGGCGTCCTGACCCGTCACGGACGAATCCGCGTCAAAGTCCGCCGCCGGCGAGTCCATCATCCACTCGTCCAAGTAGATCATCAGGTCCATCGGATCCACCACCCCATCGTGATTCATGTCGCTGTTCGCGCTCAGCGGCTGAATCGCTTCGTAGTAGATCTCGTCCGTCGGGATCATCTGCAGCAGGTCGTATCGCGTCTTGAACGCCACCGGAGACTGATGGATGAGCCGGATGCGCGAAATCGGCGCATTGCTCGCCGTGGTATCAGGGAAGACGTACTGCCCTTGGTCGTTGGCGATGAACTGCACACGCATCCGCCACCGATTGTCCCCCACCGATCGCGGAGCGACGAACGTGTACGTTTCCGAGAAGTTCAAGTCTCGCAGGTCGGCATACGCGCTGACGCCCGATGGATCATGCATCCACATCTGAACCCGGCCGAAATCGTCCGCCGTCGGCACTCGCCCCGAGTTTGACCCGGTGAACTCAATCGAGCACTCGATATTCACCTCTGCCTTCGTCCGTGACTCCGGGAACGAGCCGCTCCCCGCGTCATAGGCCCCGGCATACGTTGTGTCGATCCAGTCGAAGTCCACGGTCAGGACGGTCTGATGCACCGTCTGCGTTACGCCACCGGAGTTCAGGATCGGGATCGGTCTGGAGTTCAGCCGCACCTCACGCTCCGACCACACGGTCTGCGGGAACTCACGCAGGGTAAACTCCAACCGGCTTGCCTTCTGTTCCTGTGTCTCACCCGCATCTTCGTACACCACCGCCGGGAGCGTGCTTTGCGACCACGTCCTGGTGTACTTCCTTACCTTTGTCGAGTACACCTCCACCACCGACCTTTGCGTCTGTTCCCACGCGTTCAGGAGTTCCGCGAGACTCACTGATCGAGGCGGATCCTGCTGCTCATTCGCCGTGATGTACCATTTCGTCCAGAACATCCCTTCCTTGATGTTCTTCCCCCTGAACATTCCCATGAGCGCCCGTGTGTTTCTGCGTGACGTAAATGCGCCCTCGAACTGCTCCGGAACGTCGTCGTGGTCGTTGGCACGCGGCATCGTCAACCACGGAGCCAGGTTCCGCTGGACATTGACCAGCCCCGTCCCCGGCGTGTTCAGGATCGACTCCGCCGTGTGCCGATGGAACCGGATCGCCGCCTCCACGTCCTCCTCGTTCGGATGCCCCGCTTCGTACAGGTCCTTCCGTCGCCACCCCGGCTGCCCGAACAGCGGCTCCAGTTCCCAGTACCCCAACGCGTACGCCACGGGCGAATCCGTCGTCCCGCTCGCGCTCGTCACGAAGTCGAGCATCCGACGAGAGGACGCCGCGGAATGCAGCGAGGAGATGTAGTTCCGCGGACCGCCCCGCGCCTTGTGTCGCGCGAACCTTGCACCACCCTCGCGCGGCGTCCACGACGGAGGGTTCAGGTTCGACGTGGTGAGGTCCGTGACCCACGGGCGGTCCCCTTCCCACCCAAAGGTGTCCGGCAGGCCGTCAGCGGAGAAATCGCCGTAGTTCCCGCTCCGCACACCCGACCCGGGCCACTTGTCCCGAAGAACCCGGTGAAAGCAACGATCAAGAACCTCGTCACGGACCCTTGTGCAGAGTTCCGAGTACCACGTCAGGTACGGGGCGTTCTCGTTCTCGTACCAGAACTTGTCGAGCGTCAGGCGCGTCGAAGGATTGTCTACAGGCCAGTCCCAGTACCCGTTCGCGGTCCGATACTCGTTGTAGCACTGCTGGAGGGTCTTTCCGCCGGTTCCGGGAACGACAAAACTCGGGTTGTTCCAGTACGAGTACTGCGAGTGCCCGTACTGCCCCGGATTCGCGAGGTAGTCCAGAAACCAGACCCCGTTCGCACCCGCTTCATCCACGAACAGGGGTTCGATGTCGAAGTAATACCGGTACGTGCTCGGATGCGGGATCGCGTTCGGCGTGCCCGCGCGAATCGTGTACTCCTGATCGAGGCGGTTCACGAAACGCTCGAACCACGCCTTAAGCGGCGCTCCGTCCTTGCCGTTGGCGAGGAAAGGATGCCTGTACGAGCGGGCGTACCCGTAATCCAGCGTCTCACGGTCGTCCCAATCCGCTTCCGTGCGTCGCACAGGGAACCTCGGTGGCAGGTCGTTCTCGAACTCTCCGATGCCCGGCAGCCGATCGCTGCTCAGAAAGAACCTCGCACCGCCCAGATCACTCTCTGGTTGCCCTGGAGCTGCATCGCATTCCGGCGAGTCGTATCCGAAGTTCTGAATGAGTACGGTGATTGTTTCGTTCGCCAGTCGTCCTGTCGTCACGACTTCCGAGTACACCTCCGCGGCCACATGCTCGGCGAGTTTCTCGGGATTGTTCCGGTAGCGGTCAATAAACTGCCCGTTCTCATACCACCCAGCGTTGAGGTTGAACTGAACGATCTTTTTGACCTTGCTGGTGGTCGGCGCGTAGAACACGTTCGTGTCCGCCGGGTATTCCCCCCACATGTAGAACGTGGGGATGTTGAGGGTTTGGGCTTCCGCAGACAGAACCGCGGTCGTTCCCGCCACCAGAGCCGCGATCATCTGGCACCGATTCATACAAGTCTCCCTTCACGGCGACATGCCGAAAGCAGGAGACTACCACGGATTTCGGAGCGCGCGCGCCGTAATCAAAGAGAAAGCACACACGGTGGAAACTCTGTTCAACGCTTCCGCCGCGCCATGATCAAATATCCACCGACGACCATCAGAGGTGCGGGCGTTGGAATCGTCGCGACGAAGGTGCCCCACCTCGCGGGATCGCTGTAGTCGTAGATTGTCCCGTAGATGGTCCGTCCATCTCCCGTCACGCGAGTGTTGCCCAAGTACAATCCTAACGGCACTTCCACACCGTGCCGAGTGAGGTAGTCTGTCACTCCGAGCATCCCCCACGCCTCGGACCAGACAAACTGATTGTCGGGACCGACGGGGCCGTTCACAACCATGCAGTACCCCGTCACGATCGACCCGTCGTCCGACACCGAAATCGCACGGCTATCGACAAAGTTCTCCAGCACCCCCAGCGACCTCGGGGTGCCGTTCGTCCATATCGTCGCGCGACCCCCAATCCCACTTTCCGAGATCCCGACCACGGTCTGGCCGTCCGCCGTCACATCTTCCGCTTCGCAGAAGGTGCCGTTCAGCGCCGGAAGCCGTGTGAAGCCGCTGGATGCGCTCCACGCGTAGGCGATCGTATTGAACGACCCGTCCAGCCCGCTCCCCACCACCACGCGCCCGTCAGCGCTGACGCCCTTGGCCCGACTGAACCCCCCCAGCCCCGGGATGGGCTGGATCCCGCCCTGGGGCGTCCAGACGAACCCTTCGTACACCGCGCCCTGACCCGCGCTCACCGTCCCCACCACCACCGTCCCGTCCTGGTTGGCCGCCTCCACCTCGATGTTCGTCGCGTTCACCGCGTTCCCCAGCCCCTGGAACGTCCCCGGGCCCGTCCAGCGGTACATCTGATATCGCCCGGACGACCGCCGCGAACTGCCGAAGATCGCCGTCCCGTCCCGTGAGACCGCCTGGGCCGTGTTCGAGGAGCCGAAGCCCGGCTCTCCACCGAACACCTGTAGACCGCCATCGCGAGTCCAGCGGGCCGAACCGCCCGTAGCGATCCCGACAATCACAGATCCGTCCGCCGAAGCGTCGTATCGGGTGAAGTTCGGGATGTACGTCCACGTCTGTCCGAGAACCGACCCGGCCATCGCCGCCCCGCCTAGCACCGCCACAGCCCGCACACACGTCTTCATCCCCCCAACATACCTCACGATCCGGGCTCTGCCCACCCCAATCCGCCACTTCGCCCGCCACCAGAGCCGCGATCATCTGGCACCGATTCATACAAGTCTCCCTTCACGGCGACATGCCGAACGCAGGAGACTAACTCGGGTTCAAGGCGAGATACATCTGGAACTGAGTTTTCCACCGAAATCGTGGGTTCTTCACAACTCAGCGTCGCCGACGAGCCGCCATCGAAAGTCCGAACACAACGATCAGGGATCCGGGACTGGGGATCGTCGCGACAAACGTTCCCGATGATCCAGGCCCAAAGTACCCCGAGCCGTAGAGGGTTCGACCGTCGGCCGTGACCTTGACATTTCCCAGGTACATCCCTGCGGGAGCATCGATCCCGTACCGACCAAGGAACTCCGTGACGCCCAGCATGCCCCACGCTTCAGTCCAGACAAACTGATCGTCGGGACCGACGGGGCCGTTCACAACAATGCAGTACCCCGTCACGATCGACCCGTCGTCCGACACCGAAATCGCACGGCTATCGACAAAGTTCTCCAGCACCCCCAGCGACCTCGGGGTGCCGTTCGTCCATATCGTCGCGCGACCCCCAATCCCACTTTCCGAGATCCCGACCACGGTCTGGCCGTCCGCCGTCACATCTTCCGCTTCGCAGAAGGTGCCGTTCAGCGCCGGAAGCCGTGTGAAGCCGCTGGATGCGCTCCACGCGTAGGCGATCGTATTGAACGACCCGTCCAGCCCGCTCCCCACCACCACGCGCCCGTCAGCGCTGACGCCCTTGGCCCGACTGAACCCCCCCAGCCCCGGGATGGGCTGGATCCCGCCCTGGGGCGTCCAGACGAACCCTTCGTACACCGCGCCCTGACCCGCGCTCACCGTCCCCACCACCACCGTCCCGTCCTGGTTGGCCGCCTCCACCTCGATGTTCGTCGCGTTCACCGCGTTCCCCAGCCCCTGGAACGTCCCCGGGCCCGTCCAGCGGTACATCTGATATCGCCCGGACGACCGCCGCGAACTGCCGAAGATCGCCGTCCCGTCCCGTGAGACCGCCTGGGCCGTGTTCGAGGAGCCGAAGCCCGGCTCTCCACCGAACACCTGTAGACCGCCATCGCGAGTCCAGCGGGCCGAACCGCCCGTAGCGATCCCGACAATCACAGATCCGTCCGCCGAAGCGTCGTATCGGGTGAAGTTCGGGATGTACGTCCACGTCTGTCCGAGAACCGACCCGGCCATCGCCGCCCCGCCTAGCACCGCCACAGCCCGCACACACGTCTTCATCCCCCCAACATACCTCACGATCCGGGCTCTGCCCACCCCAATCCGCCACTTCGCCCGCCGCCAGAGCCGCACGCAACCGACGCCGAGGCAGGACGGCTCGCGTGTGCGACGACGCGGCGAGAACGCGTGGTAGACTGGCCCGATGAGCAACGTGATGCCCTGGGTCGTGGCGGCGGGAGTGACGGCGATGTCGATCGGAGCACCGCCCGCGCCGACGAGGTCCGAGGTGTACGCGCCCAAGGCGATGGCGGCGACGAGCCACCCGCTGGCGACGCAGGCGGCGCTCGAGGTGATGCGGTCGGGCGGATCGGCGGTGGACGGGGCGATCGCGGCGAACGCGTGCCTGGGGCTCATGGAGCCGACCGGCTGCGGGATCGGCGGGGATCTGTTCGCGATCGTGTGGGACCCTTCCACCCGGCGGCTTCACGGGTACAACGGGTCGGGGCGGTCGCCGGCGGGCGTTTCGCTCGATCGCCTGCGTGAGATCCTGACGCGGGACGGGCTGAAGGAGATCCCGCGGGATGGGCCTCTCACCGTGACGGTGCCGGGCGCGGTGGACGGGTGGTTCGCGTTGCACGAGCGGTTCGGGCGCGTGCCGATGTCGAAGGTCCTGGAGCCGGCGATCGGGTACGCGCGGGACGGGTTCCCGATGGCGCCGGTGATCGCGGAGGCGTGGGCGATCAGCGCGAGGAAGTTCGGGCGCGAGCCTTATCGCTTCCCGGGGTTCATCGAGCAGTTCGTGCTGGGCGAGCCTCGCTCGCTGAAGCCCGGCGAAGAGCCGACGCCTCCCAAGGCCGGGGAAACGTGGAAGAACCCGAATCTCTCGGCGACGTACCACATGCTGGCGAAGCGAGGCCGCGAAGCGTTCTACGCCGGGGAGATCCCGGCCGCGATCGAGGGAACACTCTCGCGGCAGTTGCGGTCGGCGTGGCTGACGGCGGAGGACTTTGCGAAGCACCGCGGCGAGTGGGTGGAGCCCGTGAGCGCGAACTACCGCGGGTACGACGTGTGGGAACTCCCGCCGAACGGGCAGGGGATCGCCGCGCTGCAGATCCTCAAGATCCTGGAGGGCATGGACCTCCGCTCGATGGGCTGGGGGAGCGCCGATCACGTGCACGCGTTTATCGAGGCGAAGAAACTCGCCTTCGAGGACCGAGCGCGGTTCTACGCGGATCCGGCGTTCTCGGCGTCGCCCGTGCGGACGCTGATCAGCGGGGAATACGCGAAGGAACGCCGCGCGCGGATCGACATGAGCAAGGCCGCGAAGGCCGTCGAGCCGGGGCGCATCCCCACGGGCGCGGACACGGTGTATCTCACGGTCGCCGACGAGACGGGGATGATGGTGTCGCTGATTCAGTCGAACTACCGCGGGATGGGCTCGGGCGTCGTGCCGGTGGACGAGAGCGGGCGTGCGTTCGGGTTCATGCTGCAATCGCGCGGCGAGCAGTTCGCGCTGGTGGAAGGGCACCCGAACGTGTACGCGCCGGCGAAGCGGCCGTTTCACACGATCATCCCCGCATTCATCACGAAGGACGGGGAACCTTGGATGTCGTTCGGGGTGATGGGCGGCGCGATGCAGCCGCAGGGCCACGCGCAGATCGTGATCAACATCGTGGACTTCGGGATGACGCTCCAGCAGGCCGGGGACGCGCCGCGGATCCATCATGATGGGTCGACCGAGCCCGCGGGGGAAGTGCGGCCGATGTCCGACGGCGGGGTGCTGAACCTCGAGCCCGGCTTTCCCGAGTCGACGATCGCGGAGTTGGTGAAGCGCGGGCACACGATCAAGCCGGCGGCGACCGCGTTCTTCGGCGGCTACCAGGCGATCCGACGCGTGTCGGGCGGCTATGAAGGGGCCACCGAGCGGCGGAAGGACGGGAACGCCGCGGGGTGGTGAGCCCGGAGCCCCGGGGGTTTTCCGGGATTGCGGGGCGGGGCGACGCGCGGTAGCGTGGGCTTGCCGCGCCGTCCGAGTATCGCCTGCGGCAACGGAGAGTGCACATGGAGTTCATCGGACTGTTGTGGCACGCAATCCTGCTGTCGGCGTTGGCGGCCTGGTTCTGGTCGTTCTTGTCGTGGGCGGCGATGAACCTGCACGGGCCGGAGTTCCGCAAGCTGCCGGATGAGGACGCGTTCTCGAACGCGCTGCGCGGGATGAACATTCCGCGGGGCGTGTACATGTTCCCGTACTCGGGAGGAAAGGAGGGATGCTCAACGGAGTTCCGGGCGAAGTGGGACGCCGGGCCGGTCGGGATGCTCCAGATCTGGACCCCGCGCGTGAGCATGGCTCGCAACATGCTGCTGACGTATCTGACGTATGTGGTGGCATCGCTGCTGACCGCCTACGTGGGGCACGAGGTCCTGCCCGTGGGAAGCGATTTCTCGCGTGTTTTCCGCGTGGTCGGCACGATCGGCGTGCTGACGTACTGCTTCGCGTTCATTCCGACCATGATCTGGTTCCAGGGGCAGCCTCGGGCGATGGTGATGGCCGTCGTGGACGGCTTAGTGCAGGGACTTTGCGTGGCGGCGGTGTTCGCGTGGCTCTGGCCGAAGGCGTGATCGTGGAACATGTCGGGGCGATGGCGGTACAACGCGGGTGTGATCGGGCGGACGATACAAGTTCTGTCGGCGCTCTGCCTCGGCGTGCTCACGACCATCTCGGTGGCCTGGTGGTTCGCCTGGCACGAAACGCAACTGGCGATGCCATACCTGATCGAGCCGCCCGGCGCAAGGATCGTGGCGCCACTGCCGCCGGGCGCGGCCTCGGAGCCCTTCGTCGGCGGTGTGGTGTCGATCGAGGCCGCGAGCTTTCCCGGGACGAACCTCTGGAGCATCTCGCGGCACCAGGCGGACTGGCTCAGGCCTGAGTTCGTGTCGCGAGGAGACCTTCGCCTTCCCGCGTGGATCGGACGTCTCGCCCTTCCGTGGGAACACAGCGCGACGTGGGAAGCCGACCTTCTCCACGACGGGACCATCCTCACCCGTGGATGGCCTGTGCCGACGATGTGGTCCAACGTCCGCACGACGGGGAGCAAGGCGGTATTCGAGGGGGGGGCGTTCTATTTCGAGGGTTGGCTTGCGAAGCTGGGCCCAAGCGGACCGCTGGTGATTCTGCCGATGGCGTCCTCGTACGACGTGGCGTTCCCTCTTCGGCCCATCTGGCCGGCGTTTGTCCTGTCCTCGGGGGTGTGGAGCGCGGGATGGTGGTTCCTCATCGCCGGTCCAAGGTGGATCCGGCGACGGTGGCGTCTTCGCCGGCATCGGTGCACGAACTGCGGGTACCTGCGGGCGGGTCTTCCACCCGGTTCGGCGTGCCCTGAATGCGGGCATCCCAGCGGCTGAGCGTCGGCAAGACGACGCCGCCCGTTCGCGCCCGGGGCCCTATGCTCTCTGCTTCCTTTTTCCCCAAGGAGTTTTCATGGCTTCGTCGCGTGTGATCGTCTCCCTCTTGCTTGCTGTCGGTGTGGTTGGATCGGCCGCGGCCTACCTGCAGCCCGGAGGGGCACCGCCCGCAACGCCGCCCGTCCCCGTGCTGCCCGCGCAGCCCCCGGCGCCCAAGCCCGTGCCCGTTCCGACCGGCGAAGTCGTGAAGAAGACCGAGCTCGAAGGCGGTCTGATCGCCGAGGACCTCA
>ERZ1066130.425-NODE-425-length-15974-cov-8.970099_pt1 | contig 15974 bp, 11 predicted proteins | sample MGYA00382777_ERZ1066130 | MGnify/ENA primary metagenome ERZ1066130 (study PRJEB33369, sample SAMEA5778360) | biofilm metagenome | biome: Industrial cooling water; feature: Water cooling tower basin; material: Biofilm | place: United Arab Emirates | collected...
CGCATCGCTCCCGTTTTGATCGCATCCAACGATCGTCCGGGAGCGTTGTGTTTGGGAGCAGATCGGGAGGAGAATCGACGACATGACAACCGCGGCGAGCCAGATTGAACATGCGACCAAGGGCCATTCCGGACGAGCGCGGACGCTGCGCGAGCTGCGGGCGTCGGGCTGGACGAGCCGCAGCGTCAAGGCGGAGCTGCGTGAGAACCTGACGAAGGCGCTGCAGAAGGGCGAGACGCTCTTCCCCGGCATCAGCGGTTACGACGACACGGTGATCCCGGAAGTTGTGCACGCGATTCTGGCTGGGCACGACATGCTGTTTCTCGGCGAGAAGGGACAGGCCAAGAGCCGGCTGATGCGGGCCTTGGTGCGGTTCCTGGATCCGGCGCTGCCGTACTTGGATATCCCGGGCTCGTACCGCGGCGGGTGCCCGGTGCACGAGGACCCGACGAACCCGATCACGAGCGTGGGCAAGGCGTTCCTTGCCGAGTATGGCGAGGATGCACCGATCGCGTGGTGGGCACGCGAGGATCGGTACGCGGAGCGGCTGGCGCCGGGGACCAAGTTCGCGGATGTGATCGGCGAGATCGATCCGGGACGGCTCGCGGGCGGCGTGAGCATGTCGGCGGAGGAGTCGCTGCACTTCGGGCTGATCCCGCGGCTGCACCGGGGCATCTTCGCGATGAACGAACTGCCGGACCTCGATGATCTGGTGCAGGTCGGGCTGTTCAACATTCTTGAGGAACGCGACGTCCAGATCCGCGGGCATCCGATCCGCTTTGATCTTGACATCGTGGTGCTCTTCTCGGCCAACCCCAGCACGTACAACCGCTCGGGCAAGGTGATCCCGCAGTTGAAGGATCGCATCGGCAGCACGATCCAGACGCACTATCCCAAGCAGCGCGATGTGGGTATCGAGATCACCGAGCAGGAGGTGCTGGCGTCGGGGCTGGATCTGGGCGGCGAGTTCCCGGTGGTGGTGCCGCGGTTCATGAAGGAAGTGGTCGAGCAGATCTCGATCGAGGCGCGGCGGAGCAAGTTCATTGACCACGCCTCTGGCGTGTCGGCCCGTTTCTCGATCGCGAACTACCGCACGATGGTGGCATCGGCGCGGCGGCGGGCGATTCGGCTGGGAGAGAAGCCGGCGGTGCCGCGGATCAGCGATCTGGCACACTTCCACGCCAGCGCGGCGGGGAAGCTTGAGCTCGACATGATGGGCAGCCATCAGATGAACGAGAAGCAGGTGCTGGACGCAATCTGTGCCGCGGCGATCAAGACCGTCTTCGACGAGTACGCCACCGAGCACGGGATGGGCGAGATCGCGGAGATCTTCGCCAAGGGCGTCAAGATCGAGGTGGGCGACATGCTGCCCAGTTCGGCGTACGAGAAGCTGCTGAAGCGCGTGCCGCCGGCGTGGGACAAGGCGTTTGAGATCAACTCGTCGACGGAACCCGCGGTACGGGCGTCGTGCGTGGAGTTCGTGCTGGCGGGCATGTACGCGGCGGACAAGATCAGCCGCTCCCAGCGACACGGTCGGATGGAGTATGAGGTGTAGGGGGAAGAGACGGAGAGACGAAGAGACGAAGAGACGGAGTGGGGAAGCGACGAACGGTGACTCGAACTGAGCGGCGAGAGGGGCTTGCGCAGTGACGACGGATCGGAACAAGTCCGAGGATCGCGACCCGACGTTGCCCGGCGGGATTATCCATTCGTATCAGCAGTACGACCCCAAGAACTTCCCGTCGCCGACGGCTCCGCCGCCGGATCTGGCTTCGGCGGCGATGGAGCACATGCTGGCGTACGGCAGCCTGCGCGATCTGACGCCCGAGGAACTGGCTGAGGCGATTCATCTGGATCCCTCGATGTTCCCGTCGCTGGGGCCGAGCCTGGGCAGCCTGATCGCGATGCTGGAGGAACGCGAGAAGGAGATCCTGGAGCGGTACGACGTCGAGCCGTCGCGGAAGGCGGCGGCGGAGGCGTACCGCGAGTCGGTTCGGCAAACGCAGGCTCCGAAGCAGTTCCGCGGCGACTTCGAGCGGGCCGCAAAGAGCGAGCAGATCCGCGAGTTGGAGCGGTTGTATGAGGCCCAGAAGGACGACACGTCGGCGTTTGCGGGCGACCTGATGGGCGTGATTGGGTCGCTGGCGGACAAGTACCAGATCGAACAGCTCTCGGGGCGATACGCCTTCACCGGGCGTGAGCCGATGTCGGTGCCGGAAGCGATCGACATCAAGGACGAGCTGGAGACCATCGACGAACTGCTCGCCCAGCTCCGCGAGGCGATGAAGACGGCGAAGCTGGCGATCATCGATCTGGACGCGTTGTCGGCGTTCGCCGAGGACGGGGCGATTGAGAACATCAACGAGATGCAGCGGCAGATCGAGGAGTATCTGCGGGCGGAGATGGAGCGGCAGGGCATCGAGCGATCGCGGCAGGGGCTGCGGCTGACGCCGCAGGCGATGAAGCTGTTCCAGGGCAAGGTGCTGCAGGAGATCTTCAGCGACCTGCAGGCGGCGCGGTCGGGGCGGCACGTCGGCCCGATCGCGGGCGAGGGCGTGGTGGAGCTGGCGGCGACGAAGCAGTACGAGTTCGGCGACTCGGTTGCGAACATGGATGTGCCGCAGTCGTTTGTGAACGCGATGCTGCGTGCGGCTCGCGGCTGGGAGGCACGCTCGGGCCCGGGCGTGCGGATGCGGTCCGAGGACATGGTGATCCACAAGACCCGCAACAGCCCCAAGTGCGCGACGTGCGTCCTGATGGACATGTCGGGCTCGATGCGGTACGGCGGGCAATACGTCCATGTGAAGCGGATGGCCCTCGCGTTCGACGCCCTGATCCGCTCGGAGTACCCGGGCGATTACCTGCAGTGCATCGAGATGTACACGTTTGCCAAGCCGAGGCATCCGAGCGAGCTCGCGGCGCTCATGCCCAAGATGGTGTCGATCCACACGCCGGTGGTGCGGCTGCGGGCGGACATGAGTGATCCGAACGTGTCGGAATCGCGGGTGCCGCAGTACTTCACGAACATCCAGCGGTCCCTGCAGTTGTCGCGGCGGTTCTTGAGTGCTCAGGACACGCCCAATCGACAGATCCTGCTGATTACCGACGGCCTGCCGACGGCGCACTTCGAGAACGAGATGCTCTACATGCTTTACCCGCCGGATCCGCGCACCGAAGAAGCGACGATGCGCGAGGCGCGGGCGTGTCAGCGTGAGGGGATCACGATCAACATCTTCCTGCTGCCGAGCTGGTCGCAGTCGCGCGAGGACATTCAGTTCGCGCAGCGGATCGCCGAGACCACCAAGGGACGCGTGTTCTTCACGGGCGGGAGCGACATCGATCGCTTTGTGCTGTGGGACTACGTGAGCCAGCGGCGGAAGATCATCGGGTGAGACGGGGGTCGGGGTCGGGGGCGGGGGCGATCAGCCGAAGCGGCCGGTGACGTAGTCCTCGGTCTCGCGGAGCTGCGGGACCTGGAAGATATCGGCGGTGCGACCGTACTCCACCAGGCGACCCAGGTACATGAACGCGGTGTAGTCGCTCACGCGGGCGGCCTGCTGCATGTTGTGCGTCACGATGAGGACCGTGTAGCGGCTGCTGATCTCGTGGATGAGTTCCTCGATGCGGAGCGTCGCGATCGGATCGAGCGCGGAGCAGGGCTCGTCGAGCAGCAGGACCTCGGGCTCGGAGACGATGGCGCGGGCGATGCAGAGGCGCTGCTGCTGGCCGCCGGAGAGTCCCATGGCGGAGGCCTTGAGGCGGTCCTTGACCTCGTCCCACAGGGCGGCCTGGCGGAGGGCTTTCTCGCAGGCGTCGGCGAGGGCTTTCTTGTTGCGTTCGCCCGAGATGCGCAGGGCGTAGACCACGTTCTCGAAGATGGACATCGGGAACGGGTTGGGCTTCTGGAAGACCATGCCGAGGCGTTTGCGGAGGTCGATGACGTCGACGCCGCGGGCGTAGACGCTGGTGCCGTGGAGGTCGATGGAGCCCTGGACGCGGACGCCCTCGATGAGGTCGTTGAGGCGGTTGACGCTGCGGAGGAGGGTGGATTTGCCGCAGCCGCTGGGGCCGATGAGGGCGGTGACATTGTCCTTGGCGATCGGCATGGTGATGCCGTGGAGGGCCTTGGACTGACCGTACCAGAGCTCGAAGTTGTTGACGGTGAGGATCGCGGACTCGGCGTGGACGGAGTCGTGGATGCGGGGCGTGGGAGTGTCGCCGCGCTTGATGGCGTCGATGATCGGATACGCCGACGCTGGCCCGCCGCGTGGAACGGCGGCCGGCGCTCGCAGGGCGATATCAGGGCGGGGCTGGGTCATCGTCGCTGGCATCGTTGGTCTCTTGCGGGCGGAACGGGGGTCTAGCTTGATGAAGATTCAGAAGGTATTCAGGAAATGATCAGACTTTGCCGAGTCGGGTGGCGGCGTGTCGGGCGGCGACGACGCGGATGAGCAGGTTGACAGCGAACAGAAGAGCGAGCAGCACGAGGATGCCGGCCCACGCGAGCTTCTTCTGCTCGGGATAGGGGCCGGTGGCGTAGGTGTAGATCTGCAGTGTGAGCGAGGGGAACGGCTCGCTGGGGTCGCGGGTGAGCAATCGGCTGCCCAGCGCGGTGAAGAGGAGCGGCGCGGTTTCGCCGGCGACGCGGGCCAGCGCGAGCATGATGCCGGTGGAGATGCTGCCGAACGCGCTTGGGAGCACAACACGCAGCACGGTCTGCGCCTTGCTCGCACCCAGCGCGAGGGAGCCCTCGCGATAGGTCTTGGGAACCAGGCGCAGCATCTCCTCGGTGGTGCGGGCCACAATGGGGATCATGATGAACGCGAGCGCTGCGGCGCCGGCGTAGCCGCTGAATGACACCGAGTTGCTGGTCCAGCGTGAGACGGGCACGACGAAGAGCTCGTAGCCGAGGATGCCGACGACGATGCTGGGGACGCCGGTCAGGACGTCGGCGATGAAGCGCAGCGGCCCGGCGAAGAACCACTCGTGGCTGTACTCCGAGAGATACACCCCGGCCGCGACGCCGAGCGGCACACCGACGGCCGCGGCGAGGGCGAGGAGGATCACGGTTCCCTCGATCGCGTGGCGCATGCCGCCGGGCGTGGCGACGTCGCCGGTCGGCACGTCACGGAAGAAGGACAGGTCGATCGATCCGATGCCGATCCAGACGAGGTAGCCCGAAACCAGCAGCAGCAGCGTGACGATCAGCAGCGTGCAGGCGGCACAGACGACGAACATCGCGTCGCTGGTCAGCCGTCGGGTCTCGAAGCGTGCGCTGGCCATGGGTGACGCCGGGCTAGTGCCCCGCGGGCGATGCCTTTCCGACGACGAGGCGTCTGGCGATGATGTTGAAGAGCAGGGACATGACCAGCAGAACCAGCGCGACGTACAGCAGCGACGCCTGGTGCAGGCCCTCGCTCGCCTCGGCGAACTCGTTGGCGAGCAGGCTGGCCATCGTCTGAGCGGGCGCGAAGGGGCTGGGGTTGATCTGGTTGTTGTTGCCGATCACCATGGTGATGGCCATCGTCTCCCCGGCGGCACGGGCGAGCCCGAGCATCACGGCGCCGAAAAGTCCGCTGCGGCCGTAGCGGAGCATGGCGACGCAGCTCTGCCACCACGTCGCCCCGAGTGCGAGCGTGCCCTCGATCTGCGTCCGGGGCACGGCCTTGAGGACGTCGCGGCTCACGCTGGTGACGATCGGGAGGATCATGATCGCGAGCACGAGGCTGCCGCAGAACATGTCGCGTCCGGTGATGGGGATGGGACGCTCCACGACCGTGCCGGCAATGGTGACGGATTCGTAGAACATCCAGCGCAGACCCGGCACGTTTTCCAGGGCGGACTTCACGGCGGGGCCGACGTGGGTCTGCAGGAATGGCGCCAGCACGAAGAGGCCCCAGATGCCGTAGGCCAGACTGGGAATGGCGGCGAGGAATTCGATGAGGAACGACAAGGGTCCGGCCATGCGCAGCGTCGGCGCGACACGGACGAGGAAGAGTGCCGCACCGAAGCTCAGCGGCACGGCGATCAGGAGGGCGATCAGGGAGCTCACGGCGGTTCCGTAGATCACGGGCAGGGCGCCGAAGGCGGGCTTGATCGTCTCCATGACGATCTCGCCGTCTTCCACGACCACGTTGCCGGCTGCATCCTTGAGCGGACGCTCGAGCTCGTTGACGCGCCACTCGCTGGAGACGAGGAAGCCGAATCCGAACTCCTTGATCGCGGGCATGGCCGAGGTGAGGAGGACGAGCACCAGCGCGCCGAGCATGATCGCGATGACCGCCGCGCTGCCGCGGCAGACCAACCCGAGCATGGCGTCACCGAAACGGAACGATCGGCGGAGCGAGTCCGCGCGTCCCCCGCTCGCGTTGGGCGAGAAGGGAGCAGAGGGGATGGCTCTGGCGTCGGTCGTCATCCGATGGCCGACTGTCGGGGCTCCTGCGAGTCAGATCACTTGACGGGCTTGCCGTTGTGCGTGAGTGTGGACAGCGCGGCATCGACGGCCTTCTTCACGCCGCTGGAGAGCGGTGCGTAGTCCATCTGGTTCGCGAACTTCTGGCCATCGCCGGTCGCCCAGTTGAGGAAGTTGACGAGCGCTTTGGCTTCGGACTCGGTCTTGAGATTGACGAGATCCTTGTAGAGGATGATGTATGTGAATGCGCTGATGGGATAGGTGCTGTCGCCGGGCTGATCCCAGATGTCGGCGCGGAGGACGGTGCCTTGCAGCGTCGTCGCGGCACCCTCGCCGGCCACCGACATGGTTTCGGGGGTCGCGAGAACGAACTTGCCCGACTTGTTGCGCACCGCGCCGTACGCGATCTTGTTTGCGACGGCGTAGTTCTGTTCGATGTAGCCGATCGAGCCGGCGGTCTGCTGGATGACCGCGGCGACGCCTTCGTTGCCCTTGCCGCCCTGCCCGAGCGGCCACTTCACCTGCTTGCCGGCGCCGACTTCGCCCTTGAAGGTCGGGCTCTGCGTCGCGAGGTAGCTGCTGAAGACGTGGGTGGTGCCGCTGCCATCGGTTCGGAACGCGGGCGTGATGTCCAGTTTGGGCAGCGAGACGCCGGAGTTGAGTTCCTGCAGGCGTGGATCGTCCCAGGTGCTGATCTTGCCCAGGAAGATATCGGCAAGCACTTCGCCGCTGAAGTTCAGGGGCTGGCTGAGGCCGGGGACGTTGTAGGCGGGGACGACGCCGCCGATGACCGCGGGGATCTGGATGATCTTGTCGGGGCCGCCCATGGCCTCGATCTCTCTCTTGGTCAGAGGAGCGTCGGAAGCGCCGAACGCGACGGTCTTGTCGGTGATGGCCTTCACGCCGCCGCCGGAGCCGATGCTGCGGTAGTCGATCCTGACCCCGGGGGCGACCTTCTCGTACTCGGCCACCCACTTGGTGTAGAGAGGAGCGGGGAAGGTGGCGCCTGCGCCGCCGAGGCGGACCTCACTGGCCTCGGCGTTTGCCGCACCGCCGCCGACCACGATGGAAACACCGACCGCCGACACCCACGCCGCCCGTTGGATGATGCTCATGCACGTCTCCTGTGTGCGCTGCCGCTTGTCGAGTCCCGAACCGCTCCCACCCGCTGCCGGATCGAACCGACAAAACTGTAAAGACCCCCTGTGGGCAAGGGGGTCTTCGGTGCGCTAAGAGTCTGCAAAGAAGCGTTCGGGAGGTCGGTGGCATCGCCTGCAACACACGACTGCGTCAGGACTTGCGGACGGCTTACTGGAGCGCGGCGTCGAGGTCCGCCACGAGGTCTTCGACATCCTCGCAGCCGACTGAGAGGCGGATCAGACCGTCGGCGATCCCTAGGGCGGCCCGGGCCGCGGGAGGGATGCTGGCGTGGGTCATGATGGCGGGGTGCTCGATCAGGCTCTCGACGCCGCCGAGGGATTCGGCGAGGGAGAAGAGCTTGGTGCGTTCGAGGACCTTACGCGAGGGTTCGAGGCCGCCCTTCACGACGCAGGAGATCATGCCGCCGAAGGCCCGCATCTGCTTCTTGGCGAGTTCGTGCTGCGGGTGGCTGGCGAGACCGGGGTAGATGACCTTCTCGATCTTGGAGTGCTTCTCGAGCCACTGGGCGATCTTCATCGCGTTCTCGCAGTGGCGCTGCATGCGGAGGTGCAGCGTCTTGGTGCTGCGGAGCATGAGGAAGCAGTCCATCGCGCTGGGGACGGCCCCCACCGCGTTCTGGGCGTAGCCGATCTTCTCCGCCAGGGCCGCGGTCTTGGTCGCGATCGCGCCGGCGACGAGGTCGCTGTGGCCGCCGATGTACTTGGTACACGAGTGCATGACCACATCCGCGCCGTGGGCGAGCGGGTTCTGCAGATACGGCGAGGCGAAGGTGTTGTCCACGACGAGCATCGGGCAGCCGAGGGTCGTGCCCAGTGGCGTGCCGAGCGGGCCGAGCGTGGCGTCGGCCGCGGGCGACGGACCGATCTTGGCGGCGTCCACGACTTTCCGCACGCCGGCGATGTCGATCACCTTCAACATCGGATTGCTGGGGGTCTCGAGCCAGACGAGGCGAGTCTCGGGGCGGATCGCCTTGGCGATCTCGTCGAGCTTGGTCATGTCGACGCGGGTGGTCGCGAGATTGAGGTGGCGGAAGACCTTGTCGAGCTGGCGGAAGGTGCCGCCGTAGACGTCGTCGGAGAGAACGACGTGATCCCCGGCGCGGAGCAGGTGGAGCAGGCAGTCCATGGCGGCGAGGCCGCTGGAGAAGGCGAAGCCGTGGGTGCCGCCCTCGAGCGCGGCGAGATTGGCCTCGAGCGCGGTGCGGGTTGGGTTTTTGCTGCGGGCGTAGTCGTAGCCGTCCTTGAAAACGCCGGGCGAGGCCTGCACGAAGGTGCTGGTGAAGTAGACCGGCGTCATGATCGCGCCGGTGGACGGATCGGGCGATTGACCGGCGTGGATGCAGTTGGTGGCGAAGCGGTGGGTGTCGTGCATGGGTGGCTCAGATTGGGGAGAGAACGCGGAGGGGCGGAGGTGGCGGAGATTTGCGGAGCAGGGAATCTTTGGTTCAAGACATGTTCAACACAAAGGGTTCGACAGGCTCAAAGACGGGAATCCGAGTGGATTGGTCTACTCATCTCCTGGGTGTGACGTTCATTGTCCCGGTCGCCAACTCGGTTCAGCATGCGTTGAATCGATCACATTTGAGTTCTTCGAGCCCTTCGAGTTGAACTCTTCTCTCCCTCCGTGCGACTCCGCTTCCTCCGCGTCTCCGCGTTCTCTCGACCATCGCGGCGATGGAAGCGAAAACGACCCTCCGCTCGCGCGGAGGGTTCCTGCTGATGGGCGATTACCGCCCCTTCTTGCTCATGAAGTCGATCACGTCGATCTGGCTGATGACGCCGACGATCTTGTCGTTGTCGATGACGATGGCGACCTGGTTGGTCTCGAAGATGCGGTAGAGCTCTTCGATGCGGGCCTTGGGGTAGATCAGGCCGCCGATGCGCTGGGCGACGGCCTTGGCCTCGGAGTCCATTGTGGCGTTGCCTTCCTGCAGGCCGCGGAGGACGTCGACTTCGGCGACGATCGAGAGCGGGTGGCCCTTGGCGTCGACGATCGGGACCTGTGAGACGCCGTGCTTCTTGAAGAGGCCGATGACGGTGGCGATGGAATCGTGCTCGTTGGCGGTGATGATCGCGCCCTGACGCCCGGCAAGGATCTCCTCGACGAGGCCAAGGTCGCGATCGCTGCCGAGGAAGCCGTAGTCCTTCATCCAGGCGTCGTTGAGGAACTTCGTCGTGTAGCGGGTGGCCGAGTCGCACAGGAACGTGACAACGGTCTTGCCGGGGCCGAGGGCCTTGGCGACCTTGATGGCGATGTGAACGTTGCAGCCGGAGGATCCGCCGCAGAAGAGGCCTTCCTCGCGGACGAGGCGGCGGGCCATGGTGAAGGCTTCCTTGTCGTTGGTCTGGTGGAACTCATCGACGACGCTGTAGTCCATCGCGTCGCAGAGGATGTCCTCGCCGATGCCCTCGACCTTGTAGACGTGCGGCGTGGGCATCGTCTTGGTGTAGTAGTAGTGATAGTGCACGCTGCCGATGGGATCGACGCCGACGATCTTGACGTGCGGGTGGTTCTTCTTGAAGTAGCGCCCGACGCCCGAGACGGTGCCGCCGGTGCCGGCACCGGCAACGACGGCGTCCACCTTGCCCTCGGTCTGGCGCCAGATCTCGGGGCCGGTCGAGAGCTCGTGCGCATCGATGTTGAGCTGGTTGTGGTACTGGTTGACGTAGAACGCCCCGGGCGTCTCGCGGGCGATGCGTTTGGCGGTGGAGACGTAGTGCTCGGGCGATTCGCCGGGGACGTCGGTGGGCGTGATGACCACTTCGGCGCCGAAGGCCTTGAGCATGTTGACCTTCTCAAGGCTCATCTTGTCGGGCATGGTGAAGACGCAGCGGTAGCCGCGGACCGCGGCCCACATGGCGACGCCCTGACCGGTGTTGCCGCTGGTGTTCTCAACGATGGTGGCACCGGGCTTGATGAGGCCCTTCTTCTCGCTCTCATTGAGGATGTGCACCGCCATGCGGTCCTTGATGGAGCCGGTGGGATTCATGTATTCGCACTTGACGAGGACGGTGGCGCAACCGGGCGGAACGACCTTGTTGAGCTTGACAAGCGGGGTGTTGCCGACGGCGTCGAGGATGTTGTTGCGGATGGCGGTGGTCATTGTCCCCACTTTATCAGGCTTCAGGGCCCCGAGGAAACCAGAGGCGAGCCTTGAAACGAGCCCCGACCGCCAGCGAGCGGGCGCCTCCGATTGCGTGCGGATGCGACCTGAGGCGCTCGCGTTTCGGGCTCGTCACGTCAACGGGGCGCCGGGCGGGAAGAATCCCGATCCTCGCGACCGGCGAACAATGCTGAGGAAGGGGCCCCGATTTGAACGCCCGCACACTGCACTGGTTGCTCGCTCCGATCCTCGCCGTCGTTCTGGCGGCGTGCTCTCGGGAACCGTCGTATTCGCAGTCCTCGCCGGAGGCGACGATTACGACCGCCAAGGAAATGGTCCGGCGCGGCGACGCCAAGCTGCTCGTGAAGCTGGTCTACAGCGAAGACGAGAATATGAAGAAGTGCCTGAACCGGCTCGGCCATGCGCTGGGGCGGCTGCAGGAGCTGGCGAAGGAACTGGAGAAGGCGTTCCCCGCGGAAGTTGCCAAGCTGCGCGACGATGCGAAGCGGGAGGCCGCGAGCGGCGGGTCGCAGGGTTTGGCGCGGCTGTTCACCGGCGGCGGTCAGCGAGCACGAGAACAGGCCCGACGAGCGGCCGACGCCGCGAATCGCAACGCACCCGCAGGGTCGAACACCAACGACCCGTTCACCGCGATTCTGACGCGGCTGTTCACATCGCCGTACGAGGTGCTGGAGGACGAGCGGAACAACCTGACCGCGGTGATGCTCGATGAGAAGACCTACACGCTGCTCTACAAGAACGGACCGATCATCCCCGGTGTGGCTCTGACCATCCGCAAGGACGAGCGGGACGGGCGCTGGTACTTCGTGATCCCGACCGATCTGCCGATCCTCAGCGGCTACTTCTTCAAGTCCGACGAGGCGTGGCGGACGTACACCGGGCTCGTCGCGACGTTCGACAACATCGTGAAGGACCTGATCGACGACGTGCGCCAGGGCAAGGTGAAGAACCTGAACGACACCGCTCGCGTCGCGGGCGAGAAGGCATTCACGTCGCTGCCGTTCGCGTTCATCGCGATCGACCGGCTGACGGCGGCGGAGCGGAAGAAGGCCGGGCTGGGGAGGCCCGCCGAGCCGGCGCCCGCGAAGGCACCCGTGCCGACAACGGGCGGGTAGAGAACGACACGAGTCCTCGCCCACGCGGCTCCTCGCCCCGCGAAGCGGGGAGGGGTGCCCGAGCGCCGCGAGACCGGGGAGGCGTGATTCGCGTTCGGATGCGCGCTGCGTCGGGGTACCCGCAGTCCCCTCACCTGACTTGAGGCTTCGCCTCACGTCGTCCTCTCGCCGCAGGCGGGGAGAGGAGGCGCGAGCGAGCCACGAATCAATGCTCTTCGTGCATCTTCACGTTGCGGTTCTCACGCACGAAGATCATGCCGACCACCAGCGTCATCGCGCAGATGGCCATCGGGAACCACAGTCCGGCGAATGGGTTCTTGGTCTGCTCGTAGAAGAGCTGCCCGATGAACGGCACCATGCCGCCGAAGACGCCGTTGCCGATGTGATACGGCAGCGACATGCTGGTGTAGCGGATGCGCGTCGGGAAGAGCTCCACGAGGAAGGCCGCGATCGGGCCGTAGACCATGGTGACGAGCAGCACCTGCACGAAGATCAGGAACGTCAGCGTCATCGCCCGCGGGTGAAGCAGCGACGGGAAAGTCACCTGGTGCCGCCTTTGCACGAGGGTGGGCTCGGTCGCGCCTTCGCTTTGCAGGAAGGTGGCTTCGTTGCGAACGACGGATCCGTCGTCGAAGCGATCCTCGGTGATCTGCGTCCATTTCCGTCCCGGAGCGGCGCCTGTCGTGGGATCAGCCGGAACGGAACGAACGACCGGGTCGGTCGCCTTGCTGCTGACCAGCCGCGACGCCTGCAACGAACCGGCCGAGAGTTTCATGCCGTAGATCGGGTAGTACAGCACCAGCGCCAGCAGACATCCCGTGAGCATGATGCCCTTGCGCCCGATCTTGTCGGACAGCGCGCCCATGACAACGAAGAACGGCGTGCCGAGCAGGAGCGCGAGGCCGACGATGTACTCCGTCTGCGTCGGCTCGATGGCGAGCGTGGTCTTGAGGAAGTTCATCGCGTAGAACTGGCCGGTGTACCAGACGACTCCCTGGCCGGCGGTGGCGCCCAGCAGCGCGATGATGACCAGCCGCAGGTTCTCCTTGTTCGCGAACGATTCCTTCAGAGGGTTCTTGGCGCCCTTGCCGGAGGCCTTCATCCGCTTGAACAGCGGCGACTCGCTCATGCGGCGGCGGATGTACCACGAGAAACCGACCAGCGCCAGCGAGAGCCAGAACGGGATGCGCCAGCCCCATGCCGCGAAGTCCTCGGGGGCCATGAGGGTGCGGCAGAGCAGGATGACGCCCAGCGACATGAAGAGACCGAGCGTCGCGGTGGTCTGGATCCAACTGGTCCAGTAGCCGCGCTGGCCATCAGGGCAGTGTTCCGCGACATAGGTCGCGGCTCCGCCGTATTCGCCGCCGAGGGCGAGGCCCTGCCCGAGCCGCAGCAGGATCAGGAGCGCCGGCGCGAGCCAGCCGATCGTGGCGTAGCCGGGCAGGATGCCGATGAGGAAGGTCGTGCCGCCCATGAGCAGCAGCGTGACCATGAAGGTGTACTTGCGGCCGATGAGGTCGCCGAGGTAGCCGAAGAAAAGGGCTCCGAATGGCCGAACCACAAAGCCGATGGCGAAGGTGGCCAAGGTGGAAAGCAACGCCGTGGCCCCCGAGCCCTTGGGGAAGAAGACGTCGGCGATGGTGAGGGCCAGGGCCCCGAAGATGTAGAAGTCGTACCACTCGATCAGGGTGCCGGCGGAGGACGCCCCGATGATGGTCCAGAGGCTCTGCTCGGGCAGAACCTCCTGATCGGACTTGCCTTGGGCATCAGGTTGAGGATCGGTCTGGCTCATGGGGGAAGGGGCGGAACGAGGGAGGGCGGGGCTGGCGGCTGGTCGTCGGAGGGCCGCGGCGGTCGGGCCCCTGGTCGTGGCTGCGGGATGACGTCCTTGGGAGTTATACCCGAAATTCCTGCTGCAATCGGCCGAGAAACCTGTAGACTGGCATCTCGGTGATTTGCCTGAGCCAAGGACGCGGGACCTCGGCGGAACGCCACGGATCATGACATGGCTGACGACAGACCCCAACGTGGTCGCCTCGCTTGCAACGCTGTCGCGTTCACGCTGATCGAGTTGCTGGTCGCGATCGCGATTATCGCGCTCTTGATCGCACTGATCATCCCGTCGCTGGCCATTGCCCGGCGGTCAGCGCGGGCGGCGATCTGTGCGAGCAACCTCCGACAGCACGCGACTGGTATGGCAACGTACGCGACCGACGCGAGGGGACTGCTGCCATCGTTCACTTGGAAGAAGGGAACGACTCCGAGCACGTTCGCCGACCTGCGCAAGGCCACGTCGATCCAGGACGCGATCGGCAAGCAGGGCATCGACATCGTTCGGCGTGCGACGAAGCTCCAGTTGCAGCCCTTTGATGCCGGAACATCAAGGCTTCTGACTCGCAACTTCGCCCACCTCGTCATGTTCGACGGCGGCTACTACAGCTCACGCATCATCGAACCGGGAGCCGTGTGCCCCGAGGACAAGAACACACTGGAATGGCAGAAGGCCGGGCCGAAGGACATCTTCGACACGTTGAAGGCGCAGCAGTATGTCCCCCCTGATTTCGATGAGCCGCAGACGTATCAGCGGCTGTTCCCGTTCTGGTCGTCGTACGAGCGGGTGGCCGCGTCATGGTCGGCAGATATCGGTTCCAATTCGCTGAACCAGAACCGCGACAAGTACCTCTACTACAACCTGTTTCTCGACACCACGCGTCTCGATCCGCGCCGAGTCGACGAGATTCTCTTCCCTTCCCAGAAGGTTGTGATGTTCGACCTGTTCGATCGCCACGTCGCCAAGCGTACCACCTTCTACGCGTATCCCAATGCGACACAGCCCCTGCTCCACGGCGATGGGTCGGTCGTCACGCGCAAGACCATGAACGCCAATCCGGGTTGGGATCCACGTCTTCGAATCCCCGGGTTCACGCCGCCGACCAAGTTCCTGTACAAGCCGCTGCCGAATGAGCCAAAGACCCAAGTCGGCTGGCCTTCGGAAGAGGTCATCGGTTACTACCGCTGGACCCGTGCTGGGCTCAAGGGCATCGACTTCGCGGGCGCCGAGAACACCTCCCTCGATCCGAGGTGACGCGTGGCGGCTACGTTTCTCGCATGATGGTTCGATTCTTTGCAGCGCTCGTGACCTTGTTGGTTGGCGTGGACGCCTTTGCGCAACCGGGCGCCGGCCGCGAAGTTCCCGCGGCGGTGACGGTCCGCATCGCGACCTTCAACATCGAGGATGTGCGTACCGAAGACGTGAAGCGCGCCGATCAGCCGCGGCTGAAGGCGATCGCGGAGGTGATCCAGCGGATCCGGCCCAACATCGTGCTGCTGAACGAGATCGCGTACGACATGGCGGGCGCGCCGGGCTTTGTCGAGGGCGAGGAGCCGGGACAGAACGCGACGCGCTTCATCAAGAACTATCTCAGTGTGCCGCAAGCGGCGGGGCTGGAGCCGATCACGTACGTGGCGTTCATGGCGCCGAGCAATACCGGCGTCTTCAGCGGGCACGACCTGGACAACGACGGTGCGGTGACGGCGACGTACCCGGTGCCGCCGGGGGCGAGCGCGACTGGCGATCCGGGGCCGCAGACCAAGGAAGGTCGGCTGTACGGCAACGACTGCTGGGGCTTCGGCACGTTCCCCGGGCAGTACGCGATGGCGCTGCTGGTGGACGAGCGGCTGGTGATCGAGAGCGACAACGTTCGGACGTTCCAGCGCATGCCTTGGGACTACATGCCGGGCAACTTCATGCCCAGCAAGGCTGATGGGTCGCCGTTCTACAGCGATGAGGAGACGAAGCTCTTCCGCCTGTCGAGCAAGAGCCACTGGGATGTGCCGGTGAAGCTGCCGAACGGCGCGGTGCTGCACGTTCTGTGCTCGCATCCGACGCCGCCGGTGTTCGACGGTCCGGAGGACCGCAACGGGCGGCGCAACCACGACGAGATCCGGCTGTGGATGGATTACCTGTTCAATGACCCGTATCTCGTGGACGACAACTCGAACTACGGCGGGCTGGCGGCGGATGCTTCGTTTGTGATCGTGGGCGATCTGAACGCGGACCCCAAGAAAGGCGACTCGTTCAAGAATCCGATCAGCAAGCTCCTGGCGAATCGACGGGTGCTGAAGTTTGAAGCACCCAAAGCGGACCTCGACATCCCGGGGC
>ERZ1066130.430-NODE-430-length-15818-cov-7.486202_pt1 | contig 15818 bp, 12 predicted proteins | sample MGYA00382777_ERZ1066130 | MGnify/ENA primary metagenome ERZ1066130 (study PRJEB33369, sample SAMEA5778360) | biofilm metagenome | biome: Industrial cooling water; feature: Water cooling tower basin; material: Biofilm | place: United Arab Emirates | collected...
GCGCCCGCGAACCAGGCGCGCGTCCGGCAGGAAAAGCGAAGGGGAACGTGCGGCATGGGGTCTCCGGGTGCGGGAATGCCCAGCCATTCTAGAGCCTTCGCGGACGGGGACCGGGCCCTGCGGGCGTCGCTTCGCTGCCACGCATGACTTTCGCGACATGCGCGGACGCGCGCCGCGTGTTCCCGTGGTAACGCGCCAAGCCCCGTACAGCGCAGGCGATGCCGGACGGCGATGATGGATCCGGAAGCCGCGCACCTGCTGGCGTCCGCACGCATCCACGCGCGGCCATGCCGCGCCACCGCTGGAGCACTGACGATGACCTCCCGTCGCGATTTCCTGACCACTGCCTCCCTCGCCGGCGTCGGCCTGGCGCTGTCGCCGCTCGCGGCCTGCAGCGCCGACCGCAAGCCCGCTGCGACAGGCGCCGCGCAGAATGCCGCGCGTCCAAGGCGCGCCGGCACACTGGCGATGCGCGCGATTCCGTCGACCGGCGAGCGCATTCCGGCGATCGGCGTGGGCACCTCGGGCAGCTACGAAGTCGCGGCCGATTCGCCCGCATTCGCGGCGCTGCGCGACGTGTTGAAGGTGTTCTTCGAAGGTGGCGGCACGCTCATCGACACCTCGCCGAACTACGGCAATGCCGATGAGATCCTCGGCACGCTGCTGGCCGAGGGCGGCTGGCGCGAGCGCTGTTTCCTCGCGACCAAGCTCGCCGCCGACGACCAGGACGCGCTGGAGCGGCAGTGGGCCGAGTCGAAGCGTCGCCTGCGCACCGGCAAGGTCGAACTGTTGCAGGTGCACAACCTGCGCAACATGGCGCAGGCCTGGCCGTACGCGCGCAGGCTGAAGGAGGCCGGTGAAACGCGTTACATCGGCCTCACCCATTTCCAGGCGCGCGCGCATGCAGATCTCGCCCGTTGGATGCGCGAAGAAAAGCCCGATTTCGTGCAGATCAACTATTCGCCGGTCGCGCCCGAGGCGGCGGACACGATCTTCCCGCTTGCGCAGGACCTCGGCATCGCGGTGATCGTCAACCGCGCCTTCGACGACGGCCGGCTGTTCGCGCGCGTCGCCGACAAGCCGCTGCCCGGCTGGGCCGCCGAGATGCAGATCGACTCGTGGGCGCAGCTGTTCCTGCGTTTCGCGATCAGCCCGCCTGCAGTGACTGCGGTCATCCCCGCGACCGGCAAGCCCGAGCGGCAGGCCGACAACCTGCGTGGCGGCATCGGCCCGATGCTGAGCGCCGCGCAGCAGGCGGACGTACGCCGGCTGTTCGCCTGATGCGTGACCTCATCGCCCGCCTGTTCAACCTCGAACGCCACGAAGCGGGCGCGGTGATCGCCGGCTTCGGCATGTTCTTCCTGCTGTTCGCGGGACTGTTCATGCTGCGCCCGGTGCGCGAGACCATGGGCGTGGCCGGCGGCGTCGACAACCTGGCGTGGATGTTCACCGCCACCTTCGTCGGCATGCTGGTGGCGATGCCGGTGTTCGGCTGGGTCGCGGCGCGCGTGGCGCGACGTCGCATCCTGTACTGGGTGTTCGGCTACGTCGCGGCCACGCTGCTGCTGTTCGCGGCGGGCATGGCAACCTCGCCGCAGGATCCGTGGATGGCACGCGGGTTCTACGTCTGGTACTCGGTGTTCAACCTGCTCGCGATCTCGGTGGCGTGGAGCGTGCTGGTCGACGTGTTCGCGATCGGCCAGGCCAAGCGCCTGTTCGCGCTGATGGCGGCAGGCGCCAGCCTCGGCGGCCTGTGCGGGCCCTTGCTCGCCGATCGGCTGGTGACGCCGATGGGCCATGCCGGGCTGCTGGCGCTGTCGGCGCTGTGCCTGGTCGCCTCGGCCCTCGCGGCCTCGCGCGTGCAGCGCTGGCGCGACCGGCATCCACTGCCTGCGGACGCGGAGGCACCCCGGCAGCAGCCGCTCGGCGGCAATCCCTTCGCCGGCGCGCTCGACGTGCTGCGCTCGCCCTACCTGATGGGCATCGCCGTGTTCGTGCTGCTGCTGGCGACGCTCAATACCTTCCTCTACCTGCGTCAGGCGGAGCTGGTGGCCGAAATGTTCCCCGACGCCACCCGGCAGACCCAGGTGTTCGCGCGCATCGACATCGTGGTGCAGGCGCTGTCGCTGCTCGCGCAGCTGTTCGTCACCGGACGGCTGGCGCAGCGGCTGGGCGTGCGCGTGTTGCTCGCGGGCGTGCCGCTGGTGATGGCGGCGGGCTTCCTGTGGCTGGCGCTGGCGCCGACCTTCGCGGTGTTCGTGGTGGTGATGGTGGCGCGTCGCGCCGGCGAATACGCGTTCATCCGCCCCGGCCGCGAAATGCTCTACACCGTCGTGCCGGCGGAGCAGAAGTACAAGGCCAAGAACTTCAACGACACCGTGGTCTATCGCGGCGGCGACGCGGTGAGCGCCTGGGTCAAGGCCGGCATCGACGCTGTCGCGCAGCAGCCGATGATCGCGATGCTGATCGGCGCGGGCATCGCGCTGGCGTGGACGATCAATGGTGCGTGGCTGTCGCGCAGGCTGGATGGCCGGGCGCGCGATGATGCAGGTTGAGATTCGGTTTGCGGGATCCCGGGAGGGCGCGCATTGCGCCCTCCCGATGTGCGATCACTGGTGCGTGATCACGGTCGCTTGATCAAAGCCGCGTGATCCGCAGCCAGTTGAAGTTCCAGCCGCCCTGCGGGGCGTAGACGCCGAGGCTGTAGGTGCCGGCGGCCACGGTCACCGTGTGCGAGACCGTCGTCCATGTCTGCCAGCCGCCCGTGGCGGGCACCTGTACCTGGCCGAGCAGGATGCCGCCGGCATTGAGGTCCAGCGACAGCGCGCCGCCGGTCGGGCTGGCGACGCGGTATTCGACGCGATAGCTGCCGCTGCTGGGGAAGGTCACGTTGTTGTAGGCCATCCAGTCGCCGGCATCGATCCAGCCGACGTTCGAACCGCCTTCGGAACAGGGCTCGACCTGCACGCCGTTCTGCGCGCTGAAGTTCTCGGCCTGCAGCGTCGTCGACCAGGGCTGGGTGAATTTCGCGACCACAAGCGAGGTCGCGCGGTCGTTGAAGCCGTCGCCGGTCAGGCAGGCGGTGTCGGCAGTCTTCGTCACGCTCGGACCGGCGAAATTGTCGTCCTGGTACAGCGTCACCTGGTAGCCGGCGTTCACGCGCAGCGAGGACAGGTCGTCGTTGGCGATGCCGCGCGCGCGCAGCTGCGACAGCGTGTAGCGGCCTTCCGGCAGGGCCACGGCATAGCCGCCGTAGTTGCAGTGCTGGTACACCGTCGCCACGCCCGTGCCGCCCGGGCCCGGCGCATACACGCGCACGTAGTCGACCAGCATCTTCGCGGGGAACTTCGTGTCGTCGACGGTGAAGCCCGGCCAGTTGCCGCCGATGGCGAAGTTCAGCAGCAGGAAGAAGTCCTGGTGGAATTCCTCGGTGCCGTTGATGCCGTTCTGGATATTCACTTCATGGAACTTGGCGCCGTCCAGGTACCAGCGGATCGCGTTGGCGTCCCATTCGATGGCATAGACGTGCCAGTCGGTGACCGTCACCGGCGTGTTGCCGCCGTACTGCGCATAGTTGCCGTTGTGGTCGCGCCAGTGGATCGTGCCGTAGGTGCGATCCTCGTTGTTGACGTGCTCCATGATGTCGATCTCGCCGGCCGCCGGCCAGCCGGCCGTCGGCAGGTTCGCGCCCAGCATCCAGAACGCCGGCCACGCGCCCATGAACGAGGGCAGCTTCATCCGCGCCTCGATGCGCCCGTACTTGAAGGTCTTCACGCCCTGCGTCTTCATCCGCGCCGAGGTATAGCGGAAGCCGCCGACATCCTCGCGCTTCGCGGTGATCGCCAGCGCGTTGTTCTCGATCGTCGCGTTCTCGCGACGGTAGTACTGCAGTTCGTTGTTGCCCCAGCCGCCCGATCCGTTGCCGGTCTCGAACACCCAGCTCGGCCCGATGGACCCGTTGAATTCGTCGCTCCAGACCAGCTGCCAATTCTGTGCCTGCGCGCCGCCCGCGAACAGCGCGGCGACGAGCATGATCATGTACTTCATCACCATGTAATTCATCCGTTTCATGATGCGTCCTCTGTGTGGGGGATGGCGTGCGCCGCGCCGATCTCCGGCAGCGTTGCCGGGCATCGGAGCGCGTCGATCCTAGGCGAAGCCGCAGCGCACAAAACGGACAGTCCGCCGGACAACATCGCGGATTTGCGATGCGCATCGCTGTGCGCATTCGACGACATGCGGCGCGCGCTCGCAGGCCCTGGCCGGGTGGGACAGCAGGCGCCGGACAATGGACATCGCGAGCGGACAGCCTGGTGGACATGCACCTGCCCGGCGCCTGTATCCTCATGCCTCTTCCGAGGCCGCCATGATCGACCGCGAACGACTCCACGAGGACGGCTACGTCCTGCTCCGCAACGCCATCCCCGCCGACTGGCTCGACCCCCTGCGCAATGCGTTCGACGCCGGCGTGCTGCCGTCGTCGCAATGGCCGGTGCCGCGCGGTCCGGACTGGCGACATTCGCAGCTCGACCTGGACCCGAGGGTGCAGGCCGTGTGCCGGCTGCCGATGCTGCTGGCTGCTGCCGGCGCGCTGATCGGCGAACGCTTCTTCCTCGCCCAGGTCGAAGGCCGCGAACCGCTCGGCGGCGGCGGGCACCAGGGCCTGCATCGCGACTACTCGGCCCAACGCCCCGGCGACACCGTGAACGCGCTCGCCTTCTTCGACGACTTCGGCCCCGACAACGGTGCGACCCGCCTGATCCCCGGCACGCATCGCCCCTCACCGGACGCGCTGCACATCGACCCAGCCGAGGAGGCCCGCGCGATCCAGCTCAGCGGTTCCGCCGGCGACATCCTCGTGTTCGACGCCGACCTCATCCACGCCGGCACGCTCAATCCCTCGGGCGCGCGACGCCGCTCGATCCTGATCGGCTACTTCGCCGAATCGCGCCACGCATCGCACCTGCAGACCGCGCACCTGCGCGGCGTGCGGATGGATACGAGCGAACGCTTCGAGCCCTGATCCGCATCGCGCTGCCGTCCGTGACGGCGAGCGATGTCACACGGCCTGCGGCGCGACCTCGGCGAGCGCCGACAGGCGTTCGGCGCATTTCGCTTCGAGGAAGGCGCGCAGCGCGCGGATCGCGGGGCTGAGCTGGCGGCGGTCGGCGCAGACCAGGTGCAGCGGCGTGGGTTCGGCGCGCCATTCGGGGCACAGCGCGACCAGGCGCCCGGCGATCAGGTCGTCGGCGACGTCGAGCGCCGACTTGCAGGCGACACCGTGGCCGTCGATGGCCCAGCGGCGGACGACATCGCCGTCGTCGGACACGCGATCGCCGCGCACGTCGACGATGCACTCGCCTTCGGGCCCGGTGAAGCGCCACTGGTCGTGCACCTCGTCGCCGAGCACGAAGCACAGGGCGTTGCGATCGGCCAGTTCGCCCGGATGGCGCAGCGGTCCCGTGCGTGCGAGCCAGGCCGGCGCAGCGCACAGCACACGGCGGTTGGCCGGCGCCAACGGCAGCGCCACCATCGTGGAGTCGGCCGGCAGGCCGTAGCGCAGGGCGACATCGACCGGCTCGCGATACAGGTCGCTGCGCCGGTCGGTGGGTCGCAGGCGCAGCCGCAGGCCCGGATGGCGCGCCTGGAATTCGTCCATCCAGACCCTGACCACGTTGCGCCCCAGGTCGGAGGGCGCGGTCATCAGCAGGGTGCCGCGCACCGCGTCGCCACCGCCGGCACCGGCCATCGCCTCGCAGCCTGCGTCGAGCGCCTGCAGCGCCTGCTCGCAGTGGCGCAGGAAGATCTCGCCTTCGCTGGTCAGGCGCAGGCTGCGCGTGGAGCGCACGAACAGCGGCACGCCCAGGCTGGCTTCCAGTCGCTTCAGCGATGCGCTGGCCGCCGCCGCCGTGGTGTCGAGCTGACGTGCGGCGGCGGACAGGCTGCCGGCATGGGCGGTGCGGACGAACAGGCGCAGGTCGGTCAGCGACTTCATCTTCAACGGAATCGTGAAAGTGAATCCCAATTTAGCCGCTTTCCCTGATGAATCGCGCGGCGGATGATGCCGTCCATCCTTCCCGCGACCGATTCCCATGTCCCGTCTGTTCGATCCCCTGCCGCTCGGCCCGCTCACCCTGCCCAACCGCGTGGTGATGGCGCCGATGACCCGCTCGCGCAGCACCCAGCCCGGCGACGTGCCCAACGCCCTGATGGCCGAGTACTACGCCCAGCGCGCCAGCGCCGGGCTGATCGTGAGCGAGGCCACCCAGATCTCGCCGCAGGGCAAGGGCTACAGCTTCACCCCCGGCATCCACACCGAGGCGCAGGTCGCCGGCTGGCGCGGGGTCACCGACGCCGTGCATGCCGCGGGCGGGCGGATCGTCCTGCAGCTGTGGCACGTCGGTCGCAAGTCGCACGGCGTGTTCCATGCCGATGGCCTGCCGGTGGCGCCCTCGGCCATCGCGCCGGGCTCGCAGGTCTGGGTCGCGGACGAGGACGGCGTCGGCCGCATGCTCGACTGCCCGACGCCGCGCGCGCTGCGCATCGAGGAGATTCCCGGGATCGTCGAGGACTACCGCCGCGCCACGGCGCGGGCGCTGGCCGCCGGCTTCGACGGGGTGGAGATCCACGGCGCCAACGGCTACCTGATCGACCAGTTCCTGCGCACGACCTCGAACCATCGCGACGACGCCTACGGCTGCGATGTGGCGCGACGGGTGCGCTTCCTCGAAGAGGTGACGCGCGCGGTCGCGGAGGAGGCTGGCGCCGAACGCGTCGGCCTGCGCCTGGCGCCCTTCGTCGCCGGGCCGGGCATGGACTGCCCCGAGATCGTGCCGACCATCCTCGAAGCCGCGCGCCGGCTGGCGCCGCTGGGCCTGGCCTACCTGCACCTGTCCGAGGCCGACTGGGATCTGGCGCCGGAAGTCCCGATGGATTTCCGCCGCGCCCTGCGCGCGGCCTGGCCCACCGCGATTGTCGTGGCCGGTCGCTACACCCGCGCACGCGGCGAAGCCCTGCTCGACGCCGGCCTGGTCGATGCCATCGCCTTCGGCCGGCCCTTCATCGCCAATCCCGACCTGCCCGCACGCCTGGTGCGCGACCTGCCGCTGGCGACGCCCGACCCCGAGACGCTGTTCGGCGGCGACGCGCGCGGCTACACCGACTACCCCTTCGCCGCCTGACGCGGCAGATCCCTCACGCCTTCTTCCACGGACACCCCACGCCATGAAAGCCATCGGTTTCTTCCACAACGGCCCCATCGACCGCGACGACGCCCTGGTCGACCTCGACCTGCCCGAGCCCGTGCCCGGCCCGCGCGACCTGCTGGTCGAGGTGCGCGCGGTCTCGGTCAATCCCGTCGACACCAAGGTGCGCCGTCACGGCGCGATTCCGGCGGACGGGCCGCGCATCCTCGGCTACGACGCCGCGGGCGTGGTCCGCGCGGTCGGCAGCGACGTCACGCTGTTCAAGCCCGGCGACGCGGTCTGGCATGCCGGCGCCATCGGCCGCCCGGGCACGAACGCGGAACTGCACGCCGTCGACGAACGCATCGTCGGCCGCAAGCCCACATCGCTGTCCTTCGCCGACGCCGCCGCGCTGCCGCTGACCGCGATCACGGCATGGGAGCTGCTGTACGATCGGCTTGGCGTCGCGCAAGGCGGTGGCGGCGGCGACGCGATCCTGGTCACCGGCGCGGCCGGTGGCGTGGGTTCGATCCTCGTGCAGCTGGCGCGCGAACTCACCGGACTCACCGTGATCGGCACCGCCTCGCGCCCGGAGACGCAGACCTGGGTCCGCGAACTCGGCGCGCACCACGTCATCGACCACGCGCAGCCGCTGCAGCCGCAGCTCGATGCGATCGGCATTCCCCAGGTGCGCTACGTCGCCAGCCTCACCCACACCGATGTGCATTACGACGCGCTGGTGCAGGCACTGGCGCCGCAGGGCAGGCTCGGCCTCATCGACGACCCGGCGACGCCGCTCGACGTGATGAAGCTCAAGGGCAAGTCGCTCTCGCTGCACTGGGAAATGATGTTCGCGCGTCCGATGTACCAGACCCCGGACATGATCGAACAACACCGGCTGCTCGACGCCGTCGCGGACCTGGTCGACGCCGGCCGCCTGCGCGCCACCACCGGCGAGCACTTCGGCAGGATCGACGCCGCCAACCTCAAGCGCGCGCACGCGCTGATCGAAAGCAATCGCGCGAAGGGCAAGATCGTGCTGGAAGGGTTCTGAGCGAGGCGCTGCCACGAATCGCCACCGCGCACCGTCGCGGTGGCGATGTGGACAGGGCGCGGGTTTCCCGCGAGCATGCGGCCAGCGCCATCACGGCACGCCCTCAGGAGCATGCATGCCCTTGCCGAAGTGCCCGCACTGTGGTGCCAATGTCACGCGGTTCGCGCTCTGCACCCACTCTTTCACGCGGCCCTACGTCTGCCTCGACTGCGCACGGGCCTCGCGCGTGATCCGGCCTCTCGAGCAGGCACTGCTCATCACATTGCTGGCGATTGCCGTGGCGAGCTACTTCGTTCCGTGGTTCCCGAAGGAGCATCGCCTGCTGCTGTTCATCGGCGCATTCGCGCTGAACTGGCTTCTGGAATATGCGCTGCTCGCTCACAAGTTCCAGCTCACCAAGGTCCTGCCGCGCGTGCGGGTTCCGGACGCCTGAGAAACGACGCGCGAATCAGCCCGCCTGCGCCGCGCGCGCCCGGCGCAGGCTGTCGGTCATGAACAGCGCCAGCGCGATCCAGATGAAGACGAAGCCGATCGCGCGATCCTGGTCGAAGGGCTCGTGGAAGAAGAACACGCCAGTGAGGAAGGACAGCGTCGGCGAGATGTACTGCATCAGGCCGACGGTCGACAGCGGCACGCGCCGCACCGCGTAGGCGAAGCCGATCAGCGGCAGCGCGGTGAGCGCACCGCCGAACACCAGCAGCAGGTCGACGCCCCAGCCCCAGGCACTCGCGCCGGGCAGGAAGCCGCCCTGCCCCGAGACTTCCTGCGACACCAGCAGGACCAGCGCCGGCAGCAGCAGCACCGCATTCTCGAAGCCGATGCCCGCGACCGAATCCACCGGCGCGAGCTTGCGGATCAGGCCGTAGGCACCGAAGCTCGCGGCCAGCGACAGTGCGATCCACGGGAAGCTGCCGTAGTTGAAGGTCAGCCAGAGCACGCCGCAGGCGGCGATGCCGACCGAGACCCACTGCAGCGCGTTGAGCCGCTCGCGCAGGAAGAGCACGCCGATCAGCACGCTCAGCAGCGGATTGATGAAGTAGCCCAGGCTGGTTTCGACGACATGCCCGGCGTTGACCGCCCAGATGAACAGGCTCCAGTTGATGCCGATGCACAGGCCGGCCAAGGTGAGCATGGCGGCGAGGCGGCGGTTGCGCAGGATCGCGGCGAACCAGCCACGCCCCTGCGACCAAGCCAGCCACAGCGCGACCAGCACCGCGCTCCACAGCACGCGATGGGCGACGATCTGCAGCGCGGGCACGATCTTCAGCAGGTGCCAGTACAGCGGCATCAGGCCCCAGAGCACGAACGCGCCGATGGCGATGGCCAGACCCTTGCGGTCCAGCCCGGGCGACACGGTCGGGCTCATGCGTCGTTCGCCTCGCGCGTCGTCGCGGCCACCGGCGCCTCGACGCGAGCCTTCGCGCGCGCGATCGCGATGACGCCGCAGAGGATCAGCGCCAGCGCGCCGAGGTCGTGCAGGCCGAAGCGCTCGCCGCCGAGCCAGGCACCGAGCAGCACCGCGATCGGCGGATTGACGTAGGCATAGCTCGATGCCAGCGCCGGGCGCACGTGGTCGAGCAGCCACAGGTAGGCGCCGAAACCGACGATCGAACCAAAGATGGCCAGATACGCCAGCCAGGCCGTGCCGTGCGCGGTCGGCGCAGCCGGCCAGCGCTCGCCGGTGACCAGCCCGAGCGCGACGAGCAGCACGCCGCCGGCGAGCATCTGCGCAGCGGCGGCCATGAACGGCGACGGCAGGTCGCGGCCGCGCGACCACACCGAACCGAAGGCCCAGCTGATCGGCGCGACCAGCAGCAGCACGAGGCCCAGCGGCTGCGCGGAGAGGCTGCTGCCGGCGTTGAGCCAGAGCACGCCGGCGAAGCCGATCGCGATGCCCAGCCATTCACCGCGACTGGGATGACGCCCGGCCATCGCGCCGAACAGGCCCATCCACAGCGGCATCGAGGCAATGGCGATCGCAGCCAGGCCGGAGGAGACGGTCTTCTCGGCCACCACCACCGCGCCGTTGCCGACGAACATCATCAGCGCGCCGAGCACGACGAGGGTGCGCCACTGCGCGCGCGTGGGCGGGGCGACGCCGCGCATCCGCAGCACCGCGTACAGCAGCGCGCCGGCGAACAGCATGCGCCCGCCGGACACGCCCAGCAGTGCGGGCCAGCCGCCTTCCAGCGCGAAGCGGATGCCGAGGTAGGTGGAGCCCCAGATGAGGTACACCGCCCCCAGCGCGATCGCGACGGCGAGCGTGGAAGCGGTCGGCGAAACGGAACGCGGCGACGCCGCGGATGGAGCAGCCATCGCAGGATCCGGGGGGAGGAGGAGAGGGAACGATCGGCGGCGAGAGGCCACGGGCCGCGCAAACGCATTCTACGCGCGCGGCCCCTGCCATTGATGTCTGCTGCGGAACGCTGGGTCGGGAACGCTGGGACGCACGCGCAGCGACGCCCGGCGGCGCGCGCTCAGCCCGCGGACTCGCGCGCCAGCAGGCCGCGTTTCATGTCCGGGCCCCAGCGATAGCCGCCAAGGCTGCCGTCGCCGCGGATCACCCGATGGCAGGGCACCACCACCGCCACGCGGTTGCGCGCGCAGGCGCTGGCGACCGCGCGCACCGCACGCGGCGCGCCCAGCGACGCGGCCAGTTCGGCATAGCTGCGGGTCTGGCCGCGCGGGATCTTCATCAGCGCATCCCAGACCCGTTTCTGGAACGCGGTGCCGACCAGCGCCAGCGGCACGCGCGCCTCGTGGCCGGCCAGCGCCTCGGCGACGGCGCGCACGCGCGGCGCGAGGAACTCGTCGCGGCCGGCGTCGACGCGCTGCAGGCGCGCTCGCGGGAATTCGTCGCGGAGCTTCGCCTCCAGGGCCCCGGCATCCTCGCCCAGTTCGACCATGCAGATGCCGCGCTGCGTCGTCGCGACGAGCGCCTGGCCGAGCACGGTGTCGACCAGGCTCCAGCGCACGTCCTCGCCGTCGCCGCCGGCCCGGTAGCGCGCAGGCGTCATGCCCAGCCGTGCGGCGCCGGTCTCGTACACGCGCGAGGGCGAACCGTAGCCGGCGTCGTACAGCGCGGCGCTGACATCGCGGCCCTCGCGCAGCGAGGCGCGCAGGCTGCCGAGCTTGCGCTGGGCGAGGTAGTCGGCGGGACTGAGCCCGAAACGGCGGCGGAAGCTGCGCTGCAGGTGCGACACGCTCAAGCCGACGGCCGCCGACAGTTCGGCCAGGCCGGGTTCGCCGGCGTCGAGCAGCCGGCGCGCCTGCTCCAGCGGATCTTTCGCCGCAGGACCCTCTGCCTGCTCCGCCCGTTGCGCCTTGCCGTTCCCGGCCGCCCGCATGCCCGCCATTTCCGCGATCTCCACCCTTCGTGACATGCCCGCAGCCTACGCCCGGGCAGCGCCCCCCCGCTATCCGGATCCTGCGCTTGCCTGCCCGTCCGCGAACTGCGCATACTCGAACCGGGTTGTCGACGGTCTGGGGACGAGACGGCAACGATGGCCACGCGCAGCATCCGCAAACGCCTGCTCATCAGCCTCACGCTGCTGGCGACCGCCGTGGTGGGCATCAGCCTGCCGCTGTCGCACTGGCTGATCGATCGCGAATTCGAGCGCTTCGTCATCGACAAGGCCGAGGGCGAGGCGCACCGCCTGGAATTGCTCCTGCAGGAGCGCACCGGCCGCCTGCGCGCCAACGCCATCGACTACGGCGACTGGGGGTCGACCGTCGCCTTCATCGAAGGCGGCAACCCGGACTACCTCGGCGAGAACGTCTATCCGGCGGTGCTGCAGAACTTCGACGTCGACGCGATCTTCATCACCGACCGCGCCGGCAAGGTGCGCTACTTCGCCGCCGTCCCGACCGGGGGCCAGAACACCGGGCTCGACCCACAGGGCCTGCGCCCGCTGCCGCCATCCTCCCTGGGCCCGGTCCTGGCCGACCCACGCGTACGCCGCCTGCTCGAACACGCGCACGGCACCGGCCTGATCCTCCGCCTGGACGGTCGCTGGCACTTGCTGGGCGCCAGTTCGATCAGCCACCCCGGGGGATCGCCCGACAGACCGGTGCACGGCGTGCTCGGCTACGTCGCGGAACTCACGCCGCAGCGCATGCAGCGCATCGCCACGCTCGCCGGCGTCCCGTTCTCGCTCGACCGCGTCGATGGCCACCCCGTCGACATCCGGATCGTCGAGGGCGACGTGGTGATGCACCGCCTGCTGCGCGACGAACAGGGCCAGCCGATGGCCGCCCTCGACATCCGCTACCCGCAGCCGCTGGCCGCGCAGATCGCAGCCACGCGACAGCTGTTGCTGCTGATGGCCCTGGGGTTCTTCGGCGCCGGCGCCGCGCTGATCTGGTGGCTGGTGATGCGCGGGGTGATCTCCAGGCTCGAACGCCTGCACGACGACCTGCTCGCGGTGACGCGCGGCGACATCGGCGTGCTGCCGACCAGCGGCCGGAACGACGAGGTGGACCACGTCGCCGCCGGCATCAACCACCTGCACGCGGAACTCAAGCGCATCAACGGCGAATGGCGGCACGAGGCCCTCCACGACCCGCTGACCGGGCTGGGCAACCGCGCCCAGCTCCTGCAGCGCATCGAGGCCGCGCTGTCGGACACCGCGTCGATGCGCAGGACCGGCCTGCTGCTGATCGACCTGGACGGCTTCAAGACCGTCAACGACCTGTTCGGCCACATCGTCGGCGACGACGTGCTGCGCCACGTCGCGGCGCGCATGGCGCTGGCGCTGCCACCGGGCGCGCACGGCTTCCGCCTGGGCGGCGACGAATTCGCGATCCTCACCGACAACCTGCACCTGCCCGCGATCCGCGCGCTCGCGCACATGGTCAACGCCACCATCCGCGCGGACGACAGCATCGGTCCCGCGCACATGCTGCTCAGCGCCAGCATCGGCGTCGCCCTGCACGACCCCGCAGACGGGGCGATCGCGCCGGGCGAACTGCTGCGCCGCGCGGACATCGCGCTGTTCTCGATCAAGCGCCGCTCGCGCAACGGCTTCGCGGTCTTCGATGCGTCGATGCTGCGCGCGATGGAGCGCGACAACGCCACGCTGCGGCGCCTGCGCGAAGCGCTGCAGGCCGGGAGCATCGACGTCTGGTACCAGCCGATCGTGGCCGCCGACGATGGCCGCACCCTGAGTTTCGAGGCGCTCGCGCGCTGGCACGACGACGAGCTGGGCGACGTGCCGCCGTCGCGCTTCGTCACCATCGCCGAGGAGCATTACCTCGGTGCCGCGCTGGACCGGATCGTGCTCGAAAAGGCCATCGCCGGCCTGCAACAGCTGCGCACGCTCGCCCCGGACGCGACCCTGTCGGTGAACGCCTCGGTGCAGAGCCTGCTCGACGCCGCCTACGTCGCGCGCGTGCCGCAGGCGCTGGCGAACGCCGGACTGGACGGGCAGGCCCTGCGCCTGGAAATCACCGAGAGCACGCTGGCGGCGAACGAGGACCTGCTGTTCCACCAGCTCGAAACGCTGCGCGCGCACGGCGTCCGGATCGAACTGGACGACTTCGGCACCGGGCACTCCTCGCTCGGCCGCCTGGCGAAGCTGCAGCCGCGCGGCATCAAGCTCGATCGCAGCTTCATCCGCGACCGCCACATCGGCGGGGACCGCGTCTGCCGCGCGATCATCGGCCTGGCGCAGCAGCTGGGCGTGGAGATGATCGCCGAAGGCATCGAGAGCGAAGACGATGCGCGCTTCGTGCGCGATGCCGGCTGCGACGCGCTGCAGGGCTACCTGTTCTCGCGCCCGCTGCCGCTGCCGGCCATGCTCGACTGGCTGCGCGCGCGCGGCGCGGCGCAGGCTTGAGAAGTCCTCGACGCAGCATCCTCTCTCCTGTCATCCCGAGCGCAGCGAGGGACCTGCTGTCTGGATGTCGGATCGCCCGCTTGAAAGCAGCTCCCTCGCTGCGCCCGGGATGCCAGAACGCGCATGACACGCAGCCACTCATCCGAAGGCGACATGCGGAGCCCCGAAACGCCGACGGCCCGCACGAGGCGGGCCGTCGGGAAGAAACACTCGCGGACGAACGATGCGATCAGTCGGTCCAGCGCGTCGCCGAGGCCTTCTCCGACAGCACCTGCGCGGAGAGGCGGCGGTCGCTGCCCAGCACCTGCATGGCGTCGGCCAGGATCGCGGCCGATTCGCGCAGCAGCGGATCCGGGCGCTTCTCGGCGGCCTTCTCGCGCTTGGCTTCCTCGGCGATGTTGCGCTCGTTGGAGGTCAGGCCATCGTCGGTCTCCTCGCCCAGCGGATCGAGGTCCAGGCCCAGCGCCTTGCGCTCTTCCTGGCGCTGCTTGCGCTTGGTGGCGTCGCGGTCGCGCTCGGCGCGGCGCTCGGCTTCGTTCAGCGAGACCCACTTCTTCGCGGTCTCCTCGCGGAACTGGGCGATGTCCTCGCGCCACCACTGGAACTCGCGGTCCTTGGTCACGCGGGCCTCGTGCAGGGTCTTCAGCTGCGGCAGCAGCGCGCTGAAGTCGCCATAGCGGATGTGCGGGACGGCGGCGATGCGCGTCCACGGCAGCGCGTTCTCGTAGGTGCTCTCGCCGAATTCACTGGCGTCCACGCTGACCGGGAACGGGATGTCCGGCACCACGCCCTTGTTCTGCGTGCTGCTGCCGCCGGGCAGGAAGAACTGGGCGATGGTCAGCTTGACCTGGCCGAAACGCTTGCCATCGGCCATCGGCCAGCGGTCGAGGTCGACCAGGTTCTGCACGGTGCCCTTGCCGAAGGTGGTCTCGCCGATGATCAGGCCGCGGCCATAGTCCTGGATGGCGCCGGCGAAGATCTCCGAGGCCGAGGCGGAACCGCGGTTGATCAGCACCGCCAGCGGACCTTCCCAGGTCACGCCCGAAGTCGTGTCGCTGTCGACCTGCACGCGGCCGCCGGATTCGCGCACCTGCACCACCGGGCCGCGATCGATGAACAGACCGGTCAGTTCGACCGCCTCGCCCAGCGAACCGCCGCCGTTGTTGCGCAGGTCGATGACCACGCCGTCGACGTTCTGCTCGCGGAAGCCGACCAGCAGGCGCTGGACGTCGCGGCTGGCCGAGGCGCCTTCGCCGTTGTTGCGGCGACGGGCGTCGAAGTCCTGGTAGAAGGCCGGCAGCTTGACCACGCCGATGCGACGCGCGGGCTGGCCGTCGACGCCCGGCACGGTCAGCACCTCGCCCTTGGCGGCCTGTTCTTCCAGGCGGATGCGCGCGCGGTTGAGGGTGATGCGGGTCGGCTTGCTGTCGAGCACGGCCTCGGCCGGCACCACGTCCAGGCGGACCTGGGTGCCCTTCGGGCCCTTGATCTTGGCGACGACGTCGTCGATCCGCCAGCCGATCACGTCCTCCATCGGGCCATCGCCGTTCTGGCCGACGCCGACGATGCGGTCGCCGGGCTTGAGCTTGCCGCTGAGCATCGCCGGGCCGCCGGGGACCAGCTCGCGGACCACGATCACGTCGTCCTGGCGCTGCAGCTGGGCGCCGATGCCTTCCAGCGAGAGACTCATGCTCTGCTCGAAGCGCTCGGCCGCACGCGGATCGAAGTAGTCGGTGTGCGGGT
>ERZ1066130.432-NODE-432-length-15776-cov-11.398575_pt1 | contig 15776 bp, 15 predicted proteins | sample MGYA00382777_ERZ1066130 | MGnify/ENA primary metagenome ERZ1066130 (study PRJEB33369, sample SAMEA5778360) | biofilm metagenome | biome: Industrial cooling water; feature: Water cooling tower basin; material: Biofilm | place: United Arab Emirates | collected...
GGGGCGGTAGCTCAGTTGGTAGAGCGCATCGTTCGCAATGATGAGGTCGGGAGTTCGACTCTCCTCCGCTCCACTTGAAGAAAATGGCTCTGGCGCTAGCGTCAGGGCCGTTTTTATTGGTGCGTCGGCGCGGCAAGAAAATCTGAAAAAAGCGCCACGGGAGAATGGCGGGAGAAAGCGCGGGGGCCGATCTACCGCCCCAGATGCACCCGCTCATGGCGTTTGCTTTCCTCCAGCCCAGCGCCCGGCATCCGTTCTGCCATGAGCCGCGTTGACACCTTGCGGGAGTCGGAGTCGAAGGTGACGACGTTCACTGACATATACGGGCGTCCGTCCTTTGTAGGCACCTTGCCCACGGTGCTTCCGCATCCGTAGACGGGGATGCCGCTGTTGGGCAGTTCATCAGCGCGAGGAATGTGCTTGTGCCCGTGAAGCACCGCCGCCACCTTGCGCGTTTCGGCGAAGCAAAGGAACTGGGCGGCATCCTCCAAGGCAACGGTTTGCTCAAACCGATCGCCAATGAAGGCTTCGTACCACCTGCGGGCGTGCCAGTCTGGGCGCTCAACCGGCGTCGGATGATGATGGAGAATGGCGAACAGCGCGTAGTCCTTCCAGTCCTTCTGCCGGTCGATCGCGCTGCCCATGTCCCCAAGTTGTGCCTCTCCGATCGAACCCCGCGCCAGTTTGCCTTCCATCACCGAGTTGAAAGGGAGCAAGCCGACGCGGTACTCGTTCATCCACTGAACCTGATTCGTCGGGAGCCTGAAAAGCACCTTGAAGTTCTCGGCGAGGTACCCGTTGTTGCGCACGTCATGGTTGCCGGGCACGATGATGGGTTCGTGAGTGCCCAAGTTCGACAGGAACTCGATGAACCCTCTCGCTTCGTTCAACAGACCGTCGTCTGGCGTGTCCAGCAGATCGCCTGTAAGCACCGGGACGACTGCCGTGTCTTCCCCGAGTTCCGCAACGATGGTGCGCAGGAAGCCTTGAACTCGGGGGAGGCGGATGGATGCTTCACGACAACCAATATGAAGGTCGCTGACGTGCAGCAAGTTCACAAGCCGCTTGCGGTTTGACTTCTCGGGGAACTGGCGACGGTACTGGTTCTCCAACTCTTCCAGGTCAACGCCGCGTGTCACTGCAAGGTGCGAGAATGCCCACTCACACCGACGCTCAATCTCTTCGATCTGGTGAGAGTTGAACGGAAGGAACACCGCTTCGTCCTTGCCGCTCCAAATCAGGACGCCCGGCCACTCGGCCGCGCGTGCCATTGCGACCCGAAAGGCAGGAAAGGCATCCGTAAGCGATACCTCTCGGGACGGGGGAGAATCGAGTTGCAGGATCAAGCCGGGGTCTTCGGTGCGAATCTCTACAAGGGTTCGCAGAAACTCGCGTGAACAGAGGCGCTCATCCAAATCTCCGTTCGTTCCCGAAGGAACGATGAGCGCGGTCCACGGTCGGCCTCCCAGGAACTCCCGGAGCATGTTCACGGTCTGCGGCCAGCGTCGATGCCGCAACTCCCACTCCAAATCAATGTCATGGATGAGCCGCGAGAAGCGATATTCGACACGCGGGGACGACATGAAGTTGTCCCGGAGTTGGCGCAGGAACATCCGAACCGCCTCACCCTCCGCTCCCTCCATGTCGAGTTTGGGAACCCGAGAGTCCGGTTCGATGAGGTGGGCAACCCAGTTGGCGCAGGCAAGATCGAATCGAAGGCCCATGTTCGGCGTCCTCCCAGATTGGGGATTGTAGAGGATTCAACCGGGCCGGTTCACTGTCCTACACAGGCTTCGGCGTTCCATGCTGATCGAAGAACTTGGCCCGGATCGCGTTGACGATCCGGGGATCGGCCCCGCGCTCCCCTGCCACCCGCGCCACCTCTTCCGCAAGCCGGTGCGGAGTGCGCTCCTCCGGCGGGATGCTCGGGAGGACGACGTGATAGAGCGTGTAGTCCACGATGTTCATCGCCTCCTGCATCGGGATCGGGCACCCGTTCTCAGAGAGGTAGTCGAACACGGCGGATCGGATGATGCTGGTTGTACGAACGGTGTTCATCGCCCACCGCCGTACTTCCGGCGCGCCCGCTCTGCGGCATCCGCTCCGTGCCGCTTGTAGAACTGGCCCTGTGCCGTAACCGAGTAGTTCACCGGATCGCGGACATTGAAGCACCGATCATCGACAGCGCTCGCGGGACTGTTCCCGCTGTTGCCCTTCGCTCCGCCCCCGATACTCGTCGGCCAATACCCAGGGCGCAACGAACGGAGGCGCGATACCACGAACCAATCGGGCGACTGTCCCCCGACTTCGCCATTCTCGCCCTTTGTCACCACCTGCCCCTTGTCGTCGATCGTCAAGGCGGCGCGAAGGTGCATCTTCGCATCTTCGACGGCGGAATCCGTCACGCCCGATCGGGCGATAGCCTGATCGACGGCACGATCCAGAATCGCGGCCCGCTTCTCCTGTTCGAGAGTTTCGGCGCGCCTCACGGCAGAATCCCGCTCGGCAATGACCGGGGAGAGTCGATCGGTGATTGCCTTCTCGGTGTCGCCCAGGCGCTCCGCGATCTTCTCGATTGGGGCATCTTCGCCCAAGCCGGTGACTCGGCCCAGGTCAGTGCGAAGCAGTGACAACGCGGCCTTTGTCGCCTTGTGTTCCTCCCTCTCTTTGCGCAGGGCTTCGAGGGTGCGGTTCACGTCTTCGGGGGCGGACGGGCTTGGACTGTTCGGAGGGGTGGTACTCATCGCTGGCCCTCCAGGTTGGCAAGGGCTTTCTCGGCCCGCGCCAACGGGTTGTCGCCCGTGCCCAGGATGGCACCATGATCCTCTGTGAAGATGTCCCGCGCCCGCGCGATGGTGCCCCTCAACTTGGAGTAGGCATCCCTACGCTTGACCCGCTCGGGGCTAAACCGCGATTCCGACAACTGGCGGAGCAACGCGGCGTGTTCATACGTCAATCCTGCCGCGAAGGGCGACACCAAAGCCGCCGAAACAACCTCTTTGTCATTCTCCTGAATCGCACGGGACAGGAACGTGAACGCCCGATCGCTCCCCATGCCGCGCAGTCGAGTGGTGATGCTGATTGCCCGCAGACCGCGAACAACGTCGGTCTTCGCCTGGGTGAGTTCCAAGTCCCCGTCGATGCTGGACTCGTTGTCCGCGCTCTCGGCGTCGATCTTGGCGAGCGCATCATCGTGCGCCCGCATCGTTGCACTGAACCGAGTCTGCCAACTCGCCCGAAGGCGGCGCTGTTGCCCGGCATCATCCTTCGCGGCGCGGATCGCACTCGCGGCCTCGGTGCCGAGTCGGGCATTCTCATACGCGGCGGCCATGAAGCCGACCGCCGCGCCGTATCCGGCATCGTGGACGGGTGCGCCGTCGGTCGTCTTCCCCTTCTCGAATGAGGATGCGAGCGGGGCGAGAAGGGCGGGGTTCAGACTTTCAGAAACGGTACTCATGCGCAGATTCTCCGTGAGGCCGCGATTCACTCGGGCCTCTGGACTTGAACGATCCGGCCCCAGGCAACACGCCCAGGCGATCGTTCGGAAAACCCCCGCGCCGCGACGAAACGGCGGAGGGCGATCAGATTCCCGGCGGATGAGAACCGGGAAAACCGGCCCGCCGCCGTCACACGGCGGGCCAGAGAGCACGCGGCGGGTATACCCACCCCGCCGCTTGAAGCGTCAAGGAAGGGCGCGGCTGTAGAAGAATGAAGGGAGTTCGGCGTCGAACTGAGAGGCAAAGGCGATGATGCACAACACGGATTCGGCGTCGTCAAGCGTGCCGATCTTGCGGGTGCGCTGAAGGCAGTCGATCCACTCGCCGGACTCACGGTCTGCGATGTGGCCCCAGGCCGCGAGAGTCGCGGCGGAGTTCGCACCGCATTCCTGGGCCGCTTGCTGGCAGTCACGGGGCGTAGGGCGGGCCTCACCCCTGCCGCGCGCTTTGTCGAGTGCCGCGCAAACAGCCCGCCGGGTCTGCGCAGTGATGGTGTCCAGCCCGGTGACAAGATCAGTGAGGCGAGAGGCAGAGAGCGGAGGGGCGGAGAGTGTCATGGGTTCGATTCCTCCCCTCGCAGGCCGCGCACGCGATCAAGCATGGCGTCCCATTCACGCTTCAACGCTTGACGCGCCCGATGCAGACTCGTGCGGGCGCTGAAGAGGCGAGCGGCGCAATCCGCCGCGATCGCCTCACGGCGGGCGCAACGCTCCTCATGGCGGGCCTGACACTCGGCGAGCAAACGGCGGGGATCGTCACTCATAATCCGCCTCACGATCCTTTCGGATCGCGGGCGGGAGTTTGCGCGACCGGCCCCCGCCTTCGCGCATTCTGCTTTGCTTGTGGGATCGGGGGCGTGCCTATTTCTACGTCGATGAGTGTGCATAGTTCAGAGGTCCGTGAGTTTATATTTGCTAGTTATCTTCCTTGATGCGCACACATAATGTTGTTGTTATATTGGCGACGTTATGTGTGACCGTACCTCTTCCGCCAATGATCGACTGACTCACACGGGGCAGGCACCGCGAACCCACCGCCCGCAGGATCGCCCACGATCAGGAACGATCGCTCCAACTCCCGGCGCTCCTCCTCAGTCGCGCGGTTGCTCGCCACCCGGAGTTTCAGGTAGTTGAGGCGACGATTCGAGAAGTCGGGCCGGGGCGTCGATGAGTTCGCGTTCGTTTCCATTCGTTTTCTCTTGTCTGAGTGATTCGAGACGATCAAGCAGCGCGAACAGGGCATCCTGTTCGTGCGGTTCAAGTGAAAGGACATCCGCACTTGTGATTCGATAGACGTTGGGATTCTCGCCCAGGGAGTGCGTGTGATCGACACGGCCCGCAACGTCGATGCGCTTGCGATCGGCGTATTGCTCGGGGTTGTGCGCCTTCAACAGTTGCAAGAGCGCGTACAGTTTGTTACGAACGTCAACTTTGGTGCGGCGCACGTTTCCTTTAGCGTCCAAGTCCGTCGTTACGTCGCCCGCACCCAGGGCGATCTTCTCGACCTCATCTTCAAGTTTCGAGAGCAAGCGATCCCGTCGCTCCTGGGCGGCGGAGTCGATCAACGCTCGGAGGTCGGGGCGCTTGGCGAGCCAACCGTCCAGAGTTCTGCGCCGTGCGGTACGAATCTGCACGGTCCCGCGAGGTGTCGGCTCGGCAACCGTTTCGCCCTGTGCGAAGACGGTGAATACGGCGGGCCAACCGCCCTTGCGCGCGGCGTCCAACAGGCGATCGTACATGGCGGCGCTGACCGGCTGACCCTTCGAGGGCGCGGGCGGGAGGCCGTTGGGATCGGGGTTTGAGGTGGTCATAGTCATTGCTCACAAATACCGAACAAGCCGGACTAGGCAACCGTTGAAAACTGCGGCTGTGGAGGGGTCCCAGTCGTTACAGACCGCATCTTTTTCCCAGACCCCCTGGCCCTCACAGACCGCACAGGCCGCATATCCGGCCCTCGGTGTGGTCCGGTAACTCGTCGTGCTTTCTCCCGTGCGGGAGAATGGGGCTGTGTGTCCGAGAATGTCTGCGTCTGCACTGCGGCAGGGCCGATCTTCTCGGCGCTGGGACCGTGCGCCTCATGCTGTGTTATGAGGTCGGGAGTTCGATCGTCGTTATCAGACGCGCGAGGTCCGATAGGGCACGGCGGGCGACTTCCGGGGTGGATCGCCCGCCTGCGGGGCGCTCGCTCCAGGCACGGTCTATCCCTGTCTAGGCCCAGGCTCCGCAGGCGGTAGCCCACCGAATCGCCCTTGCCGCGATCCTGGGGCCGATCGTCTACCCGTCTACCCCGGTCTACCCCTTCCTCTCCGTAGATCAGGACAGAGGGAGGTACTGCCCAGGGGGAGGGGTGGGACATATGCCTCTCCGGGGAAGTGTTGCAACATGGGGGCTTAGCCCATAGCCCGGTAGACCGATGCCCATACCACCGCCGCTCTGAGCGCCGATGCACACGGCAACGCCGCTCATCGCACACGCTGCCGGGCAACACGGGGTAGACCACTGCGAGAGGGGGTAGCCGGTTCATGCCACGTCCTCCGGCGGATACTCAATCTCCGGCTGTTCGCTCTCATCGGCCCCAGGCCCGTCCCGCTCGGCACGCCAAGCGCCCCGCTCCCAGGTGCCATCCGAGTTCAGAACCCGTGAGAATGTCACTCGGGGCAACAGCGCCGCGGTAGCGCCGTCCGGCCCGACGATGTAGCCGGTGAACCGATCGCCCTTGTGCTTGATCTGTCCCGTCTTGTTCGGCAGTCGCCACCCGAGCCGGCGCATCGCGGCACCGAGCGATTCCTTGTCCGCCTGCGAACGCTGCGCCGCCTCTGGTTTGCCCAGGACACGCCAGAGGTCTTCCGACCTCGCCCAACCACGGTCGATACCGCCGAGCAACTCCCCGAGTCGCTCATCGAATGGATGCTCGCTCTCTCGTTCGCTCTGAACCTCCGCCGCTTCCGCGTACAGCGCGGGGGATAGACGAATCGACTCGCCCGCCGCCTCGCGCGCCGCGGCCTCTGCCCAAAGTTGATCCCGATCGGCGTCGATCTTGGCGAGGTCGATCGTGCCGTGAGTGGCGACAGGCCAGAATCGACGGTTGCCACTGCGATCCCGCAGGTACTTCCGATCGTTCGTTGACCCAACCATGATGAACCGGCGGGGCCGGTAGGCCGTGTGCCTGCCATATGCCATGCGGGCGCGGTCCTCACGCCGCGATGCGAAAGACTTGATCGCCTCCACCTCGCTCTGCCTCATGCCTTTGAGTTCGGCGAGTTCCGCGATCCATACGCCCTCCACCACCTCCATCACTTCCTTTGTCTTCGCGCCGAGAGGCAAATCATCGGTGAACCATCGCTCATTGGGGAGGAGCGTTCGCCACGCGGAGGACTTGTTCGTCCCCTGGGCCGACTCCAGAATCAGCACCTCGTCATACTTGCAACCGGGCCGACGAACGCGACGAACTGCCGCCTTGAAGACGATCGCGCCGATCGCCCGATTCAGCGCCGTGTCTTCGGCGTTGAAGTAGTCGATGAGAACCGTGTCCAGGCGGGGCTTGCCGTCCCACTTCCCTTGAACGCTGTCGAGGTATTCGGCGACGGGGTTCCGCCGGTTGTCGAACGCCACGTCCAGCATCACGCTGTTGAAGAGTTCGTCGGTGGGCAGGAATCCGAACTCGGTGTCGAGCCGGAGGCGCAGGCGGTTCGCGGCGGGATCGTCGATGTACGGGCCGAATCCCTCCAGGCCGTCGATGCACATGCGATCGGAGAAGTCGTCCCACCATACGTTCACGCCCAGTTGCCGCAGGCCGTGCCGGATGTTCTGTTGACTCTGCGCGAACGGAGTGCCGTCCTCATCGCAGATGAACCCGGAGGCATCGCGCCCAGCGCCGCCCCGCCCGCCACCGCGCTTCGCCTCCGCTGCCTGGGCCTTCGTCCACTGCGCGTATGCGTACTCGCGGGCGCTCGTGCCTTTGTTCTTGAATGCTCGGGCAATGCCGAAGTCACCGAGCGCGATGCCCAGGGCTTTCGCCTGAGCGACGCCGCGCCGGATGCACTCGCAGTAGAACCAGAACAGCATCTTGCTGTTGTCGAGCGTGCCGTCTTTCCGCGTCCACCGGGTCACGTCCTCCGGGTCGCGTCCATGCTCGGCCACCCGGCGCATTTCATCGGTGGGAAGATCGGCGAGGGTGACGGCGAGGTCGGGTTCCGCAGGCGGTTCGACAGCAATCGGCTTGGGCGCGGCCTGACCCTTTGATTCGTGCAGAGGCTCGGGGAAGTCCTCCAGGCGATACCGGCGGGTCGTGTCGATGAAGTCAACCGATGCGAGGGCATCGGCGCGGCCGGGCTTGCGCGGGTTCAGGCTCGCCCAGTTCACCGTACCGGGCAGGCGGGCGATCCGATCGACGTTGAAGCATGAATCACCATGCGGAAACAGAGAAGCGAGCCGCCGCCCGATTCCATCGACCCGGCGCACAATCTCCGGCATGTCGGTTGGACTTGCCCACTCGGGCACGATGATCGGTTCGGCCAGCAACCAGAACAACCAGCACCCGCCGCCGGAGTAGGTCCGCACGGAAGGGAGAGGCAGGCCCTTTGCCGCGAGCGCCGCGTCCGTCGTCTCCGCCGCGATGCGAGCCCGCTCGTCTTCAACCGGCTTGCCCTTCTCGGGATCAAGATCGACGAACACGGCGCGGATCGTGCCCAGGTCTGACTTCTTGGGCTTCTTGTGCATCACCTTGCGCGGCAGGTTGATTGAGAAGTAGGTATCGAGCCGGTCATTGGCGCTCGGCAGATTGCGGATGAACTGTTCGCGTTCGTTGACCGCGTACCGCTGCCCGAAGGGATCGCATCCCTCTGGGGTGATGCTGAGGATGAGTTCCGATGTGTCGGGCCATAGAGACTTCAGGAAGTCCCACGCCGCATTCGGATCGCATCGAAGTTGGGGGCCGCTCTCGCTCATCGGGCGTTGCCCTGCCCTTCCGAAATGTCACGAATGGCGAACTGCGGCACGCCGCCGAGCCTCCGCACCTCCTGGGCTGTCTTCAAGGCTTCCGCCCAATCGGAAGGGAGTCGGACGCTGCGCCCGATGCGCACCGCCGGAATCTCACCCTCCGCGATCAAGCGGCGGATCGTCATGGCGCACACGCCGACTTGCTCCGCCGCCTCTTCGACAGAGATATACGCGCGATCGCTCACAGGGCCGCTCCCTTCGGCTGATCGGAGGTAGCGACTTCCTGGGCCGCGATCCATGCCGCGAGCGCCGCGGCGCGGTAGCGAACGAGTCGCCCCACTCGGACGAAACTCGGCCCGACACGGCGCACTCGCCATGAGTTCAGAGTCGAGGGCGACACGCCCATGAGGTCTGCGGCCTCATGCTCGGTCAACAGTTTGTCGGATTCGTTTGTCATGCTGTCGTACTCCTGCGCGAACTCCTCGCACAACAAGTAAACAGCACACACAACGCATTGACTATGCGCGCATCCTCTAACGGCCTCACTCTCGTATGAACCGTGTATGTGGCGCGCGAGAATCTACAGCGCTGCGATCGCGGCGGGTCCGAATCGCTCGGCGAACAGGCGGAGATTCACCGTCACCTTGCCCCGTGTGGATGCTCTGCGAGGTGTCGGATCGCAGTACGCCGCAACCTCGCTCGCATACCACCGACTCGCCTGGGCCGTGTGCTTTGGGGCCTTGCCATGCACGGCGCGAAACAGCGTCTCTTTCGTTACGGACTTCGATCGACGATCATCGGAGGCGGGTTCGGACTGGCCCAGTTCATCCGCCCAGGTGGAGAGTTCGCGGATCGCGGCGCGGATGCGCATGAGCGTTGACCATCGCGCTTCCTGATCGGGAGTGAGGTGAGAGCCGGACCACATAGCCAACCACTGATCGGCGTAGGGATACTCCACCGCCTCCAGGAGTTTGCGCCGATGCACGCGCGGGCGCACCCACTCGGCATACGGGCCGTCGTCACTGGCGATCCGCAGTTCGGCGGAGGCAATCTGCCCGTCCGACTTCCGCTTTGCTCGGGACTTTCTCACGCTGCCTCCTCTTCCAGGGTGCGCCCGTTCAGCATCGCATCGGCGATCGCATTCGATACGCGCCTCTTGTCCTCCTCCAGGAGGGCCGCGTAGCCCTGGGTCGAACTGATTGAGGCATGGCCCACGGCGTTGCGGACGGATTCCATACTCTCTTTCATCCGCAGGCAATTGGTGATGAATGTGGCCCGCAGACTGTGAACCACCAAGCCCTTCCGCGTGATGCCTGCGATGCCCAGGATCGTGCGGAACACCTTGCGCGGATCGGCAACCTCATTTGTCGGGGAGTTCCGGGCACCACCCACCGCGCCGGGGAGGACGAACTTAGCGTCCCTGGGCGCGGCCTTGCGGCGTTCCCGCAGCAAGCGGGCCACTTCCAGGGGGAGCGTCACCACGTCCTCAACGCCCGCCTTGTTGTCCTCCGGCGGGATCGTCCAAGTAGGATGCTCGGTGTTGAGGTGTAGATCGGCCCACTTCATGCGGGCGATCGCGCCGCGCCTGCGCCCGGTCAGGAGAGCGATCAACAGCAAGTCCGCGAGGTCGATCCGCTTGCCGATCGGCGCGCCCTTGACCCAGCCCAGCCGCTTCCGCGTCACCTTGTAGACGGCGTGTTCGCGTTTGTACGTCTGGACCGCCTCAATGAAACGGGAAGTCTCATCGCCCTGAAACGCCTGTTGGCGCTTGCGTTTCTTGTAGAGTTCCACCCGGTCACAGGGGTTGACCCGCTTCCCCTCCGTATCGTGCTTGCAGAGGTGGTGAGTGAAGATGGTGGACAACAGCGCCATGACGGAGTTGGCAATCTGCCTCCCGCCGTCGCGCCGGGCGCGTTTGCGCTTCGCGTCCACATTCGCAGTCACCACCCCGATCTTCACATGCTCATTGACCCACGGGGGCGTGATGCTGTCCATCTGCATCCGGTCGAACTTCTCCAGGTACAGGCGGAACCATGCTCGGTACTGAACCTCGCAGCGTCCGCCCTCCGCAACGTGCTGCGCGATGTAGGCCGCGAACGCATCGCCCAGGGTGACGGACTTGGGGTTCGGCTTCTCCCGCCTGGGCACCGCGCCGCCTGCCTCCACTGTCTGGGCGTTGATCCGATCGACGGCATTGCGGGCCTGTTCGACGGTGAACTCTCCCAACGATCCGATGCGGACCTTTGCGGTGCGCCCGGTCTGGGTGTCTGTGCGGAAGAGGTAGAACGTCCGCGCACCCCTGGGGCTGACGCGGCAAACCAGACCCGTTTTCCCCTCATCGAACAGGAGGGTTTCCCGCTCGGGGTCGGCCTCCCAACGTTCGAGCCGGGTGTCGGTGAATGAGAACTTGCGATCGTCGTTGACCTTCCGCACAGACAGGCCCTCCGAATCGCGGCGGGAGAATACGGGAGAAAGATTGAGCCGTTTCGGCGCTTTCTCCCGTGCCCTCGCGTGTCCGCGTCACAGTCAATATCGCTCGGAAACCGCTGAAAATACAGCGTGTCCGTGCGTTCCTGTGTATACGTCGGTGGGCCTGTGCGGGTTGTGTCGGCCAGTTCGCAATGATGAGGTCGGGAGTTCGACTCTCCTCCGCTCCACTTGAAAGCGCCCTCGGCCGTTCGGCTGAGGGCGTTGTCGTTGGGAGAACCAACTCCGCCGCATGTTTGACCTCCAAAAGAGGTGGACTCTCGGGAGCGGGCGGGGTTGAACGAGGACCCCGCGGTCTGGTATCTTGACATCCCGACACGGCCGTGTTCTCGTGGCGTGTGTTCGTCCCGTCGCCACGGTCGATGAAGTCCGGTCGTTCTGACCCGGACATGCCTTGCGGGAGAACAACGATGAGGATGAGTGCCTTTCGAGCGGCGGTTGTGCTTTGCGTTGTGGGTGCGGCATCGAGCGCGTGGGCCGCGGATGTGACTGCCGGTCTCCGCCAGAGCAGCGCCGGAGATTCCTGGCGTGCCGCTCGAGACGCGTACTTGGCCTCGAACCCCGACGCGCCGTACGACGCGACGAGCATGCTCATTCAGTGGGCGGAGGGCGCGTCGGCCGAAGACCGCGCGACCATGACGGAACTGCTGGGCCTCGAGTCGATCCAGACGTGGTCGCTCGTCCCCGGGCTCGAGCACGTCCGCGTGTTCGGCGACATCGACGCGACGCTCGCCGCCGCGGCGGAGCTCGGTGAGGCGATGGGCCTCGTTACCTATGTCGAGCCGGACCATTTCTACAAGATCAACGCGACCCCCAACGACTCTTTCTACGGTCTTTTGTGGGGCATGAACAACACCGGGCAGACCGTCAACAACGACCCGGGCGTGGCGGGCGCCGATATCGATGCCAACCTCGCGTGGGATGTCTCCACGGGCTCGGCCTCCATGGTCGTGGGGATCGCCGACTCGGGCTTCCGGTCGACGCACGAGGACCTCGCCGGTAATCGATGGACCAACCCAGGCGAGATCGCCGGCAACGGGATCGATGACGATTCGAACGGCTACGTCGATGACGTGTGGGGTTGGGACTTCTGGAACAATGACCGGGACCCCACCGACGACAACGGGCACGGCACGCACACCGCCGGAACCGTCGGCGCCGTCGGGAACAACGGACGAGGCGTCGCCGGCGTCTGCTGGACGGTCCGCCTGGTCGGCCTGAAGATCGGTTCCCGCACGGGAAGCGTCTCGACCACGGCCGGCATCAGCGCCGTCAACTACTGCGTCGGAAAGGGAATCAAGCTCTCGAATCACTCCTGGGGCGGAACGGGATTCAGCAGCTCGTTCAACACGGCGATCACCAACGCCGCCGCCGCCGGGCACATGCTCGTCTGCGCCGCCGGCAACAGCGGGATCAACAACGATTCCACCCCGTTCTACCCGGCCAGCTACACCCAGGACAACGTGATCGCGGTGGCTTCAACGAACAACAATGACGGGTTGTCGTCCTTCTCGAACTACGGCGCGACACGCGTCGACCTGGCCGCGCCCGGCGAGAACATCGCCTCGACCTACATCAGCCGCAATAGCAACACCACCTACTCCTATCTCAGCGGGACCTCCATGGCGGCGCCGCACGTCACTGGCGCGGCCGCTCTGGTCTGGAGCGTCAATCCGACCTGGACCTATGCACAGGTGCGATCCAAGATTCTCTCGACCGTTCGACCGGTTCCGGCTCTTGCGGGCAAGTGTGTGACCGGCGGCGTGCTCAATGTCAACAACGCCGTCCGCTGACTCAGTCCCCAGCATGCTGTCGCAAAGGCGGGACGTTCCACTCAGGGAACGTCCCGCTCTTTTCTGTCTCACCCCCCCAATGATCCCCCATGACCCCCCGGGCCCATCGACTGGCGTCCAGCACCAGCCCCTACCTCCTGCAGCACGCTCGCAATCCGGTCGAGTGGTTCCCATGGGGGCCCGAGGCCTTTGCCGAGGCACGCCGACGAGACGTGCCCATCTTTCTCTCCATCGGCTATTCCACCTGCTACTGGTGCCACGTCATGGAGCGAGAGAGTTTCGAGTCCGAGGCGATCGGCCTGCTCCTCTCCGAGCGATTCGTCTGCATCAAAGTTGACCGAGAGGAACGCCCCGACGTCGACGACCTCTACATGCAGGCCACCTTGGCCGTCCGCGGCCAGGGCGGGTGGCCCATGTCCGTTTTCCTCGATCCATCCACCCTCCGCCCCTTCTGGTGCGCGACCTACCTCCCGCCACAGCCGCGTCACGGCATGACCTCCCTCCCTGAAGTCGCCGAGGCGATCTCGCATGCCTGGCGCTCCCAACGCGACAACGTGCGCGCGCAGGCCGACGCCATCGCCGACGCCGTCGCCGAGGCCATGCTCGCCCGCCCAGAACCCGTTCCCCTCGGCGTCGGGCACGTCACCGAAGCCGTCTCGACGCTCCTCCGCATGTACGACCGGCAGCACGGCGGCTTCGGACGCGCCCCCAAGTTCCCTCAGCCGGTCTACCTCGATCTGCTCCTCGAAGTCCGCGCCTTCGCCGGCTCGGGCGAAACCGTCGAAGCCATCGACGCCGCCCTGCGTCACACCCTCGACCGCATGGCCGTCGGCGGGCTTTTCGATCAGGTTGGTGGCGGATTCCACCGCTACTGCGTCGATGCCCACTGGACCGTCCCGCACTTCGAGAAAATGCTCTACGACAACGCCCTGCTCGCCGGGGTCTATGCGCGGGCGGCCACGCTGTACAACGACCCCTTCTACACCCGCCTTTGCACGCGCACGCTCGACTTTCTTCTTCGCGAGATGCGGGCCGAGGGTGGCGGCTTCGCCTCCGCCCTCGATGCCGAGGTCGATCACCGCGAAGGTCTCAACTACCTCTGGTCACCCGCCGAGATCGCCGCCGCGCTCCCCGAACGCGAGGCCGCGATCGCCGCGGAGATCTACGGCGTCGCCCGAGGCCCGAACTTCCAGGATCCGCATCGTGCCGAGGATCCGCCCCGAAACGTTCTCCGGCTCGACGACCGTCCCGAGCGGCTCGCCGACCGCCTTCGCATGACCCCCGCCGAGCTCGCCGACGCCCTGCGAGACATCAACGCCGGGCTCTATGTCGAGCGGCTCAAGAGGAAGCAACCCCACCGCGATGACAAGGTCCTCGCCGGATGGAACGGGCTGGCGATCGGCGCTCTGGCGGAAGGGCACCGTCTGACCGGCGACGCGCGATACGCCCAGGCCGCCTTCGAAACCGCGCTCCATGTGCTCCGCGTGATGCGCGATCCCCAAGGCCGACTCCTCCGCTCGTCCCGGGGCCAGCACGCCCATACCCCCGCGTTCCTCGAGGACTACGCCTTCCTCATCGACGGCCTTCTCCGCCTCGCCAAGGTGGGCGACGAGACGACGACCCCACTCGTGAACGCCGCCATGGATCTCTATGCCAAAGCCCGCGATCTCTTCCGCGATGCCGACGGCTCCTGGTTCGACGCGGGGGCAGACGCCCCTGATCTCTTCGCCCGCCCGTCCTCCACGCACGATGGCGCTCTGCCCAGCGCGATCTCGGCCACGCTCAACGCGATGCTCGATCTGCACGAGCGTACAGGCGACGATCGCTACGCCGCAGACGCGGTCGAACTGATCGGCAGCCTCAGCGGGATCATCGCCGCCGCCCCCGCCGGGTGCGCCAACGCCGTCCGAGCCCTCATGAGGCTGCTCGCCTCCCCGACGTTGCGGGACTCGCTCGTCGCCCGTGGCATGCTCGGAGAACCCGCCGCTCCAACCTCGAGCAGTGAAACCCATGGGCCCGCGTCCTCCGCCGACGTCGTCGAGGTCTATGCCGGTCGCGAGCGCATCGAGGTCCGCGAGGATCTGCCGGGCGTGCTCGAGCTGCTCGTCAAGATCACCGACGGCTACCACGTTGTCGCCGCTGAGCCCGGCGAAGAGTGGGACGGATCGCTCTCCCCCTTCCGCGTCGACCTGCACGACGGAGAGGGGCTTGCGATCTACGCGGACTATCCGCCCGGCGAGTCCTTCGCGGCTCCCGGGACCGATCGTCCCCTCCGTGTCTATCGCGGCACGTTCGAACTCAAGGCGCTCATCGAGCGCACCGGGACGGTCCGGGGGCGCCCGCTCGTCACCGTCTCGTTCCAGGCCTGCTCCGACACCGAGTGCCGCCGGCCCTCGATCGTCGAACTCGATGTGGCGATCGACGTTCCCTAGAAGTCCCGGCGGCGGAACAGCCACGCCGCCAGACCCACCATCACCACCTCAAACGCCAGGCTTGTCCCGACAACCCAGAGCGTGGTGCGATTGGCCATCGCCTCCTCGACGCGACGCTGAACCTCGGCCTGATTCTGGCGCGACATGGGCCCGCCGAAGATCGCGATCTCGCCGCTGTCGCTTTCGTCCTTGGGCGCGGGCGGCACCAGATCGCCCATCTTCCGCTTCATCGCCTCGAGCGTCTCCTGTGTCTTCGGGAGAACCGTCTTGGCGATCACGATCATCCGCTCGACCTTCCGCAGCGTCTGGTACGACTTCTCCAATTCCGCGAGACGCTTGCGGTTGTCGGCGATGAACGGGTTGGCCTTATCGAGATCCTCCGGGGTGGGGTCCTGCCCGGGGTTGTCCCGCGCGAAAGCCTCCGCCGCCGTCTTCTCCTGCCGTTCGATCCTCGCCGCCACACGCTCCCGATTGATGTCGTTGCCCACTCGGCTCATCAGCACAAGGTTGTCACCCGTGTTGATGATGAACACGCAGAACCACACCAGGATCGTCAGCAGGATCGAGGGCATCGCCGACCGCGTGATCATCCCAAGCAGCACGCAGATCGAGAACAGATAACTGAAGAAC
>ERZ1066130.433-NODE-433-length-15771-cov-8.647684_pt1 | contig 15771 bp, 14 predicted proteins | sample MGYA00382777_ERZ1066130 | MGnify/ENA primary metagenome ERZ1066130 (study PRJEB33369, sample SAMEA5778360) | biofilm metagenome | biome: Industrial cooling water; feature: Water cooling tower basin; material: Biofilm | place: United Arab Emirates | collected...
GGCGATCCCGGTGCCGCCGCCGCTGGGCACCTGCCGGGTGAGATCGCGATCGAACGCGGCGAACGCCGGGGCCGGGAAAGCGAATTGAACCTGACCCGCCGCCTCGACGACCACCGCCCGCTGATCGCTCAGCAGCGTGATCTGTCCCAGGGCCGGGCAGACCGCCAGGCCGCCACACACAACGCCGGCAAGACGCGCGAAGGTATACATGTTGATCTCTCCCGCCGCGGCGCTCGCCGCTGCCATCAGGCTACCGCGCCCAGCGCGCGTTCTCAATACAAACAAACAAGTCTTCACGCACCGGCCCCCCCACTGCTATTCTGCCCGACCATGCCCCTGCCTGTCAGCATCAGCCATGTCGTCAAGGAATTTCCCTCGATCGCCGGCCGCGGCACGACCCGCGCTGTTGACGATGTCTCGATCGATATCGAGCCCGGGGAACTCTTCTTCCTGCTCGGCCCGTCGGGCTGCGGCAAGACCACCCTGCTCCGCATGATCGCGGGTTTCATCGAGCCGACTGCCGGCGCCATCCGCTTCGGCGACCGCGATGTGACCTTCCTACCCCCGAACCAGCGCAACACCGGCATGGTGTTCCAGAGCTACGCGCTGTGGCCGCACATGACGGTCGAGGCGAACGTCGCGTTCGGCCTGGATGTCCGCAAAGTACCGGCCGCCGAGGCGGCGACCCGTGTCCAGCAGGCGCTGGCCGCGGTGCGGATGGAGCAGTATTCCAAACGAAAGCCGAATCAACTTTCAGGCGGCCAGCAACAGCGCGTCGCGCTGGCCCGCGCCCTTGTCATCCGCCCCGACGTGCTGCTCCTCGACGAACCACTCTCGAATCTCGACGCCAAGCTGCGGCTCGAGCTGCGTTCTGAGATCCGGCGGATCTGCAAAGAGTCCGGGATTACGACCGTCTACGTGACGCACGATCAGAAGGAAGCACTGTCCATGGCGGATCGTGTCGCGATCATGCGGGCCGGACACCTTGAGCAGATGGGCTCGCCGATCGATCTCTATCAACGCCCCCGCAATCGGTTCGTCGCGGAGTTCCTCGGGGAAACCAACATCCTGAGCGGCACGCTCCGCTCGGTCGATGGGACGATGGCCGAGGTCGAGACCGCCGCCGGTCTCCTCCGGGGCGTCCTGGTTGAGCCGCGGCTCGCTCCAAACGAGCCCTGCCTCGTCTCGCTCCGCCCGGAGCATGTGGCCTTCAGCAGCACCGGGACCCTGGCGGGCACCATTCGTGACTCGATGTTCCTCGGGGAACTCGAGCAGGGCCACGCATTGATCGGCCGCGAAACGCTTCGCTTCACCCGCGTCGGCAGTGGGGCGCGCAGCGCCGTCGGATCCCATATCAACATTGCCATCGATCCCGGCCAGGTGGTGGTGCTGCCCGTGTCCGACGCCTCGTCGCACACGTAAGTGTTCCTCGAGGAACACCCCACTTGCCCGCCGTCCTGCGAATGTGGTACCATCCGTCCACACGGAGGTACGCATGACGACGCAGGATGCAGGCGCTCGCAAACTCGGCCGCGGGCTCGCCGCACTTCTTCAGGCCCCGGTCGCGGTGCAGCCGCCAGCCTTAGTCACACCGGTCAGCCCACCGATCGCCAACGAGAGCGGGATCCGGCACATTGACATCGACTTGTTCATTCCCAGCCCATTTCAGGCGCGCCGGGCGTTTGATGAGAATCAACTGCGCGGCCTGGCCGATTCCATCCGCGTCGCAGGCATTATGCAGCCCGTGGTGGCCCGTCCGGCGGGGGAGAAGTTCGAGCTGGTCGCCGGCGAGCGGCGGTGGAGAGCGGCACGGCTCGCGGATCTGAAGACGATTCCGACTGTCGTTCGTATTTTGTCTGATGAAGAGGCCGCGGAGTTCGGCCTGATCGAGAACGTGCAGCGGGAGGATCTGAACGCGATGGATCGGGCGCACGCGTTGAAGATGATGTGCGACCGATTCGGCCTGACGCAGGGTCAGGCGGCGGAGAAGGTTGGACTCGAGCGGGCGACGGTGGCGAATCTGATCCGTTTGACCGAGCTGGAGCCGGAAATCGCCGAGCTGATCGGGTCCAACGGGTTGACGTCGGCGCACGGCAAGATGCTGCTCGCGATGGTGGGGGGGCCGGCGCGGGTGGAGCTCGCACGGGAGGCGGCCCGCGATCAATGGTCGGTGCGACGGCTGGAGAGCGCGGTGAAGCGCTTCGGCTCACCGAGATCCGCCGCCAAGGAGGCGCTGGTGCCGCCGGCCCGTCAGGCGGTGATCGTCGATCTCGAGCGCCGGCTCTCGCAGCACCTGGGCACGAAGGCGTTCATCGCGACGGATGCGTCGGGTTCGAAGGGAAAGATCACGATCGAGTTCTACGGCATCGATCACTTCGACGGGCTGCTCGGGAAGATGGGCCTGCGCTAAGTAAAGTTGCGCCTCTCGTGTTTGCACTATGTTTGGAATTCCAATCTTGGGATTGATGTTGTCTTTCACCTAGGTTCTGGCTAGATTTATGTCTCGTTTTGGGCGTGGGGTCCATCCTTATCTACCAAGGAGTCCCCATGGGCCGCAAGCCAAAGTCCGGTGCTCTGACCACGGTATCGACCGCAGAACTGCAAGCGGAGATTCGTCGTCGTTCCAAGCAAAGCTCCTCGCTGCAGCGCAGGTACGAGAAGCTGACGGCGAAGCTGGACGAGTTGAGGAAGCAGATCGCCGCTCAGGGCGGCAACATTCCCGGCGGCGGGCGTGCGAGCAACAGCATGAGCCTGGTCGAGGCTCTGGCGAAGGTGCTGGACGGTCGGACGCTGAGCGTGAGCGAATCCGCCGACGCGGTTCTGGCTTCCGGTTATGTCACGACGTCGCCGAACTTCCGCACGATCGTGAACCAGACGTTCATCAAGAATCGCAGCCGATTCAAGAAAGTCGCCCGCGGACGCTACACCGCGGCGTAAGTTCTCCGATCAAATGACAAAGAAGCCCGGCGGGAGCCGGGCTTCTTTTGTATTCGAAGAATCATCACGATCACCGCGGATCGGGCACCGGGCTCATGCGGCTCGGCCGGTCCAGCAGCATCGCCCGCAGCCCGTCACCGTGCATCTTGCGGATGTTGTCGTTGTGCACAATAGAAAGGTTGTTGTACACGTCGACGTAGCGGGAGTCTTCCGTGTTCATGCCGGGCGTCAGGTTGTGGCGGATGTCGCTCAGCGACTCGCCCTTCTTCGGTCCGGAGCTGCATCCAGCCAGCAGGGCGGCGGGGGCGAGAACGATGAGCACGCGGGCGAGCTTCTTCATAGTGGACTCCAAGCCCCTCGAGTCGGTCGGTCCCGGGCTGGCCGGGGGAAAGAGCGGTGGGGGAGCAGTTTGTAACCCCTCGCGGGGTCGGCGTCAAGGGCGGCGGCCCGGGAACGACCCAGAACGGACGCATCGTATCGGCCGCATCGTCGCGCCAGATCGACTTTCGGCCCGTCAACCAACCCGGTTCCGCCGGAATAGCCGATGCTCGTCGCGGCGAACGCCGAAACACGAAGCATGGACGCGTCTGCCATTTCTGCCCAAGTCGCCGCGGAGTTTTCCTACAAGGTGGCGGCTCGGGTGATGGACATCGCCCGGGAAAGCGGGGATTCCTCGGTGGCGCTGCTGCAGGCGGCGGCGAAGGCCGCCCAGGCCGGGGATGCGGCCGTCGCGGAGTACGCGAGCGCGGCGACGCAGATGCTCGACGTGTACGCCTGAATCCGATCACAACCCAAACAAACACTTGGGACGCTGCCTGACTGGCAGCGTCTTGTCGTTTCTCGGGGCGTCGGGCATGCAAGCCAGGCCAGCTCGCTCACGCTTAGGGCTCGTGCCGAGGCGGCAAGCCGTCTCTATCTGGCCCGTGGGTTGCATCTGGATCTTCTGGCGGGGCGAGGGCTCTGCCGGAGGTTCTCATGCGCCCGGATCGGTTGACCAACGCGGCTCAGGAAGCACTTGCCAGCGCGCAGAGCGAGGCGGTGTCGCTGTCCAACCCCGAGATCAACGGCCTGCACGTCTTGGCGGGGTTGTTGTCGGACTCGGGCGACACGGCCGGTGGTGGGGGCGCGGGGGGTGCGGTGGTGGCGCGGGCGGGGGCGACGCCGCAGAAGGTGCTGGCGCTGACGCGGGCGGAACTGTCGCGGCAGCCCAAGTCCAGCAGCGGGGCAGGCAGCGCGGGTCGGGCGTTGATGGAGATCCTGACCAAGAGCGAAGAGATCAGCAAGAAGATGGGCGACTCGCTCGTGAGCAGTGAGCATCTTCTGCTGTCACTGGCGGAAGTGGTGGGGCCGGCGCGGGATGTGCTGAAGACGGTGGGGCTCGATCGGGCGGTGCTCGAGAAGGCGGTGAAGGAGATCCGCACGGCGTCGGGCGTGACCAATGTGACCGAGCCGGGGGCGGAGAGCAGTTACGAGGCGCTCAAGAAGTACGGCATCGATCTCACGGCCCGCGCGCAGGCGGGCAAGCTCGATCCGGTGATCGGGCGCGATGAAGAGATTCGGCGCTGCATGCAGGTCTTGAGCCGCCGCACGAAGAACAACCCAGTGCTCATCGGCGAGCCGGGTGTGGGCAAGACGGCGATCGCGGAGGGCTTGGCGCTGCGGATTGTGAACGGCGACTGCCCGGACGCGATGAAGACGCAGCGGATCATCGCGCTGGATGTGGGGCAGTTGCTTGCAGGCGCGAAGTTCCGGGGCGAGTTTGAGGAGCGGCTGAAGGCCGTGCTGCGCGAGGTGGCGAGCAGCGGCGGCAAGATCATTCTGTTCATTGATGAATTGCACACGATCATCGGCGCGGGTGCGGCCGAGGGCGCGGTGAGCGCGGGCAACTTGCTCAAGCCGGCGCTGGCGCGCGGCGAGATCAAGTGCATCGGCGCGACGACGCTGGATGAGTATCGCAAGCACGTCGAGAAGGACGCGGCGTTCGAGCGGCGTTTCCAGCCGGTGTACGTGGATCAGCCGAGCGTCGAGGAGACGGTCGCGATCCTGCGCGGGCTCAAGCCCAAGTACGAGGCGCACCATGGTGTGCGGATCCTCGACGGCGCGATCCTGGCGGCGGCGAGCCTGAGCCATCGCTACATCGCGGATCGGTTCCTGCCCGACAAGGCGATCGACCTGATTGATGAAGCCGCGAGCCGGCTGCGGATCGAGAATGACTCGATGCCGACGGAGCTCGATGAGCTGCGGCGGCGGATCATGCAGCTGGAGCTGGAAAGGGAAACGCTGCGGCTTGAGATGGAAGAAGGCACCAAGGCATCGAGGCATCAAGGCATCGAGGCGGGAAACGCCAAGGAGATGGAGCGGATCGGCCGCGAACTGGCGGAACTGCAGGAGAAGAACCGGGCGCTGACGGCGCGGTGGGAAGAGGAAAAGAAGGACCTCGAGACCATCAAGGACATCAAGGAACAGATCGAGCGCAAGCATGTGGAGCTGGAGCAGAGTCAGCGGCGGGGTGATCTCGAAACGGCGGCGCGGATCCGCTACGGCGTGTCGCGCGAGCTGGAGAAGCAGCTTGCGGACGCCGAGAAGGCGTGGGCCAAGCGCGTCGCGAAGGGCGGCACGTTGGTCAAGGAAGAAGTGGACGCGGAGCAGATCGCGCAGATCGTTGGGCGTTGGACGGGCATTCCCGTGTCGCGTCTGGTCGAGGGTGAGCGCGAGAAGCTGCAGCGGATGGAAGAGCAGCTCGCCAAGCGGGTGGTGGGGCAGGATCACGCGCTGAAGGCCGTGTCGGATGCGGTGCGGCGTTCTCGCGCGGGGCTGGGCGATCCCAAGCGGCCGATCGGGTCGTTTTTGTTCCTGGGGCCGACGGGCGTGGGTAAGACAGAAACGTGCAAGGCGCTGGCGTCGTTCTTGTTTGATACCGACGAAGCGATGGTGCGGATCGACATGAGCGAGTACGGCGAGAAGCACGCCGTGGCTCGGCTGGTGGGTGCACCGCCGGGATATGTCGGCTACGACGAGGGTGGGCAGCTCACCGAGACGGTGCGGCGTCGGCCCTACTGCGTGGTGCTGCTCGACGAGATCGAGAAGGCGCACCCGGATGTGTTCAACATCTTGCTGCAGGTGCTGGACGATGGGCGCTTGACGGACGGGCAAGGCCGCACTGTCGATTTCAAGAACACGATCGTGGTGATGACGAGCAACTTCGGCTCGGCCCAGATTCAGGAACTGACGCAGCAGGGTGCGGAGGACTGGGAGATCGAGGCGATGATGCGGGAGATGCTGCGCCGTGGGCCCGCGGGCCTGGCGGCGGACGAGTTTGCGAAGGTTGCGGGCCTGTCGCCCAAGGTCGCGGAGGCGATGCAGAAGATGGCGATGATGGGCGCCGGCGGTGGGGGGCTGATGCGGCCGGAGCTGCTTAATCGCATCGACGAGACGATCGTGTTCCGGCCCTTGGGCAAGGAAGCGATCGGGAACATCGTGGAGATTCAGCTCGCGAAACTGCGCGAGCGGCTGGCGGCCCGCGGCATGACGCTGACGCTGACGGACGGCGCGAAGAAGCAGCTCGCGGAGGAAGGCTGGGACCCGGCGTTTGGAGCGCGGCCGCTGAAGCGGGCGATCCAGCAGCGGGTGGAGAACGCGCTGGCGTCGCGGATCCTCGCGGGTGAGTTCGGGGACGGGGACAACGTAAAGGTGGAGTACGAGGGGAAGAGTTTTACGTTCAAGAAGGGGCGGTCGTAGCACGTTTGCGTGACGCTCGCACTCCGCTCGTGCTCGCGCGCTGTGTGGTTGCGCAGTGTGGGTGAATGATGCGCGAAAGTCTCCCTCTTGGGATGAGCCGCATTCTCATCTGCGTGAAAAGTGTCCTGAGCACTTGACGAGTTCGCGCCACCCGGATGTACTCATATTGGCGAGAGTCTCGCCACCCCGTGTGATGGTCCGGGTTCTCCGATCCACGCGAGGTTCATGCCGCGTTGCGATGCATGACGCCGCGGGGAAAGGACAAGACAGAATGGAAACTCGGACACTCTTGCGGCGTGGGGCTGTGGCAGTGGGTCTGTTGTCGCTCGCCATGACGGCGTCCGGCGATGTGTATATCTCTGGGCCTTGGGCATCGGTGAGCGGGGTTTACTGGGATCTGACGGTGGTGCCTTCTGTGTATCGCGTGTACTCGCATCAGACCGAGGGGCTGCCGATGGATCTCGCGGGCGAGCTGAACGTGGGCGGAGCGCGCCTGAGCAGCGCGTTGACGGCGTGGGGGCGCGAGAGCCCCGAGAGCGGGCCGCAGATATACAGCGTCGTGGGCGGTGAGGGCTGGGCGTCGCTCTCGAGCGTCTTGGGGCCGGAGGTCGATTGCGAGGCGTCGTTCCGCTCGAACTTCGCGATGACCGTCCCGGGCTGGATCGAGCTGCAAACCTGGGGCCTTGGCGTCATCGAACTGCGCAACTGGAGGGGGATCGTGTTCTGGCAAGTGACCGGCGACCGGACCTCGCGACTTTATCTCGATAGCGGGATCTATAGCATCGCCGCGGTGGTGGATATCGAGAACACGCTCTCGGGGGAAGGCGGGTTCCGATTCGTGATCCCGACACCGGCGACGAGCGTGCTGCTTGCTGCGGGGGTGTCGGTGTTGGCCTCGGGGCGACGCCGCCGGTGTCGTTGAATGACGCCGCCGACGCCACGGTCCGGGCGTCGGCGGGCGGACGTCCGGCGCTTCAAGTGATGATTCGAGCCGCGTTGCGGTGCATGACGGCGCGGGGAAAGGAACAACATGAGTATGGCTTGCACCAGGCGTTGGGGCGCGGTGTTGTCGCTTGTCGCCGGCGGGGTGATGAGCGCGGTGTGCTACGCGGACGCGGAGGGGAAGAAGGAAGTGACGTGGACGTTCCAGGCGAAGGTGCCGCCGAATGTGATTACGGGGTCGTGGTCGGCGTGGGCACGGGCGCGGGCGGCGTGTTCGCACAAGGTGGATGGGCCGCACGAGCATGCTGCGGGCGCCAACGGCAATGGCCAGTGGAACGGGCTTGCGGGGTTTGCGGGGCCGGTGATTACTGATACAGCGGCCGTGCCGCACGCGAAGACGACGACGAACGTGCAGATGTCGGCGGACGCGGCGGAGGCGTTCGGGCCGCCGCCGGGAAACGGCTTCACGCGCTACCAGACAGTGCTGCGCAAGCAGTGGGACACGAAGATGAACATTGCTCCGGATCCGTCTCCGGGCAGCAGCAGCCGCGGCTGGCTGCACGGCGAGTCGAAGCTGAGCGCCGGTTCGGCGCTCAAGTGGGAGTTGTCGGGGCAGGTGGAGGGCGTGGCGATCCGGCCGCGGTCGGGCAAGGGTGACGGCAAGGGGCCGCAGGCGGTGAAGACGAAGAACGGTCACACCGCGCGGTGGGCGGACCCCATCAACTTTCGTCTGATCAATGACCGGACGCAGGAAGAGATCTCCGATGAACTCTTTGGCCTGTGGTTGGATGCCGACTTCGCCGACGACTCGGCGAGCTGGAGCATCACCGAATCGCAGTTCACGCTGGTGGCGGGCGGCGGCAACAGCGGCGAGTGGCTGGGCAGCATCGCGATGTCGGGCTCGGCGAAGAGCTCGTGGCTGCTGAATCCGCTGGGCGACTTCAGCGCGTCGCTGAGCGGCGGGCTGTTCACCGCGAGCGGGTTCTGGGCGAACCTGTGGCAGGTGCAGACCGACGTCATGGGCCGCGCGGTGTCGGCGACGCTAAATCTGTCGCAGGTGAACTTCGACCTGCAGTACGTGATTCCGGACTCGATCATGAACGACACGGACTCGTACACGCGGGTGCTGTCGCTGACGGAGGACTTTGACGAGCAGATCGAGGGCGTCATCCCGTCGCCGGGCGCCGTGACGCTGCTTGGCGCTGGTGCGGCGGTGCTGCTGACGGCGGGGACGAGGCGTCGGGGGTGGCTGGCGTGACGCCGGTGTGCGGGCGCAGGGAGGCGCGGGGTGATGGTGGGGTGCGGGGCGAATGAGGAGAGATTGCGGATCCGCCGCACTGTGAGAGTGGTGCGGCGGGGTTTGTTCCGAGCGTTTGTGTCTCCGGGGGCAGGAAGGAGTGGAGTATGGGCGTGTACGCAGTCAATCGAGTTGCAGCGGTTCTGGCGGGCTTGGCGACGTGCGGTTCAGTGGCCAGAGGCGCGATCTGGATCGAGTCGATGTTCAGCGCGGCGTTGGGGAATGCGTCGTGGGTGGATCCGGTCGCGGGGCCGCAGAACGGAAGTTACTACGAGGAGGTTCGGGATCGGACGAACGTGAGCTTGATGTACTCGTTGGTGTGGCCGGTGTCGGCGTCGTATGCACAGTCTCAGACCGAGGCCGATCCGTCGATGCCGCCACCGACGCTTCCGGGGTCATATCGGTACCTGCGGGGAACGGGTTCGGCGAGCTCGTTTGGTGATGCCGAGGCGCATGTGTCGATCAATGCGCACTTTCAGTGCTCGGGCTGGTGGCAGGCGCGGCTCGCCACGACGGGAATGGGCTCGATTCAGTTGCATGGTCCGCGCGGCCTGGTGACGTGGGTAAAGGGCGATCAGGCGTATGCCGCGACGCTCGAACCCGGGAGGTACTCCATCTATGCGGGTGTGTCCGCGATCGAAGGCGGCGGAACGGTGTCGTTTGTGGTCCCGGCCCCGGCGACGGCGCTGGTGATCGCGGGATCGTGGGTGCCGCTGCGGCGTCGTCGCCGTAACGGGACATGGTGAGTGAAGAGGCCGCGGATGTGAACGGCCCTGTGAAGAGAACCTCCGGCGCTTTGGTATGCTCCGAGCCGGAGGTTCTTCTTATGAGCGGCTGGACGAGGCGTGGCGTTCTGGGTGCTGGTGCGTTGGCGGCGGCGGGGCTGGTCTGGCCGCGGGGTCTGGCGCAGACGGCGACATCGGTGGCGGGTGGCGGGGCGGGAGCTGGTGTCGGGGCTGGCGCTGGGCGGCGTGCGCGGCGGCGGGTGATCCGCATCGCGCACGTGACCGACACGCACATCATGCAGGACCTGCGGGCGCCCGAGGGCGTGGCCGCGTGCTTTGAGCACATCCGTGGGCAGAAGGATGTGGATCTCATCATGCACGGCGGGGACATCGTGTTTGATTCGATGGACCAGAGCCTGGCGCGGTCGAAGGAACTGTGGGCGCTGTGGCAGAAGGTGCTGGGCGACAGTTGGAAGGGCCGCGTCCGCTACTGCCTGGGGAACCATGACGTGTGGGGCTGGAACAAGGAGCGGAGCAAGACCACCGGTGACGAGCCGGGCTGGGGCAAGCAGCTCGCGCTCGACACGCTGGGCATGCAGGGCGCGGTGCCGAAGGGTGCGTACTACTCGTTTGATGAAGTGGTGAGTGGTGCGGGCTGGCACATCATCGTGCTCGACACGGTGCGGCCGGAGCCCAACGGGTATTACGCGGGCTTGGACGATGAGCAGTTCGAGTGGCTCCGCGGCGATCTCAGTCTGAACCGCATGTACCCGACGATGATTCTGTCGCACATCCCGATCTTCACGGCGACGGTGCTCGACCGCGAGCCCAACGAGCGGCGCGAGCGGATCGTCACGCCGGGGCGGATGTGCATCGACTATGGCCGGATCAAGAAGCTGTTCCTGGAGAACCCGCAGGTGAAGCTGTGCCTGAGCGGGCACATGCATCTGATCGATCGGGTGGAGTACAACGGCGTGACGTACTGCTGCAACGGGGCGGCGAGCGCGGCGTGGTGGAAGGGGCCGCACAGGGAATGCCGCGAGGGGTACACGCTGGTGGATTTGTACAGCGATGGGACGTTTGAGAATCGGTATGTGGAGTATGGGTGGAAGGCTGGTTGAGCGAGCGAGGGTCATGCCGCGTCGCAACGCCGTCGCACTTGGTGCTTTTGCAATCGCGATCGCGCACGCGGTCGGTGGTGCGGCGCTGATGTACTTCTACGGTCCCAATCCGTTTGGGACATCGCATCAGCAGCAGGTGGCGCCGCTGGCACTGGGCATGCACGAGCAACTGGCCAACGAGCAGCGTGCGCTGGAACGGGCGACGATCGCGGCGCTGCTGGAGGACCTTGCGGCGTCGAAGGCGGTGTTCATTCGCAACGGGACCGAGTACTCGGGAGCGGACGCGGCGGATCATCTCCGCCGCAAGCTCCGGGCGGCGGGCGAGAAGGTGCGCACCGCCGAGGAGTTCATTGAGCTTCTGGCGACGCGTTCCTCGGCGAGCGGAGAGGCGTACCGCGTGCGCGATGGGGGAGAAGAGTTTGCAAGCGCCGATTGGTTTCGGAAGCGGCTCGCCGCGTTGCAGACGGCTCCGGTATCGGCCCGCGCGGAGAAGCCCGGAGCGGAGAAGCGTGGGACAATCAACGCTCACGCCGAGGATGGCGCTCGCGAGGTGCTGGCGTTCCTCCGGGCGCAAACGGACCGGTTTCGGATCGTGGAGAGCGACGAGATCGAGTTCTACTCCGGCCGTGGGCTGGCGCGGCGGATCGATTTCAAGTACACCCTGGCGGGGCGGCCGAAGGTGTCGGTGGACGCGTTCATCGAGCAGTTCTGCACGTCGTCGTCGCTGCACGGAACCGAGTATCAGATCGACAGCGAACCGCCGCGGGCGCTGGGGGAGTGGCTGAAGGCCGGCCTCGTTCGATAGTCACACGATGGCGTGGTTCGGTGCGAGGCGGCTCGGGCGGCGATTCGGTGCCCGCCACGCCCCGCGATCTCGACGGCAAAAGCCGCGCCGGGTATCTCCGAAGAAGGGGCGGTGTCTTCGGAGGCCCTTGCTTGTTTCTGGAAAAAAGGCTGTTGGCGGAGTGGTCGCGTGGGGCGTTCGCGGGCATGCGATTGTCCGCCACGCGGTATGCGCCCGGGACGCTGATGCCGCCGCATGCGCATGCGACGGCGTCGGTGTCATTGGTGGTGCGCGGGGTGTTTTCGGAGCGGATCGATGGGTCGGGGCGTGCGGGGCCGGGGCTGAGCGTGATCGTGAAGCCGGCGGGGGTAGTGCACGAAACGCAGTGCGGCAACGGCGGGTGTCAGACGATCTCACTGGAGCTGCCGGGGCGGGTCGAGTCGCAGCTGCGGGCCCGGCATGGGGCGTTCGCGCGGGTGGGGCACGAGGACGATCCGGTGCTGACGGCGGCGTTGGTTGGGTTGTGGCTTCGGGCGCTTGAGAGCGACATCGTTCGCGACGATGCGTGGATGGAGCGGTGGTGGGGGAGTTGTGGGCCGCGGATCGGGCGCGAGCGGGCGGTGCGATCGGACCGGCGGTTGGCCAGGGCGTTGGCCGTGGGCGCTTGTGGGGGCAGTGCGGCGGAGGCGGCCGCGCGTGTCGGGGTGCATCCCGTGCACTTGTGCCGCCTGTTTTGCGCGGCGACCGGACGGGGCACGGCGGCGAACTTCCGACGAGTCCGGGTGCGGCGGGCGATGGAGCAACTGGCCGACGGCGACGCACTGGCGAGCGTCGCGAGCGGCTGCGGGTTCGCGGATCAGGCCCACATGACGCGGGCGTTCGTCGCGGAGACGGGGGCCACGCCGGGCGTGCTGCGGGCGCTGATGGAGGGTCGTGTTTGATTCGTACAAGACAACGCGGCGACCGCGTGTCACAGTTCCAATATGCCGCGTCCCGACCAAGCGGGTACGCAAGGAGTTTGCGATGAGTGCGAAGATCCGAAACGCGGGGGTGTGTGACCGCGGGCTTTCGATGGTGGCGGTTTGTTTGCATGCCGCGTGCGGCGCGGTGGCCGGAGCAGGGGTCGGGTCGCCGGGTGTTGCGACGCTGGCGGAGCGCGATGATCTGCGGGACCTGCCGGCGCGGTGGGCGGGTGTGATGGATCTCTTCGGCGTGCCGGGGATGGTGATCGGGATTGTGAAGGACGGCGAGATGTACGCCTGCCAGGCGTGGGGGGTGCGCGATGCGCGGGGGAACCCGCCGGATCTGGACACGAAGTTCTACATCGCGTCGATCACCAAGGTGATGACGGCGACGGCGGTCGTGAAGCTCGCGGCGGACGGGAAGTTGTCACTCGATGATGCGGCGACCGCGCATCTGCCGCGGTTTGCGTTGCCCAACGCGGAGACGGGCGACATCACGATCCGCGATCTGCTGTCGCACCGCAAGGGCGTGAACGGCGGCCCCGCGGTGCTGCTCGACGCGTACAGCGGCGAGATCACGGACGATCGGTTCTTCGGGCTCCTGGCTCGCTACGGCGAGCGGGGCGAGCTGCGGTACACCAACACGCACTTCACGCTGCTGGGACGCGTGATTGAGAAGATGACGGACACGCCGTGGCAGCAGTCGCTGGAGACGCTGGTGCTCGGACCGGTGGGGATGACGCGGACCTCGGGGTACATCAGCGCCCGGGACGCGAACAGCGCGGCGCCGATGCGGCGAACGGAGATCGGCTATGAGGAGGTGACGCCGTGGAAGACGGATGCGACGATGCACGCGGCGGGCGGGCTGGATTCCACGGCACGGGACATGATGCGGTGGATTCAGGTACACGTGAACGACGGGACCATCGATAGCAAGCCGGTGTTCAAGCCCGGTGTGCTGGCGTCGATGACGAAGGTGGAAGCCAGGTTCGACAAGCCGCGGGGGCAACTGCGGATCTTGGAGGGATTCGGGCTGGCGTGGCAAGTGGGGTCGTACAAGGGTGCGCCGATGGTGTCACACAGCGGCGGGTACGAGGGCGCGTGCGCGTATGTGGCGATCCTGCCGGCGCAGAAGGCGGGCATGGTGATCCTGATGAACGCGTCGGGTGCGGCGCGGGGGCTCGCGGATGTGATCGCGGTCGATGTGCTGGAGCGGCTGGTGGATTCCAAGGACGGGACGAGCGTGTACGACGCGTATGTCGAGCGGGTGAAGAAAGAGGGGTTCCGGCCGGCGACTCCGACGCGGGTGATCCGGGGCGAGGCGATCACGCCGCGGCTGCGTGCGGCGGTGGGCGCCTTCACGAACGAATTGCTCGGCACGCTCACGCTGGAGCTGACAAAGGACGCCTCCGGGGAGCGATGGGGTGCGCGGCTCGGGGCGCTCCCGCTGGATGTGGTGGCGGCGGAGAGCGGGTTCGCGGTGCCGGAGGGCTCGGACTTGGGGCCGGCGACGGGCGAGATCGGCGACAACATGGTGACGGTCAAGCAAGCGCGACTTGGGGATCTGGTCTTTACGCGGACCACGAGGTGAGCGGACGCGCGTGCGTGGCACGTGCCGCGTGAAACACGGTGCGGCAGCAGTGAAACGCGGCGTTTCACGATGTGTCTGATTCGTGAAACTCGCCTCAGTTCGTCGATGCAGTGCTTCGATTCCGCGTCGGCGGCGTTACGCTGCGGATGGAAGGAGCACTGTGATGTCGAGTCGCGAAACTGGTCGCCCGGTTGTCCGTGCGTTCACGCTGATCGAGTTGCTGGTCGCGATCGCGATCATCGCGGTGTTGATCGGGCTGCTGTTGCCGGCCTTGGGGCGGGCGCGGGACAACGCGCGGACGACCAAGTGTGCGGCGAACCTGCGGAGCATCGGCTCGGCGCTGACGATGTACGCGTCGGATCGCAAGGGGAACTTCCCGCACTGGTCGGGCTGGCAGCACTGGGACAAGTTCGGCACGCCCGACGACGGCAAGGAGGGCGATGCGACCGGCCCGGGCTGGACGGAGCAGATGAAGGCGTATGTGGACTCGGTGGAGACGTACACCGATCCGTCGCGGCCGCGGGATGAGGCGCCGTTCTGCTACTTCATGTCGGCGCGGTACACGTCGGCGCTGACCAAGAACACGATGTACACGAGTTTGAACGAGTCGCAGGTGCAGTTCACCTCGCAGTTCGTCTTTGTGGGCGACAGCAACCAGATGAACCTGTACGCCAAGCCGTACGGGAACAACCCGACCAGGCCCGACTGCGACCCCGATGATGCGAACCAGCCGGTGGTGTTCTTTGATGGCGAGCGGCCGGCGCATGCGCTGAAGCGCGGCGCGACCAGCGGCGAGGGCGGCGCAAACGGTGGCGGCGGCAGCGGTGGGGGGCTCGGCGGCCTGACCAACCTGCTCTTCCTCGACATCCACGCCGCGTCGTTCTCGGCGTACGAGCCGTCGAAGATGACGTGGCGGGGGAGAGAGTTCACGAACTGGAAGGATGCGAGGAAGGACTGAGATGGGCGATCGCGTTGACATGCCGACTACCATCCTTGGAAACAAGGCGGGAGGCGTTCGATGCAGCGAGCGTGTTCATTTGTGGCGGCCGTGGCGATGAGCAGCAGCGGGTGGTGTGCGGCCCAGCAGCCGTGCGGTCAGTGGCTTGATTTGACGCACGAGATCCCGGGCGTCGGCGGGCAGGTGTACCAGATGACCATGTGGGATCGCGACGGCGCGGGGCCTGAGCAGCCGTGGCTGGTCGTGGTCGGATCGTTTGAGCTCGCGGGTGACGAGGACGCGACGCAGGTTGCGGCGTGGGATGGGACGCGATGGCGCGGGCTTGCGAAGTCGGACCCCCGCAGCACCAATCGGTGTGTGTACGCGGTCGGGACCTATCAGAATCAACTGATCATCGGCGGGTTGATCGACACGTGGGACAATCAGTTCGCGATGAACGTGGTGAGTTACGACGGCACGAAATGGACTCCGTTGCTTGACGGGCCTCGGGGAGCGGTGCGCAGCATCCGAGAATTCAACGGCAAGTTGGTGGTGGGTGGAGAGTTTACCGAGATTCACGATTTCTGGAACCGAGCTCCGGCGCTTCATGTCGCCTCGTGGGACGGGACCTCGTGGTCGGCGATGGGGAGCTCGGTGGTCGGCTGGGTGACGCAGATGGTCGACTTCCAGGGCGTCTTGTACGCGGGGGGGAGCTCGCTCTCGCGGTGGAATGGGAG
>ERZ1066130.434-NODE-434-length-15742-cov-15.429783_pt1 | contig 15742 bp, 10 predicted proteins | sample MGYA00382777_ERZ1066130 | MGnify/ENA primary metagenome ERZ1066130 (study PRJEB33369, sample SAMEA5778360) | biofilm metagenome | biome: Industrial cooling water; feature: Water cooling tower basin; material: Biofilm | place: United Arab Emirates | collected...
CGAGGCCAACGCGGGCTCCGGCAGCGCGGGCATCCCGCTCGGCTCGTACGTGAACATCATGTCGCCGTGGGGGCTCTACGATACGGCGGGGGGGATGACCGAGTGGACGGAGTCGATCTTCTTTCGATCAACGCTTGACAACCGCCGGATATTTGATGGCAGCGCTTATGACACGTCCACACTCTCAGACATTATCTCATTTCCTGAGGGCGACTTCCCGAGCTTTGCTCTTGGCAACTACGGCTTTCGAATTGCGGCAGCGATCCCAGGCCCCAGCACCGGCATGATCGCTGGCGGCTTGATGCTCTGCGCGGCACGTCGGCGTCGTGTGACGCCGTAATCGGTTTCAGTACCACTTTTTGGAGAAATGCACGTGAAGAGAACGCTCACCATGGCTATCGCTGCGCTCGCGGGTGCCTGTGCACCGGCAATCGCCGCACCGATGTACCGCATCGGAGGCGGTCAACCGCAAGCGATCCCGATCAACGGGGTCATCACGGTTCCGGGCACGGTCTCGACCGCCACAACCATCCACATCTTTGACGAATCGACGGCTGGCCAGATCGGCTTGCCGGAGTCGGTCGTGGGGACGCTCGTCGTTCGCGGCACGCTCGGTCAGGGCGGTTCGCTTCTCGTGTCTGTCACGGATGCGGATGAACCGGCCACGTTGGCGGCATCTGAGCGAACGCTTTACGCTCCAGGCCTCCTCAGCCTCGGCGGCCTGCGCCTCGAATCGCCGCTGAACCCCGGTGTCGAAGACCCCGCCCTGCGCGATGCGACGACGCTCATCGCCTGGATCGGCAACCCCAGCGCCGCCGACCCCGGCTCGATCACCGGCACCATCTCCGTCGGCCGTGTCTACGCCCTCGATGTCCCCGGCGACCTCTCGGGCATCGTCACCGCCACGGCCAACGACCCCAATCTCGACCTGGGACAGATGGCGATCCAACGCGTCCGCGTCGGCGGCAACCTCTCCGGCACGGTGCAGGCCACCGGCGGCACGCCCGCGCTCAATGCGTTGAACGAGGTCCAGCCGCTGACGCAGACCGCGAGCATCAACACGGTGATCGTCGGGCCGGGGGGCACCAGCCTCCTCGCCTCCGTCCCCGCCCCGAAGGGGCGATGGGATGTAGCCACGCGGTGAAGCCCGCGCTTCGCGGGCGCAACCCGTGGAAGGGTGCGTCCTTGCATTGACCTGCCCCGGAGGGGCAGAGGACCGTCTGAACGCCGCGGTCGTGTCGGGGGAGTCTGGGATGCCTTCGCCCCTTCGGGGCGAGAAGAGAAGAACGCAACCTCCGGTCCACGGGTTGCGTTCGCTCGAAGACTCGCTCGCTCCACCCGTGGCCACACCCCGCGGCCCCTGCGGGGCCGGGATCGGGGAGCGTGGCACCGCTCCCGAATCCGCCAGCGCGACCCCCGGATGAGCCGCGTCTCGAATGCGACCCTGAATGGGTCGTCGAAGATGCGGGGGGGGTGGGGCGGGGGGGTGGGGGGGCGGGGGCTGCGAGCAGCCTTTCAGGCTGCGGGACGAACGGCGGCGGGCACGCGATGGTGCGGGCTTTCCGGGGGTGTCGCTCGATGACTCGCGACACGCCCCGGCTACGAACGGGCAGGCCTTCGGCCTGCGGGCGGGGGGTTGGGCGGGGGGGCAGATCCAGGACATAGGTGGCGCTGCGTCAGGACATGGGTGACGGCGTGGAACCGATCGGGGCGGAGGGCGTATCGTGTCCTGGCAGAGGGGATGGTGTGCGGGGTGCGGCGGGATGTGGGTGGATTTCGGTGACCAACGGGGTGGTGAACATGCACATGGGCTCACGGGTCGGGGTTCGGGCGGTGGTGAAGGCGCTGGTATCGGCGTCGGCTTCGGTGTTGGTGTTGGTGGGGGTGGGTGCGGGCGGGGCCGCGCATGGCCAATGCGACCAGTGGCTCCCCGGCTCGCCGCTGGCGGGGATCAACGGCCAGGTCAACGCGATCACGGCGTGGGACCCCGATGGCCCGGGTCCGGAGCACGCGCGGCTGGTGGCGGTGGGTGACTTCACCGTCGCCGGGAGCGCGGTGGTGCAGAACATCGCGGTGCTCGATCCGCAGACGCAGCGGTGGTCGGGGTTCGCGTTTAGCACATCGGCATTTCCGTTGTCGCACGTCACCGGAGCGCCGGACGGGCGGCTGTACGTTGGCAGTCCGACAGTGGTGAATGCCGTCGGCGGGGTGTCCATTTCGGGTGGCATCGGCTTGTACGAGGAGAACCGGTGGAAGTTCGTCAGACTCGCATCGGTTGCGCCGTCGGGCCCTCTACCCCCCGTGACGTCGTTTGCGCTCGCTCCGAATGGTGATTTGCTGAGTCTCGGCAACTACAACGCCTTTTCCGGAATGCGGCTTCGTGGGACCGCCGTGCTGAACGCTCTGGACTTTCTGCCCGAGTACCTGTTCGGCCTCGGGAACACTTCGGTCACTGCTCGCTTTCCGGCGTACGCGCTGCTGCCCCTGCAAGACGGCGACCTGCTCATCGCGGGGGACTTCGACTACCTCCGATCGAACTTTCAGAGCGGGGAGAGCTTTGTCGCTCGCAACGTCATGCGCATGACCCCCGCCGGCCCGCAGAAGCTCGAAAAGGAACTCAACGCCGGAGTCACGGCGGCCGCGACGTTGAATGACGGGCGGACGATCCTCGCCGGGCGATTCACGTCCAGCGGTGAGGTGGTCGGCCTGAACGGTGTCGCGATCTACGACGGCCGGACCTTTGTTCCCGTCGCGGGCAATACGTTCGAGACCGGGACCAGCATCCTTTCCGTCGCCCAGCATCCGGGCGGCGACCTTTACTTCGCCGGCTCGCTGGTGATCAAGGGCAAGCGGCACCTGGTGGCGCGAATCCGCGACGGCGTGCTGATCCCCATCGGCCCGACGTACACGCCGCCGGAAGTGGGGCTGACGACGTCGTACACGCCGAACTTCGCCAGCGGCGAGACCACGCCGCCGGCGAGCCTGGCGATCATGCCGACGGGCGAGGTGTACTTCGGCGGGCGATACTCGCCGAACGGCCTGCCATTGATCAACATCGCGCGGATCGTCAACGACACCTTCGAGCCGGCGTCTCCCGGTGTCGTGGGCACGGTGAGCACGATCTCGTCGATGCCCGATGGGCGATTCCTGGTCGCGGGGAACTTCCGCACCACGGCGGATCGGCGGATCGTCAACATCGCCGCGTGGGACGGGATCGATCTGCGATATGTCGCGCCGGACATCGGCGGCCCGATCTCCGGTGCGGCGACGCTCCCGGACGGGCGAATTGTCGCGACGCGGAGGATTCAGCCGACGATCTTCGGGTGGGCGGAGATTGTTTCGTTTGCGCTCGAGCGCGGGGTTTGGCGGGCGCTGCCGACCGGCGTGTTTTCGGGCGAATCGACCGCGGCGGGTGAGCCGATCAGCAGCGTGACCTTCACGCGGGGTGACGGCACGCAGTTCTTCACCCTTGCGCGGTTCAACGGCGATGACTTTGTGCCATTGGCCCCTGCGTACGAGAGTCAGACGAGCCACGTGGCGCTCTTGCCGCGGGATCAGGTTCTCACGGCGCGTCAGGTTGCCCCCAGCGGTTCCCCGTCGCGGTACATCATCAGCATCGCCGACGGCCCGATCTGGAAGCAACTCGGCGGCACGCTTGCCAACCGAGTCTCGGGACTGGCCCAATTGCCAGACGGGCGCTTCGTGGCGTTTCTCGAAGTCGCGCCAACCTCAACGGATGCCGCGCTGCGGGTCTTCAACGGCGAGGACTGGGTGCCGTTCCTCTCCAATGCACCATGGTCGAGCTCGCCGCCGCGGCGGCTGCTGCATCTCAATCCGACGGCCAGGACGGATGCAGAGCTGGACTTTGTTGCGTTCGGCGGGACCACACTCCGCCGCTACCGAGGGACCGGCGGCGGATCGTGGTCCCTTCCCCCCTTCGGGCTCGCCGCGACCAGGCGTGTGGGCGTGGCCAACGCATTGGTCCGGCTTCCGGCCGGCGAGCTGATGGTCGGTGGCGATTTTGTCGTCGTCGGTGCTTCGTCCGCATTGTTTGGCACAAACGTCTCCCCGTTTCTTGCCCGCTTCACCCTCACCGGCATCCCGACGATCGCGCGGCAGCCGACGGCGGCCGCTCCGATCATCAGCGCCGGCCAGACGATCGAGCTAACTTTCACGCCTTCGCCGGGGTACAGCGTGCAGTATGTGCGGTGGTCGCGAGACGGCGTGCCGATCTTCAACGGCCCCGGCGGCGCATCGCCCGATGGCGGTACGGTCATCGGCGGCAGCACCGACATCATCACGCCGACCGATGGTTCGCCTGTTTCGCTGCTGATCACCGGCGCCCAGCCGTCGGACTCGGGCCGATACGCGGTGACACTCTTCAGCGCCTGCGGCCAGGCGACCAGCCAGGATGTCGCGGTCCGCGTGAACCCCGCGGCGTGCTCGCCGGCGGATATCGCGACGACCGACGGGCAGACGGGCTTCGCCGACGGCGGGCCGGACGGGGCGATCGACAACGGCGACTTCGTCGCGTTCTTCGCGGCGTTCTTCGCGGGCGATGGCGACCCGTCACGGGCCGCGGCGGACATCGCCAACGCCGACGGCGAGACAACGCTCGACGGCGGCGGGCCGGATGGCGCGGTCACGAGCGCTGACTTCGCCGCGTTCTTTGCGTTGTTCTTTGAGGGGTGCGGGGGGGGCGTAGGTGGGGCGTAGGGGGGGGCGTAGGGGGGGCGTAGGGGGGGCGGCCTGAGTGAAACAGTGTCAGAGTGACGCAGCGGGCCGCGGTGCTCGGCGCGGAGGGTGATCGCGGATGCCGGATCCGGATCTTCGTCGAGGACTCCTCAGATCCAGCGTCCGGGGCGCGGAGCGATTGTCGCTCTGCACTCAGGACTGGTCACTTGCCGGCGTAGTCGATCACGCGGGCCAGTTCGTTGCGGAGCTGGCTCCGCGGCACCACGCGGTCGACGAAGCCCGACTCCTGCACGTACTCGCTCCGCTGGAAGCCCTCGGGCAGTTCCTGGCGGATGGTCTGCTGGATCACGCGCGGGCCGGCGAAGCCGATGAGCGCCTTGGGCTCGGCGATGATCACATCGCCCAGCATCGCGAACGACGCGGTGACGCCGCCGGTCGTCGGGTCGGTCAGGACGCTGATGTACAGGCCGCCCTTGCGGTCAAAGCGGGCCAGCGCGGCGGAGGTCTTGGCCATCTGCATGAGCGAAAGGCCCGATTCCTGCATGCGGGCGCCGCCGGAGCAGGAAACGACGATCAGCGGCAGGTCGCGCTCCGTGGCCAGTTCGATCGACCGCGTGACGATCTCGCCCACCACGCTGCCCATCGAGCCCATCATGAAGTGCAGATCGAGGCAGGCCAGCACCGCGGCGCGGCCCTTGATGAAGCCCGTGCCCGCGCGGCAGCCGTCCAGAGCCTTGGCCCGCTTCTGCTCGGCGGCCAGTCGCTCCGGGTAGCCCTTGAGGTCGACAAAGTTCAGCGGATCGCTCGGGGCCAGGTTCTGGAACATGGGCTCGAACGTGTCCTGATCCACCAGTTGGCGGATGCGCTCATCGGCGCCGATGCGGAAGTGGTGGTTGCACTCGGGGCAGCAGTGGAGGTTCAGCTCCATCTGCTTGCGGTAGACCATGCTCGCGCACGAGGGGCAGCGGAGCCACAGGCCCTCAGGAATGACGGCGCGGCGGGGGGTCTTGACTTCGGTCCACGTCCGATTGGCAGTCTGCGTCATGCGATCCTTCCGTGAGGCGTCGAGCGTCGACTCGGCCGTCCTTGGCCGACTTTGGGGGGATTCTGTCGCCTGCCCGTCCGACGGGCCGCGGCCTGCTCCAAACCGTGTTCCGGGCCCGCCAGAGGCCCAGACGCCCGAGCACCCGCTCATTGGGAACCGGCATCCTGCCGATTCCGGTGCTCGCCCGTCAACAGTGCACCAAACGCCCCCCAAGTGCGATGTTGACGTTCTGTGGAGACATCGGCGGTCCGGCCGATGGGCTCCAGAAGGTACCGGGGGCGGTGAGGAGTGTAGACCGCGAGGGGTCAAGCGGCTGCATTGCCGAACTTGAACCGAACGCACGGTCGGGGCGGTGGGTCACGGCTGGCCGCGAAGGTCGGCGATGATGGCGGGCCACGCGGCGGGCTTGCTGCCGAAGATCGCCGAGGCCGCGACGAGGACATCGCACCCGGCCTGCCGCACGAGTTCGGCATTGGTGGGCTTGATCCCGCCGTCCATCTGCAGTCGCTGGGTGGGCTGGAGGACATCGGCGATGGCCTCGACCTTGGGGAGGACTTCGGGCATGAAGGACTGGCCGCTGAAGCCGGGATTGACGCTCATGACCAGGACCAGATCGACCATGGAGACCAGGGGCAGAACCACCTCGACCGGGGTCGGGGGGTTGAGCGCAATTCCGGCGGTCATGCCGAGTTCTCTGGACCTTGTGGCCAGGCCCTCCACCTGTTCGGGTGAAAGCACCTCGGCATGGAAGGTGACGTGGTTGGCTCCGGCCTCGGCGAAGGGCTCGATGAACCGAGCGGGGTCGGTGACCATGAGGTGGACATCGAGGAAGGCGCTTGGCAGGGCGCGGCGGAGGCAGCGGCATAGGTCCGGGCCCATGGTCAGGTTGGGGACGAAGTGGCCGTCCATGACATCCAGGTGGAGCAGGTCGGCGCCGGCCGCGAAGACCTGCTGGCAGTCCTCGGCCATGCGGGCGAAGTCCGCCGAGAGGATGGACGGGGCGATGAGCGGGAGGCGTCGGGGGTTTTTCAGAAGGCTTCGCACGGCAGGAGAATAGCGGACGGGCGAGCCGGGCCACACGAGGTCGGGCGGGCGTTACGCTTGGAGCATGACCATCGCCCATGCCCAGCCAGCGCTCGCCGCGATCCGTGAACAACTTCAGCAAGTCGGACAGGAGCACCTGCTGACGTTTGTGGACCAGATCACGCCGGAGCAGCGCTCGGCGTTGCTGGCGCAGATCGCGTCGCTGGACCTTCGGTCGCTGCCGGGGCTGATCGAGCGGTATGTCCGGGCGTCATCGGATGCTGGCAAGGGCTCATCGGCGAAGATCGAGCCGGTGCCGTACTTCGCGGCGGACCACACGAGCAAGGATCGCGGCTGGGACCGCGAGGCGTACGCCCGCAAGGGCCGCGAACTGATCGGCGCGGGGAAGATCGCGGCGTTCACCGTTGCGGGCGGACAGGGTTCGCGTCTGGGTTACGACGGGCCCAAGGGGTGCTATCCGGGCGGCGCGGTGACGGGCAAGCCGCTGTTTGCGTGCCTGGCGGATTGGATCCTTGCGGCGCAGGAGCGGTATCGCCCGGCGACGGGGAGCATTCCGTGGTACATCATGACCAGCCCGCTGAATCATGAGGCGACGGTGGCGTTCTTCAAGGCCAACGGCTACTTCGGGCTCAAGGCGACCGACGTGATGTTCTTCCCGCAGGGCGTGATGCCGTCGCTCGATCTCAAGACCGGCAGGGTGCTGCTGAGCCAGAAGCACGAGGTCGCGCTGAACCCCGATGGGCACGGCGGATCGCTCAAGGCGCTGTACACCAGCGGCGCGATCGACGACATGGCCAAGCGCGGCGTGGAGCACATCTCGTACACGCAGATCGATAACCCGCTGGTGCGCGTGATCGATCCGGCGTTCATCGGCCTGCACGCGGCCAGCCCGCAGAGCAGCGGGGAGATGAGCAGCAAGATGGTCGCCAAGAGCGACCCGGGCGAAAAGGTCGGCGTGTTGTGCAAGGTCGATGGGCGGGTCGGCGTGATCGAGTACAGCGATCTGCCGGCCGAGTTGGCGCAGGCGCGCGATGCGGACGGCGGGCTGACATATTCGGCCGGATCGATCGCGGTGCACATGATCGGCGTGGAGTTTGTGCGTCGGCTCAATGCCGGCGGCGGCGGCGGTTTCTCGCTGCCGTTCCATCGAGCGGAGAAGAAGGTTCCGTTCGTGGATCTGTCGACGGGCCAGCGGGTCGAGCCGACGAGCAACAACGCGGTGAAGTTGGAGGCGTTCGTGTTCGATGCGCTGCCGATGGCGGCGCGGTCGATCGTGCTGGAGACGCAGCGGCTGGATGAGTTCGCGCCGATCAAGAACGCGACGGGGAGCGATTCGCCGGCGTCGTGCGCCGAGATCCAGACGCGTCGCGCGGCGCGGTGGCTGGGCGGGGCGGGGTGCAGGGTGCCGTACAAGAACTGCGGCGCGGTGGATGCGGTGATCGAGGTCTCGCCGCGGACGGCGATGGACGCGGGCGAGCTGCTCGTCGGAGGCGCCGGTGCGGCGAAGGTTCCCGCGGCGATCCCGTCGGGGGCGAAGGTGGTGATTTGAGTCGGTGGCAGAGTGGCAGGGTGACGCAATGGCAGAGTAAGTGGAAGCGGCGTTGGCGCAGAGTGGCGATGTGCCTGAGAGGGCGAGCATGAAGATGGATGCGGCGCGGCGTGAGCGGGTGCTCGTGAATCTCTCGCAGCGCCGGGCGGCGATGCTGCATGATCTTCGGCTGTTCGTCGAGACACCGACGGGGCCGGGCCCGGGGATGAGCGACGGGCTGGCCAGGTTGCGCCAGCACATCGCCGAGCGGTGCGTGAAACTCGGCGCGAGCGTGGAGTTGGTGCCGGGAACGCCGCGGCCGGCGTGGCTGGCGTGGAACGAGGCGGACCGCGCGGGCGATGGGGGATCGGCGGATGCGCCGCCGACGCTGGTGTGCCGCAGGTCCGGCGGGGGCCGGGATGCGCGTGAGGGCGGCGGTGTGCTGCTGAGCGGGCATCTGGACACGGTTCACGCGACCGATGGGCCGTTCCGAGAGTTGAAACTCGCGGCCGATCACGCGACGGCGACGGGGCCGGGCGTGGTCGACATGAAGGGCGGGCTCGTGATCGCGATGCACGCGCTGGAGGCGCTGGCGGAAGTCGGCGTGGAGGTGCCCGGCGGATGGGGCTGGATCCTCAACAGCGATGAGGAGACCGGCTCGTTTCACTCGGACGCGGCGCTGCGTGCCGAGGCTTCGAGAACGCTCGAGGGCGGCGCGCGTGCGTACGGCGTGGGCATCGCGCTGGAGCCGGCGATGAGCAAGGGGGAACTGGCGATCGCTCGCGGCGGGAGCGGGCAGTTCATGATCGAGGCCTTCGGCAAGAACGCGCACGTCGGGCGCGACTTTGCCAGCGGCGTGTCGGCGACGCGGTTGCTCAGTGAGGCGGTGCTCAAGGCGACGAGCCTGACGGACCTGAGCAAGGGGCTGGCGGTGAATGTCGGGCCGATGCGCTGCGACCAGCCGCCCAATGTCGTGCCGGATTACGCACGCGCGTGGGGCAACGTGCGGTACCCCACGCCCGAGGGCGCGGCGGTTCTGGAGGCGGGCCTTGCGGCACTGGAGTTCGGCGAGGCGTCGCCCGGCTCGGCGACCGGCGGGGTGCGCGTGCGGCGGGTCTTCAATCGTCCGGCCAAGCCGACGACCGACGGCACGCGTGCGCTGGCCGAGCGGGCGCGGCGCGTGTGCGAGAGCCTCGGGCAGTCACTGCCCTTCGCATCCACGGCGGGCGTGTGCGACGGCAACAACCTGCAGGCCGCGGGGCTGGCGACGATCGACACGCTGGGCGTGCGCGGCGGCGGGCTGCACACGCCGACGGAGTGGATCGAGATCGCGAGCCTCGTTGAGCGGGCGCAGGTGCTGGCGATGGTGATGGCGGGGGCTGACGCGACGAAGTGACGGAACGACGAGTCACTTCGCATGAGCATCTGCGAGAACGATCGGCTCGGGCGGACCGGGGAAGTGGGGCCCGGTGTTGAGAACGTGGACGTCGAGAATCGCGGTGGCGCGAGCAAGGACCTCACGAAGACGGACCCGGGTGGCCGCGGCCCCGGTTGGCTCGGCGGCACAGTATCCGATCGCGTCGATACCGTGAGCCCTGGCGAGAAAGATGGCACGCTGGCAGTGGAACTGCTGCGAGACGACGATGAACTTGCTTTGTCCAAAGACACTTCTGGCACGCACGACAGAGTCGAGGGTGCGGAATCCCGCGAAGTCGAGCGTTATGTCCCCAGCGGGAACACCGAGAGCAATGAGTGCATCCCTCATGGCGGTCGGCTCGTCGTACGCATGGTGTCGGTTGTCGCCGCTGACCAGAAGATGCTGGACGCGTCCGTCGCGGTAGAGCTGCGCAGCCGCCTCGATGCGAGCCGAAAAGAAGAGGTTTTTGCGACCGTTTGGAAGCGTCGGGCTCGTGCCGAGCACGAGGCCCACCGGGACCTGCGGTGGCGGGTTGGCGACCGAGTAGAGGCGATCGGCCGTCGAAGACTCGATCCATTGGTCACACGCAAACAGGCCAGCGACGCCAAGGCCTGCGCACACCGCTCCGGCTAGGAGAAGCCTCCTTGCGACCTTGGACTTCGCGATGCGGGCGATGTACTTCACGTGCGAACTTTCTGCCCTTGCCACTCAGTCAGATCACCCGTTCCACTTCCGCTCGGCTTCGCCCGTGTAAATGCTCAGCGGGCGGATGAGGCGGTTGTCGGAGTGCTGCTCGATGATGTGCGCGCTCCAGCCGGTGATGCGGGCGGCGACGAAGATGGGCGTGTACTGCGGCACGGGGATGCCCATGATGAAGTACGTCATGCCGCAGGGGAAGTCGACGTTGGGGTGGATGTTCTTCTTGGTGAGCATGATCTTCTGGACCTGCTCGCCAAGGTCGAACCAGCGCGGGGCGGGGATGCCGCCGAAGGTGCCCTCGAGCTTGCTGGCCATGTCGCGGCCGAGCTTGTGGAGGATGCCAGCGCGATGGTCGCCGTTCTTGTACACGCGGTGGCCGAAGCCCATGAGTTTGCGCTTGGAGGTGAAGGCCTGCTCCATCCACGCGTCGACGGCCGGGGTGCCGATGCCTTTCTCGCCGACGGTGGCGAGGATTTCCTTGAGCATGTCCATGGCCGCTTCGTTGGCGCCGCCGTGGAGAGGGCCCTTGAGGGCGGCGATGGCACCGGTGACCGCGCCGTGCATGTCGCTGAGGGTGCCGGAGATCACGCGGCTGGTGAAGGTCGACGCGTTGAACTCGTGCTCGGCGTACAGGATGAGGCTCACATCCATGACGCGGGCCTCCTTCTCGGTCGGGCGGCGGCCGGTCATCATGTAGAGCATGTTGGCGGCGTGGCCGAGGCTGGGGTCGCCGCCGAGTTCGCGGCCGACGATGCCGCGGCCGTCGATGATGTTCTGCATGTGCCCGATGATCGTGGGGATCTTGGCGAGCAGGCGCTTGGCCTTGCGGAGTTCCGCGGCGCGGGAGTTGTCCTGGCAGTCCGGATCGGTGTGGCCCAGGATGCTCACGGCGGTGCGGAGGACATCCATCGGCACGGCCCGGCCGCTGGCCAGCCAGCCGGCGATGCTTTCAAGGAACGAGACCACGGCCGAGGGCAGCGCGCGCTCGGCAACGACCTCGGCCTTGAAGCGGCGGAGCGACGGGACATCCGGGCGATGGCCTTCGAGCAGGAGGTACGCGACCTCTTCGAAGGTGGCGTGCTCGGCGAGATCGTGGATCTCGTACCCGCGGTAGATGAGCTTGTCCTGCTCGATGGAGCAGACGGCAGTCGTGCCGCCGATGACGCCTTCGAGTCCCTTGGCCAGGCTGGCGAGCTGGTCGGCCTTGGAAGGGCCGGCCTTGGAGCCGTTGGTGTGCGAGGCGGCGGACGACGGAGCGGCGGGGGGGACGGCGGCCATAGGGGGGCTCCTGAAGATTGGGCGGTCGGATCGACGCTCTGGAACTTTACGCAGGGCCGAGAACCCGGTTGGGTTCTTCCCCGGTGTGATGAACGCGTGTCCGAATGCCGAGAATCTGGGTCCGGGCGCGGCCGGGTTCCGGATCGATGCCCAAGGCGGAATCATGAGCGCGCGGGCGTTGACCCGGCGCGGGAGCGGCCTTATCGTTTTGGCCTGTCGGCTGGGTAGCTCAGTTGGTAGAGCACCGCACTGAAAATGCGGGTGTCGCCGGTTCAAGTCCGGCCCCAGCCATTGCTGATGATTCCGGGACTCCTGGCGTCGGCCCCCTCCCTGAGATTGAAGATTCGTTGATGGCCCGCCCTGCTTGGGGTTGGGTCGGTGCGTGTGTGTTGGCATCGCACGACCAGACCCGATTCCGGGTATGTTGACGGCGTGGCCGGCGTCATCCATTTCGCGGACCAGCGCGGCGGTGAAGACGGCTCGAGGGAGCCGGGGCCGGTCGCATTCTCGCCGCGCGGTGAAGCGGTGCCGCGGGTGACTTGGACGCTGCGGCTGGCTTTGCGTGTGCTGGTGGCCAGCGCGTGGGCGGGGCTGTTGGTGTTGGCGGGGGTTTGGTGCTGGTCGGATCTGAGCGGGCGGCTGCCGACGGCGGCGGGGCTGTGCCGGGTGATGGGCCTGACGTTGATCGCGATGGGTCAGTTCGTGTTCGCGGCGGTGGTGGCGGATCGGCTGTGCCCGGGCGCGAGCGCGTGGGTACGCACGCCGACACAGGTGATCGCGGGGGCGACCTATCTTCTTGGGCTCGTGTTGCTGTTGCTGATGTTCGCCGGAGTGATTCGTCAATGATCGATCAACGTGGCGTGTCGATTCCTGGGCGGGCTGTCTTTGCCGCGGCGATGACGCTGGTGATCTTCGCTGGCGCGGGTGTCGGTGTCGCGACAGCCCAGACCAACGGCGCGGCCGAGGTGGCCGCGGCGGTCGCTGCGGAGGCGGGGTCCCGTGCGTCCACGTTGACGCTCGAGCAGGCGACCGCGATCGCGATGGTGCGGGTCGCTTCGGTGGATCTGCGGGTGAATCCGTCGCCGGGGATCGACGACTATCGACTGGCGTTGCAGGTGCTCCGGCAGGCGGCGGCGTTGGATCCGAAGAATCAGGACATCCTGCGGCTGGCGATCGACGCGGCGGATCAGGCGGGCGACGCGGGTGCCGCGGAGAGTCTGACGCGCGAACTGCTCAAGATCGCGCCGGATGATGAGCCGGCGCAGTTGCGGCTGATCTCGGCGAACATCTCCCGGCTGCAGAGCGTCACGGCGCGGCTGGCGGCGTATGACAATCTGCTCGGCCCGCGCGGGCAGAGCCTGCCGGTGGCGGTGCGGTCGCGGCTGGCGATGGATGCGGCGCTGCTGCACCGCGAGCGGGGGGAGATCGAGGCCTTCGCATCGCGGCTCTCGATGGCCGCGAGTCTGGACTCGACCAATCGCGAGGCGGCATCGCTGGCGTACACGTTCTTTGCGCAGCGATCGCGTGACGCGTCGGGGCGGCTGGAGCTTTTGGTGAACCTGCTGCGGGCCGATCCGCTGGACCCGCGCACGCACGCGACGCTGGCGCGCGAACTGCTGGAGGTCGGTGCCGCGGAGCCTGCGGTGCGGTTCTACGCCAACGCGCGGATGCTCAGCGAGCGGCGACTGGAAACGGTCGACACGGCGCTGCGTCAGGAAGCCCTGATCGCGCTGTGGCGGACCAAGGGCCCGGCGGCGATGACGCGCGAACTGCTCTCGGATTTGAAGGAGACGCGTCGGCAGCTCGACGCCGCGGTGAAGGAAGCCGAGGAGGCGGGGCGGCCGACGGACGCGATGCCCAAGGGCACCGATGCAAGGCTCCGGCTCGGGTCCGAGCGGCTGCGGATGAGCGCTGCGCTGGCCGAGGGCAACGAAGCGGAAGTCGCGGCGTCGATGGTCGATATGGCCGCGTCGATCGAGCAGCTCGATCGCTGGTCCGAGGCGCCCGAGACGCGTCCGGCGACGATCTCTGCCGAAGAGGTTGCGCGCGAGCGGGTGCAATGGCGGGTCGATGGGGTGTGGATGCGGCTGCTCAGCGGGCAGCAGGTTGATCAGGCGGCGACGCTCCTTGAGGCGCTGTTGGCGGCACAGGGCGATGACCGACCCGACGAGGCGACACTCGCCCGTCTCAACGCGTGGCTGCTGTTCCGGCAGGACAAACTCGAAGAGGCCCGCGCAGCGCTGGCCGCGCTCGATGCGACCGACCCGCTCGCGTCGCTCGGGCTTGCGATGCTCGGTGAAAGGGCCGGCGATGCCAAGGGCGCCGCGGCGATTTATGCCCAGATCAACGATGCGATGCCGGCCTCGTCGATCGGTGCGCTCGCGGGCTCGCGGCTGGCGCGGCTGCGTGAGCCCGGTGGTCCGGCGGTGCCGCCGGTGCCCGCGCAGGGGCAGGGGCCCGCGAAGGTGGGCATGGGCGTGCCCAAGTGGCTCGATGAGATGATCACCACGCCGCGGTCGTTTCAGGGGCTGACGGTCGAGGCCGCCACCACGCGGCTGGCCAGCGCCGACCCGGCGATGCTCCGCGTGCGTGTGCGGAACCTTGCGCCGGTGGCGATGGGGTTCGGGCCGGATGGCCCGATCAGCTCGAGACTGCTGCTGAGCCCGCTGATCGAGGCGGGCGATCAGCGGCTGGATGAGATCGTTTCGGCGATGGTGCTGCGGCTCGATCGCCGCCTGCGGCTGGAGCCGCGGCAGGATCTGGTGGCCGATGTGTGGATCGATCCGGGCTACACGGGTTGGGCCCTCGAGCACACCACAGGGCGACGCACGACCACGCGGTACCGCGTGTTGCAGGGCTTCCGGATGTCCTCCGGCGGGGCGACGGAGCCGGGGCCGTTCAGTCTGAGCACCAATTCTCCGACGTACGAGCGTTCGCCCATCGCCGGCGCGGGCGCGCCGGGGGCGATCGATGTTGCGGCGCTCGAAGCGGGCATTGCCAGCACGAGCCCGGCCGTGTTTATCGATGCGCTGTCACTGGCCGCGCTGCGGCTTGCGATCGACAGCGGCGACCGCGTGATGCCGCCGGCGGATGTCGAGCGCGTGATCGCGGCACTGGCGAGCAGGTATGCGCAGGGCGACGCGGGGGTGCGGCGTGCGATGCTCGCGCGGCTTCCGACGGGACGCGTCTTGCCCGCGCTGGCGGCGCTGGACTCGAAGATCGCTCAGGTCGCCGAGACCGACCCCGGGGTGATCGTGCTCCGGCTGCTAACGCGCGTCGTAAGCCCGGACGACCCGTCTCTTGTTGCTTGGCTGGCCTCGGAGGATGCGGGTGTCAAGGCGTCCGCTGAGACCGTGCAACGGCGGCTGCGCGAGGGTGTGCGTTCATACGCGACGATGGACCGATTCACGTTGCCGGATGACAGGGCGGGTGCTGCGCCCGCGCGGCCGTCAGCCTCGCCGAGCACGCCGAGCAGACCGTGAGCGATGAGCGCTACGAAGCCGAATCTTCGGCGGGGTCCGAGGCCCGTGGGCGGTGGTCTCGTGCGCTGCGTGCGGCGGCGTGGGTGCTGGGGCTGGCGATGCTCATCGCCGCGGTCGTCGCTGTTGTTCGCGAGCGTGCCGTGTTCGACGGTGCGATGGAGCAGGCGAGGTCCGCATCGATCGCGGTGCTGACGCTGCTGGTGGTCATGCCGTTGGTCAATTGGCTGCTGACGGCGGGGCTGTTCGCGGTGTTGATGCGGCGACAGTGCGCGGTGTCCGGCTCTGCCGGGCGGGTCGGCTTTTCGGAGATGGTCGCGCTGGTCGGCTCGGCGTGGCTGCTGAATCTTCTGCCGCTCAAGCCCGGGTTGGTGGGTCGAATCGCGTACCACAAGGTGATCAACGGGATCGATGTGCGCGACAGCGTCGCGGCGCAGGTCTGGTCGGTGGTGTGCACGCTGGCGGCGGTGAGTGTGTTTGTGGCGGTGCAGGCGACGATCGCGGTTCTGGCGGAGCCGGGAGACGCGGGGAGCGTGCGCGGGTGGATGGGGTTCATC
>ERZ1066130.435-NODE-435-length-15715-cov-10.708046_pt1 | contig 15715 bp, 17 predicted proteins | sample MGYA00382777_ERZ1066130 | MGnify/ENA primary metagenome ERZ1066130 (study PRJEB33369, sample SAMEA5778360) | biofilm metagenome | biome: Industrial cooling water; feature: Water cooling tower basin; material: Biofilm | place: United Arab Emirates | collected...
CCCCTGGCGGTCGGGCTGGTCGGGCTGCATCGCCCACGCGGATCCGCAACTCCAGAGCAAGGCCGCCAGAACCGGCGCAGACAACCAACGCTTCGCGATTTTCGGACGCATACCAGCCTCCTCTTCCGCGTCCCGAACGCGGAGGTCGTGCCAACCCGGACGTGCCGCGACGCTACAGCGCGCGGCGGGGAACCGAGGTAAACGCAGGACCGAGCGGAACGGGCTGGGGCAAGGGGTTGCCGGCCTCGTCCACCGAGGGGAAGTGAAGAAGGTTGTTCACCCGACGCTTGACCACGATCGGGCGGACATACACCACCTCGTACCCCTGGCCGGTGCCGAGGGGGTTCGCGCGGATGAGATACCCATCCGCAAGCTCGCCGGGCACCGTGCCGTCCTCCCTCCCGCGCTCCAAGGCTTTGCTGAGCAACTCCTCGCCGCGGAAGTTCGAGAGATCAACGGGCACGATCCCCGCGGTATTGCCGTTCTGGTTCGAGTTTCCGCCGGGGTTGAGGCTTGGGCCGAGAACAGCCAGCGCCACCACAGCGGCGACAGCCCACCCGCCCCAGACGGAGAACGTGCGGAGACGCTGCTGGAATGAGAGGGGCCTGGGTGCTTCGGGGAGCTCGACCGCATCGGCCAGCTGCGTCGCCCGGGCGACGAACACTTCCAGCTGGCGCTGATCGCGCTGGGCAAGGGCTAGATCACGCCAGAGCCCCGGTTCGCGCGCACCGATCGCTTCGAGCCGATTCCAGTCAGAAGCACTCGCCCGCCCGTCGATGGCGCGGCTCATGAGCAGTTCGCGCTCATCGCCCGTCGGGATGCCCTGTGCTTCGTGCGTGCTCATGCGAGTCTCCCCTCTTCACTGATGCGCCCCGAGGCCTCCCCCGTCAGAGCCTGGGTCTGATCGCGCAGCATCCGCCGGGCCCGCGCGATTCGGGTTTCCACCGTCGTTTCGGGCAGCCCGAGGATCTGCCCAATCTGCCGATAACTCAGCCCCTGCACGGCCTTGAGCAGCAGCGGCTCGCGATACCCATCGGGTAGCGCCATCGCCAGTTCTCCGATTCTGGTTGCTTCCTCCGCGACCGCCAGTACAGCCGGGGCGGCGGGGAGGGTGTCGGAGGGCTCCCGAACAGCGTGCGGCCCATCTGCGGGAAGGTCCAGCGAGCGGTGGTTACGCAGCCGCCCTTTGCGTCCCGCGAGGCGGGCGGCGTTGATCGCCACCGTCCGAAGCCAGGAACGCAGCGAGGCGGGGTCGCGAAGGTCCGCCGACGAGGCCACCAGGGTGGACGCGACCTCCTGGAGAAGGTCCTCCAGGTCGGCCCAGGCGGGTTTGTGGGCGAGCAGAACGGCGGCGATCCACCGGCGGTTCTCCTCCCAAGCCGAGCGCAGGGCGACCGGATCGACGGGCGTACCGGCGCCCGAACGATCTCCCCGGAATGGGACGTGTTCCTGAGAACCCTGGGCCACGATCGGACTCCGAACCTGAGGGTACTGATGCGCCGGAGGGGTTGTTCCGTCATCGGGCGTGTTTGGGTGCGGGCATGAACCTGCCTCCTACGCTCCCCGACCGATGGTCGAACCGACGACGAAGGCCGTCCAAACCGTGATCCACCGCAAGCAGGCGCAGGCGGCGGAGAAGGGGATGGTCGTGATGTCGTTGGGGGAGCATCTGGAGGAATTGCGCCGCCGGCTGATTTACGCGCTTCTCGGGCTCGCCCCGATCTTTGTGGTGGCGATGGTTTTCGGGAAGGAGCTGCTGAGCTTCCTGATCGTCCCGATGCAGCACGCGCTGGCGGAGGCCGGGCAACCGACCACGATCCAAGCGACCAACATGTTCGAGGGCTTCGGGACCTACATGCAGCTCGCGCTGCTTTCGACGGTGGTGGTGGGGTTCCCGTGGGTCTTGTACCAGGTGTGGCTTTTCGTGGAGCCCGGGCTGTACGAGAACGAGAAGCGGTTCGCCAATGTTCTGCTGCCGATGAGTCTGGTCCTGACGGCGGTGGGCGTCACCTTCATGTACTACGTGGTGCTGCCGGTGCTGCTGTCATTCTTCGTGACGTTCACCACGGGGATCGGCGAACGCTCGGTGAAAGCGGTCGACCCGCCCGCGGGGACGGTCTTTGGATCGATGCCGCTGCTCGCGGGGGATCCGGCCTCGCCCACGATCGGGCAGATGTGGTTCAACACCGACCTGAACCAGGTGCGGATCGCTGTCCCTGGGCATGATGGCAAGCCGGTGATCGTGCGCGGCGTCGATATGGCCGAATCCACCGGCGTCGTCCAGCAGCCGAAGGTTCGCGAGTATTTCGATCAGTTGGTGACGTTCTCGCTCGCGTTCGCGGCGGCGTTCCAGGCGCCGATCATCGTGCTGCTGCTGGGGTGGATCGGTGTGGTGACGCCCGCGCTGCTTTCCAAGTATCGCCGGCACAGCGTGATGGTGATCGCGGTTGTCGCCGCGATTCTCACGCCGCCCGATCCGATCTCCATCCTGCTGCTCGCCGGCCCGTTGTGGATTCTTTTCGAATTGGGCGTCCTGCTGCTCCGCGTGTTCCCCTCGCCCCGGACGATGGCGAAAGAGAAGGACACGGACGACGAAGCGGGGAGCGCGGCCACATGACGCTGCGCCGGTGGCTGCAGAATCTCGCGGTGGATCTCGGGCTTGTCAAACCCTCGACCGTTCCGCGGCCGACGCGGGTCGATCTTGAGGCGATGCGCCGAGCGATTCAGCTCGCCGACGAGGCCGCGGCCAAGGGCGAGGTCCCCGTCGGGGCGGTGGTCTACCGCACCGAAGACGGCACGATCATCGGAGAAGGCTCCAACCGACGCGAGGTCGATCACGATCCGGCTGGGCACGCCGAGGTCATCGCGATCCGGGCGGCGGCCGCGGCAGTGGGGGATTGGCGCCTGACAGGGTGTTCGCTCGCTGTGACGCTCGAACCGTGCCCGATGTGCGCGGGGCTGATTGTCAACTCGCGGGTCGCTCGCGTGGTGTTCGGCGCAAGAGACCCAAAGGCCGGGGCGGTGCGCACGCTGTACAACCTCGCCGATGATCCGCGGCTCAACCACCGGGCCCAGATCATCCCCGATGTGATGGGCGAACAATGCGCGGAGCAACTGAAGTGCTTCTTCCGAAAGCTCCGGGCGGGTGGGCGGTAAGTCATGCCCGAACTACCCGAGGTCGAATGTGTGCGCCGATCGCTCGAGCCGCTCACAGGCCTGAAGGTCGTTGAGGCGCGCTTCTTCCGCTGCGAAATTGTCACGCGCCTCGGGGGCGCGTCTCTCGAGCAGCACCTCAACGGCGAGACGGTCTCGTGCGTGTGCCGGCGCGGAAAGTCGCTTGCCATCCGCACGATGAGGGGTCCGGTGGTCGGTGTTCACCTGGGCATGACCGGTCGTCTCTCGCTGGTGGACCTGGAAACGCCCATGGAACCCCACACCCATGCCGCATGGCGTCTGTCGAACGGGCGAGAAGTCCGGTTCGTCGATCCGCGGCGATTCGGCGGGCTGTGGATCGCGCCCACGTTCGAGGTGTTCGAGGCGCACGTATGGTCGCGGCTGGGTCCCGATGCCCTCGAAGTCCGGGCGGAGGACCTCCACGCGGCGCGCGCATCGAGGCGGTCGATCAAGTCGCTTCTGCTGGATCAGGCTCTGCTCGCCGGCGTAGGCAACATCTACGCCGATGAGTCTCTTTTCGAGGCGGGTTTGCGTCCAACCCGACGAGGGATAAGGCTGACCGGGCAGGATCTTGACCGGCTGGCGGAGGCGATTCGCGCGGTGCTCGGTCGGGCGATCGAGGCCGGGGGATCCACGCTGCGGGACTACCGAGATGCCTCTGGCCAAACGGGCCGGGCCCAGCATGCCCATCTGGTGTACGGGCGGGCGGGCCAGTGCTGCGTGCGATGTGGGATGAGCCTCAAAAAGGGACTGGTCTCGCAGCGAACCACGATCTGGTGCTCGCACTGCCAGCGGTGAATCCGTGGGATATCCACGGGTTTTCCCCAAGCGGACGAATCATCGGGTGTAACGACCCGTCTGGTGCCGCGGTGTGGTCCGTCCCGCGGGGGCGACGCGCCTGTTTTCCATCGTCAAAGAAAGAAGATTGGTGACGATAGAAAAGAGCCCTGTCGGTCAGTGCGGAAACCCGGGACAAAGTCCATATATTCATGTATATCAGTGACTTACGGACGCACCGACGAGCGCACAACCTGTCAATTTACTGTCGGATGCGGTGCCGTCGTGTCGGGCGTTGGGGTAGGGGGGAGCATCCCGGGACCCGCCGGCGTGGGTGGTGGTGTGGCGGAGGGTCCTGTAGCGACAGCAGATTTCCAAGGATCCACAGTGTTTCCACAGAAGGCTGTCGGCAGCCGCGGAGGCGCGTAACCCTGTGCGAATTCGGGACTTTGGACGTCCCTCGGCGCGGCGGGTCAGGGCGTTCGGAGTTTGTCTTCGAGCGAACGGACGAGCACGTCGAAGTCGGGCTCGGCGGTCCGTCGGGATTCGACGGTGCGGATGGCGTGCATCACGGTGGTGTGGTCGCGGTTGCCGAAGTACCCGCCAATCTCTTCGAGGGAGTGCTTGGTGTGCTGTCGGATGAGGTACATGCACACCTGGCGGGGCTGGGCGATGGAGCGGTGGCGTCGTTCGGATTGGAGATCGACGAGCCGAACGCGGTAGAAGTCGGTGACCGCGTTGATGATGACTTGGATGGAGGGTTCGTTGGACCCGACTTCCGAGGGGCCGCCGAGGGCGAGCTGCGCGAGGGAAAGGTCGATGGGGCGGTCGTCGACGGAGGCCTGGATCTGGAGCTTGCCGATGGCGCCCTCGAGCTCGCGGATGTTCCCGTTGATGCGGGAGGCGATGTAGGACGCGGCATCGTCGGGGAGATCAAAGCCTCGGATGGTGGCTTTGTTCTTGAGGATGGCGACGCGAGTTTCCTGGTCAGGGGGCTGAATGTCGGTGACAAGCCCCCACTTGAGCCGGCTTACAAGGCGGTCCTGCAGGACCGGGATTTTCTCGGGGACTTCGTCTGAGGAAAGCACGATCTGTTTCTTGGCGGTGTGGAGGGTGTTGAAGGTGTGGAAGAACTCTTCCTGGGTGCGTTCGCCGTCGCCAAGGAAGTGAATGTCGTCGACGATGAGGCAGTCGAGCTCTCGGAAGCGGTGGCGGAAGGCGTCCATGTCGCCCGTACGGACCGCCTCGATGAACTGTTGGACGAAGGACTCGCAGGAGATGTAGCAGAGGTTGGCGTCGGGCTTGTGCTGTTTGATGCGGATGCAGATCGCCTGGAGGAGGTGGGTCTTGCCGAGGCCGACCCCGCCGTGGATGAAGAGGGGGTTGAACGGGTTGTTGGGCCCGCCCGGGCTGTTGCCGACGGCGACGGCGGCGGCGTGGGCGAGACGATTGGAAGGGCCGACGATGAAGTTCTCGAAAGAGCAGTCCGGGTTGATGACGAGGGCGTCGTCTCGCTTGGAGGAGGGTTCGATGAACTGAGCCGCGGCCGGCTTGGGCTCGGCGCGGTTCGGGGCGGGTTGTGGGGTGATCGAGTGGGTCGGGTGCGAGAGCTTGGGCTCGATCAGGGAGCGTGGGCGGGCCGGCTGCGATGCGCCCTGTGTGGGGGCGGGGTCGTCAGGTCCGAGAAACCGGACGGAAAGAAGCCTTCCAGAAACCGTCCGGGCGGCGTCATTGAAGGGCTCGGTGCAGAGGCGGCGGAGGTAATCGCGGTGGACGGGGCTTTGGGCGCGCAGGAAGAGCGTGCCGCCGTCGACGATCAGGGGCTCGAGTTCGGCGAACCACTGACGGCAGAGTGTGGGGCTGTGACGGCGCAGGTACGCAAGCATGCCGTCCCAGATCTTGAGATCGGGATCCGTCATGGGATTAGATGCCCTGGGACTGGTCGCGGCGTGTGCCGACGCTCAAGGAACGGGAGGGGACGCAACAAAGACGGGATGGAACGGCGAGCCAGCGCACGCCGGGGGAAAGAGCAATCATGAGGCACACCTCTCGGCCACCATCGCGACCCACCGTCGCGTTCGACGAGTCGTGCCCTGCCGCGTGGCGGACCCGCGGCAGCCCGGACCGACCCACTCGGTCCGTCGCTCGGCGGGACGATCGGACAGGCCACGAGAACCCTGTCCGGCCAACACGTCGGGCGTGATTGCAAACGTACTGTGGACTGCCTGTCAAGTCAACCCGAACTGCGCGGATCGTGGACCTGGGGCTTGAGTCGCCCCGCCGCGCGCTCGCGGGCCTCGACTTCCGCGACTTGCGACTCGTAGCGGGCCTTGCCCGAACGGAAGTCCATCAGGAAGTGAACCTTCGACAGCTTCTCGGCGACGGACTTGTCCTTGCCGAGCAGGTCGGCGATGCGCTTCCGGGCGTACGAGAGGTCCGTCCGGCGAGAGACGTGGATGAGCACCAGAGCCTGGCACTCGAGGAACCGCAGCCATTCCGCGATGTCATCGGCGTGCAGGTGCATTCCGATCTTTGCCCGATCCTTGTGTTCGGGCTCAAAGAACGTGCATTCGGAGATGACGATCTGTGCTTTGCGGACATCTTCACGGATGAGGTGGGGACCTGGCTGGGTGTCGCCGAGGTAAGCGATGTGGGGGATCTCGAGCATCCGCGTGATTTCGATGCCGCGGTCCTTGAGTTCGCGCAGTTTTTCCTGGGGCAGGTCGACGTACTCGGGCTTGAGTTTGGAGCGCTTCTCGTACACGACGTAGCCCATGGAGGGGGCGGTGTGCTCGGTGTGGAAGCCCTTCAGGTGGAAGCAGTTCTTGATCTCAACGGACTGCTCGGGCTCGAGGGCCACAAGGTTGTACGGGGTTTTCTGGCGTTCGAGGTCGACAAACCCGGCCATCATGCGGTGGATCGCGGGGGCGATCCGCGTGTCGCAGACGATGGTGGCGTCGCCCATGCCCTGGAAGCGGCGTTGCGAGCAGTAGTACGCGAGCCCCCCGACGTGGTCCATGTGCCCGTGGCTGACGGCGCAGAACTTGCTGGCGAGAGCAGCTCGGGGGCACTGGCCCATGTCGAAGCAGACATCCAGTTCGGGGATCTGGATCGTGGTGATCTCGCCGGCGATGGAGATCCCCTGCACGCGGTAGGGGGGCAGGTACAGGAATCCGAGGGAGCCCTCGCGGGGCGGCGGCTTGGGGATCACGGAAAATCCTCCGAGTCCGGACGGATCAGTCCGGGGGAAGTGATGGGGACCGCCGAGTCTATCACGCCCGCGGCCTGCTGGATATCGATGGGCGTCAGCGTGACGGACGCGACGAGCCCGTGGATGGGATCGTGGGGAAGAAGGCCAGGATCAGCGGCACGAGGGTCATGGCGGCATTCCGCAACACGATGGAACGCCAGTCGGAGATCGGCGCGTTGGAGAGCCCGCAGCCGCAGGAGGTGGGCTTGGCGGGCGGGTCCATCCAGACCAGCAGGACATACGCCGTGAGAGCGCCGAAGATCCCTGAGAGGAGCAACGCGCCACTTCGACGACGTTGCGGCCGGAGGAGCAGCATCAGCGCGACGAATCCCGCCGCGATCTCCACCCATGGCAGAACGCGCGCGGCGAGGGGAACGGCAGCGGCCGGGAGAACCTGATGGGCGAGGAGGGCTTCTCGCAGGGAAGACGAGTCGGTGGCCTTCTGCCAGCCGACGAAGAGCAGGAGCAGGCACAGCGCGAGCGACCCCGCGAGGCAGGCGTGCAGGACGCCGCGGCGGATCATGCGGAGCGCCTCTTGGCGAACCAGGCGGCGGCGATGACGAGCACCCCGGCCGCGAGCAGGGGCCAGCGCCAGGCGGGGGCTGCGTTTCGCGCGTTCTGGGCGTCGATCTCGGCCTGGGTGGGCGGGTTGGCGACGTTCGGTTCGCCGATCTTGGTGCGGCTGAAGACGAGGCGGCGTTCGCTCATGCGGGAGAGTTTCGTGAAGTCGTTTCTCGCGGCGTCGTGGGTAAAGGCGCTCGGATCGCTGGGAAGGGTGCGCACGCTGCGCAGGATGTTTCGTTCGTTCTCCATGAGCCAGGCCCACTTGGGGGCTTTCTCGGTTGGAACGATGGTGAAGGACTTGCCGAGAGCGGGGTAGGCTTTTTCGATCCGGCTGAAGTCGGGGGCGATGGTCCATTCGAGCGGGGTCAGGCGATTGGCGGGGAAACGCTCGTAGATCTCGTAGGGAATGCCCCGCGCGTCGTTGACGTAGGTGGTGTTGACGCGGAAGGCGCCGCCGTCGAGGAGTGTCATGGGCTCGACGGACTTGGTCGGCGTGATGAAGGAGCGCAGGAGGAAGAAGCAGGTCAGGCTGTCGAGCAGGCCGTCGACGTGGGGAATCTCGACGGGGTCGCTGATTTCCTCGAAGGTGTTGAAGGGCGGCGAGGAGTAGAAGCACCGTCCCTGGGGATCGCGGAGGTGGCACTCGAGGCGTGAGAGCAGGATGAACGCGCGCGTGTTCGTGTCGAAGCGGAGGAACTGGTGGAACTTGACGTCGTTCTCCCAGAGGGCTTCGACCATCACGCCGGGGGGGGTCTGTTGCTTGAGGGCGCGTTCGAACTCGGCCGAGGGCTGAGCACCCACCGCGCCCGCGAGAGCGAGTATCGAGCAGGTCAACGCGGCCATGGAATCTCCCGGAGCGAGGGGTCAGGGATTCGCGGGGTTGAAGCCGGAGCAGGCATGCGGGGAGAGTCCACTCTGCGACGAGTTGTGGAGGGTGTCACAACTCACGCGGCCCTTTCCATAGCAGCACTGCCCGTGGCCGTTCGTTCCGCATGAGGAGAGTTTCTCGAATCCCGCCGGAGGATCATCACAGGATGCGATTCTGGTTTCTCGGAAGCAGTAGCACTCTCTGAGTCTGCTCTGAGGGAGTGGCGGGTAGGTGTGCCCGAGTTCGCCGTGAGCGGCGGCGCGGAGGCCGTTGTCGCAGATGCGAAGTCGCTTGTTTGGGTCGATAGTGCCTTGTTCGCTTTGGGCAACACAGAAGCCGTCGACCTCCCGGCAGTCGTAGACCTCGACCATGCACCCAGCCGGTGCAGGGCTCGGACCCGCGCCAGAAAGAACGGATCCCAACAGAGACGCGATCGCGAACACGAGAGCGGCGTGGTGGACTGCGGATCGACCGGAGGCGTTCATTTCTTGCTCCTTCCTCGATGGCCGAACCATGTGGTAAAGGCCGGCCAACCGACGTTGTTTTCGATATACAGCTCGTCCTCAAACACGAAGTCGGTCCAGTATCCCGTCTCGATGTGCCCGTCGGTGAAGGCGACAGGACCCGGGTATGTGCGGACGTGCGTCAGGCAGCACCATGGGTCGTTCGAAGACTTCTTCGATGCCGGCGCAACCTGGACGAGGCGATCAGGGAACGTGACGCTGGCGAGGCGGATCGGATCACATTGCGCCCAGACCTCGGGCTCGGTCTGGCCCGGCGTCATGTCCTCGACGCGGTCGTAAAAAGCGCGATTAAGGAAGAAGCGGGCGAAGGGCTCGTGCTGCGAATACTCAGGGTCGATCTCTTTCCATCCATCGGCAAAGCCGGCGGCGAGAACAGCCTCGGGCCAGCGCCACAGGTTCTCATAGGTGCCGGGGACGGCGATGGGGGCGATGTCCTTGTGCTGACCCGCATACATCGAAACAAGCTTGACCGCCCCGGCGAGGGCCGCTCCGCGCCGTGTGTCTCTCGCGGATTCGATCGTTCGCCCGAGCGTGGGCGCGACGAGGGCGATCAGGATCATGACGACGCCGATCACCATGACGAGTTCGATGAGGGAGAACGCTCGGGCGAGCGGGGCACCCGCGCGTGGGAGGAGCACTGAACGCCGTGGTTCACGTCTCATGCCGGGAGCATACCAAGGCGGGGGGGGGGGGGTCAAGTGGCATCGAAGTGGAGTGAACCCTTCGCGGGCTGGTGCGCTGGATGAAAGGTCTCTCACGAAGGAGCATCAGCATGAAGCGGGCACACGCGGCGGCGATGGCGGTTGTTCTGTGGGGTTCAGCGGCCTTGGCGGGGCCGATGGAGACGAAAGGCCGGATTGAATCGGTCACGGTCTATCGGGGGCAGGCGCTGGTCACGCGGATGGTGGAGGCGGCGGGGGGCGCGGGCGGGCTTGCGGAAGTGGTGGTGACGGATCTGCCGACGCGGGTGCTGGGGGGGAGTTTGTACGCGGAGGGCGTGGGCGGGTCTCAGATCCGCAGCGTGCAGTTCCGAACCAGGCCGGCGGCGCAGGATGTTCGTGCCGAGGTGCGTGCGCTAGACGAGCAGATCTTGAAGCTGTCGGATGATCTCGCCGCGGCAAACGCGGCGGTGCAGAGGCTGGCGGATCGTCGTGCTTATCTGGAAAAGATGGAGAATTTCGTGGCGCCGACGGCGCAGGTGGAGCTGACGCGGGGCGTGCTGAACGCCGAGACGCTGACCACGCTCGCGCAGTTCGCGTTCAAGCAGCGCGAGGAGATCGGTGTGGCGTCGCTGGAGGCGTCGCGGCGCGTGCGGGAGGTTCAGCAGGCGCTGGAGTTGAAGAGCCGTGAACGCGAGAAGTTGACGGCTGGCAGCGCGAGAACGGTGAACGAGGCGGTCGTGTTCGTGAGCACGCAGGGCGGGCCGGCGAACTTCCGGATCCGATATCTGGTGGATCAGGCGACCTGGTCGCCGTCTTACAACGCACGAGCCGAGGATCAGGGCGGACTCTCGCTGGAGTACTTCGCGTCGGTGACGCAGTTGTCGGGCGAGGACTGGACGGGGGTGAAACTCGAGCTGTCGACGGCGACGCCCGCGCTCGTGGCCAATGCGCCGGACCTGCTGCCGATGACGGTGGCGCTCGGGCGGGCGGAGGGGCAGCAGCAGCAGCAGGCGCTGGGCGAGGGGGCGTACCGGGAACTGAAGGAGGAACTGTCGCGGAAGCAGCGTGACGCGGAGATCCGCCGGAGCAACGAGAAGGGGACCGGCGGTGGCGGCGGCCGGGCCGACGATGCGAGCGGATCCGGAGACTTCGCGTTGAACATCCTGGCGGGGCAGGGGCAGTTGCTGGACCTGGTGGCGACGAACGTGCCGGGCAAGAAGGACGGCAGTGGGCCCGCGAAGCCGGGGAGCGAGGAGGGGCTCAGTGTGACGTATCGGATCGAGGGATCGACGACACTGCCAAGCCGCGATGATCGGCAGTTGATTCAGATCGCGGCGATTCCCATGAAGGCGCAGCGGTCGAAGCTCGCGTCGCCCGTGCTCACGCAGTATGTGTACGACCAGGCGACGATGGTGAACGATGGTTCGCTGGTGCTGCTCGCTGGGCCGGTGACGGCGTACTCGGGCGGGTCGTTCGTCGGGCACGGCGTGTTGCCCACGGTGGCGACTGGGCAGACGTTTACGCTCGGGCTTGGGATCGACAGTTCGCTTCGTTCGGGGAAGGAACTGACCGGAAAGGCCGAGAGCATCCAGGGCGGGAACAAGGTCCTGGAGTTGACGTACCAGCTGACCATTGAGAACTTCGGCAGCGAGGCGAAGAAGGTGCGGCTGGCCGATCGGCTTCCCAAGGGATCTGGCGACGATGTTCGTGTCGTGCTGGTCCGGTCGAGCGTCGATCCAATCAAGGAGCAGGGCGGGAAGGACAAGAAGGACGGCCTTCTGGCGTGGGAGATCGAGGTGCCGGCGCAGGCGGTGGGGGCGAAGGCGGCGACGGTCGAGTACACCTTCCGGCTCGAATACGACAAGCAGATGCAGATCGTGACGGAAGGGGTTCGCTAGCGGGCGGAGCGCGCCCGAAAGAGCGACGCTACGCTTGGCCCCGTGAGCGAGCCCGCACCAAACGTCTCGGTCGTGAAGGAACTCGGTCCGGCGGGGATTCTGGCCCTGGCGTGGACGGTCTTTCCGCCGCTGGGTTCGGTGGTGCTCTATGTGTACATGAACACGACGGGGGAATGGCTCCGCGGGCATGAGGCGGCCGGGATCGTGCTGTACATCGCCGGGTTTGCGTTCCTGGCGGGGCTCGGCCTGCTCCCGACGTACGCCAGCGCGATTCTCGGCGGGTGGGCTTTCGGGTTCTCGGCGGGCTTTCCCGCGGCGATGGGCGGCTTTGCGCTTGGGGCGCTGATCGGGTACGGGGTGGGAAAGATGGTCTCGGGCGATCTGGTGGTTCGGATGGTTGATCGTCGGCCGAAGGTGCGAGCGGTGTGCGGGGCGTTGGTGGGTGGGGGGGCGGGCAAGACCTTCGGGATCGTGACGCTGCTGCGCGTGCCGCCGAATTCACCCTTTGCGCTCACCAACCTGGCGCTGGCGAGTGTGAAGGTCCCGTTGTGGACGTATCTCGGGGCGACACTGGTGGGCATGGCCCCACGGACGGCGGCGATGGTGTGGATCGGTGGGGAATTGCAGGGGCTGCTGGCCGAGGATGCGGCGAAGGCGGAGAAGCCGACCTGGCTGATTGTCGGGGGGATCGTGGCGGTGGTGGCGGTGGCCCTGGTGATCGGTTCGCTCGCCAATCGGGCCCTGAACCGGATGAGCCAGCCCTCCTGATCGGGGAAAGTCAGGGTCTGGGGGCGGTCGGCGGGCTTCCGAGGTGCAACCGGGGAGCTGGTTGCTCGGTTGTGGGTGGCGGAAGGTGCATCGAAAGGGCGGGCTCTCCCGATAGCATGGGTAAGTCCGGCGAGGTGCCTATGCGGCGAGGGTTCACACTCATCGAGTTGCTGGTGGTCATCGCGATTATCGCGATGCTGCTGGGCATGCTGATGCCCGCCCTTGGGGCGGCACGCCGAACAGCCCGGAACGTCAAGTGTCTGGCGAACTTGCGCGGGATCGGAACGGGCCTGACGGTGTACACGACGAACCTGAGCCGGGGCGTGCTCCCGCACGTGTTGCCGCTGCACGATTCGGGCGGGAACATGAACGATCCATCGCTGCTGGATGTGCTGGCGGACCAGATCGACGCCGCCCCGCCGATGCGGGACGAAGACGGCAAGTTCGTGGTGACCGACCCGTGGCGGTGTCCGGAGGACAATTCCTCAACGGACGCGGCGAACAACTTCGAACCGACCTGGCGGACGTACGGGACAAGCTACGAGTACGTGCCGGGCGGGCTGATGCTGGTGGCCGAGTTGAACTTCGCGATCCCTCGGGAGCGGGTTGCGCGGGTAGTGACGGGAGCACTGGATCGGTACCCGAAGCAGATCCCCGTGCTGGTCGACGCCGCGAACTGGCACACCAACCGGGCCAAGGGGCAGGAGCAGAAGAACGCGTTGTACTACCGTGACGGCCGGGCGGATTTCCTGATTCAACCGGACGTGGACTCGCTCGGCGAGTTGATGGCCGAGATTGCACGCACGGGTCTTGGCGGCTGAGGAGGAACGATGGTGCCTGGCGACGATCAGAACACGGTCGGCCAAGGATCGCTTCTGGAAGGTCTCGGCGTGGCCTCCGTCCTGCCGAAGCCGACCTTCCGCGAGCGTCTGAATGCGTGGTCTGCCGCCAAAGTGCGGGCGGTTCGGGCGTGGGCCAACGCGACACCCGCGCGGGCGCATCGCGTGCGGCTGGCCGGGCGAGTGGGCTTGGCGGCGGTGGTCGTCGGGGCGCTCGTGGGGGGCTATCTGGCGATCCGCGAGCGGCCTCAGCCCGATGTGTTCGTCGACCCCTTCGATGATGTGCTGGATTACACCCTCCTCTCCGAGGAGTTCAACCGGCTTTCGACGCAGAAGAGGCTTGAGATCATCACGGATCTGGTGAAGCGGTTCCGCTCGATGGACGGGAGCGAGTCGGTGCTGGTCGCCGCGTTCGCCGCGGGCATTCAGGGTGAGGCGCGCAAACAGCTCGAGCGCAACATGAGCCGTCTTGTGTTGGACGTCGTGGACGAAGGAGCCTCGGCGTATGACAAGGCCTCGCCCGAGGACAAGGAACGTGTACTCGACGAGTCGTACGTGAGACTGGTCCGTACCATCGAAGCGCTCGACGGCGAACCGACGTCCAAAACGGACGATGAGATTCTGGAAGACGGCACGAAGGAAGCCGAGCGCGGCGCCGAATGGGCCCGGAACACGGATCGAGATCGGCTCGGGCGACAGACCGGCCGGATGCTGCTCTCGGTCAATGACACGATCGGTCAGCAGGCCTCGCCCCAGCAGCGCGGACGCATGACCGTGCTGATGCGGGACATGACACGCCGGTTCCGCGGCGAGTGAACGGACAGGCGGGGTTACTGCTCGCCGATCGGCTCTTCGCCGGCGGGCGCAGCCTCGGCGGGCGGCTCCGCCTGGCGGGGCGCGATTTCGTCGGTCGCGGGCAGGTAGTAGAGCGGCGGGACTTCACGCGTCAGTGTGTTCCACTGGCGGGCGGTTTCGATCGTCCAGCCTGAGCCCCCGCCGCGAAGCCGCAGCGTTGTCATGCTGTACCCGTCGTCCTTGGGCACCATGACGTCCACCTCGGCGCGGTCCTTGCGGATCCAGACGCGGGGGATGTGGTAGATGGTGGCGGTGGTGGCGGTTTCGGGCGTGAGTGGGACAGCCTGCGGCCCGGCGGCCGAAACGACTTCCAGAACGCGGGAACGGCGCATGCCTTCGGGCAGGTTGAAGGCGACCGAGCCCTGAGGCTGATGGTGCGAGATCGCCCACTGGGCCGCACGGGCCATCACCGCCCGGTTCTGCGGCCAGTTGACGTTCCCGAGCGGGTCGGCCGTCTCGATCGGAGGCCAACTCGAGTAGCAACCCGCCAGCGGGGCTGCCAGCGCGGCGGAAAGCAGCGAGAGAAGGGCGAGAGCGCGGGGGCGGTTCCTGTCGGCCTGACGCATGATCGGCTTCCTTGCGGCCTGGGTTGTCGGACCCGGGCATGTCGGGAAGTGTACGCGGATTGGTCCCCGGGGTGATCGGGAGGGGTTTGCCGGGGGAAGCGGCCCGCATCGCTACGATCGCCCGTGACGAACCCCTCTCGCATGCCCGACTGGCGCCGCCGTTTCGTTCTTGGGATTACCGGGGCTTCCGGGGCGGTGTATGCGCTGCGCCTGCTCGAGGTGCTGCTCACCTCGGGGTACGAAGTTCATCTGGTCGTTTCCGAGTACGGGCGGCGTCTGCTCTTGGACGAGGCGGGCATTCGGGAATTGAATCTTGTCTCCCTTGTTCCCTCGCTCGCGGGGACTTCGCACGAGGCCGACGCCGCGGCGCGATTGGTGATTCATCCGAACAAGGACGTTGGCGCGGTGATCGCCTCGGGCAGCTTCCTGCACGCGGGGATGGTGGTGCTGCCGTGCTCGTCCACGTCGCTCGGCGCGCTGGCGACCGGATCGGGGAGCAACCTGCTGACCCGGGCGGCGATGGTCACGCTCAAGGAGCGTCGTCCGCTGATCGTGTGCCACCGCGAGGCCCCGCTGAACCTGATCGATATCGAGAACATGCGCACGCTCACGCTGGCCGGGGCCATCGTCTGCCCGACGAATCCTGGGTTTTACCTGAATCCCCGGAGCATCGAGGAGATCGTGGACTTTGTCGTCGGCAAGGTGCTCGACCTGCTCCACGTGAACCACGATCTCAAGACCCGCTGGGAACACCACAAGCGCAGCACCTGAAGGCGATCAGCGCCGGCGGGCGTAGATCTCAAGCGTGCGCTCGGCGATGCGGGGCCAGGTGTACCGCGTCTCGACCAGCTCGCGCCCCCTTTGACCCATGGCCGCGGCCGCGTCCGGAGAGAGCGACAGAATGCGAGCGAGAGCCTCGGCGGTCGGGGAGCTTCCGCAGGGCGTGACCTCGCCCGCTCCCGCCTCCACG
>ERZ1066130.436-NODE-436-length-15684-cov-8.571566_pt1 | contig 15684 bp, 14 predicted proteins | sample MGYA00382777_ERZ1066130 | MGnify/ENA primary metagenome ERZ1066130 (study PRJEB33369, sample SAMEA5778360) | biofilm metagenome | biome: Industrial cooling water; feature: Water cooling tower basin; material: Biofilm | place: United Arab Emirates | collected...
CGGCTAAGCTGGCATTAAGCCTCGACAGGCTGCCTCTCCAGCAAATGCGCAGCAAGCGCATCCCAGAGAGCGATTCTGGCATTGACAGCTGAAATTGACGCTCTCAAAAGCTCCAAACGCATCGTTGCATTCTCACCGACAATCTCCCGGATGATTGCTTCTGCAGCAGGCCCATGAGCATCGCCATCGAGCTCGATATGCCGTTTCAGGTAGTAGACGAACATGGGAACTTCGGATTCGTCGATCGACCAGTCTTTGAGCAGAGCCGAAAACATTTTCGGTATCACGTTCTCGCGACCATAGAAGAAGCTTCCGAGGACTTCATGAGTAGCCCCATGAATCGCCGTGCTGAGCGTCTCCGACACGAAACGCACGACCGCATCCTGTGTCCCGCACGAACGCAGGGCAGCATGGAGCTCTCGGCCCTCGATCACGGACCCGATGAAACGATCCACCTGCGAAGGGTCCGCTCCGACCTCGCGCATCGCATCGATGTAGAGGTCGTAGTGGCTCGCGTGCCCGTGACCAGGCGACTCGTCGGACTCCTCGCCGAGGACGATTTCATTGATCAATCTGGTCGCATGCGGGTGTTTCGGCGGAAGCCACGGAACCGAAACGCAGGTCAGATCGTTCTGGAGGCGCTTGACGAGCGACATGAAGTCCCAGACGGCGAAAACATGCCACTCCATGAATGTCCTCAGATCGTCCATATCCCGCACCATGCCGAACACAGGGTGCGCATGGAGAGCGCTCGAACAGCGCTCCAGTTCGCCGGCAAGCGAGGAAATTTCGTCCGCACCCTGACCAATCGCTGCGTTCGTACTCTTCGTATTCATTGATTTTCCATTGATCTATTGATTATCGGCGATGAACCGGCATCGCCATCCTGATCCGGCCGACTCTCAAGCAAGTCGCCTTTCTCCGGCGATGTCGAGCCAATCGCAGTGGATCGAACTCATCGGAATGCCATTGACAAACATCGAATTGCAGACTGCCGACGCCATCGGCGGGGGGCCGCTGCAGTAGACATCGAATCGTCGAATGTCCTCATGCTCGTTCAGCGCAACGACATGGGGATATCCTCCGGCGAACCTCGATCCCGCAGAGCGCAGCTCCAAGACGGGCCGATAGCGGATCCGCGGATGCTGCAGCGCGATTTCCGAAAGCTGATCGTCGAGATACAGAGCGCCCCGCGCTTTTCCGCCCCAATAGAGCCATATCTCGCGGGACTCTCGACGCGCGATCGAAGAGTCGATCATCGCCTTCATCTGGGAGATGCCGGTACCGCCTGCGATCATCAGGATCGGCCTGTCGTCGTTCGGCAACCTGCAGCGCCCGAACGGCATCCTGCAGTGGACGAATTTCGCGCTCGCGAGGAAGTCCACGGATGGACGACTGTTCCCCGTTCTCCGAGGGGCCATGATCTGCAGCTCTATCCTTCCCGATTCCGGCGCGCTCGCGATCGAGTAAGGCTTCAATCCTCCATCCGGGGTTCTCAGCTTCAAGTACTGCCCCGCCGCATAGCACGGAGCGCTATCGTTGCTCGGACGCAACGACACGCCAAAGACGTCGTTACCGATCTCCTCGAGACGCAAAACACGCATTTGAACATGGACCGCATCGCTCATTTCAGTCTCCTTGCCTGTTGTGGACGAGCGATTCCTGCATCCGATGCAGCAGGTCTTTCGTATCGCTCTCCGCCTCCCTGCGCGCGATCGCTCTGACGATCTTGGCCGTGATGAAGGAAACCGGCAGTTCGAATCCGATCCGCTCCCGTATCCGCACAAGACAGCGCGCAGGCGCGATCGCCGAGAAATCCACGCACGCGGAAACGCGCACATTGCTCTCCGCATCGTGCCGGATCGTCGACCAGAGCAGGCGCCCCTCCCCATCCCACGCGTAATCGAGAGTGAACCTCGGCTGGAACACGAGTCCGAGCTCGCGCTTTTCGACGAACGTCCAGGCGTACGTCGAATCGCCGATGCGATCGCAGCGCTCCACGCCGGAAGTGCACCGAATGAGGTTGTCGATGTCGGAAAACAGCGATATCGCAGAATCCGCATCGCACGCGAACTCCGACTCGACCGCATATTCGAATTCAATCGGCTGCATACGCCACCTCATCGCCGCTTCCGCGGCGAACACCCGAGAATCGGCCGACGAAACCGAGCATCGCCGGAATCATGGTGAACGTCGCCACGCCGGAGAAAATCATGTTCGATGAAATCAGGTAACCGAAGTTCTGGATCGGCTTGAAAGCAGAGAACAGGAATGCGGCGAATCCCACGACGGTCACGAAAATATTGAACAGGATCGCCGAACCGGACGAAATGACGGCGGACCTCACCCCATCGCGAACCAGCCCATCGTCCGTTGGCTCGCGCCCAGCGATGGCCTTTCTATAGTGGTGCAGGAAGTGGCAACTGAAGTCGATGCCGATCCCTATCGTGATTCCGGTGATCACCGCCGTCGAAACTTCGAGACGGATGCCGAGCCACGCCATCACTCCGAACGTCCAAATGATGGACAAGACGATCGGCGCCGACGCTATCAAAGCGTATTTGATCGAACGGAAGAAGAATGCGCACAGAATCACCACGACGAGCACAGAGGAAACAATGTTCTGTATCTTTCCCGTGATGATGTAGTGCATCTGCGCGATCCACACGAGCAGGTTCCCCCCATATTCGACGCGGATACCGGATCCGTCTCGAATCTCATCGACGCGCTTCCTTATCAGCCGATAGATTTCACGATGCACGTCCTGCTCCGACGTCTTCACCGGAACGAATATCTTCACGCGTCGATAGTCGTAGTCGACCATGTCCGAGAAGTCTTCCGGACTGCTCGATATCGAATAGAGCAAAAGATACTGGGACGCCAAATCGTAAGATTCCGGGATTCCACCCGTCTTCTTTCCTTGGACCACCGCGTCTATGCGTTTGACGACATCGACGAACGAAAGGGTTTTACCGACGTAAGGAAGCGACTCCGCGTACGACTGTATTTCAGACACGGCAGCGAGGAACTTCGGGTCCTGGACGCCATTCTCGGCGTCCGCCTCGACCAGAATCTGAAAGTACCTCGATCCGCCGAGTCGGCGATCGAAATACTCCATGTCCTGTCTGGTTTGATGGCTTTTCGGGAGATAATCGGCGAAGTTCGCCCCTGTCCTCATCTGGGTCACGCTCGCCACTGCCGCGACGAAGACTGCGAAGAAGATAGCCAGCGTCGTAACGGGCCTGGAAATGCCGGCGCTCGTCATGCGCGCGATCAGCCGCTCGGAGAGCGCGGCTGCGGCCGCACCCCTGCCTGCGCCCGGCGATGCATTCGTCCTTCCTATCAGTCGAAGGGCGACGGGCAGCACGCTCATCGCGACGATCATCGACGCGACGGTTCCTATCGCGGTAACGACGCCGAAGTCGGCGATCGCGGCGACCTTGAAGACGATCAACGAAAACGCGCCGACGGCCGAAGTGGAGCATGCGATCAAGAGCGGTTTGGCGACTTTGCCGACCGCCGCTTGCACGGCGCCCTCAACAGTCGGCGACCGATCCGCTTCTCCCAGATAGGATTGCACGAGATGGATCGCGTATGCGCCCGCGATCACGGAAATCAGGATCGGAATCGATGTAGTGACCACGGTGATCGGATAACCGACCCATCCCATGATACCCATGGTCCAGACGATGCTGACGACTGTCGTTCCAATGCACGCGAGTACGAGCCTGTAATCCCTGAAGACGAGATAGAGAATCAGCAGCTGCAGGACGATTGCCGCCGGAAACAGGACGGTGGCGTCCTCCTGAATACCGCGATCGATCGCCTCGGAAAGAATCAGATCGCCGATGACCCTGACCTTGAACCGATCTCGATATGGGGCGAGTATCCTGTAGGTATCCTCGTAGACTTTCGCTTGATCGGACCCGCGCACCACATTGATCAGGATGAGGGACGCGCGGCCATCCTCCGACACAACCCGTCCCCAGATCAGTGGGTTGGCGCGCGCCTTCTTTTCCACCGCAGCGGCCTCCGCCGCTCCGATATCGCCGCCTCCGTACAGTCTGGATACGCGAAGTCCCTCGTCGCCAGGTTCGATATTCTTGACGGTCGCAAGGCTCTTGATCTCGCTGCCTACCACCCAGCGCAGCCCGACGAACGCATCCGCGATCCGGCGCGTCGCGACGAGCGACTCCACCGAGAACGCATCGTCGCTCTCAAGGCTGATGAGCACCCTGTCCTTGCTGCCGAATATTTGCTCGAACCTCTCGTTCGTCTTGACGATCTGATCCGTCCTCGGCAAATCGGCGTCGTCGTTGTTGCGCAGTTGGAGTCTCGCGATTCCGAAAACCATCAGCGTCAGAATGAAGGCATGGACCACCAACGCGATCGGGGCCTTCATGCCGACCAGCATCGAAAGCAACCTGTTCAAAATACGTACTCCAGTCCGAATCCGACGCGGTCGTTCCTTCCGTACTGCCCGAAGAAAGTGTCCCGGCTACCGGAAAGGATGTCGATCGATGTCTTCATGGAGAGTCTGTCGTTGAATTCGTGTCTCCACTCGATCATCGCGACGGATTGGCCGTTTGCGGTGTCGTAAACGACGTTTCCGGAAACTGAGTCTTCGCTCGTTACGTCCAGCTCCAGACGAGCGACCAAAGCGTCCGAGAAAATATGCCTGAGGTTCTCTTTCCGATACTTTGCTCCATCTCGCGACACCTGCTTGCTGTACTCCACAGCGAGATACGTGTCCTTTCCGAAGAGACCGTTATCCACGGCAATGTCGAAACCGACGACGGCGTGATCGTAGCGATCCCTCCTTCCTCCCGCGTAATCGAGATCGACGCGCGCCGCTTCCGCTCTCAGGACGAACTTGCCCGCCAGAACTTCCGCATCCACGCCGAACGATCGCTTCGTCGGATAGGACTGCACGATCGGAACAACCAACCCCGACCTGCCGACGAACGGCACCCCCTCTTCGAAATCCGGCAGATTGTCCTGCCCGCGAAAGTAACTGAATGCATAGCTGAAAGAGTCCGCGTCCCTGTTCAGTTTCAGCATGACCTGCGGCTTGCCTGGATCGCTCGTCGTTCCGTCGTACTTCGACCATCGATACGACACAGGAACAGGATCGCCGACACCGATGTCGATCGCGTCCGGCAGCGCGAAGAACCACCTTGACTGAACGTGCGGCATAAGGCTCGCCTTGCGAATGGGTGCGTACACCGCATCGACGTCAAACCCTGCGACGCGATAGGTCAACTTGACGCCATCCGTTCCCAGGTACCGGTCCGTTGCGAGCAACGCATCTCGATAGTCCCGTTGATCGAAGTAATCAGTCGGGTTAACGAGCGTTGCTCTGCCGTTGCGGATAGCCTGCCGGCCAGCGGCGATGTCCATCTTCTCCGTCGAGTAAACGACCTTCATTTCTTCCAGATAGAGGCGATCGTCGTATATTCCGTAGTCGGCTTCCTGATTTGACCTCGCGCTCGCCCTTGCCTTGAGCGATAGACGACCGATTTGCTGCCCGACGTCGATGGCGGCATAAAAGCCTTGCCTGATATTCGGGTCAGCCTTGGCTCCGTCGGAGTAGTAGTGTCCTCGATATTCAAGTTCGACCGTCGTGTCTGCGGCGGCCGCAGAACCGACCGCAGAGGCATACAGGACGAGAATGGACGCGAATCTCCTGTGACGCATGTTCATTGTCCCTGGGTCAGTGCGCGGAGCGAGATTTCGTCAGGATCGACACCTGCATCGATCGAGTAGCGGTCGAACACCATCGTGCTGGAATGGCGACCGATTACGTCCGTCATCTCCATTCGGTACGGGCGTATATCGCCTGATGGCATCACCTTCCGGAAGTCGGACGCGCGAAAGCTCTTCCAATGCACGCCGGATCTATTGTAGTACTCGACTGCAGTGATCATGCCGTTCGTGGTGTCGATCGTGATTCTGCGCTTCGAGTACCCGCTCTCGGCCCGTTCTTTTTCCGACTTTGGCTCGGCGATGACGACCACGCAGTTTTTGCCGCAATCCTGGGTTTGATCGAAGCTATAGCTATGGTTTTCCATTTCCTCGGTCACGAGGTCTTCATAGCTGAAATCCGTTCCCATGAACGTATCCGACTTGTCGGCTCCCGAAATTCGCCTGGTCTTCTTCAGCGACGGCAGATACAACCAGCGCTCGTCTTCCTTTCCCTTGTTCTCCTGAACCAACAGTCCCGTCCCTTTGATCGACTTCGGCAGAAGGAAGACGACGATAGACCGCTTGTCTCCGTTCGGAAGCGTTACCGTTTTCCACTGGAGCGTTCGCTCCTGGAGTTTGCCTTGAGCGTTCTTCAGGCCGATCGTTACCGTGGTGCTTTCATCCTTCGACGCCTCGGCTGCGATATTCGCCCTGATATAGTCGGCCGCGGACTTTCCCGCCTCCGGTTTTGACAGCGCGGAATATGACGATACCGCAAGCAGCGGCAACATGGAGAACCACACGACCACATATGCGGCGCGCTTCTGGATGTTCATAGTCAAATCCTCGTGAAATCGGATACATCGATTTCTGTCTAGCACAATGAGAACGCTTCGCCCTTGAGCCAGCCCCGGATATTCGCGAGCATCGACGCTCGCGACGGCGGGTGAAAGGCCAATGCTTTGGTCGCCGCAAGAAGGTAGCTGATCTCAGGATCCGAGATGAAGCGCATGCCGCCGAGCGCTTCGCTGCAACGCGACACGGCCGCATTGATGGCGTCCTGCGTCGCGTAGCGAGTCAGCAGGATTCGTCCCAGCAAGTCCGCGCGCGCCGCCGTATCCTCGCTTGCGTCGAATTCTGTCGCCAATCCCATCAGCGCGGACGCCGAACATTCGAGCATGGACGCGGCGAACGCCAGATCCGCGTCGCTGGCCCGAGGCGCATCGATCAGCATCTCCAGCATCCTGCCCGCCGCTCCGAGATAGCTTGATGTCAACAGTAACTCGAACCATACGAAACCGCTCAGCTGCACGTGATCCAACTCCGACTTGTCGCCGGAGTACGAAATCATCTTCTCGTTGACGACGACGCCGTCGAACACCAGTTCGTCGCTCTCTGAGGCCTTCAGTATTGGCGAGTTCCAGAACGACTCGACTCGAATGCCGGGCGCGTCCGCCGGAATCAGGGCGACGGCCAGTCTGTGCCCGCCCTCGGACGGCACGCGAATGCTGACCGTGATGAGATCCATCGACTTCGAGAGACTGCATGGCTTCTTCGAACCCCTGAGGATGTAATCCTGCCCTTGAATCTCCGCTTCGAGGAATGGCTCGAGAATGCTGGCTCCGGGAGCGCCCTCCGCGAAGGCGGACGCAACGAGCATGCCGTTCTCCGCGATCGCCTGGAGCAGCATCCACTCGACCCCCGATGACGCCTTCGCCATTTCGACCAGCGTGGCGATCGAGAATTGATGCATATTGGTCGCGACAGCGAGGGATGGCGACAATGCGCCGATCGCTCTCTGCATCATGACCAGTTCTCTGGCATCAAGCCCCTTACCTCCGTGCGACTTCGGAATGGCCGTATCGACACCGCCGCGCTCCTTGAACAGCCGCAACAGGTTGCTACCTTCGCCTTCGCGTTGCTCGAATGCGATGGAACGGACCGCCTCTTCGAAGCCCGGCATATGCCGGTCGAGAAGCTCGAACTCAGCGCTCATGAATTTCACCGCTTCACCCCGCGACGAGCGCAGCAGGCGAGACCGCGGCGCAGGAATGCTTCTCGTTGTCCGCATGGACTCTCGCGAAGCCCGGGAAAAGACCGTCTACGATCGAGGCGATGTTCTCGCGCAGGGCTTGCTCGGCGATCGGCTCGAGAAGCTTCTCCAATTGAGGCAGACCGAGATCCAGAATCGCGTCGAACCGCAACTCGGCCTCGTGCTCCGCGATGGCGCTCACCCGCCAGTTCCCTTCGAACAGCGCCAGATCCCCCTTTGTCTGAACGAACCTGATCCTTTTCTCTTCCGGATAGAATTCGTCCCTTTCGTGCCAGCGGAGGATCCCATCCCGGAATTTGACTTCCCAGCAGCTTTCGCACGCGCGGTCCGACGCATTGTAGATGTCGATCTTCCTGACGGCGTCCGCATACGCTTCGTACGAAGGGAAATCAGCGATCAACTCATAAACATGATGCGCCGACTTTGCGATAGTGAACTTCATTTCCACAGATCTCATACTTGCCCCCATTCTTCCTGAAAATATCTGGTATTGATGCTCACGAGCGACGTTTCGACAGCGGTCAGCAGGAGCGAGACGTCCGCATCCGACAGCGTCAACGGCGGCGTAAGCCTGGCGATCGCGTGCGCATTGAGAGAATGCGAGATGATGACCCGGTTCGACACCATTTCGAGCAGGAACTCGCCCGCATAGGATTCGTCCGTGAATTCGATCGCGATCAGCAGACCTCGCCCGCGAACGTTGGCCACGAACGGGAACCGGTGCCTCGCCAGAATCGCCTCGATCCCCGAGACGATCCTGCTCCCGAGCTTTCTCGCGCGTTCCGGCGCGTCGAGTTCGCGCAGCGCGTCTATCGTCGCCTTCACCACGGCCGAGACCAGAGGCGAGCCTGCGAAGGTCGACGTATGAATCAGCGGATTGATGTTCATGGCCCGATACAACTCGGCGCTGCAGATCAACGCGCTGACGGGAACGACACCTCCGCTCAGCGCTTTCCCGCAGAGCAGGATATCCGGAACGACGTCGTCTTCCATGCAGTACCACCATGCGCCGGTCCGACCCAGTCCCGTCGAAATCTCGTCGACGATCAGCATCGCACCGACCTCGCGACAGGCTCTCTCCACTTCCTTGAGGTAGCCCTTTCGAGGGATGACAACGCCCGCTTCCGACTGGATCGGCTCGATGAATACGGCAACGTCTTCGCCTCGATCGCGCAACGCAGACCTGAGCGCCTCGGCGTCGCCATAGTCGACGAACTCGACATTCTGCAGCAGCGGCAGGAATGGCTCGCGGTACTTCGGATTGTAGGTCAGGCTCAAGGCGCCCGTCGTCTTTCCGTGATATCCGCCCTTCATGGCGACGAAGCGCTTCTTGCCATTCAATCTGGCGATCTTGATCGCGGCCTCAACGGATTCTGCGCCTGAATTCGCGAACCACACGTACGACAGCCCGGGAGGCGCGATCTCGGCCAGGCACCGCGCGGCCTCCGCCTGCTGCCGGTTGATCAGCAGCCGCGAGCCCAGCGAAACCGACTCGAGTTGGGCGTAGGCGGCGCTCAGCACCTTCGGATGACGTCTCCCCAACAGGAATACGCAGTATCCGCCGCAATCGAGGTACTTCGCCCCGCTGTGATCCAGTACGTAGGCGCCATCGGCGGAGACCTCGATACCGACATTCAACAGTCTCATGAGCCGCGCCATGCCGCTGTTGACATGTTCGTGGTGGGTGTCGATGACCTCTTCGACTTCGACGGCGCTCACGCGGCCTTCTCCCGGAATCCCGTCTGCGACGCCCAGTACGTCATATTGTTCCGCACGACATCATCGTTGTCCGGCATCGGCGGCAGCCCGAACTCGCGGCGTAGATCTTCGTAACTGCTCGGGAACGGCTCGCTCATGTTGAAGTAGCAGGCATGATCGACGAGCGAGTTGAGTCGCTTTCGCGCCGAAGACGGAACGCTCGGCAAGAACACCGGTATGAACAGACGATCCATCACTTCAGGATCGACGATTCTCGGCATCGGAGTCGTATACCCGCAAGCTCGCGAGAACTCGTCCATCAGACGATACACGTCCGCCACCCTGCAAGCGTCCGCACCGCGCGTGATCCAGTACTCTCGATGCTTTCCGTCCCTTCCGGCCAATGCCGCGATACTGCGGGCAAGAATGTCCTGCGGCACCAGATCGACGTATGCGCTCTCGTTCGCAGGCAGTATCGGCGCCAGGCGCTGCATGATGGCGCCGACGATGATGTGAAGACCCTGAAACTGGGAGATTTGACCTGTCGCGGATTCGCCGACCACGATCGATGGGCGCACGATCGTCCAGTTCCGCGCATTCTGCTTGATGTACGCCTCGGCTTCCCGCTTCGATTCGCAGTACGCCGAGTACTCCTTGAGATACGGCGGCAGTTTCAGATCGTGCGTATAGGCCGTGCTGACATAGATCAACCGCGCACCGAGACGCCTGGCCACCTCTACCGCATGCTGGGTTCCGGTCACGTTGGCGGAGCGTATGGCCGTTTCAGGCTGACCGAAGCTCGTGATCGCCGCAGAGTGGATCACGCAGTCGATCGGTCCATACGCCCCTGCCAGCGCGAACAAGTCGATGCCGAAGTCCGTGAGCGCGATGTCTCCCTTCACTTCGATCACCCGCGCATCGTCGATGCCTCTGCTCCTGACCAGTGCGATCACCCTGAACCCGGCCTCGATCAATTCGGGGACCAGCGCCGATCCGACCACGCCGGACGCACCCGTCAGCAGTACTGTCTTTCCATTTGACATTCTTGTCGACTCCATGGCATTTCCAGATGCGATCACTCGACGACAGGCTCGTCGAGATCGATGCGTAGTTCCCCGCGCTTGACCAGGTATCCGATCCTCGCCTTCAGGAACGCATCGACGAACGCCGGCGTGTGCCTGGCGAACCAGAGCGACAACGTTCCCAGCGCCGTCGTACCCGCATCGCGCAGGTTCTTCCTGCATGCCCGCACCACACCGCGCGCCGCCGATTCGACCGGCTCTTCCATCTTCAGCAGGCGCATGCCCAGCGGGCGTATATCGATGATTTTCGCGACCGATAGCCCCTGCCGCACCGCATCCTTGTGGATGTCCGTATCGATGAATCCGGGGTAAAGCGTCGTGACCGTCACCTTGCCGCCGTACTGCATTCGCAAGGAATCGGAGAACGCGGAAACAGCTCGCTTGCTGGCATTGTAGGAAGGAACCAGCGGCGCATTCACGTACGCGAACAACGAGGCGATGTTGATGACCTTGCCGGACGATCTCAGCAGATGCGGCATCACTTTCGATGTCGTTCTCCACAATGCCCAGAAATTGACTTCGAAGCTTCGATGCGCGCCCATCGCAGGGCGAACCGCCGCATCCTGCAGGTCGAGCACGCCCGCATTGTTGATCAGGATATCGACGCCACCCAAATGTTCGATCGCCAGATCGAGCGCGCGATCGGTCGCGCCGCTGTCGGTCAGATCGCACTTCACATGGACGATATCGTCGGAAACCGATTCGATATCCTTCACGTCGAGTCCTACGACCCGCGCTCCAGACGCCGCGAGCAGTCGCGCCGTCTGTCTGCCGAGCCCCCCGGCCGCGCCGGTAATGATCACCCTGGCCCCCAGCAATTTCATCTCGGTTCTCCTGATCGTGTAGTTTTCGTTGACGTATTGCGCGCATTCGCGGCGGTGCGTACTGCGTGGTCTTTCAGAAGTCGCTCCGCCTCATCGACTCGCTGCGGATACGCGTACCATGGCGTTCGCGGCCACAGATGGTGGACGACGTGCAGATTGTGATTGAACATCAGCACCTGCAATACCCGAGACCTGATCAGTCTCGTGTGTTCGAATTTGTGCTGCGACTCCTGCGGATAATGAACCAGCCAGGCTACGAGCATCTCGACGCTTGCGCCGGCGATCGCGACCGGTACGATCCACAGCAACAGCGCATCGCCGGCCCCGAACAACGCCGCCAATGCGGCGAAGAACGCCACCTGGGCGACGACCGTCAGCAGGTGCTCCGCAAGACGCTTGCGTTTACCGCGCCAGAGCCTGGTCTTGATCATGTAGCCGTTGTCGTGCAGCAGCCTGACGACGACCCACAGCGGAAACAGCACCCTCGGTTTTCTGCCGATGACGTAGTCCGGATCCATCACAGGGTGATTCGTGTAGCGATGATGCATCATGTGCGAGACCTTGAAGATGGGGTAGGTCATTCCTTCATGGAATGCGCACACCCTTCCCAGCAGGCCGTTTATCGTCCGATTTCCGCTGGCGATGTCGTGAATGGCATCGTGCGAAACGCTGTACATCGAATACAGTGCGACCGTGTTCATCGCCATCGCCGCTGCGATCCCCACCTCGCCGCTCCAGAATAGAGTCAGCGAACCATAGAAAAGCAGCAGGGACGCGACACAAAGAACGACGGTCGGATTGACTCCCGCGCCGGTGACCCTGCCTTTCCCTGTACTCACGGCATCTCCTTCTGCTACGACGGAACACTCGGACCGACAGCGCGGCTTCGATCGGCAGGCGACTCGTGCGCCCAACGCGCAAGCCATGAGCGCCGCGTAGACACATCCTGCCAGCCCTGCGCCGACGATGTCTTGCAAATATCGGAACTCTTCTCCGGTCGCTTGAACGCAGCGGAACCGGATTCATGCGGCGACTAGGCCGTCATCGCACGTCTTTTCAGCGATCGCTCGTGCGGCTGCTTCGCCGCCGAGAATCGAACCTGTTCGCCGCGCGGAGACGCGCCGTCGGACGACCTCGGCAGCTTGTCGAACACCATCGACGGCGACACGCCGAACAGGTCGCGGAACGTCCTGGAAAAGTGCGCAGCATCGCTGAAACCCGCGACCATCGACGCCTGCGTCAGCGTGCAGCCGGACAGCGCCTGATCGATCGCTTTCTTCATCCTCGCCCACAACCTGAATCGCTGCATCGTCATTCCGGTTTCCCGTTCGAATACCTTCCTCAGATATCGGATCGAAATCCCGAGCGTATCCGCGATGCGTTCGAACAAGTCGTCGTCGTCGAAGTTTCGTTCGATGCGGTCGATCGCCAGCGCGATCCGCCTGTCCATGGGGCGCACGCGCCAGTTCTCCGACGACAGGACAGCAACGATCTCGTCGACAAGCGCAGAGCCATGGCAACGGCCGCTCCGGACGATTTCGCGAATCTCCGCGGCGGCAGCCTCATCGACAGACGCGATGCAAGCCGAGGATTCGCCTCTTCGTTCCGAGAAGCGCTTGCCCAACGAAGAAAACGATTCGGCGAAGATCATCAGACAGTCGGAATCGAGCCCGGTCCGATCGCCGACGATGCGATGAGGCGCATTTGCCGGGACGACGACACCTGGCGCCACGCAACGATCGCCGTTCGCGTCCTCGATCGAGACATCGCCGGCCAGTCCGACGACGACCTGTACAAGATGGTGGGCGTGCGGCGAGCTGTCTCCCGCTTCCCCAATGAAGTATGCGCACCCCGCTCCGATCCAGACCCGCCCATCCCATGCCGCCGGCATCCCCCCTCCTTGGACTCGAGCCTATTCTCGAGATTTCCATGTGCATAGCGCATACTCCTGACCCCGCCCCTCATGAAGATGAGATGAAAATTACAATCCTGTAATTTTCAGCTTTACCACATCGACGGTAAACACCGGAAGCAAGCTGCGACAAGTCCCGGCTCAAGATCGCCCGGGCCCGGCATCCGATCGCACCGCAATCGGTCGGCGCTCCGAGTCGCAACGGCGACTGCGATTGCGCACGCCACGCCAATGTGCTGCGCACATCGATGCGGACGGGACGCATTCGCGCCCTGCAGCGCGATGTGGTCGCATTCTCCAGGCTGCTGGAGCGATGTTGTCCGTCGCTCCTTGCTCAGCTCTGCGCATGCTCGCCGTCAGCCATCGAAACCCGGATTCCGCCCATTCTCGACGCGCTTCGTGGGATGCGGCGATCGAACGCTCATGGCGAGCGAGTCTGGCGCACGGATCTCCTGGCCTTGCGATCGGTCGATTCGTGACCGTCGTCGCGTCATGCATGGCGGCATCCGCCGACGCCCTCCCTCGCGCAGATTTCGCCCGCATTACATTTTCGAAATATGTCGTTGCTGGACATTGAAATGCGCGATCAACTGCGACCAAATACACCGCGATCCGTTCCGCCGCCTGCGCGACCCCCGTCGTCCACTGCTGACACGGCAGCGCCGAACGCCCGGAACGGACCCACCACAGACCACACTCAGACAAGGATTTCTCGAATCATGGAATGGATCCGCACGCTCATACGTTACGGCTTGTTTCCGACCGTCTATTTCGGCATGTCGGCCGTCGTGATTCATCTCGCATCCACAGGCTCCGACACGTGGCCGCTGCTTCCGGCCATCGTCGTCGGCGTCGCCATGCTGATAGCGCTTTGCGAGCACATCAGCCCTTACCACGCGCAGTGGCGTCCTCGCCGATCGGAGCTGATGCTCGATCTGCTGCACTACGGCGTCAACTACGGCGTGAAGCAGGTGGCCGTGCTGCTCATGGGTGTCGTCGTCGCATTGCTTCCGAAAGGGTACGGAGTGTGGCCGGATGAGCTGCCGTTCGCCGTCCAGGTCATACTCGCTGCGATCGCGTTCGACTTCGTGCTGTACTGGATCCATCGCGTCAGTCATCGCGAGAATCTGCTGTGGCGCCTGCACACGATCCATCACAGCCCTGACAAGCTTTATCTCGTCAACGGCGAGAAGCGGCATCCCTTCCATCAGATCGCAGAAGGCGTCCCCGCGCTCGCTCTTCTGATCGTTCTCGGCGTCCCATCCCAGGTCGTCATCGCATTTCTCACCTTCCTGAATTTCAACATGCTGCTGCAGCATGCGAACGTCGACTACAGAATCGGACCGCTGAAGTACATATTCGCCGGCGCCGAGACGCATCGCTTCCATCACTACCGAAACATCCGCGGGAACGTCGGCATCGTCAACCTCGCCCAGATTTTCGTGCCGTTCGACATCGTGTTCCGCACCTTCCATTACAGCGCCCCGGGTGTCGGTCGCGACGAGGCCGGCGTGGAATACCTGCCGAAGTTCCCCAACAACTATGTGGAGCATATGCAGTGGCCGTTCTCGGGCGCACTTCGCGACCGGTACGTGACGAGATCGCAACGGGCGACTTGATGCGCGCCAATCGTCGTCCGACGAAGGTCTCCGACCGGGTCGCGCCGGCGCGCCTCCGCACGATCGCCGTCGCGGAGGCGCGACCCGCTCGCGATGTCAATTCGTCCGTAGCGGAATTCTGATGCTGAACGTCGTCGTTCCCCGCTCGGAGACCACCACGACGTCTCCTCCGTGGGCCTGCGCGATCGAGGCGCAGATCGCGAGGCCGAGACCAGCGCCTTCGTCGTTTTCCCGCCTTCTCGCATCCGCTCCGCGATAGAAGCGATCGAATATCCTGGCCCGCATGTCTTCCGGAATATCGTCGCCGGGATTGGTCACGGACACCTCGACGCGATCGCGGTCGATTCCTGCCGAAATCAGTATCGCACCGCCCCTCTTGGTATGTTTGATCGCGTTGTCGATGAGGTTGCTGATCGCGCGCCGAAGCATCAGCCGATCGACCGAAACCCGCGCGTCTCCGCTGCATTTCAGGACGACGCCGACCTCGGACGCCACCGGCTCGTGGAATTCGACCAGCGCCTGCAACTCGGTTGCGACCCAGACATCGTCCCTTCTCGGCACGATCAGCCCGTTGTCGGCTTTCGCCAGGAACAGCATGTCCGCGATCATTCTCGCGATTCGCTCGTACTCCTCGAGATTCGAGTGCAGCAGGTCCTCGTACTGCAGGACCGATCTGGGCTTCGACAGCGAGACCTGGGTCTGGGTGATCAGATTGTTGATCGGCGTCCTCAATTCGTGCGCGATGTCGGAGGAGAACTCTTTCAGTCGCAACAACGAGTCGCTCAGCCTGTCGAGCATCGCGTTGAACGAA
>ERZ1066130.438-NODE-438-length-15576-cov-11.117454_pt1 | contig 15576 bp, 12 predicted proteins | sample MGYA00382777_ERZ1066130 | MGnify/ENA primary metagenome ERZ1066130 (study PRJEB33369, sample SAMEA5778360) | biofilm metagenome | biome: Industrial cooling water; feature: Water cooling tower basin; material: Biofilm | place: United Arab Emirates | collected...
GGCACGTCACCCTTTCCAAGAGCGAGCGGAGCGAACTGGCGAGCATCGCCGCGGCCAGGCTCTAGTTCAGCATCCCTGCTCGAAGGCGGCGACGAAGGCGTCGAAGTCGAAGAAATCGACGAAGCCGTCACGGTCGAAATCCGCGGTCTGCCCCGGGGGGCAACCCGCGCCCTCGAAGCAGCCGACGAAGGCGTCGAAGTCGAAGAAGTCGACAAACCCGTCCCGGTCAAAGTCCCCCGGGCACACGCCGAAGATGACCGAATCAAGCCCCACCCGTTCTTCGAGCTGATCACCGCCGTACTCCATGCCGATCAGCAGCCGCTCGAGGGACCCGAGGACAGCGTTGATCTGCGCCTGGGTCGCGACGGCACCCGCGGCGGCCGATCCGAGTCGCCATTGACCTTCGGACAGCGGGATCGAGCGGAAGGTCCACTCGCCGACGGGCGGGAGTTCGGTGGCGTGGGAGATCCGCTGCCCGCCGTTGCCGATGAGGACGACCAGTCGCCCGTCCGGATAGTTGAGGGTGTCGGTGCGCACGAAGAACTCAAGTCGACGCCCGGCGAAGGCGGACCGGTTGCCCAGCCACGTCTCCGGGGCTCTGAAGAAGGACCAGTTGGAGTCCGGGTCGAGTTCCTCGATGTACCCACCGCTGACCCCGCCCGAGGCGCGATAGTCCGGCGTGTAGACCTGCACGAGGGAGAACGCGCCCGTGGGATTGGTGCGGGTCTCGATGTTCCAGCCCTCGCTCGACGTGCCGAAGAAGGAGGAAAGCGGAGCTTGTGCCCACGCGCTGCAGGAACCGGCCGTCAGTGCGATCATCGCGAACAGGGCTCTCATCTGTTCTCTCCGTATCAGGGGTGTCGAACACCAAGTATGGACCACGACCCTGACGCAAGCAAGAGCAGCGAGCGGCCGCGGGCGGAAACTGGCCCATTCTCGGACGTGCGATCCCTCGCCTGATTCTTCAGGGCGAGCGGAGCGACGGGGTGAGGATGGGCGCGGCCTTGCTCTCGCTCAGCATCCCTGCTCGAACGCGGCGACGAAGGCGTCGAAGTCGAAGAAGTCGACGAACCCATCGCCGTCGAAGTCCGCGCTCTTGCCGGGCGGGCACGGGTCACCCTCAAAGCACGCGACGAAGGCGTCGAGATCGAAGAAATCAACGAACCCGTCGCCGTCGAAGTCCGCCGGGCAGGGCGGGATAGGCCAGCGGATCTGCCCCCGGATCTCGCCCCCGGGGAAGAGGTTGGTGTGGAGATTCACGTAGGTGCGTTCCTTCAGGATGCCATCCTCGGCGGCCTCGTTGGGGTAGGACCAGGTGCCGAGCTTTCGTCCGCCGAGACCGAGGTTGTGGAGCACGCCGGCGTTGATGCCGGCGGGAGCAAAGCCGTGGATGTGCGCGGCGGTTTCGGTGGATCCCACGAAAGTGGCCTGGATGTCGTAGCCGAGCGTGTTGGTGTTGCGATTGATCGAGCAGAACGCGCATCCCACGGACTGCCCATTGGTCGGCGGGACTTCCTGAAGGCGATCGATCGGGTTGACGGACGAGACGATCTGGCCGCGGACTTCTCCCCCCGGGAAGTTGGCGGAATGAACGTTGACGTAGAAGAGCCCGTCGAGGATCGACTGCTCCGCCGCCTGTGGGTAGTTCCACACGCCGGTCTTGATCGCGCCGTTGGGCAGATTGTGCACGACCCCGGAGTTGGTTCCGTAGGTGGCTGCCCCGTGGATGTGCGAGAAGAGTTCGGCGCTGCTGAGCCCCCCGACGAGGATGTAGTACCGCAGGGCGTCGGTGGCCTTGTCGATCATGAACAGGCCCACACCCTGCGCCGTGCTGCCGTTGGCGGGGACTTCCTGCGCCGCGTCGATGAACGAGACCATGTCGACGATCTGCCCGCGCAATTCGCCGCCCGGGAAGGCCCCGCTGTGGATGTTGACGTACGCCAGCCCCGCGAGGAGAGAGGCCTCGTCCGCCTCGGGATAGGTCCACACACCGACCTTCACCGGCCCGGCGGGCAGATTGGTCTTGACGCCCGAATTCGCGCCCGGCGCGGAGAAGCCGTGAATGTGCGCGGCCGTCTCCGCGGCGCTGAGCCCGGTGTAGACGATCCGGTAGTTCACCGTATTTGTAGAGGTATCAATCTCGAAGAGCCCGCACCCGCGTGCACTCGTGCCCACGGGAGGGACTTCTTGCGATCCGGTCAGCAAGCACACCATGCGGCGGATCTCGGCCTGGGTCGAAGCCATACAGAAAAGCGACGCGGCGACAGAGCATGCGATCAGTTTCATGACAGTCCTCCGTGGTGCAAGTTCGTGCACGTCTACCACACGGTGCGCGCCTCTCGCAAGCCGGGGGCGAGAAATCACAAGGAATCTTCCGCGACACTCCGAGGATGTCAGCGATTCGTCAGGGTTCTGCCCGGTGAGCGTTCACGTGGGCACGCGAGGGAAGTGAAAGGCACTCGAGCGCACCTCGGCCCGGCCGTTTTGCCAGACGACGTGCTGATATCCCTCGTGCATGGAGGCCGACCCCGTCGCGCCGTCCTTGCGCAGCGCGTAGAGCGTGACGTTGAAGTGTGGGCGTCCGTCGGGAGTGATCAGGCGTCGCTCGCGAGTCGAGGCGACGATCTTCCGCAGGGCATGAAGGCAGGCCTGAGTCGGGTCATCCCCGGCTTCCATGCGCAGGACCGCGGTGTGGGCGGCGCAGGTCTGCAGCGTGGCCTCTCCGCGACCTGTCGCCCCCGCGCTGCCCACGGCGTTGTCCGTGTACAGGCCGGCCCCGACGATCGGCGAATCACCGACACGCCCGGCGATCTTGTAGGACAGGCCGCTCGTGCTGGTCACGCTGACCAGATCCCCCTTCCCGTCGAGGCACGAAAGGTGGATCGTGCCGTAGGTGTGCGGGATCGGGCTCGCGGTGCGTGAATCGCCGGGCGGCGGAGGTGGGGGCGGAGGTGGGGGCGGACGCAGCGGGGAGTTCCGCGCTGGGTCGGTGTTCCCGGCCCAGAGGGATTGTCCGAACGCGCTGCCTGCAGCTCCGCCGAGTTCATCGGGCCCGAGCCAGCCATCGCGGGTCGAGAGCGAGGCCTTCCAGTCGAGCCAGGCCTGACGGGCCTTGGGGGTCAGCAGACATTCCTCCGGAAAGCCGAGAGCCCGAGCGAACTTCGATGCGCCCTCGCCCACGAGCAGCGAGTGATCAGTGCGGCGGAGCACTTCGAGCGCGAGCCTCGCCGCGTGGCGAAAGCCGCGAACCCCTGCCACCGCGCCGGCGCGGTGCAATCGTCCGTCCATGACCGCGGCGTCGAGCTCGACGATGCCGTCCTCGTTCGGCAGCCCGCCGAAGCCCACGCTGAGCTCCTCCGGGTCATCCTCGACGAGCTGGATGCCGGCGACGACGGCGTCGAGCGAGTCGGCGCCGCCCGCGAGCAGGTCGGCGGCCCGCGTCACCGCGGGAACACCGTTCCACGACGAGATCATCACCGGTCCGTGGGGCATGGGCACTCCTCAGGCGGCCTTGGCTGCGGACGCGGCGCACTGCGCGATGATGTCGATCGCCTTGGGGATCATCGCGGCCTGAACATCCAGGTGGCAGACCGCCCGCACGCGTCGGGGCCCGTTGGCGAGCATCCGTACTCCTGCCGCGTCGAGACGCTTGCAGAACTCCGCCGCATTGACGGGCAACGAGCGTTCCAGATCGAAGAAGACCATGTTGGTCTGCACGCCCGCGAGATCCACGCGCAGCCCGGGGATGTTGGCGATCCCCTCGGCCAGGCGGCGGGCATTGGCGTGATCCTCGACGAGACGTTCGCGGTGATGATCAAGGGCGTGGATGCAGGCGGCGGCGAGGATCCCGGCCTGGCGCATCGCCCCGCCGAACATCTTGCGGAAGCGGTGCACGCGCCAGATCACCTCGGGCGAACCCACCACCGCGGAACCCGCGGGAGCGCCGAGCCCCTTGCTGAAGCAGCACGAGACCGTGTCGAAGCACGCGGCGTACTCCGCCGGGCTGACGCCGGTCGCCGCGCACGCGTTCCAAAGACGCGCGCCGTCCATGTGGCAGATCAATCCGTGCGCACGGGCGCGGTCGGTCACGCGGCGGATCGCCTCGAGCGGCCAGATCGTCCCGCCGCCGCGGTTGTGCGTGTTCTCGATGAGCAGGATCCGGCTGCGGGCGAAGTGGGCCGAATGCGGGCGGACCGCCTCGTCCACCTGGTCGGGATCGAAGACCCCGCCGGGTCCCGGCAGGGGGCGGATCATCAGCCCCGACAGGGCCGCGGGCGAGCCGGTCTCATAATGAATGATGTGGCTGCCCTCGTGGGCGATCACCTCGTCTCCGGGCTCGCTGTGCGCGCGAAGGGCGGCCTGGTTGGCCATTGTGCCGCTCGGGACGTACACCGCCGCCGGCTTGCCCAAGATCTCGGCCACCTTCTGCTGAAGCCGGATCACGGTCGGGTCGTCGCCCAGCACGTCATCGCCCACCTCGGCGCTGGCCATCGCCTGTCGCATGGCGGGGGTGGGCTTGGTCACGGTGTCGCTGCGGAAGTCGATCGTCATGCCCCAATCGTACCAACGCCCGTTCGGGTCGCGACTCCCCCCATCGGGCCATTCGCTGCCACTCTGGCAACCCGCTCCCGCCGGGTGACGCCGCTGGCAGCATCGCCCGCCCCGGGTGCCCCGCGGCGGGGGGATCGGGCCCGGCATTTGGATTGGCACGCCGATTGCCTTGGGTGTGATGTCGGGCGATGGAGCCCGTCGAACGAAGAAGGAGGATCTATGAACTGCATGACTCGAGTCGCCCCCCGCGTTGTCGTCAGCCCCCTGACGCGGCTTTTCGAGGACGCCTTCTCGGATTCGTTCTTCCATCCGATTGAAGGCCAGGACACGCCCACCGCGGACATTCTGCCTCTGGACGTGTCGGAGAACGAGAAGGAGCTGGTCGTTCGCGGCAATCTCCCGGGCTTCCGCAAGGAGGACATCAACGTGGAGGTTCAGGACGGCGTGCTGTCGATCTCGGCCACGCGAACCGAGGAGTCCGAGCAGAAGGGCGAGAGGTTCTACCGTCGCGAGCGGCGGATGGGAACGCTCGCCCGAAGGGTCGCACTGCCCTTTGAGGTGCAGGACGATGCGGTGCACGCGGAGTTCCGCGACGGGGTGCTGACGCTGCGTCTGCCCCGGAGCCTGAAGACGATGCCCCGCAAGGTCTCGATCAACTGAGTCATTCTCGAGCATGGGCGTGAAGACGCCCGCGCGTGCAGCGACGCGGACACGTGTGTGTCCGCGTCCGCTTTTTTCGGCGCGTCAGTGTCGCTGGAGCCGGCCGGCCGCGGCTCCCATCGAAATGCGGAGCCATACAAACCCGGCCGCGCCCAGGCCGGAGAGCACGACGGAAAAAGCGAGAACCGCGGCGGCGGGATCGACGGCACTGGACGCCCCCAGCGCCTGGGTCGCCAGGGTGTACAGCCCAGCGGAAAGGAACGGTGCGAGCAGCCCGCGCAGGCCGTTGAGCGTGACGTGCGTCGCCATGTAGTGCGCGTTCTGGGAGGGCGGTGCGAAGTCCGTGTGACCGAGGTTCCAGGCGAGCGCACCCCCGCCCAGCGCGATCCCCCAGAGGACGGCGCCGGCGTACATGAGGCGCATGGAGGGCAGCGCCATGCCCAGCATGAACATCGCCTGGGCCGCGACGAAAAACCACCCGTGCACCGCCCGGAATCGCACGACGTGGGAACGGTCGAGCAGCCGGGCCCAGATCGGGACGGCGAGGGGCATCAGCACGTTCGGGAGCGTCGAGGTGACGAGCACCGAGGCGGTGAACGCCCCCTCGTCGAGCCCGAACCGGCGGGCCAGCGAGATCGCCAGCAGCGGGACGACCATGAGATTGCCGAGCCCCAGAAGGAACATGAAGACCATGAACTGTGCGAAGCGCCGGTCGGCGCGCATCACCCGCCACGACGACACAAGCCCGCCCCAGGGCCTCATGACGCCCGAACTCTCCGATCGGCGCTCCTCGTGGAGCTGCTGGGTCTCGCCCCGGTAACGGATCTTCCCGTATACAAGAACCCCGGCGAGCCCGATCAGGGCGACGCATGGCGTATAGGCGCGGAAGGCGTCGGTGTGCATGTCCATCATCGCGCCGAAGGCAAAGCCCAGCACGCCGACGGTGAGCTGCTGGGCCATCGAGAAGTGCCCGACGATGCGGGCACGGAACTCGCGCGGGTAGTTGGCACGCCAGAGGTTGGTGCGGAGCGTCACGATCCCCGACCAGAAGATCCGCGCCAGAATGACCAGCGCGACCGAGGCCCAGAGCCCGCCCGGAGAGATCGGCACCAGCGCCACCCCTGCGATGCACAGCAGAAGTCCGGTCTGCAGAAGGGTGAGGAACCGGACCTTGGGACGCCCGCGGCTGGCGGTGATCCAAAAGAAACTGATGATGTTCGCCAGTTCCGCCGCCGAGCCCGCGAGCGCCACGGCGAGATTGTGCTTCCAGGGATCGGCGTGCCCCGCGAAGGCCTGCTTGAGGAACACGCTGATCGTGCCCCCCTCGAGGAACGAGATCGCGAAGGTCAGCAGCACCGTGGCGGTCCACTCCAGCGCGTAAGGCCTGCGCGAGAGGTAGGGCATGGACTGAACGACGCGGGGCAGCACGGAGGTCAAGCGTACGCCCGGGGCAGGCATGGTCGAGTTCTGTTTGGGATTGCTCGGCCGAACGGGGTTCCGGTGCATCCGATCTCTGTTTGGACCATAAAACAGGGTGGGCGCGAACCCGAGTAGACTTTGGGGCGATGAATGGTGGTGGGGGGATCGGGGAGTCTCGTCGTGGGTTGGGGCCCGTGAAGGAGTCGGCGATGGGCGAGATCATGCGAGCGGTTTCGGCGGCCGGGCGGCGGTTGTGGATCAATCGTCTTCTGTGGGCGCTGATCGTCGCGGGCACAGCCGCGCTGGTCGTTCTTGCGCTGTTGAGGATTGTCCAGCAGGCGTTCGCTCTGTCGGTTCAATGGGATCGCGTGGCGTTGGCCGCCGCTTGCGTCTCGGCGTTTGGGGCGTTCGTGTGGTCGTTCGCGACTCGTCCGCGGGCGTCGGCATCGGCCCGGGCGCTCGACGAGGCCGCGGGTCTGCGGGAGTCGCTGTCGACGGCGCTGGCGCTGGGCGAGCCGCGCGACGCCTGGTCCAAACTGGTGGTGGACGAGGCGAAGACTCGGGCGGCGGGCGTTGATGTGCGCAAGGCGATCCCGATCGAGGCGCCCCGCGGCTGGCACTGGCCCGTGGTGGCGGCGGTGGGGCTGCTGATCGCGTGGCTCATGCCCGGGCTTGATCTGCTGGGTTCCAAGGCTTCCAAGGACGAGGAGAAGGCCCGCCAGCAGGAGCTGATCGCGGTCAAGCAAGAAGTGAAGGAGAAGCGCGAGGAGCTGCAGAAGCTTGTGGCGAAGGTGTCGCCCGAGCTGGCTCAGAATCTCGCGGAGCCAAGCAAGCCCGAGGAACCCAAGGCGGGCGAGAACGCCAGGCCCGAGCAGATCCGGGCGGCGGAGATGAAGCGACTCACCGACCTTGCGGAACGGCTCGAGTCGGTGGCGCAGGGCGAGAAGGGGATGAACCTCGACGCCAAGAAGGACCTGATGGCCCAGCTGAGGCTGCCCGGTTCGAGCCCTCTCGATCAGACGTTCCGCGCGATGTCCAAGGGCGATTTCGCAGCGGCGAACAAGGCGCTGAACGAGCTCAAGGCGAAGTTGGGCGAGAACTCGCTGAGCGAGGAAGACAAGAAGAAGCTCGCCGAAGCCCTCAAGAACCTCGCCGATCAGCTGAACAAGGCCGGGGACCCGAGCAAGGAACTGGCCAAGGCGCTCGAGCAGGCCGGGGCCGACCCGAAGCAGGCTGCCGAGCTCGCGAAGCAGTTGGCGGCGAACCCTGACCTTGCGAAGGCGGCGGCGGAGGCGCTCAAGAACCTCTCGCCGGAGCAGCGGGAGCAGTTGGCCAAGCAGCTGTCGGCGAAGGCGAAGGCGGCGCAGAAGGCCGCGCGGATGTCTCAGTCGATGAACCAGGCGGGCGAGTGCATGGGTTCGGGGGACATGGACGGCGCCTCGGAAGCCATGGCGGAGATGGGCGACCAGCTCAGCGACGCGGAGTTGTCTCAGGCGGAGATGGCCGCGCTGGACGCTGCTCTTTCCGAGTGCCGCGGGCAGATGGCGGCGATGGGCGCCGGGATGTGCGAGGGCAACGGAGGCCAGCCCGGCTGGAACGAGCAGACGGGCGAATGGAGCGAGGGCGACAGCAACCGCTTTGGCTCGGGAAGCGGTGGAGGGGCGGGTCGCGCCTTCGGCGCCAGGCGGGGCGCCTCCCCGACCGATTTCGCGCAGACGCAGGAGAAAATCAAGACCCAGACGGGCCGGGGTCCGGTGATCGGGCGGCAGTATGTCAAGGGCGAGGTGGTGGTGGGTGAATCGCGTCTGGAGTTCGCCGAGGCGGTGGAGGCCTCATCGAAGGCCGCCGCGGAAGCCTTGTCCAACGGCGAAGTGCCCCCGGAGCTGCGCGGCACGGTCAAGGCGTATTTCGGGCGACTGAAGAACCTTGCCAAGCCGGCAGAGCAACCCAAGCCCGCCGAGGCCGAGCCCAAGCCGAGCCAATCGAAGTAACGGAGTGTGCGAGCCCTACGCCGTGGGAATCGGGGCGGTTGCCGTCGGCGCCACGGGAATCGTGACGGCCACGATCAGGTTGGGGTCTTCCCCGCCGCTGTCGAGTGTTCCATCGAGGGAGTCGGCCAATCTTCCGGCGAGGGCGAGCTCGATCGCGGCGAGAGTTTCGGGCTCTTCGCTCGCGGAGTTCTGTTCCGCATCGCGGAGTCGGATCTCGAAGCGGACGCCGTGCTCTGCATCCGGGGCGGCGCACAGCCGGATGTTCCGACCGGGGTGGCATCGTGCGGCGGCGACGGCCATGTGGATCAGCAGCTGGCCGAGCCTCGCTGGATCGGTGCAGATCGTTGCGGGCACATCGTCGCTGATGGAGGGCTCGACGGAGAGCATCGGGCGGTTCAGCCGTTCGGCGATCTGTGCTGCTGCCTCTTCGATCGTGTCGCGGATGTTGCAGGTCAGTCGGCGTCGGACCTTCGAGCTTCTCTGGAGCGACGCGAGTTCCATGAGCGACTCGATGACCCGGCGCATACGGGTTCCGCCGCGACGGAGCGACTCGGCGTACTCGACACGTTCCGCCGGAGTCGCGGACTGGTCCGCCAGAAGGTCGGCGTAACCCATGATCACCACGAGGGGCATGTTGAGCTCGCGGCCGAGGCTTGCGAGCAGGTCGGCGCTCGCAGCGCGGGCCTCCGTTGCGAGAGCTTCGATGCGTCCGAGGGCCGACGACTGTTCGCGGACCTGGGTCTTCAGTCGGTTGATGTTCGTTGAAAGGTGGAGCAGGCCGTCTTGAGCCACCCGCCGCGTGGTTGCGTCCTCGAAGGCGCAGACATACTCCGTGGACTCGCCATGCTGGAGCGGCGTGACCCGCACGCAGACGAAGATGGGCTCTCCGGCCAGCGAGAACGCTCGGAAGGTGGCTTCCGCGCTCTCACGCGTCCGGGTCGTCTCCGCCCAGAACCGCGCGAGATTCGCCCGATCCTCCGGCGTCGACAGCATCATCCAGGGGCTCAGCGACCTGCCGCGGATGCCCAGCAAACGCTCGGCCTCGCGGTTGGCCATCGTCGGACGCCCCTCCTGATCGCAGACCGCAACCGCGGCCGGTGCCGCGTCGAGCGACATCTGGAGCCGACGCCAGCTTTCTTCAAGGGCCTTGGACTTCTCGTGGGCTTCGGTCACGTCCATCATCAGGGCGACGTAGCGCCGTGCCCGGCCGGATTCGTCCCGCACCGGCGTCGCCTCGATGCTCGCCCAGTAGCGTTCTCCGTTGCGACGCTCGTGGAGGATCTCAACCACGAACCCACGCCCGTGGCGGATGCGGTCGGCCATCAGCGCGACCACCTCCGGGTTCGAATGGGGGCTTTGGAGAACCTCGAAAGCCCGCGTTCCGACCGACTGCTCGCGTGAGCGGCCTGTCAGCCGAGCGAAGCCGTCGTTGACCCATTCGATCCGGTCCTCGGCATCGAAGACGAGCACGGCGTGCCTGGTGCGCTCCGCGAGCAGGGCGAGCAGCCCCGCCTCGTCGGCACGCCGGGTGAGCACGCCAAGCGAGTCGATCACGCCGCGCAAACGCTCGATCGGTGCGGAATCCTCGTTGAGAGTGATTCCGGCCTGCTCGGCGATCTGGCGGGTAGCGTCGTTCGCGAGTTGGTCGATCGGTCGAGCAACCAGCTTCTTGATCAGCAGCGAAGAGACGGCCGAGCCGATCGCCGCGGCGCCGAGCGCAAGGCCGAGTCCGCCGAGCGAGATCCAGCCCGACGCGTAGCCGCCGGCAAGTGCGAGGCTACCCGTGGCGAACCCCGCGAAGGCCGAGATGACCATCGCGCGACTGGTCCAATTGGTGCGTGTTGACTGCTGCGGGGGAATGCTCGCCGGCTCCTTGGAGACGGTCGGCGACGACTCGCAGGCATGGACAAGCAGGTCGCTGAGCGGTTGCACTTTCAAATCCCTACAGCATGTGTGTCGGACATGTGTGAGATCGGCAAGCCCAGCTCACGGCATTGAGGAGAGATCCACGGAGGTTGGCGATTGAGGCATTCACCCCCCTGCGGATGAGGTGGCCGAAAAAGAAGAGCCCCGGACCTGTCGGCCCGGGGCTCCGGAGAATCTCAACGAATCAGAGGCTTAGCCGAGCAACTGCAGGACCGACTGAGGCGAGTTGTTCGCCAGGCCCAGCACGTTGGTCGAAGCACTGACCAGGATCTGCGACCGCGTGAGGCGGGCGGTTTCCTCGGCGAAGTCGCTGTCGCGGATGACGCTCTGAGCGGCCTCGGAGTTCTCGACGGCGACGTTCAGGCTTCGGATCGTCGCACCGATGGTGTTCTTCTGGAACGCGCCCAGACGACCACGCAGCGAGCTGACTTGGTTGATCGCCTCGGAGACGATCTTCTGGGCCGAGTCGAGGTTGTTGCCGGTCAGGGCGTTGGAGTTCCCGCTGGCGAGCGAGCTGAGGAACCCGGAGACGCTGCCGCCGAGCTTGCGGGTGGCGACGTCGCCGATGCCCAGGGAGACCTTGCCGGCGATGTCGACCTTGCCGGCGAGCTGGAAGGCCGCGCCGCCGCCGGTCACCGTGGCGGTCGTGCCGCCCGTGCCGACCGCGCCCAACTGCTGGGAGCGACCGGTGGTGAAGTTGAGTTCAACGTCGAGGAAGTCGCTGGAGACACGGGCGCTCTTGCCCTTGGCGACGGCCTGGATGCCGTTGATCGTGGCGCCGATGTTCTGGCCGTAGTCCGTCACGCCGTTGCTGGCGTTGCCGAAGGTCGTGGCGCCCGAGGTGCGGACGACATCGAAGTCCGTGGACGACAGGCCGTAGATGCCGATGTTGGAGCCGAAGATGTTGCCCGTGCTGATCACCTTGGTGGTGACGAACTCGCTGGAGCCGAAGTCGTTGCTGTAGAGCTTGACGCCCGTCGCGCCCGCCGAGGCCGTCACGCCCGTCACATCCTTGAAGGTGTTGACGGACTTGACGATCGTGGAGACGGCCGTGGCCGAGGCGAAGGTGAGCTGGCGAGCGCCCTTCGAGCCGCGCACTTCGATGGTGAACGAGCCGTTGGTGCCCGAGAGGTTCAGCGCCGTGCCGCCGAAGGAGAGGTACAGACCGGCCTGCTGGGCGGACTGGGTGATGACGGCGTTGAGGTTGAGGCTCGAACCGCTGAACTTGGCCGCGTTGATGCGGTAGTCGGAGACGCCGCTGGCGACGTTCGACACGTTGAAGTCGAAGTTGCCGTTGAGCAGCTTGATGCCCTGGAAGGACGTGGCGCCGGCGATGCGGTCGATCGTCTGGAGGATCGAGTCCACCTGGAGCTGGTTCGCCTGCTTCTCGTCGTCCGAGAGGCCGGCGCTGCTCGCCGAGGCCGTCACGAGGCCCTGCAGCTCGGTCAGCAGACCCGAGACCTCCTGCAGACCGCCCTCGGCGATGTTCACGACCTGGTCGGCACGGTCGGCGTTCGAGAGCGCCGCGTTCGTCGACCGGATCTGCGAGCGGAGCGCCTCGCTGGCGATCAGACCGGCCGGGTCATCCTTGCCCCGGTTGATCTTCGTGCCCGTCGCCAAACGCTCGAGCGTCTGGCTCAGGTTCTGGTTGTTCTGCCCCAGCACGCGCTGGGCGATCATGCTCTGAACGTTCGTGTTGATGCGACTCATGAGATCCTCCGTGAACCAAACTCGGACGGCCCGCGTCCTTGCGTGTGCCAGGCCGACCCGCCGGACGGGACTTCTCGTCCCAACTCACCCACGCGGGTGCCGGCCCCCCGGGCTCCATCCCGGGAATTTCCTCCGCTCTGCGGACCATCCGAGAGCGTCCATCGTCGGAGTCATCGACGCGTCGGAGGGGTCGGTTCAGTCCGCGCAACGGATTTTCGTGCTCGCTCCCCCGTCATCGGGTCCTCCACGACCCAATAACGAAAGCCCCGGGGCTCGGAGCCCCGGGGCGTGGGTGAATCGTTGCGTTATGCGACTTGCGTGATTAGCCCAGCAGCTGGAGGACCTGCTGGCTCTGCTGGTTGGCAAGGCCCAGCACGTTCGTTCCCGCGCTCGAGAGGATCTGGGCTCGAGACAGGGCGCTGGTCTCGGCGGCGAAGTCCGCGTCGCGGATCTGGCTGTTGCTCGCCGTCAGGTTCTCGAAGGCCGACTGCAGGCTGCGGACGTTGGTCTGCAGCACGTTGCGTTCGAACGCGCCCAGTCGGCCCCGCAGGGTCGAAACCTCGTCGATCGAGCGGTCCAGGATCTCGCTCGCCGCGGTGAAGTCCCCTCGTGCCAGGGACTCGGAGATCGAGTTGCCCTGCCCGGTCTTCACGCTCGAGAGGTACTGGAGCACGCCGTTGACCAGTGTTCCGCCGAGTCGTGTGGCGGCCATGCTCGGCACGCCGACGTTGCTCTGCTGGAGTGCGGTCACGTTCTGCCCGAGCTGGAAGAGCGCGCCGCCCCCGGTCACGTAGAAGACCGAGTTGGCCGCCGCCGGACGGATCGCAAAGTCCCGGTTCAGGAGGATCTCGGCCCCGAAGGAGCTGCTGTTGACCGGGAGTCGAAGCCCGCGGCCGTTCGCAAGCGACCCGTTGACAAGGGCGGCCACGTCCTGGCCTGTGTCGTTGGTCGCGCGGGCGAGGTCGGTCAAGGCCCAGTTGGCGGGCGAACCGAGGGTCGTCGGATCGGCGTTGTTGTTCAGCTTGTAGAGGTTCTGGGTGAACGAGTCGCCCGAACCCGCGGGCCCGCCGATGCGCTGCACGCTGACCATCTGGTCGCTGCCGTAGCCGCTGCTGTTGAAGGTGATACCTGATGCCGCCGTCGCGTTGATGAGCGACGCCGTCACACCGGTGAAGGCAGTGATGTTGTTGACGGCGGCGACGACGGAGGAGAGGGGCGCGCTCTGCGGGAACTGGAGCACCTGGGTGCCGATGGACCCGCGCACTTCGATGGTCATCGCGCTGAGGAGGCGTCCGGGGTTGGTGGTGCCGGGGTTGTAGTAGAGGCCGGCCCGCTGGGCGCTGGTGACGACGTCGACCGTCACCTGGAGACTGCTCGCGTTGACGAGGGAGGCGTTGTTCACCTGCACCTTGGTGATGGCGCTGGTCTTGACGCTCGAGAGGTTGTAGTCGAGGGCGCCGTTGAGCAGCTTGAGCCCGCCGAAGCTGGCGGTGTTGCTGATGCGTGTGATCGTGTCGATCGCCGAGTCGATCTGCAGCTGGTTGGCCTGGCGTTCCTCAACGCTGTTGCCGCCGGTGTTGGCTGCCTCGACGATGAGGCTCTTGATGGAGTTGAGCAGATCGGAGACTTCATTGAGGGCGGCCTCGGTGGTCGAGATCACCGAGCTGGCGCGCTCGGAGTTCTTGATGCCCGTGTTGACGCCCTGAATGTCGGACTTGATCCGCTCGGAGATGATCAGCCCGGCGGGGTCGTCCGCTCCTCGGTTGATCTTCAGGCCGGTCGAGAGGCGTTCGAAGCGGAGCGAGAGCTCCTTGGACGAACGCATGAGGTTCTGCTGCGAGATGATGCTCGGGATGTTCGTGTTGATCCGGGACATGTGCAATCCTCCATGATTGCGTGGACGCTTGTGACTGTTCCGACGTGCTCGACGCTGGTGTGGTCCGTTAGTGGTTCATGCGCTTCTCGCCCCTGCCCGTGCTCCGCCGGGCGATCGGACCGTCACGGGTGGATCCGCTCCGGGCGGCCCCGCCCCGGGCGAACCTCCCACCCGCGTCGACAACGACTTGGCCTGCTTGCCCGTGCGGTTGCGTGCCGGGCCGGGACGCAGAGACTGCCCCCCGACCAGCGCCGAACCCGCCGGCAGCGCGTCGCCCGCGGCGATCTGCGCCGCTTGCTCGTTCTCCTTGCGGATGGCTTCGTACACTTCCTTGCGATGGACGGCGATCCTCGACGGTGCGCTGATGCCCAGGCGGATCTTGTCGCCCCGGATATCCACGACCGTGATCTCGATCTCGTCCCCGATCATGATGGTCTCGTCGCGTTGACGACTCAGCACCAGCATGTGTGAGCTCCTTGATCGTTCCTTGAACAGATGTCGACGTAGATTCGGTAGCCGCCCATGACGCCGCCCCGGGCCCCTTCGCCCGGCAACGTCCCGCGGATTTGAGCGTGCCGCTCATACTCATTGAACCGTGCGTCCCGGGGCGCGGAGTCTCCGCGCCGCCCGCCGCACTTCTCCTTGCTGGTGTTCGACTCAGGCGGGGATCGCCTGCGCCCGCTGGGCTTCGCCCCCGAGCTTCATCAGCGTGTGGCGCGTCGTCCAGCGGCGGTCCGCCAGCACGATCTGCTCGCCCTCACGCGTCAGCGTGTTGATCACCAGGGGACCCTGCAGGTTCCCCGTCAGCGATCCTTCGACCTTGTTGACGATCACGAAGACCTGCGCGTCCTCCAGCTTCTCAAGCCGAAGGTCCGTCATCTGATCCTGCTTGATCGGGACCGTGTAGTCCGTGAAGAACAGCGAGGGGTCCGTCACGACGAACGCCAGGCTGGGTTCTTCCAGCGACTGGAGCCAGAAGAATGCCGTCTCGTTCCCGGGCTCGAGCAGGCAGTACCGCTTCTGGGTCGTAAAGCCCAGCAGCCCCTTGGGGAAGGTGATCACCCGGTCTTCCGGGATCTCCACCACGCCGAACCTGGTCGTCTGCACTTGCATGGGTGCGCTCCGCGTCATTCGGCCAACCGTCCTGTCCTTGCGTCGGGCGCTCCGCCCGACGTTGACATCCTGTCATCACCCGCGCTGCGAGGCCGGTCGCCCGCGGATGATCTTCCGAATCGACGGGGGCCGGCTCTCGCCGACGCCGTCGCGTGCCTCACATCAGAAAGTCCAGCAACGTCCTCGACATCGTCAGGCTCGTCGCCTGCATCCCCGCCTGAAGCTGCGTCTGCAGCAGCGACAGACGAGAGGCGGCCTCCGCCACGTCAAGGTCTCTCAGCTCGCTGCGGATCTTCAGGTCCATCGTCCTTGAGTCCTCTTCAACCGCGT
>ERZ1066130.439-NODE-439-length-15476-cov-11.624927_pt1 | contig 15476 bp, 11 predicted proteins | sample MGYA00382777_ERZ1066130 | MGnify/ENA primary metagenome ERZ1066130 (study PRJEB33369, sample SAMEA5778360) | biofilm metagenome | biome: Industrial cooling water; feature: Water cooling tower basin; material: Biofilm | place: United Arab Emirates | collected...
GAACGGTCGTCTTCACCGCAAGCGGTCGGATCGGTCGGCTCCAAATTGTCGGCGGGGTCGGTCGTCCCCAGACTGGGACGATGCGTCGCTCTCCCCAAGGTCTCCCAAGGGTCGGCGACGTTCTTCAATCAGTGCGTTGCAAACCTGCTCAAACACACCCATGACCGGACACAACGTCGCCCGCCATTCCAACTCTACTTGTCAACTCGAATTGTCCCCCCACCTCCTCCCCGTCCAAGACAAGGACGGTACCGTGAATCCGATTCGCCCGTCAACCCCCACGGTTCGACCCGGGCCCATATTTTTCATCCCCCGACATCTCTTCCACATTCCCACACCCCACCCCCCCCACCCCCCACCCCCCGCTATCCTCACGCCGTCCGAGCGTGATCCCATCCACAACCCGAAAGGAACCCGATCATGAGCGTCACCCCCGAAGCCCGCCTGGCCGAACTGGGCTTGGTGTTGCCCACGCCGCCCAAGCCCGTCGCCGCCTACATCCCGGCCCGCCGCAGCGGGAACCTGGTGTACATCTCGGGACAGATCCCGATGGAAGACGGCCGGCTTCTCGCGACGGGCTCGATGCCCAGCCAGGTGTCGATGGAACGGGCCCACCGCTGCGCCGTCCGCTGCGTGCTCAACGGGCTCGCCGCACTCAAGGCCGAGATCGGCGAACTCTCCCGAGTCGTCAAGGTCGTCCGCGTCGGGGCGTTCGTCTGCTCCGAGCCGGGCTTCTTCGATCAGCCCAAGGTCGCCAACGCCGCCTCGGAGCTGCTCGTGCAGGTCTTCGGCGACGCCGGCCAGCACGCCCGCGCCGCCGTCGGGTCCATCGCCCTGCCCCTGGGCGCCCCCGTCGAGATCGAGTTCCTCTTCGAAGTCGCCTGACCCTCCTGGTGCCCCTGCTCTCCAGAGCAGGGTCCCAAAGGTGGCCCTGCTCTCCAGAGCAGGGTCCCAAAGGTGCACCTGCTCTCCAGAGCACGGTCCCAAAGGTGGCCCTGCTCTCCAGAGCAGGGTCTTCATCCCCTCTCTCCTGTACGCTCCTGTCTCACACCCCGCCCGGTTCGGAGAACCGGGCCACCCGGAACCACCCATGCTGCGCCGAATGCTCCCGCTCTCTCTGCTCCTGCTGGCCTCCTGCGCCCCGACGACGCCGATGACCACCTCGGCCCCGTCGCCGATGCTCGACGGGAGCATCGCCGAGTGGTCGGCCGAGTCCGCCGCCTGGGCCGACGCCTCGCACGTCTACCTGCGCTTCAAGGTCCCGCCCGACCACGGCGCGATCCAGAACGCCCCGCGCACCGTCGCGATCTACCTCGACGCCGACGCCAACCCCGCCACAGGCCGCCGCGCCACCGCACGCGCTTTCAACACCCTCGGGGTTGATCTGGAGATCGAGTTCAGCCCGCGCAACGCCGACGGCTCGCCCACCCCGGGCGTCGCCGCCTTCGCCGTCGCCGCCGACGGGTCGCGCCGCAAGATCCCCAACGAGGCCACCGGGCTCACCGTCTCACCCACCTACGCCTCCCGCTGGTACGAGGCCCGCCTCGCCCGCGCGGTGGTCGGCTCGCTCGCCCTCCCCGCCGAACCCGCCGCCGCCGGAGGGCTCTTTGTCACCTACGACGACACGGGCGCCATCGACGGGTACAGCGAGCCCTTCCGCCTGCCCCTGCCCCCGCGCGCGCCCGAGGCCCCGCTCACCGCCCTCCCCCCCGCGAAGGACCCCGGGCTCGTCCGCGTCGTCTCGTGGAACGTCAAGAAGTCGGCCCCGCTCGCCAACCCCGCCCCCTTCGCCCGCGTCCTCACGCTGCTCGAGCCCGACGTCATCCTCTTCCAGGAGTGGGACAACCCCGACCCCGACGTCCTCCGCGGCTGGCTCGAAGAGCACGTCCCCCGCTCCCTCACCCCCGGACGCGGGCCCGAAGGGTCGTGGCGCGTCCGCTCGGGCCCGGGCGTGGCGATCGCGTCCCGCTGGAACCTCGAGAACGTTCCGCCCGACACCCTGCAGATGACCTTCGAGTCTCGCGAACGCACCGTGCGCATGACCTCCGCCCTCGTCACCACCCCCCTGGCCGAGGTGCTGCTCACCAGCATCCACCTCAAGTGCTGCGGGTCGGCGACCGGCCGCGAGGAAGCCACGCGACAGGCCGAGGCCAAGGCGATCAACCTCATGCTCGCCGAGTCATCGCGCCCCTGGCCCATGTCGATGCGCGTGATCGCGGGGGATTACAACCTCGTCGGGACGCGCACGCCGCTCGATCTGCTGGCCGAGGGGCTCGACAACGACGCGTCGGCCCTCGCCGTCGCCGACGCCACCACCCTGGGCGACAACGCCCTGATCACCTGGCGCGACTGGTCCTCGCCCTTTACGCCGGGCCGTCTGGACTTCGCCCTCTACTCCGACGCCTCGGGCAAGCCGGTGCACGCCTTCGTGCTCGACACCACGCGCATGTCGCAGGAGACCCTCGCGAGGATCGGGCTCGACGCGGGCGACAGCGCCGCCTCCGATCACCTGCCCGTGGTGCTCGATCTGCTCCCCATCCCCGCGGCCGCACCCCGCTGAGGCCGCGGACTACTTCACGTCCGCGAGCGCGGCGTCGGCGACGATCCGGAACGGGATCACCGCTTCCGCCAGTGCGCCCTTCACGCGGTCACGCACGCTCACCTTGAGCGTGTACGCCCCCACCGACAGGTTCGGGGGAAGCTCGATCACCGTCGTCAGGAAAAAGTCCCGACGTTCCCGACGAGAGACGTCCACGATGGTCGTCTCGGGCCAGCGACGCTGCAGGGTCGGGCGATCGGCGTCCTGCCAGACCTCGACCGATTGCGCCAGCTCCACCGCGTGCCGTCCCATCCCGTCCGGGCCCGTCTCCTTCCGCAGCGAGAAGTGGTCGACCTCCACGTACACGATCATCGTGTGCGAGGTGCCCGCGAGCATCGCCCGCCCGCCCAGAGGCGTGTATTGGCCGAACCCTTCGACCTTCGTGCACAGTTCGGCCGTGGTGATCTTGAGGTCCCGCGTCGACAGCACCGGGCCCGCCGCCGCCTCGACCGCCGACCACGCCCGCTCCGGGTCCGAGACGTTCGCCGGCTGCGAGACCAACGCCACCGCCACATCCCGAAGCACCCCCACCGTGCGCGCCTGCCGCGGGTCGAGCTGCCGCGCCGCCGGGCCCGAATCCAGCGGGCCCATCACCCCGGGACGGATCGATTCGAGCCACGCCAGCGCAAGATAGTCCACCACCGGATCACGGCTCGTCAGCGACCGCTCCCGCAGCGCCTTGGCCAGTTCGTCCGCGTACAGGTTGATCCGATCCCCCACCGCCGCCGGCACCGAGGGCGCCGGCGCAGTCGGTGCGCTCTCTTCCCGCACGGCCCCCTGCTCCCCCGCCAGCGCCGCCAGCCCGCTCGATGGGGCCGGCTCTGGGCTCGACGGCGGCGGATCCTCGCGCAGCGGCGCACCGACCACCCCCGTGCGCACCGGCGCCGACTCCCGCTTCACCGCCGGGCGAACCCCGCCGTCCGGGGCAACCACCCCCGACGTGGTGAGGTCCTGCATGATCCGCGCCTGCTCTTCGGCAAGCCGCTCGGCGTCGGCGGCCGACAACCCGCGGGGCTTGGGCGCTTCCTCGCGCAAGGGTTGCCTGACTTCCGCCATCGCGGCGAGGCTGTTGTCCGGCAGCGGTCCCGAGGCCGCCGGCTTCTCCGCCGAACAGCCGCTCAGGACCGAACCCAGACTCCCGCCCAGCACCACCGCCGACACCGCGAGCACCCTGACCATGGAACACCTCGGCTTGTGCGCGCACCGCCCAACCGCGTCACACCCGCTTCATTCGTCCACTGGTGCCTCTGGACTTTCGGACCATGGCCCCGGACAGGCCCCTGTCCTTCTGATTTGTTATCGGTCGTTTCCGCGTGCCGTCGCGATCATGCCCGACAGCGTCACCGTCAGGCGTTCGAGGTTGCGCTCGGCATCACCCAGCCCGGACTTGGACCGCTGGTCACCCTCGACGGCGGCCGAGAGAGCCCGGTGGGCCGCCGACGGCCCGACGGCCCGGGCAAGCCCGAGGATCGCGCCCTTCGACGGTCCCCAGAGCCGAAGGGTTTTGGCGACGGCCTCGGGGTTGTCGCCCGCCTTGAGCGCCCCGGCGGCGATCTGCAGTTTGCGGGAGAGGTCCAGCGCGGCGTACCACATGAGCTGGGCCGGCTCGCGCGAGATGTCCAGCAGGTCGCGGAGCCGCGCCAGCGACGCTCCGGCGTGCCCCTGCAGAAGGACACTCTGCCAGTCCCAGGCGGACTCCTCGCGGCTCTTGCCCACCATGTCGCGCACGAGGGCGTGGGTGATCACCCCGCCCGCCGAGGCATCGCCCATCGCGGCCGCCGATAGTTTCGCGAGCTCCGAATCGAGCCGGCCAAGGTCCGGGCCGCAGCGTTCGAGAAGGAGTTGGGCGGCCTTGGGTTCGATGGTGGCGGCGTGGCGTTTCTGCGCACGGGCGGGAATCCACCGGGCCGCGCTATCTTCGGAGACTTCGCCGCACTCCATCGCGAGCCCGACCTTGGCGATCATGTCATCGAGCTTGCCCTTGTTCCACTTGGAAGCCCGCAGGACCAACGTCGCGTCGTCCGCGGGGGACTGGGCGTATCGCTCGACCAGGGGTCGATTCTCGAGCTTGACGAGTTCGTCGGCGTGGTCGACGACGACGAGCTTGTGCTGCATCATGAGCCCGGTGCTCCGGCATTCATCGAGCACGTCGGCGAGGCGATGTTCCTTCCCGTCGAAGTGAAGCACGTCCACGGGCCCCTTGGCTTCGAGCTTCTCTCGCAGGGCGGAGGTGTACTCCGCGGCGAGGAAGTGGTTCGGGCCTTGGAGGAGCACGATCCGGTGCTCGGGGCCGGGGGAATTGGAGGAGGACTTCGCCACGCGCTGGGAGCATACCCACCCTCCGCCACCCCGGGCCCGAGCGGGCTGGAGGATTGGTGCGGGGTCAGCACCCCTGCGAGAAGGCGTCGACGAAGGCGGCGAAATCCTGGAAGTCGGTGAAGCCGTCTCCGGTGAAGTCGGCGTCGATCGCCTCCGGACAACTCTGCCGGTCGGAGAAGCACTGGATGTACTCGTCGAGGTCGAAGAAGTCGACGAAGCCATCGCCGGTGAAATCGGCGGGGCAGCGTGCGGCACCGTCGCCGAGGGTCAGGACGTAGCGATTGCTCTGAAAGGGCAACCCGCAGTCGTTGCCGTTGAATGGCGGAGCGACGCGAACAACCGCGCGATAGACCCCGGGCTCGAAGGTGAAGCGGACGGTCCCGGCCTGGCACAGGGCGGAGTTCCTCAGGATGAAGGGCCGGGCGGCGTCGCAGCCTTCGCGGAAGATTTGGAGCAAGGTGTCGATCCCGCCCGTGACGGAAACGGAAACGACCCGACGGGTCGGGACGACGAACTGGTACACGTCGTAATCCAGGGTGCCGTCGGCCAGGCCGAAGTAGGAACCGAAGTACACCTGACCGAGCTCGGCATGCACGACGTCGTTGGGGTTGTCGCCGAAGCAGCCGTCGTTGGTGCGCTCGCCGCAGGGCTCGGGCTCGATGATGGCGCCGTAGGGGCGGCGAATCAGACAGCGCTCTTCGAAAGAAAGGCTGAGGATGCCGGTGCGTGGATTGCCCCGGGGCGCGACGAGCCGGATGAGGTAGGTCCGTCCGCGTTCGACCAAGGTACCCACTGAGGCAAGGAAGCCGCAGGAGTCGTCGTTGCAGGCGATCTCACGGGCGTTGCACCCCTCGAAGATCGCCAGGCCGGTCTCGGCCTGGGGCCCGCCGCAGGTGGTGGCGGTGAGATAGCCGTCCTGCTCGGCGGTGTACTTGAACCAGAGGTCGGGGAACCCGCCGGCGGGGTCGAAGCAGGACGACGCTCCGTCGGCGCGTGCGTTGGCGGTCGTCCAGTTGTACGTGACCCCGAGGTTGATGCTCGGGGCTTGTTCGCAGCGGTCGGCACCCTGGGCGAGCGCCCCGGTGGCCCCGCCGACGAGGGGAAGGAGGGCGAGGGCTGAGCGAACCGGGATCAGTGTGCGCATGCCGACCGGTTCGCCGCCACGGGAGTGCGGATGCAACCTCCCCCCGGTTCCTTGGGAATTGGGTGGGGAGAGCGGCCCCTAGGATGGAGGCGTGCTGGTGTTGTCGGTCATCCAGGGGCCTGACAAAGGGCGGACGTTCGAACTGCCGGACCATGAGCCGCAGCTCATCGGGAGGTCGAGCGAGGCGTTGCCCTTGATGGATACGACGGTGTCGCGCCGGCACGCGGAACTGACGCCCGACGGCGGGGCGTGGTACATCCGGGATCTGGAAAGCCAGAACGGGACGTACGTCAACGGGGTGAAGATCACGGAGCGGCTTCGGCTGCGTGCGGGGGACCAGATCCGCACGGGGGCAACCCTGTTCGTGTTCGGCCAGACCGAGACGACGGATCCGGAGGTGATCCGGCTGCTGCGTCCGGAGCAGATGGACGCTTCGATCGAGCGCACGATGGCGAGCAACGCCGACTCGGTGCTGCTGTCGGAGCCCGAGCCGCGTGCGGCGGCGGTGGACCATCTCCGGGTGATCTACCGGCTGACGACGATCACGACACGTGCCGCGGAGCGCGACGAGCTGCTCCGGCAGGTGATGGAGGTGGTGTTCGCGGAGTTCAAGCCCGAACGCGGGTTCATCGTGCTGATGGGCGCGACGCCCGACGAGCCGCCCCGACCGGCGGTCGTGAAGTATGCCGCCGCCCCACGCGACATGGACGAGGCGAAGATCCACGTCTCTCGCACGATTCTCCAGCACGTGATCCGCATGGGCGAGGGCGTGCTGAGCAGCAACGCGATGACGGACCCTCGGTTTGCCAAGGGCGACAGCGTGCAGAAGGGGCACATCCGATCGGCGGTGTGCTCGCCCATCAAGCACCGGGACCGCGTGTACGGCGCGGTGTACGTCGACAGTTCGATCGCCAACTACACCTTCACGGCGGAACAGCTGGCCCTGCTCAACGCGATCGGGCAGCACACGGGGCTCGCGCTCGCGAACGCCGAGCTGTATCAGGAGAAACTCCAGACGGAGCGACTGGCGGCGATCGGCGAGACGGTGGCGAGTCTCTCGCACTCGATCAAGAACATTCTTCAGGGGATGCGCGGCGGGGCGGACGTGGTGGAGCTCGGGCTCAAGAAGGATGACCTGAAGATCGCCCGCGGCGGTTGGACGATCCTCAAGAGGAACCTCGACCGGATCGTGGCGCTGACGATGAACATGCTGGCGTTCAGCCGGCAGCGTTCGATCGAGCTTGAACTGACCAAGATCCAGTCGATCATCGAGGAGTGTGTGCAGCTGATTGATGACCAGGCGCGTGCGAAGAGCGCGGCGGTGATCTGCGACCTTGATCCGGAAATCCCGCACGCGATGCTGGACGCGCACCTGCTGCACCAGGCGCTGATGAACCTCCTGACCAACGCGGTCGAGGCGGTCGAGCCGGGCAAGGGGCTCATCACGGTGCGGGCCTCGTACCGCCCCGCGCCCCGCCCGGTGCCCGGGTCGCCGGCGGGATCGACGATCGACGTCGCGGTGATCGACAACGGGCCGGGCGTTCCGCGGAACAAGCAAGCGTGGATCTTCGAGCCCTTCAACACGACCAAGGGGCTCCGCGGAACGGGGCTCGGGCTCGCCGTCGCCAAGCGCGTCGCGGAGGAGCACAAGGGGCGTCTCACGGTCGAGAGTGAGGAAGGACGGGGCGCGACGTTCCGGCTCCATCTGCCGGCGGATCTGCAGGCCTCGGCCGACCCGTCCGCCACGACGGGCGAGAGGCCCGACGCGCGCCGCACCGAAACGCTGCCCTGAGCGTGCTAGTCCTCGTCGAGCTGCTTCTTCCGCCGGAGCACGTGGTGGTAGTGCTGGGCGAAACGGTGGGCCTCGTCCCGGACCGCCTGCAGGAGGCGAAGCCCGAGGTTCTCACGGCCGAGACGGATGGGCTCGCTCCGCTGCTGAACGTAGATCAGTTCTTCCTTCTTCGCGAGGCTGATGACCATCGGGGGCTTGACGTTGAGCTGGGCGAAAGCCTCGAGCCCGGCGTGGAGCTGCCCGAGCCCGCCGTCGATCAGAATGACCTCGGGGTACAGCTCCTGGCCGTCGCCCGCCTCGCGGTAGCGTCGGCTGACGACTTCGCGGATGCTCGAGTAGTCGTCGTTGGTGACCGACTTGATCTTGAAGCGGCGGTACTCGCTCTTGAGAGGCCTGCCGTCCACGAAACAGACTTTGCTGCCGACCGTTTCGCCGCCCTGCAGGTGGGCGATGTCGATCCCTTCGATGCAACGGATGGGCTCGGCGAGGCCCAGGGTTCGTCGGAGAGACTCGAGGCTCTTCTTGGGATCGATGATCCCGATCTCGGCCTCGGGCTGCCAGTCGGCATCGTCGCTTCCCGCGCGGTCGGCCCGTTCGTCGAGCTTCTGGATCGCCTTGATCTGGTCGCGGATGGCGGCGGCCTTCTCGAAGGCCATGTCGGCGGCGGCGCGGGTCATCTCATCGGTCATTTCGCGGATCATCTCGCTGCGCTTCGTGCCCAGGAATCGCGTGAAGCGTTCGATATCCTCGCGGTAGGCCTCGGTCGAGATCTTGTCGGCGCAGGGGGCGGTGCACTGGTTGATCGCGTACAGAAGGCAGGGACGGAACCGGCGGTTCTTCTCGTCGCCCGCGACGATGTCGAGCCGACACGTGCGGAACTTGAAGACGCGTTGGAGAATCTGGAGAGCTTCGCGGAGTGCGCCGGCGTTGGTGAAGGGGCCGAAGATCCTCGCTCCCCGCATTTCCTGCGCGACGCCGATCCCGCCGCCGTCGCGATCGGAGCGTTCCTCGATCCCCTGTGGGTTGCGTGTGATGAAGACGCGGGGAAAGTCCTCGCGGGTGGTGATGACGAGATACGGGAACGTCTTGTCGTCGGTGAGGCGGACGTTGAACCGGGGGTGAATGTCCTTGATGAGGCGGTTCTCGGTGAGCAGCGCTTCCCACTCGCCGTCGCAGACCAGATGCTCGAAGGTGTGCACGTGATCGAGCATCTGCTGCTTCTGTCCGCCCAGATCGGCCGAGGGCACGAAGTACGACGAAACGCGATCGGGGAGATTCCTCGCCTTGCCCACATAGAGCACGACGCCCTTGTGATCCTTCATGAGGTAGACACCGGGACGCTTGGGCAGTGCGCGGGCGCGGACGAGAAGCCTCGCCATGCGCTGCTCGTGGCGTTCGCTCCCCCACGGGGGCGGCGCGTCGTCGGGCAGGATGCCGTCCGCGTCGGGCTTGATGGGGTCCGGATCGTCGGGCACGCTCAAGCGTAGTGCGAGGATCAGGCGTGCCGCGTGGCGAGCCGAACGAACGTCTCGACACCCGCGGGGATCGCGGCGTCATTGAAATCAAAGTCGGGCTGGTGCAGCGTGGGATAGCGATCTGCGCCCTCGGGCTTGAGCCCCAGGAAGAAGAAGCACCCCGGCACGATCCGGCCGTAGTACGAGAAGTCCTCGCCGCCCATGGTCGGCTCGGGCACTTCCGCGAAGCCGGCGATGCTCGTCGGGGCGCCGTTGAGCCCCCGCAGCGTCCGGAAGAACTCCCCGACCAGGTGCGGGTCGTTGTGCGTCACGGGGTAACTCTCGCGATACGTCACCTCGGCACGGCATCCCAAGGCCTGCGCCACGCCCTGCGCGATGGCGTGGAAGCGCTGCTTGACCAGTGTTCGGGTCGAATCCCTCAGCGTGCGCACGGTCCAGTGCGTCCAGCACGACTCCGGGATGATGTTGTTGGCCGTGCCCGCGCGGATCTCACCGCAGGTGACCACTACGGAATCGAGCGGCGCCACGTTCCGGCTGGCGATGGTCTGCATCGCCGCGATGATCTGGGCCGTCGCGTGGATCGGATCGAAGCCCTGGTGCGGGTAAGCCCCGTGGCACTGCGTTCCCCGGACCGTCAACTCCACATCATCCACCGAGGCGAGCAGAGGCCCGACGCGCGTTGCCACGTGCCCGACGGGGTAGGTCGGCCAGCCGTGAAGCCCGAAGATCTCGCCCACGCCCTCCATCGCGCCTTCCCTGCACATCCGCTCACCACCGGCCCCGCCTTCCTCGGCAGGCTGGAAAACAAACACGATCGGGCGCGGACGATGGGGCAACGCCGCCAGAACACGCGCCGCACCGATCAGCATCGTCGTGTGCCCGTCGTGCCCGCAGGCGTGCATTTTCCCAGGCACGCACGAGGCGTAGGGCTTCCCCGTGGCCTCGGTGATCGGCAGAGCGTCCATGTCGGCCCGCAAGGCCACCGCGGGGAGCTTGTCGTTCGCGGGGTCCGTCGCGGGCAACCTTGCCACGACGCCCGTCTTGGCGACCCCGGCGCGGAAGGGGATCCCGAGCTTCGCCAGTTGCCGCTGCACCACGCCGCTCGTGCGCTCTTCTTCGTAGTTGAGTTCGGGGTGGCGGTGCAGATCGTGGCGGATCTCGATGAGATCCTTGAGTTCGCGGGAGATCAACGTGCGGATCTGGTCGGACGTCGCGGCAGCGGTCATGGCGAAGCGTATTCGCCGCGCCGCGTGCCAGGCCGGATCCTTCCAGATCCCGAATCACTTGGGGAGAACAGCGTCCGCAATCTGCAGTGCCTGAACTTCGTGCCGAGCAACCTGCGTCCAGTCCACGGGCGCCTCGTTCGCCACGGCGATCGCCGGGTACTTCTTTGCGAGGTCCGGGCGGATCGGGATGTTCCTGCTGGTGCTCTCGGCGAGGAATTTCTCGACCTTCTCGGAGAGGAGGAAGTCCGCGAGCTTGTCGCCCGCGATGGCGTTGGGCGAGCCGACCATGCGCCCGACGGTGTTCGGGATCAGCAGCGGACCGGGGCTGGGCAGCCCCACGAACTTCTCACGCGGGCGATCCGGGGCTTCGTACACCAGATCGACAGGCCACTGCTGCGCCTGCCCGGCCCACACATCGTCGGTGTCCGTGAGCCCGACGATGATGTCGCCCTGCGCCAAAGCCTGCACCACCGCGGAGTTCGAAGGCAGCACCTTGAGCCCGTTGTCGACCATCTCGCGCAGCCACTGCTGCACAGGGGCCGCCCCGTGCGTCGCCACGAGGTACGCCAGGTGGGTGCGCGTCGTGCCGAACCGGGGGTTGGCGATCCCGACCTTCCCGCGGAACTCCGGCTTGGTGAGATCACGCAGCCTGGTCGGCACGAGGTTCTTATTCGCGAAGGCGCGGGTCGAGTACGCGATCACCCGCCCCCTCTGGGCAAAGCCGTACCACCGCGAATCGGCCGGCCGAAGATTGCGGGGCCAACCACCGGCCATGGTGGCCTCGGCTCGGGTGGACCAGGCGGCCAAGGCCCGCTGTTCCGCCAGACCGACCGAGGTCAGCACCTCGCTCGCCCACCAGACATCGCCTCTTGGCTTGTCCTTCTCGGCCAGAACCCGCTGGGCCACGGAGCCACGCGTGGCTTCCGTGTCTGTCACCACGTCCACGCGGATCCCGGTCTCCGCCTTGAACGCCTCGACCACCGCCGCGACCACATAGTCATCCGCGGAGGTGTAAAGCACCACGCGAGAACCGTCGTCGTTCGTCCGCCCGGTGGAAGGGCCGAAGACCGACCACAGCGTGAACAGCATGATCAGCACGGCGGGAGGAGCGGCCCAGAACGCGATCGTCCGACCGCGGGAAGAGTTCACCCAGCGCCGGATCTTCTGCGTATCGATCTCGCGTTCGCCCACGTGGAAGATCATCTCGCGTTCCTCCTGAGATACCCGCTCGTCCCGCCGAACCAGGCCACCGCCCTCGGATCACTTCGCCGCCGGCTCCTTGGGCTGCTCGGGCTGCTCGGCATCCGCGGGCTTCTCGCCCTCGGCGGGCTCCTCATCCACGGGCTTGCCGCTCTTGGCCTGCTCGCGGGCAAGGGCGGTGGCCTTCGCCACGTCCGCCGCCGGGAGGATCCACCCGCCCCGGTACGCCCGCATCGCGGACATGCCGCCCTGATCGGCCTCCATCTCCTCGCGACTCGGCAACTGCAGGACGGACACGCCCAGGAACGCGCCGTCGGCGCCGAAGACCGGCATCCCGAAGGATGACTCGTGCTCGCGCCCGGGCAGGATCAGCGTGCGGGGCTTGCTGACCACCGCGCGCACGCGTGACTCATTGATCACCTGCGCCCGATCGTTGAACTTGCCCAGCCGCTCGACCGTGAAGAGCTGATCGCCAAGACCGGCGGCCTTCCCGGACTCGACATTGACGAACGTCACCTTGGTCTCGCCCAGCTTGGTGATCTGCACCCAGGCCAGATCCAACTCGGAATCTCTCGCGACAAGCGTCCCCGCGAGCCCCTCGTTGTCGTCGCCGATGAGAACCTTGATCTCCTTGGGCGAGCGATTCCGTCCGCCCATCATCTGCTTGAACGCCTCGGGCACGCCGCCCATGAGCACGTTGGACGTCAGCACGAGGCCGGTCTGGTCCACGAGGAAGCCCTGCACTTCCTCCTCCGACTCTTCTTCGCCGTCCTTGAGCACGTACTTGATCGTCACGATCGCCGGGCCGCGAGCCGCGGCGAGGGACTTGTACGCGTCCGCCGTGGCGTCGGGCGCGACCACCGGGGCGGGCGAGGCCGCCATCGCCGGGGAGAACGCGGAGACGAAAGAACCGGCCGCGGCAAGAACGAGAATCGCTGGGGACATGGGTACTCCTCTGGTCAATCCACTGGGTCGGTGCACGGTGAGAGGTCAATCCTGCTTGATCGCCGGCTTCCAATCGGGCTCGGCGAAGAGGAACGTCGAACGGTTGTCGCGAAGAACCGCGAAGATCACACGGGTCGGCTGCGTCTTGGCGAGGTCGGCCATCACCGTCCGGAAGTCGTCGATCCCGCGGATCTCGCGGTCGTTGACCCGCTGGATCAGATCGCCAAACGACAGCCCCGCCAGGCCGGCCCACCCGACCCGTTCCACGTTCGTGACGATGACGCCCTGGACGTTCTCGTCCCAGCGCTGCTCATCGCGATCGAAGAACGTGATCTCACGCACGGAGAAATCGAAGTCCTTGTTCTCGTCGGTCCTCGCCTCGGACGCGGTGATCCGCGTGCGCTCGAGCGTGACCTCGACATTGACCGGCTCCCCGCCGCGCATGACGCGGATCGAAACCTTGTCGTCCGGGCGGAACGACCGGATCTTGCGTTGCAACTGGCCCGCGTCCTGCATGCCTCGTGGGCTCATCTTCTCGTCACCCACCGCCACGATGAGATCGCCCGGGCGAAGATCCGACCCCGCCGCGAGGGTGTTCGGGTAGACGCGCGTCACGCGGAAGCCCGGGGTCGCCTCGGCGCTGAGCTTGCGCGCCAAGTCCCGGAACACCGGCTGGGTCTCGACGGCGAGCCACGCCTTGGGCAGTTCCTGCGGTTGATCTTCCTTCTTCGGCGGGCGGGGCTTGATGACCGTGACCTGGTTCTTCCCGTTGCGGTCCACCTCGATCAGCACGAACTCGGGAATGTCCTCGGGCTTCTCGACACGCATGATCGTCTGGTACACGTCCGACAGCTCTTTCACGCTGCGAACCGGACGCCCGTCGATCGAGCGGATGATGTCCCCGAACTGAAGCTTGGGCTCCGACAGATCCGGCGGCGATCCGGAACGAACGCCCGTGATCAGTGCACCCTCCCGAGAAGGCAGCCGGCGGGACCTCGCGATCGCCTCGGTGATCTCCATCGCGGAGATGCCCCACGTCCGCAGCAGCGTCTCGTCGCCCTTCTCCCGCAGGAGCTTCTCGGTCTTCAGTGCAAGGTCGAGCGTCGAGCCCTTGCGATCGATGGTGAACCGAAGTTCGCTTCCCACCGGCTTCGAGGAGATCTTGCGGAGGAGCGGGGGAATCTCCTCCGCGAACCGGACCGTCAGTGGCTCGCCGTCGATCGCGATGATGACGTCGCCGGGCTCGATCCCCACGCGTGCCGCCGGACCGTCTTTGTTGACGGTGTTCACGAGCACGCCGCGGGAAAGCCCGGTCTTGGAAATCGCCTTGAAAGCCAGTCCGACCGTCGACCGGACGACCTCTCCGTTGGCGATGATCTGGTCCGCGACGCTTCGAGCGAGGTTGCTCGGGCTGGCGAAGCCCATCCCGGAGCCGCCCCGCGTGTTGACGCCGATGATCTCGCCGCGCAGGTTGACGAGCGGGCCGCCCGAATTGCCCGGGTTGATCAGCGCGTCGTGCTGGATCCAGTTGGTGAGCGAGCCGGTGGATTGCCCGTAGTCAAGCTCCATCTCGTCGAGTTCCTCGGACCCGAAGCCCGAGGTAAAGACCCGCGACGTATTGGAGACGATGCCCAGCGTGACCGACCGCGAAAGCGAGAAGGGCGAGCCCATCGCGAGCACCGGATCCCCGATCGCCAGCGTGTCGGAATCACCGAACCCCGCCACCGAGAGCGTGGTCCCCGGCTTGAGTTCGGAGAGGTTGAGCTTGAGCACCGCCAGATCGGTGAGCGGGTCCTCGCCGACCATCGTCGCGGAGATCTCCTGCTTGTCCGCCAGGATGCAGAAGAACCGCACGCCGTCACCCGTGACGTGCGCGTTGGTCAGCACGTACCCGTCGGGCGAGATGATCGTGCCCGACCCGGTGCCGCCGCCCTTGGTCTCTTGGCCGCCGAAGTACGACACCGTGACCACCCGGATGTTCACGAGCGCGGGAAAGACGCGATCACGAGCGCTCGCCACCTGCGGATCGGCCGCCTGGCCCCCACCCCGCGCCGCGCACGCGGACAGACCCAACAGCGATCCCGAAGCGAGAGCAAGAACGGCCGCAAGACGGAGCGATGATCGAACCAAGGGTCGGGTCTCCATAACTGTTCGGAGCATCCTAACAGGCGCGCCGGGGGTTCGGCGTGGAACGCAGGCAGCGTAGTCACCGGAACATGGGCGGTCATTGTGGAGGTCCAAGTCCTCGGTTCCGAAAAAAACGTTGTTCCCGGGCGAAATCGCCTTTTGTTTCAGGACGCGGCGAGTATTCTGCGCCTGACTCGACTTCTGCTGTCTGTTCTTGACGGCCATGGGTCGCCGGTGGGTGGGGATCTCGTGGGTTTTGCCGTGCGTTTCTCCACAGGCCCGTTCGGGCGACGAGGAGCTTCGACCGCAATGAGACATTTCCGGGCGTTCGCATGCGGCACAGGGATCGGGACCCTCGCCGCGGGTGTCATCGCGTCGGTGTTCGCAAGCCCTGGATCGTGCGCGCGTGCGGACGATCTGGGCACGGCGCGTCTCTTCGAGCAGGAGTATCGAGTCCAGCGGTTCAACTACCGCTCCTCCATCTCGTTCCCCGACCAAAAGACAGCAGGCCGCACCGTTCCCCTGCACAGCGTGACCGGCGCCGTCCACCTCGGAGAAGATCGGTACCTGGTCTCAACCAACTCGGCCTGGATGGTCCCCCCCTACTCCTACCGCAACTACATCCTCGAGATTCGGCTCAACCTGGGGC
>ERZ1066130.440-NODE-440-length-15470-cov-10.102368_pt1 | contig 15470 bp, 14 predicted proteins | sample MGYA00382777_ERZ1066130 | MGnify/ENA primary metagenome ERZ1066130 (study PRJEB33369, sample SAMEA5778360) | biofilm metagenome | biome: Industrial cooling water; feature: Water cooling tower basin; material: Biofilm | place: United Arab Emirates | collected...
GGGAAGGAGACCGTCGCCGACCTCGACCTGCTCGCGGAAGCGGAGCATCCCGCGGCAGTGAACGAAGCGTTCCGCACGCTGCCGGGCGTCCGGGCTGTGCTCGTGGCGGGGGATCAGAAGTCGTCGGTCCGCATCGCGCTCGCCGGTGGCGTCAGCCGCTGGGGCGACACCTCCGAGATGCCCGACATCCAGGCGGATCTCCGGGTGGTGTTGCCGGGCCGCTTCGGTGCCGCGCTGATGTACTTCACGGGGAGCAAGGAGCACAACGTGCTCGTTCGGGAGCGTGCTCGTGCCATGGGCATGACCCTCAACGAGCACGGCCTCTTCCACGAGCCCGCCGAGCCCCCGGACGACTGGTCGGCGGTCCGTCCGGTCGCGGCGGCGACCGAGGAGGAGGTGTTCCGCGCACTGGGGCTGCATCCAATCCCGCCGGAGGCACGCGAGTCCGTGACGCCGATCGATGCGTACGCGCAGGACGCGGCCCGACCGGCGGACCCTCTGGGAATCCGCGACATCGTCACGGAGCTGCACGCCCACACGACCGCGTCCGACGGCCGACTGGCGATCGAGGAACTTGCCGCGCGAGCCCTGGAGCGAGGCTTCCACACCATCGCGGTGACCGACCACTCGCGTTCGAGCGTGCAGGCCAACGGGCTCTCGATTGACCGGCTGCTCGAGCACATCGAGAACGTGAGACGCGCCGGCGAACGTGTGCAGGGGATCACGATCCTCGCCGGCTCGGAGGTGGACATTCTCGTTGACGGCACGCTCGACTACCCGGACGAGGTGCTGCGGCAGCTCGATGTGGTCGTCGCTTCGCCTCACGCCTCGCTCTCGCAAGACGAGGAGACCTCCACGCGTCGGCTGCTGGCGGCGGTTCAGCATCCCCTCGTCCACATTCTCGGGCACCCCACCGGTCGCCTGATCAACCGCCGGCCCGGGCTTTCGCCGCGGACGGCCGAACTCTTCGCCGCCGCCGCTCGGTGCAACACCGCCCTTGAGATCAACGCGCACTGGATGAGGCTCGACCTGCGTGACACACACGCGAGAGAGGCGCTGGCCCTGGGCTGTCTGGTCACCATCGACTGTGATGTCCACGAACCCGAGGACTTCGACAACCTTCGTTACGGCGTGCTGACCGCCCGTCGCGCAGGACTGACAACCGAACGCTGCCCCAACGCCTGGGATCAGTCTCGCTTGCTGGCCTGGCTTCGATCGAAGCGCTAGAGCCATAACTCACGCGTGACGAGGCCGGGGATACTCCCGGGTCTTGCAACGTCGGCATCGTCTGGTATGCTCAAGCGGTCAGAGAGCTTCCCTCCGCGGCCGGCGCTGCTCGTGAGCGCCGGTCGCTTTTTTTAGTTCGATGTGGGAGGTTGGTCCGGGCGATCGCTCCGACGCGGAGCTTCCGGATCGATCTCTCGGAGGTAGGCCCACGAGTAGATCCCCGTGTCGTGCCCGTCGCTGAATCGAAGCCGGATCGCGTAGTTGCCGACCAGTTCGGCATCCAGAACAACCAGAGGCGTTGAATTCGCGCTCCCACGGCTCGGCAGCACGGTCAGCGGGTTGCGGGCGATCTCGTCGCGAAGCTGGCGCATGTCCGCCGAAGGAGACATGCGGCGAAGGTACGCGATGGAGTAGTACGAAGTGGTTCCATCGGCCCACGCGACCGTGAGGCCGCGGTCTTTCTTGAGGTCCAGATGCAGCGGCTGATCGGGCACGGGCGGTTCCTTCTCGCGGGGCGGCCCGCACCGTATTGTTGTCCAGCCCGACATGCCCGGGCGAACCGGAGATCGATCGATGCGCACCGCTTTGCTCCTTGCCGTCGGCCTGACGGCGAACCTCGCCTTGGCCCAGCCCGCGTCCACCCCGGCATCCGAGCCGGGCACGGCCCCAGCCCCGGCCGCGGCACCCTCGTCTCACACCGGCGAGCAGGCGCACGCCGATGCCTTTACCCCGCTGGCGCACATCGAGATGCGGGGTACAGGCTCCGTGCCGATGGTGCTGATCCCCGGCCTCATGTCCGAGTGGACCGTGTTCGAATCGATGATGACCCGCAACGCCTCGAAGTACACGATGTACGCCGTCACGTTGCCCGGCTTCGGCGGGAGCCAGCCCCCGCCCCTCCCGGATGCCACGCCGCCCTCCAAGACGCTCTGGCTCGACAACGCGGAGCGGGCGATCCTCGACCTGATCGAGTCCAAGAAGATCGTCAAGCCCGTGCTGGTCGGGCACTCGATGGGAGCCCACCTGGCGATGCGGCTGGCCGCCAAGCACCCGGACAAGTTCCAGGCGGCGGTGGCGATCGACGGCCTGCCGGCGTTCCCCCTCATGCCCGGGGTGGAGTTGAGCAAGGAGCAGCGGGCCGCCCAGATCGACGGGGTCTTCGCCCAGCAGATGGGCACCCTGACCGACGAACTCTGGACGAATCAGGTCCGTCAGGGGACGTCGAACATGGTCAAGAGCGCCGATCGTGCCAAGGAAATCGCCGAGATGTCCGTGCGTGTTCCTCGGCCCACCTCGGTGCGGTACATGCTCGAACTGCTCGCCTCCGATGTCACCAAGGAACTCAAGGCGTCCTCCTGCAAGGTGCTCGGCATCGCCGCGCTTGGCGACGACTCCACGCGGTTCGGATCGATCGACCTCGCCAAGGCAGCGTGGAAGTCGCAGTTCGACGCGGTGCCCGCGGCGACCGTGGTGTACTTCGATGACACACGCCACTTCGTGATGGACGACGCGCCGACCGAACTCGATCTGGCGATCGAGCAGTTCCTCGCGGGCAAGGACGTGCAGGGCAAGATCGCACCGCCGCCCGCCAAGGCCGAGCCCACGCCCGACCCCGTGCGCGCGGTCCCGACAGCCCCCAAGCCCGACGCTCCGGGGAAGACCGAACCCGAATCCCCCCGCTGATCGCTCCGCTTGGGACCATCCACCATGAACACGCATCCCGCCGATCTGCTCGACCAGGCGATCATGCGCAAGGGCTCGCCCGTGTGCGTTGGGCTCGATCCCGTTCTCGATCAGATCCCCGAGCCGTGCCGAGCGGGGCGATCCGAGCCTGACGCCATCGAGTTCTTTTCTCGGGGCGTGCTCGAGGCGGTCGCGCCAGTCGCTCCGGCCGTCAAGGTCCAGTCCGCCTGCTTCGAACGATTCGGCTCGCGCGGGGTTGCGGCGATGGAGCGGACCATGGCCCACGCGCGATCGCTCGGGCTGGTCGTCATTCTCGATGCCAAACGCGGTGACATCGGGATCTCCGCGTCGCACTACGCGGCGTCCGCGGCGGGCATGGGGGCGCATTTCGTCACGGTCAACGGCTACCTCGGGCCTTCGGGTATTGCGCCATTCCTGGAGACGGGCCTCGGCGTCTTTGTGCTCGTTCGCACCAGCAACCCGGATTCGGACCGAGTTCAGTCTCACCGACTGGTCGACGGCCGCTCGGTCGCCGAGTTGATGGCCGATCTGGTCGCCGAACTCGGTTCGGCACGCGTGGGCGGTTCGGGGCTCTCGGCCGTGGGCGCCGTTGTCGGCGCGACCAAGAGCGCCGACGGGCTGGCGTTGCGAGCGCGGATGCCCGACCAGATTTTCTTGATCCCCGGATACGGAGCCCAGGGCGGCCGGGCAGAGGACATCGCCCAACTGCTCCGCCCGGACGGCCGCGGCGTTCTGGTCACGGCGAGCCGCTCCGTGATTTATCCACCACCCGTTCCGGGAATCTCCTGGGACGGAGCGGTCGGCCGTGCGGCGATCAAGCTCGCCCTTGAGATCCGAACAATTTCAGAACGGTAATCGGCAGCCGATTCTCGGACACGCCCTGTTCGAGCATTTTTGGCCGTTTATGCCGTTCTTTCCTCGTTGGGTGGCTTTTCCACAACCGCGTGGCATGTTGGAGGTGAGTTCCCGCAGGTCGGCTGCGCGGTGAGTCCTTTCTGCTCATCGCGTGCGTCCCGCCGTCTTTGCGGGGGAGAGATGGAGGATCGATATGAAGAACATGATGATCGCTGCGGTTTTGGCTGCGGCGGGCGCGGGAGCGGCCCAGGCCGGTTTCTACGTCGAGACTGAGCCGAACAACACGCTCGCCCAGGCGAACTTCGTCGGGAACTACACGTTCCCCGGCGACGCCTTCCTTGTGGACGGGAACATCACCCGCGCCGACGAGGACTGGTTCGTCTTCACGGTGACCGATGCCACGCAGATCCGCGCGTCCACCTTCGGCCGCCCGGACAGCAGCCTCGGCGACAGCCTGCTGTACCTCTTCGACAGCAACGGCAACCAGCTCGCCTTCGACGATGACTCGGGCGTAAACCTGTACTCGTCCCTCGAGTACAACACGACCGGCGGCGGGACCTTCTACCTCAAGGTCGCCTCCTTCCAGGGCGCGTCGTCCTTCGACTACAAGCTGGTCGTCGGCCTCAACGTGATCCCCACCCCCGGCCCGCTCGCGCTGGCCGGCCTGGGCGCCCTTGTTGCCCTGCGTCGTCGCCGCTAATCCCGGCCCGATCGCGACAACTGAATTCAATCACCGAGGGTCCTTTCGGGGACCCTCGGTTCTTTTTTCCTTCCCAACGAAAGAGGCTGCGGAATCCGCAGCCTCGGGCCAATCCTGAGTTTTGGATCGGTCGTCGGCGATCACATCGGCTTCTTGCCGATCGTCTGGTCGTAGATCGACAGGAGCTTCTCTTTGTCGAAGATCATCTCCTGGCGGCTCTTGCCGACGATGTCGTACTCGGTCGTCAGTTCGATCGCGTCGACCGGGCACGCCTCTTCGCACATGCCGCAGTAGATGCAGCGGAGCTCGTCGATCTCGAACTTCTTGGGGTACTTCTCGCGGTCGTCCCACGGGCTCTCGGCGGCCTCGATGTGGATGCAACGGGCCGGGCAGATCGTGGGGCACATCATGCACGCGACGCACTTGACGCGGCCTTGCTCGTCGCGGTTGAGGCGGTGGACGCCACGGAAGTTGCTCGCGTTCTGCCCGCCGTCCTCCACCTTGAGGTGTTCGCGGCGAACCTCGGGGTACTGCATGGTGCGGCTGGTCTTGCCCTGGCCGAAGGAGGTGAAAAAGTGGCGGAGGGTCGTCCCGAAGCCCTTGATGATCTCGGGCAGATACACCGCCTCGGAGGCGGTCATCGGGGGCACACGCAGCTGGATCACTTCGTCGTCGCGGATGGCCATATGCGGGACGATAGTAGCGGATGTTTGTCCCGGGGTCAGCATGGGGCGGACCCCGGACGAGCCTGTTTGGCGGGTGGCGGAACTGATGCTGCTCCCGGCGCGTAATTGCCGATAGAATCAGGCGATGAGCGCGGGCAAACCAGCCAAGCCGCTGTTCGACCTTCTGCCCCGTCGCGGGCCGGATGTGCCGCGCTCGCAGCCGACGCCCTCTCCCTTGCCCCCTCCGGCACCCGTGGCGGGGGTCCGCGCGGGGGTGTCCCCTCGACCGGTGCAGGCGGTGTCGCAGCAGGTGGAGATGAAGCCCCGGAGGGCGGACCTGCCGCCCGAGGATTCGCGGGAGTTCACCGAGGCGGCCCCCAAGTCGTACACGATCTCGTTCACGGCAGCGTGCGGTCTGGTCGCGGCGGTGGGGCTTTTGCTGCTTGCGACGTGGATTCTGGGTGCATTGGCCGGCAAGCGTGACGCGGAACGGCGACTCGGCGAATCACTCGCCGCCGAAACACGCCGCACCGACGAGCCCACGCCCGAAGCCAACCAGGGCCCCGGCCCTTCCGAGCCCGTCCGAGTCAAGCCCCCGCCGACACCAACCCCGCCCGCCCGGGAACCCCAGCTTGGTGATGTCTTCGCCGGCGGAACATGGTCGGCGACGGATCCCCGCATCAAGGGAATGAATTATCTGTGGGTGGCCACGCTTCGGCGAGATGATGCGGTGAAGTCGGTGGAGTATCTGCGCGGGAAGGGGAAAGAGGCGCTGGCGGTGCCTTCGAAGACGGTTGATCGGTCGCCGGAGGGTGCGAAGAATCCCACCTACTTCGTTCTGCTGCTTACTCCCCTATCCAGGGAACAGTATCGGGATGCGTCGTTGCGGGCGCGAATCGAGACTGAAGTCCGGGAGTTGGGCAAGCAGTGGGCGAAGGGGAAGGATCGCGGGCCGACGGACTTTGGTCAGCCCGTGTGGATGAAGTACGAGTAATGCCCGGGCGAACCGTGGCCGAGCGCAGGGAGTCGATCATGAGCATGGATCCGTCGTTGAAGGTTGCCACCAACATGTCGGGCAAGCGTTCCGTCCTGAAGCGTGAGGAGCGGGTCGCGAAGTTGCAGGCGGACAAGAAGTTTGACACATCGAAGGACCGGGTGCTTGGGCTCGCGAAGACGCTCGTCGGCAAGTCTTGAGCGTGTAGTGATCTTGAAGAACCATGCACGCCGGGCCTTCGAGTGGCCCGGCGTGTTGCTTTTCCGGCGTACCCTGAGCATTCCCATGAACATCGACGCACTGATCGCCACGCGAGCATCCACGATCAACGGCTCCGGGATTCGCCGGGTGTTTGAGATCGGGGCCTCGATTCCGCCGGAGAAGAAGATCGATCTGTCGATCGGGCAGCCGGACTTCCCGGTCCCGCAGCCGCTGCGTGATGCGGCGTGCAGGGCGATCCAGGAAGGGAAGAACGGCTATCCGTTGACTCGCGGTATTCAGGAGTTGCGTGACAGCATCGCCGCGAGGCTGCGTGATGATGTCGGGTGGACGGTGGGTCCTTCCCGACTGTCGTCATCGGCGAGCGATCCGGGCGTGGTGGTGACGGCGGGAACGTCGGGCGCGCTGGTGCTGGCATGCCTTGCGCTGCTCAACGACGGTGACGAGGTGATCATCCCGGATCCGTACTTCGTGCTGTATCCCTACCTGGCGCACTTTGCGAACGCCAAGGCGGTGAAGTGTTCGACGTATCCGGACTTCCGGATGACCGCGGCGCGTGTGGAGCCGCTCATCACACCCCGGACGAAGCTGGTGATCCTGAATTCGCCGAGCAATCCGGCGGGGGTCTGCAACAGCGAGCAGGAGTGCCGGGAGCTGCTGGAGCTGTGCCGGCGTCGGAACATCGTGCTTCTGAGCGATGAGATCTACGACGAGTTCGCGTATAGCGAGTCTCGCACACAGCCGTTCGTGGGGAAAGGCGAGCGGAAGGCGTGCGCGTCTCCCGCGCGGCTCGCGGGGTCGGAGGATTGCGTGCTGCTCGTGCGCGGGTACGGGAAGACGTACGGCGTGACGGGGTGGCGTCTCGGGTATGCGGCGGGTCCGCGGCGGCTGATCGAGGAGATGACCAAGCTTCAGCAGTATCTGTACGTGAGCAGCCCGCACCCGCTGCAGTGGGGTGTTGTGGGCGCGCTGGAGCTCGATATGTCCCGGGAGGTCTCGGAGTACGAGGCGAGGCGGGATCTGGTGGTGTCGACGCTGTCGAAGGTGACGGATGTTCCGCTGCCGGGCGGCGCCTTCTACGCGTTCGTCAAGGTTCCCGAGCGATTCGGCGGGGAGCACGAGCGGGGCGAGCGGTTCTTCCAGGAGGCGGTGAAGCGGAACGTGCTGGTGGTTCCGGGGCGGACGTTCAGCCAACGGGACACGCACTTCCGCCTGAGTTTCGCGACGCCGCTGGAGAAGCTGCGAGCGGGGCTCGAAGTTCTTGCGGACATGATGCGTTGAGCGTGCGATCGCTCAGGAACCGAACCCGCCGTACTGCTTGGTCTTGACGGTGGCGTCGTCCATGAGGTAGAGCCCGACCAGCCAATCCCCGACGAGGTATGGTTTGACGGAGAGTTTGCCTTCGACGGTGCCGTAGGTCGCGAGACGGTCGTCCTTGGAGGCGACGTCGCGGAGCTTGACCTCGATGGCGTCGTAGGGCGTGGGCGGGACGCCGATGCAGCAGCCGTCCCACTGGTTGAGCATGCTGAGAAGTTCCTTGGGTTCCTCGACGTAGAGCGGGAAAGCGATGTACCCGGAGATGCGGACGAACTTGCCGTCGAGCAACGCGATGCGCGGGGGGATGGTCTTCTTGCCCTTGCGGGGCTCGTAGTCTTCGCTGGCGGAGACGAGGTACTCCCACGCGATTTCGTAGGGCTTGTCCTTGGTCCCCTCGCCCTTGAGGGTGAATCGTCCGTCGACAACGGCGGATCCGTCGTCCTTGCGGACCATCTTGACATCGCCCTGAGGAACGGTCTGTGCGACCGGCGCGGAGGCAGAGGCGGAGGCGAAGGGGATCAGTTCGCGGCGGGGGAGTGCGGCGAGGTCCGCGGCACGGACGGCGCCGCCGTTGCCGACCGAGGCGGTAACGACGCCGACGACGCGGCCGAGTGGATCGAGGATGGGCGAGCCCGGCACGCCGCGGCTTCCCGAGAGTGCGAGGGAGAGCACGCGTCCGGCGGGGGTGTCGCGGTAGGTTCGCACGGAACCCTCGCCGATGTGGAGGTCCGGCTCGGCGGAGTCGGCAAGGAGGGCAACCTTGGCTTCGTTGGGGAGTTCCTCGGTGTTGAGCCGAAGAGCGAGCCCCGGGAAAGGCTGAGAAAGGCGCACGATCGCCAGATCAAGATCGGTGTTTCGTGCGACGGTTCCGATCGCTTCGCGGATGAGTGAATCGGCCGAGGCGCGGACCGAGGAGGCCCCCTCGAGCGCCGCGGCGGAGGTCACGACCTGATCGGCGGACATGAGGAAGCCGGCGGCCTTGCGGAGTTCGGTGCCGGCGGCGTCGCGCACGGTAAGGACCACGAGCGCGGGCTTGGCGTATTCGATCAGCTCGGCGACGGACATGGGCTCGGTGGGAACAGCCTTGTTCTCCGAGGGCAGGAGTTGATCGAGCTTGTCGGCGAGCTTCTCGGCGGGCGCGTCGATCTGGGGCGCGGGGCTCGGCGCAGGCGTGGGTGCCGGCGTGGGAGTGGGAGTGGGTGTGGCGGCTTCCGGTGCGGTCTGGGCGGCGGGCGGGGGCGTCGGAGGATCGGCGGGAGTGGACGCGGACGCCCGGGCGGCCTGTTCCTGGGCCTTGGCGCGTGCCGCCTCGGCCTTGGCCTGCTCCCGGGCGACCTGTGCGGCGGCTTTGCTCTGCGTGAAGCGGGCCGTGCCAACCCAGGCGACAGCCGCGCAGGCCAGGAAAACGACCAGGATCCAGAAGATCTTCATGAGACACTCCCTCCGCCGGTTATCCGAGCGGCTTGAGATTGTTCGCCACCGGGGTGCGGTACGCCATCACCGCGGGCAGCAGGCCGGCGAGGGCAGCCAGGACGATCACGCCGACCATGGTGAGCAGGGTGAGATCGGGCGGGAGGACGGGGTCGATGAAGAGCCCGAGCTGGCGGCGCATGACCAACGCGATCAGAGGACCAGCGGCGAAGGCGAGCGCGATGCCGAGGGCCGATCCGATGACGCCGATGAGGGCGGCCTCGGTGAGGACGAGGGAGAAGATGCGACCTTTGGAGCAGCCGAGCACGCGGAGAATGGCGACTTGCCGCCGGCGCAGATCCATCGAGCCGTACATCGCCAGGAGGATCGACACGCCCGAGCCCGCGAGGACGACGGCGGCCATGGCGATGAGGACTTTGTCGACGGCGCCGACGATGGTAAAGAGACGGTTGATCTCCTGCGAGGGTTGGGCGACGGTGAGGGAGGTATCGGAGCGGAGTGAGGTGAAGACGGTGGCCATCGCCGCCGAAGCGTCGCGACCTTCACGCGTGGGTGTGCGAAGGAGGACGCCGGTGATGAGGCGATCGGCGTCGGTGAGGTCGGCCTCGGAAATCTCGGGGCCGTGGAGGCATTCCCCGTCGGGCCCGTGCTCGTGGCCTTCGTGACCGTGGTCGTGGCCGTGCTCGCGTTCGAGGCGATCGAGGGCGTGGAGGAGCCATGAGGAGTTGAGGTTGGTGAAGATGGCGCGGTCGTGAGCGGAGCCGGTGTCCTTGAGGACGCCGACGACGGTGAACTCGAACTCGTCGTGGACGTGCCCGTCGAGCCCGGAGCCGTGCGTGACGTGGAACTTGTCTCCGACGCGCAGCCCGGTGTCCCTGGACGCGCGAGAGCCGAGAACAGCCTGGAAGTTCTCCTTGAACTTCTCGCCCGAGGCGAACTCGAAGGGTCGACCGGCGACGGGTTCAAAGCGAGTGAAGAAGGCCTCGGTGGTCGCGACGACGGGGAGACCCTTGAAGGAGTCGCCGAGCTGGATCGGGATCGCGAAGCCGGGCTGGATGCCCGGGGGCATGGGAATCTCGGGCGCGTGGGCGTCGCGGAGTTTCTCGAACTCGGCCCAGCGGATGGGGTTGCGCGGGATGCCCGCGTAGTAGACCGAGTTGAGCAGCGACTGCAGGGGCGTGCCGTCGCGTCCAACGACCATGTGCACGTTGCCGGTGCCGCGCTCGAAGGCGGCTCGGCCGGCGTCCTTCATCATGAGCAGCGTCAGGAGCAACGCGACGGCGACGGCGACGGAAAGAGCCGTCAGCATCGTCGAGAATCGTCTGGCCCGCATGCTGCGTGTGATGATCACGAAGTCGGTCATCGCCATGGTGGTGTCCTCAGTGGTCGGCGAGGGAGGAGATGGATCGGCGGAGGGCGAATCGGTCGGCCATCGCAGGATCGTGGCTGACGCAGAGCAGGGCGGCTCCGCGGGCGCGGCACGATTGCTGGATCAGGGTCATCGCCGCCGACGCGTTCTCGGGATCGAGCGAGGCGGTGGGCTCGTCGGCGAGAACCAGAGCGGGATTGGTAACCACGGCGCGGGCGACGGCGACGCGTTGCTGCTGCCCGACGGACATCGCCTCGACCGGGCGGTCGATGTCCGTGAGGCCGAGCGATTGCAGGGCCTCGATGGCCCGGGGGCGCTGGTCCTTGGCCGCGGTGGCGGCGAAGGCGAGCGAGGCCATCACGTTCTCGACCGCGCTGAAGCCATGGAGGAGATTGAACGTCTGGAAGATCATCCCGATGCGTCGCCCGCGCAGCCTGTCGCGGGAAGCTCCGACAGCGTCGAAGACCGATTCACCCGCGACCAGGACTCGTCCACGCGTCGGTTCGAGAAGGCCCGCGATCAGTTGCAGGAGCGTGCTCTTTCCCGAGCCGGAGCCTCCGGTCAGCAGCATCTGCTCTCCGGCGGCGAGCGAGAGCGAAGCGACGTTGACCGTCCAGGCCTGGCCCGGCTGGTACGAGAACTTGAGGTCGGTGATCTCGAGGGCGGGGGGTGTGGGGGTCGTGGTCACACCATGAGAATACGCTCTCAACTGCGTGTGCGGCGGCGAGATGCGACGGCGTTCGTGTTGTGGTCGGTCGTGAGCCCGTGCTCCCGGCAGTATTCGCCGATGGCGGACGCGAAGGCCTCGCCCAGATCGGACAGTCTGCGTTCGCCCACGCCCTTGATCTCCGCAAAGGTCTCCCGCCGCGTGGGGCGGCGGGTCGCCAGTTCGGTGAGCACCGCGTCGGAAAAGATGACGTACGGCGGGACGCCCCGCTCGCTCGCCAAGGCCCGGCGGAGCTTGCGGAGCGATTCGAAAAGCCCCTGGTCGGCGGCCGCGGACGCTGGATTCTCGGAACGACCCCGGCGGGTCGAGGCCTGCGCAAGAACGACCTTGGGGCGTCCAAGTCGGATCTCTCGATCCCCTTTCAGGACCGAGACGGCGTCGGGGGTGCATCGCACGGTGGGGTACTGCGCGCCGTCGCGAGCGACAAGCCCGTGGTCGATGAGTTGGTTGAGGTACGAGGCGATTTCCTCCTTGGGCAGGGTCGAGAGGATGCCGTAGGTGGGGAGCTGGTCGTGCCCCCACTCCCGCACGGCCTTGTCCGCGGAGCCCCTGAGGATTTTGATGATGTGCCCGGCGCCGAAGGTGGCGGGCGTCCCGTCGTGACGGCGGGTGAGCGATGCACGAGCGATCGCCGAGAGGATCTTGCGGGCGATGGTGGTGGAATCGGGCACGGCCTCGACTTCCCCGAGACAGACGTCGCAGGCGCCGCATCCCGAGGGGGCGGGTGGTTGGTACGGCTGCCCGAAGTACTCGGACAGGAGGCGGTGCCTGCACGAGCTCGACGCGCAGTAGCGCTGCATGCGTTCGAGGTGCTCGCGCTGCTGGACTGACCATCGCCCGGAGGCGTCCTCGTTGGATCGCTCGAACAGCATGGACCATCGAGTCGCGTCGACGGCGGAATAGAGCAGAAGGCACTCGGAGGGCATTCCGTCGCGGCCGGCACGGCCCGTTTCCTGCTGATAGTGCTCGATAGACTGGGGCATCGCGGCGTGCACGACGCACCGGACGTCCGAGCGATCGATGCCCATGCCGAACGCGACGGTGGCAACAACCACATCGAGCCGTTCGTTGGCGAAGTCCTCCTGAATCTCGTGGCGATCCTCGGTGGAAAGGCCGGCGTGATAGGGCTTGGCCTCGATCCCGAGGCTGGTGAGCGACGCGGCAAGTGACTCGGTGTCCTTCCGCGAGATGCAGTAGACGATCGAGGCCTGCCCGGCGTGCCGGCGGACGGCTTCGGCGGTCTGAGCGACCAGATCCACGCGGGGGAGAACTCTGTAGGTCAGGTTCGGACGGTCGAAGCACCCGACCAGCACGGCGGGATCGCGGAGTCCGAGCTGTGCGACGATGTCCTCGCGTACGGCCGGCGTCGCGGTGGCGGTGTACGCGTTGATCTGGATCCCGGGGAGCACCTCGTGCAGTTCGCGAAGGCGGCGGTACTCGGGGCGGAAGTCGTGCCCCCATTGGCTGATGCAGTGCGCCTCGTCGATCGCGACGGTCGAGATCCGCGCCTTGACGAGCCTGGCGAGGAACGACGGGGCGAAAAGCCGCTCGGGAGAAACGAACAGGAGTTTCAGTCGGCCCGCGCCGAGGTCGTCCCAGATCTGCCTCGCATCGTCCGCGTCGACCGTGCTGTTGAGCGCGGCCGCGGGATACCCGAGAAGCCTGAGCGAGTCGACCTGATCCTTCATCAGGGCGATCAACGGGCTGACGACGAGCGTGGGCGATTCTCGGACAAGCGGCGGGAGCTGGTAGCACAGCGACTTGCCGCCGCCGGTGGGCATGACGACCAGCGAGTCGCGTCCTTCAAGTGTGACAGCGATGGCTTCGTGCTGGTTGGGCCGCAGCGAGCCGTACCCCCAGACGCGCTGCAACTCCCGCAGCACGGCCTGTTTCATGTCGGAGGAGATCTGGGGGGGCATGCGGAGTTGTAGGAGGGGATGGCAGCGCCCGAAGACCTAGGGACGCGGTGCGAGCGTGCGGCGGAAGAACTCTGACAGCCTCAGTTGTTCGGGCACGCCGTCGAGGATGTCGTTGTGCCCAGCGGCGGACCGCACGACCTCGACGGGCACGCCGGCAGCCCTGGCCGCATCGGCGATTCGGTCGGCGTGGTGGGGACCGACAATCGTGTCCGACTCGCCGTGCAGCACGAGCAGCGGTTTGCCGCCGAGCCCGGCGACCGACTCCGAGGGGGCCAATCCCGTCGCGACAAGGCATGGGCCCAGAATCGGGAAGTGATCGTGGGCGACCGCGGGGAACGACGAGAACGCGGAGACGAGCGCACAGGCGCGGACTTCCGGGCGTTCCATGGCCAGACGCGCGGCGAAGACCCCTCCGAGGCTGACGCCCAGCACGCCGATCCGGGAATGGTCCAGATCGGAGCGGGCCAGCACGGCATCGAGGGCGGCGTGGGCATCGGCCAGCAGTCGGTGGCGGTTCGGACTGCCGGGCTCGGAGCGGCCGTACCCCCGGTAGTCAAAGAGGAAGACCGCGAACCCGTCTCGAAGGAGGAAATCCGAGAAGGCGAGATGGTCGATCACGGAGCCGGCGTTTCCGTGGCAGTGCAGGATGACGGGGAGCTTTTGTCCGGGCGTGTCCGTTGGCGGGCGAAGGAGCCACCCGTGGAGAGACAGGCCGTCGGGGGTGGAGAAGAAGATGTCCTCGACGCCGATCGGGGCGGTGTTGCTCTCTCGCGAGGGCACGTAGAAGAGCCGCTCCGGGCAGCCCGAGATACGGAGCAAAGCGAGCAACGCGACGAGGGCCGCCAGCCTCGAGAGCACGTACCTGAGCATGGACGGGGCGGGTGGGGACATCGCGGGAGAATACGAAGCGTGCGGGGGACGGATCGCCGATAATCCCGGCGTGACGAACGAACAAGCCGAATCCGCGTTCCACGCCCGGCGGAAGGTGCTGCGCACAATCGCGATCCTCTGCTTCGCGGGGGCGATGCTCTTCGCGTTCGTGCGAGGCCCCGTGCGGAGCATGGCCCCGGGGGGCAGCAGCGACTTCTCGCTCATCTGGCTTTCGACGCGGGCCTGGCTTGTCGGGGAAAGTCCGTACAGCGTCGAGGCGACCGATCGCGTGTGGGTGAAGCACTCGGGCGAGACCAAGCCCCCGGAGAACGAGCGGATCGCGGCGATCTTGGTCTATCCGCCCTCGACTTTCGCGGTGCTGGCGCCCTGGTGCTGGATGGAGTGGCACCCGTCCAAGGTGCTCTGGGCGGCGACGGGTTACGTGCTGCTGGTTGGCTCGGTCGTGCTGCTGCTTGGGTTGGTCGGTCTTTCGCCGGGGGGATCGGCGTGGTGGTTCGCGGGGGCGGCGATGCTCGCGATGTTCCCCGGGCACACGGGGATCTCGGTCGGCCAGCCGGTCGCGCTGGTGTTGTTCCTGATCGTCTGGGCGCAGGCGATGCGTGTGCTCGGGCGTTGGAACGCGTCGGGCGTGGCGCTGGGGCTGGCGTCGGCGATCAAACCCCAGATCGGGCTTCTGTTCCTTGCATACGAGGTGGGACGGGGGCGATGGCGGACCGTGATCGCGGGTGTGCTGACCCTCGCGGGCCTGGCGGCGGTTGGTGTGCTGGTGCTGCGGCTATACGGGATCGACTGGCTGCCCGCGTGGCGCGAGAACATGCGGGCCTTTGTGCTCACGGACAACGCGGACCCGAGCCTCGCCAATCCGCTGCGATATCACCTGGTGAACCTGCACGTGTGGCTTCATGCGTTCATGGCCGACGTTCGCGTGGTGAACTGGATGGTGTGGGGCGCGGTCGGGCTGCTCTGCGCCGTGTTCCTGGCGTTCGATCGCTTCCGTGCCGAGAGCAGATCGGAGATGCTCTCCCTCTCGATGGTGGCGTGCGCGTCGCTCATGCTGGTCTACCACCGCGGGTATGACGCGGTGGTGCTGCTCATTCCCGCGGCGATGTTCGCGGCGAAGTGGGCCCGCGGGCGATTCGGATGGCGGGACGCCGTCGCGGCCGCGTGCCTCGCCATCTACCTGGCGCCGGGCGCAACAACGCTCGTCGAGCTCGCGAAACGAGGCGTGATCCCCGGCTGGGTTGCCGAAGGATGGTGGTGGAACGGGCTGCTGATCCCGCACGCTGCGATCGCGGTGCTGGTGTTGTCGGTGCTGCTGGTCTTCGAGCGGCGAGACGAGGCCCGCGTCGGTTCACCCGCCCGCGCGTGAGGCCTCGAGACGATCGACCCACTCGGGCGGCAGCGTCGTCTTCCGCGCTGCCGCGTAGTCGTACGCAACGATCACGCCCGAGC
>ERZ1066130.445-NODE-445-length-15377-cov-9.806487_pt1 | contig 15377 bp, 15 predicted proteins | sample MGYA00382777_ERZ1066130 | MGnify/ENA primary metagenome ERZ1066130 (study PRJEB33369, sample SAMEA5778360) | biofilm metagenome | biome: Industrial cooling water; feature: Water cooling tower basin; material: Biofilm | place: United Arab Emirates | collected...
CGACAGTGGGCGGCATCCGTCCTTTCGGCGGCGGTGGACCGGCTTGCCCGGGAATGCCGGCGTGACGGCCTGACCCGGCACTGGGAGGCGTTCGAAGCGGCGGTGCTGGTCCCGGCGATCTCGTGCGCCGAGCCCCCGACCTATGCGGACCTTGCCCCGAGACTGGGGGCTGCGAACGGGGACGAGGTTTCGGCCCTGGTGCACACGGTCCGCCGCCGTTTCCGGAAGGTGCTTGCCGACGTCGTGGCGCAAACGGCGGAGTCTCCCGAGGATGTGGAGCAGGAGTTGGCGTATGTGCGGGCGGTGCTCGGTGTGCCGTAGCTGCTGGTGCTGCGCGCCGCGTCGCGGATTGCGTAGAGGAGAGAGACGCGAGGTGCTCGGATGAAGCTAACCCCCGAACAGGCCCGCCGGCTCGCGCAGTTGTCGCTGTCGGGCGCCCAAGACGAAGCAGCTTCGCCCGACAGCGGGTCGTACGCCGCTGCGCCCGTCCGGGACGGTGCTCGCGATGGGGCGCGTGTGGGCGGTGGTGGGGGCTGGGGCGGCCCCTTGTCGGCCGGGACGGTTCTCGGTGGATACCGGATCATCGAGCCCCTCGCCCGAGGCGGGATGGGCGAGGTCTATCGGGCCGAGCAGATCAGTCCGAGGCGGCTGGTCGCGGTCAAGGTCATGCGTGCGGACGCCGCGACGGCGGAAATGCGTCGTCGCTTCGAGCACGAGGCGAGGGTGCTCGCGCGGCTCAATCACCCTGGGATCCTTCCCGTGTACGAGGCGGGCGAGGCGGAGACGCCGACGGGCATTCGGCCGTTCATCGCGACGGAGCTGGTGGAGGGCGAGCCGATCGTCTCGTATTGCCAGCGGTCGGGGCTTTCGCTGTCGCAGCGGCTGGAGTTGTTCGTCAAGGTCTGTGACGCGGTGGAGCACGCGCACCGCCGCGGCGTGATCCATCGGGATCTGAAGCCTTCGAACGTGCTCGTGACGGCCGAAGGGTCGCCGAAGGTACTGGACTTCGGGCTTGCGCGCACGTTCGGGTCCGAGTGGGTCACGGAGCTGACGCTTTCTGGTCAGATGCTGGGCACGCTGCCGTACATGAGCCCCGAGCAGTTGAGCGGGGACCCGGACGACGTGGACACTCGGACGGACGTCTACGCCCTTGGCGTGATGCTCTTCGAGATGCTGACGGGACGGTCGTTCCGCGATCTGACGGGCAAGGCGGGCGGGCGAGCGATCCGGGCGGTGTTGGAGGGGCCCCGGGCGGTGTTCACGGACGCGGATGCGTCGATCTCCGCGGACTTGCGCACGATCGTGGGCAAAGCCGTGGAACGCGATGTGGGGCTGAGGTATGGGGGAGCGGCGGAGCTGGCGGAGGACGTGGGGCGGTATCTGAGGCAGGAGCCGATTCTGGCCCGGCGGCCGAGCGTGTGGTACGAGGCGATGTCGTTTGCGAGGCGGCATCGTGCGGTGGTGTCGATCGGCGCGGCGGGGGTGGTGGTTCTGGCGGCGGGTCTGGTGGCGACGGCGGTGCTCGCCAGCGAGGCGGGTCGGGCGAGGAAGGACGCTGAGGCCGCGTTGACGCGCGAGCAGCAGGCGAGGCTGGAGGCCGAGGGGCTGAAGGACCGTGCGGCCGAGCGAGCAAGGGTCGCGCGGGCGTCGCTTGAGTTTCTGAAGGACGTTCTGGGTGCGGCGCAGCCGGCGTCGGCGCGAGGGCGGGCCGTCAGCGTGCTCGAGGCGTTGCGGAACGCGGAGGAGCGAGCCGAGCGTGAGCTGTCGGGTGAGCCGGAGGTCTGGCTTGCCGTCGGGCGCGGTCTCGGGCAGACCTACGCCGAGTTGGGGCTTGACGAGCCCGCGGAGCGATTGCTGAGGCGTTCGCTCGACATGGCGGGATCGCACGGACTTCTGAAGCGTGACGACGCGGCGGGAAGTTCGGCCTCGCTCGCCGAGGTGCTGCTGCGGACCGGCCGGGCCAAGGAAGCTCTGCCGCTGGTCGAGCGGGCGTCGGCGGCGTTGGACGGGGAGATCGCGGTGGAGACGGCCGTGCTGGTGGAGCGGACGCGGGCGGCGGTGCTGTGGCAACTCGGCCGCGAGTCGGAGGCCACCGCCGCGCTCGAGGGTGCGGTGCGTCGGGCGGCCTCTGGGGCGTCGGACGCTTCCCGAATCGCGGCGATGCTGCAGGTGGCGACAACGCTGAGCGAGAGGTTGCGTGAGGTCGAGGCGGAGCGGCTGCTGACGCCGCTGCTGGCCGAGGCGGTCGCCAAACTCGGACAGACTCACCCCACATCGATCGCGGTGCGGTCGGCGTTGGGCACGACTCTTGTGGCGCTGGGGCGGCTGCCGGAGGCGGAGCGGGAACTTCGCTCGGCGGTGGATCTGGCGGCGCAGGTGTACGGCCCGGACTCGGACGAAGTGGTGGACTCGTCGGAGCGGCTGGCGGGTGTGCTGGCGAGCGAGGGGCGATTCGACGAGGCGGTCACGCTGTACGAACAGGCGATCACGGCGCGAGGGTGCAACGGAAGCCCGGAAGAGCAGCGACTGGCGGTGATGCTGGACCTGGCCGCCACGCGTCGGATGATGGGGGACTACGAGGGAGCATCGGCAGGTCTTCGCGTGGTACTCGAGCGCAGCGAGGCGATCTGGGGCCCGGGGCATCGTTCGACGGTGCAGGCGAGAGTGAACCTGGCGATGACGCTGCTGGCTTCGGGTCGTGCGGCCGAGGCCGAGCGTGAGGCGTGGTCGGCCGCGACGGTCGAGACGACGAGCCTTCCGGAAGACGACGCGCTGCGGGCGTTGGCCTTGGCGCTGCGAGGCATGGCGAGCGAGGCGATGGGCCGGGGCGCCGAGGCGGAGCCGGATCTGATCCGGGCTTGGGGCGTGCTGTCGGGGGCGATGGGTGTGGGGCACGCGCGAGCGATGGAGATCGCGGCCGTCCTCGCGAGGATCAGGCATGCGGCGGGCGACGATGCGGGGGCCGCCGTGTGGAACGCGAGGGCGAAGGGCGTGGCCGACGGTACGGAAGGATCGGGGCCGCGGTAGGGGACACCGGGCGGTTGCCGCGATCGCTGAATGCCGGAGGAGGGACTTGAACCCACACTCTCTTTACGAGAAGCGGATTTTGAATCCGCCGCGTCTGCCATTCCGCCACTCCGGCGTGGGGAGAAGAGGATAGGCGTGCGGGGACGGGTCGAGGCGGGGCTAGAGTTGGGCATGGGCTCGACGTACGGCTGGCTCGAAGTGGATCGGATCGCGGAGTTGCTCGCCGAGCGGCATCCGGGTGTTGATCCGTATGGGGTTCGGTTCTCGGAATTGAAGCGGTTTGTGCTGGAGCTGCCGGGCTTTCGGGAGGAGCCGGGGCATCCTGTGAACGAACGGATCCTGGAGACGATTCAGGCGAAGTGGGTGGAAGAGCGAGAGGACCGGGACTCGGAGGACGGGGAGTAAGCCCCCCGGGCCCGCATGCCGCAGCCGCGCAAGTTGCATGATCGGTTCTTCAAGCAGGCCAAGGCCGAGGGGTACCTCGCGCGATCGGCGTACAAGTTGAAGGAGATCCAGGAGCGGTATCCGCTGATCCGCCCCGGGGACTACGTCCTTGACCTCGGATGTGCGCCGGGATCGTGGCTTCAGGTCGCTTCGGAGCTGACCGGGCGCACGGGAGTGGTGGTTGGGATCGATCTGAAGCCGGCGGACGAGAGGGCGCTGACGTGGGGGCCGGCGCGCGTGGTGGCGAAGGTGGGCGACGCGTTCACGGCGGAGGCGTCCGGGCTGCTCTCGGAGCTGGGCGAAGAGGGACGGATGTTCGACGTGCTGCTGAGCGATATGGCGCCGAACACGACGGGCCACGGCGACGACCTGGTGTCGAGCCGGCTGTGCCGGCGGGTGCTGGAGTTGGCGCCCGCGGTGCTCCGCCCGGGCGGGATGCTGGCGATGAAGATTCTCGAAGGTGCGGAGTATCCGGGAGTGCTGGCGGAGACCGGGGCGATGTTCTCGCAGGCGCGGGGGTACAAGCCCACGTCCAGCCGCGATGTTTCGCGTGAGATCTTCATCATCGCCCGGAACTTCGTGGGGCCGGCGCCGGGTGCGGGGGCTCGGCGCACGGGGCGGGGCGGGCCGCCCAAGCCCGGCGCCGGATGGGGCGGGGGCGAGCGATGACGCTGCTGGCGCCCGAGGCGGCATTGACGGCGGGGCTGCTCACCGGGCTATCGGTGGTTGCGCTCTATTTTCTGAAGCTCCGCAGGCGCCCGATGCGGGTCAGTTCGACGGTGCTGTGGGTTCAGTCGGCGGCGGACCTTCAGGTGAATGTGCCGCTGCGATGGCTCCGCCTGTCGGCGTTGTTGTTCCTGCAGTTGCTGGCGGCCGCGTTGCTTTCCTTGGCCTTGGGGAGGCCCGCGACGGACGCCGGGGCCGCCGGTGCCAGGCAGGTCATTCTGGTCATCGATCGATCGGCGTCGATGTCCGCGTCGGACGGCGTGCCGTCCCCGGGGCAGGAGCGGGCGACGCGCCTCGATCAGGCGAAGCGGGAGGCGACACGGCTGGTGGAAGACCTTTCGCGAACGGGCTCGGCGCCCGTGGCTCTGGTCACTTTCGCCGCCGAGGCCGAGGTCGTTCTCGGGCTCACGGGCGATCGTCGCCTGGTACGGGATGAGATCGCGGCGTTGACCGAGACGGATCAGCCGGGGGACCTGTCTCGCGCGATGCGGGTGGTTTCGTCGCTGGTGTCGGGGTCGGGCGGTGGTGAGGAATCAGGCCAGCCACCCGCGCTCGTCATTCTGCTGAGCGATGGGCAGTCTGGGGAGGGGCAGACGGAGTCGGTCGGCGATGCTGAGTTTCGGTTCGTCCGCGTCGGCCCGGCGTCGGGCGCGGGCCAACGCGCGAACAACGGGATTGTCGGTCTCGCCGCGACGCGCGACGCGGAAGATCCCTCGCTGGTGCGGGTTTTCGCACGCCTGGCGGGCAGCGTCGGAGAGGCGAGCCCCGTGACCGTGAGCCTCGCGGTCAACGGCGAGGTGGTGGCGCGGCGTTCGGTGACGGTGCCCGCGTGGACGGGCAGCGGCGAGATCGCCTCCGCGAGCGTTTCCGCCGAGTTCCGTGCGGTCGGCGGGGCCATCGTCACGGCGACTCTCCCGGGGGGCGATCTGCTCGCCGCCGACGACGCGGCATCGGTGGTGGTGGCTCCGGCGATTCGTCCTCGTGTGCTGCTGGTTCAACCCGTGAAGCCGGAGGAGACCGCGGGGATCACGCCCGAGACGCTGCTGCAGGACGTGCTCAGTGAGTTGCCTCTGGAACGCTTCGAGCGGGTGACCGAAACGCAGTACGCCGGGTTCAAGACCGAGGACGTCGCCTCGGGGTTTGATCTGGTGATTTTCGACCGCGTGACGCCGGCCTCGCTGCCTCAGACCGCGACGCTGAGTTTCGGCGCGGGGCTGCCGGTGCCGGGGCTCGAGCTTCAGCCCGACCGAACGCAGGGCGGGTCGTACGTGATCTCGTGGCGTCGCGGATCACCCGTGCTGCGCGACGTCGCATTGGACGCGTTGTTCGTCGAGGGTGTGCGCCCGTTCGCCGCCTCTGGCGACGAGGGGGGCATCCGGCTCGAAGACCTCGCGCAGGGTGAGCCGGGATCGCTGCTGCGGGCCGCGGAGGTGGGCGGGCGTCGTCGGCTCGTGGCCGCGTTCGAGCTTGTGAGATCGAACTGGCCTTTGCAGCCCTCGTTCACGATCTTCCTCACGACGGCTGTGGATTGGCTTTCCGGGCGGGCGGTCGAGTCGGCGGCTGTCGCTTTCTCGACGGGCGCGGCGGTCGAAGTGATCGTGCCCGGCGAGGCGTCTCGCGTCACGTTCGAAGGTCCGGCAACGTTCGACGCTCCGGTCGAACCGGGCACGGCTCGCCGGCGTGTCGCGGTGGGGCCGCTCCCGCGCGCCGGGGTATACACCGTTTCCGCGGGCGGGCTTGTGACCGAGCCGCCCGTGGTCGCTGTCAACCTCGCCAACGATGTGGAAACCTCGCTGGTCACGCGTGACGTGGTGATGGTGGCGGGGCGCAGCGTGGAGTCGGGCGGTGCTGGCGCCGGGCCGCGAGAGTTGTGGCCTTGGTTCGTTCTTGCAGCGGCTCTGGTTCTTCTGATCGAGTGGGCGTTGTTCAGCGTGCTGGGGCGCTCGTAGGCGGATCACGCGTGATCCCACCCCACGCCGCGAGGTCGATGGCGATCCGCCCGGGCTCGAATTGCCAAGGGGTCATCGGCCGCGGCCAGGCGTAGTGCTCGCCCGAAGCGTCCGTGAACTCCACCCCGAGCAGCAACTGCTCGCCCGACGCGGCCGATCTTGGCAGGTCCGCCCGCACGACCCCCGATCCCGACTCGGGACGCGTGAGCGTCAAGGTCGGCGTCGCCTTGCCCGACGGCCCGGTCCAGATCCGCAGCGTCGGCACCGCCGGTCCCCTTGCCCCCGAGAACTCCGCGTAGATCTGCCAGCCGTCCGCGGGATGACGCGCCAAGGGCGTGTCGCTCGGCGTGCGGATGAGCGTGACCGCGACATCCTTCGTCGTGGGCGGAACGCCGCGATCCTCACCGAGGAACTGCCGAAGCGTCAGATCTCCCTGCAGGGGTTCGAAGATCAGTCCGGGCGGCCTTGCGGGTATCGGCAGCGCCCGCGTCGCAAGCGTCGTGCTCCATTCCGCCACGCTCGCACGAAGCCTCAGCCGCGGGTCCGCGGACCTCGCCGCGCCGCCTTGGCTCGGCATGGTTCGCCGGGACGAGTACGGCGGGATCGCCGTCAGATCGTCCGGAGGCGTCTCCTCGCGTGCGACGAACCCCGTCTTGGCCGCCGGGGAGAGATTGCCCAGAAGCACGGCTGGGATCGGCAAACCCGAGGCATCACGCCCGGCGGCGTCGTCGAGCACCATCGCCACCGCGCCGGGCTGCGCGTCGAGCCATTCCCGCGCCAGCGCCGCCCGACGACGCGGCGCATGGCCCGGATCCAGCAGGTCGTGCAGCAGTTGATCAAGGCTTGCCTGATCGGTCGGCCACGCGGGTACCACTACCGCGCCGGTGTCCAGCACCGCCACCAGCCGCGAACGCACAGCCGCCGCCAGACCTTGATCGGCCTGCCAGAGGCGTGCCAGCGCGACCCGCCAGCGTTCTTCCACCTGCGAGGCGATCGCCTCGAGCGACGCATCCTCGAACCGATCCGGCTGGATCGAATCGTCGTTGTCGGGGATCGGGTCCGTGGGCACGAGCCGTCCGGCCAGAAGCCTTGCCCTCCATCGGCGGAACGGATTGCGGGATTCCTCGAGGGCCGCCGACTGAATCGCCGGCTCGTTCAGCACCGCCTGGCCCAGCGGGCTGCCCCAGGGGATGGTGGGATCCTGGTCGGCCAGCGAGATCGACGGGGGAAGCCAGACCACCGACAGACGCCGATCCCCGAGCCAGATTCCCTGCCCGAGCGCCCCGGGCGGGATGGTGAAGATCACGAACTCTCCGCTGGGGAGGCCCGGCTCGGGCTTGTCGCCCGTCGTCAACCACTCCCCCATCGGCGCGAGCCATCCCGTCCGGCCTGTGTTGGGCATGGCGATGGGGGGGGTGGGACGAATCGTCAGCGTTCGCATCTCGGCCCGCACGGGCCGCCCGTCGTCGAGCCGGGCTCGTGTCAGTTGCTCCGGCGTGGCTTCCGGGATGATCCGACGCGGGGCCACGATGGTCGTGTTCCAGGCGGCGTCGAGCCGGTAGAGCCCCCGGGCGATCGCGCCGGGGGTGTTCTCGCCCAGGGTCGGGGTGGCGGGCTCGGGCGACCCGCCGCACCCGCACGCGAAGGCGATCCACGCGATCGCCGCCGTTGACGCCAGCGGGCGTGCAGCGACGGTCCGGCGGGATGGGTGCATGGGGCGGGGCATGCGGATCATCAGGGTATTCGAGTGGCTCTCTCCGGGGTTCCCGGCGGGCGGCGGCATCGGTCCCCGCGGAGTGTGTACCATGCGGCGCGGCGAGCGGCCGCGAGCATGGTCACCCCGACGACGGAGCATCGGCATGGAACTGTACATCGACACCGCGAACCTTGATGAGATCAGGGCGGCCCACGAGTTGGGCGTGCTGGACGGCGTGACGACCAATCCCTCGCTGATCGCCAAGGAGAAGGTCGACTACGGCAAGCGGCTCGCGGAGATCTGCGCCGTCGTCAAGGGCCCCGTGTCGGCGGAGGTCATCGCGCTCGACTTTGCCGGGATGGTCCGCGAAGGCAAGGAACGCGCAAAGATCGCCTCCAATATCGTCGTGAAGCTGCCCAGCACCGTCGAAGGACTCAAGGCGTGCAAGGCCCTGAGCGACGAGGGCATCCGAACCAACATGACGCTCTGCTTCCAGCCGCTCCAGGCGCTCATGGTGGCCAAGGCCGGCGCATTTCTGGTGAGCCCATTCGTCGGTCGGCTCGACGACATCGCGCAGGACGGAATGGAGCTGATCCGTCAGATCCGCCAGATCTACGACAACTACGGGTACCAGACCAAAGTCCTTGCCGCGTCGATCCGCCATCCCATGCACATGGTCGAGTGTGCGCTGGCGGGCGCGGACGTGGCCACGGTCCCCATGAACGTCATCCAGACGTTCATGAAGCACCCGCTCACGGACACCGGCATCGAGAAGTTCCTGGCGGATTACAAGAAGGCCTTCGGGACCTGACCCGGCCTTGGACCCGAGATCCTTCAGTTCCGGTCCATCGCAAGACGCATCTGTTGCCCGTTCGGGCCCGTGATCAGCGCGACCTGCGCCGCCCGATCGATCGACACAAGCGTCCAGCCGGGGCGGATCTCGTCCCCTTCGCGACGAACTCGACCGTCGATCACCGCGATGGTCTGGCGAGGCCCGCCGGAGATGCTCGTCAGCCTGAACTGCACGATCTCGGGCTGCGCTCGGGGCAGCGTTACAGGTGTGGGGGCCGCGCGTTCAACGGTGGGCTGAAGGGGAAGCCCAAGCGGGCTGCGGCCGATGGGCTTGCGGAGCTCCTCGAGCACCGACGCGAGCAGCGCCGGGTCCGTCGTGGCGGTTCTGGGGGCCCACACCTTCGCCGCGCCGGACTTTTCGCCGAGCTTGACGGCCTTGGTTGCCGGCGAAGCAGCCCGAGCCTCGGACAGCCCGGCCGGGAAACTCGCTCTGGCGATCAGCACCGCCGCGGGCGGAAGGGCTCCGGCGGCCAGGATGCTCAGTGTGGTGATCATGGAACGGCGGTTCATCGCGAGCCTCCCTGCTTAAGCCGGTAGTGCGTCGCCTCGAACATCATGGTGATCGTTCCATCGCCGCCTTCGGCCGCGCCGTTCGGGCTCACTCGAATTCCCTCGACGCGGCAGAGGCCGAAGTCACGCTCGAGTGTTTCGAGGAACGCGATCGTCCGATCGAGCGTGCCCACCAGCGTGAGGCCGTACTTCGCCACGTCGACCTGAAGCCCGTACGTCCTCGAAATGTCCTCGGAGATGGACTTGGTCACGCTCGGATCCAGGCGATCCACGCGCACGCCGTGCGACTGTGCGGCGGCCCGAACTCGCTCGATCAGCTTGAGCGGCTCCGGGCACGCCGCCGCGAACGCCCGGACCTCGTCGAGTCGTTCGCTCGCCCGGGCGATGTCGTCGGCGAGGGAGTCGAGGTTCGGCGAGTTCTTGTCCTTCATCATCGACTCGCGGGTCGCCAGCTCGGCCTTGAGCTTCGAGGCCTGCTCGCGCGGGCCCTTCGACACCACGAACCACACGGCGCACGCTGTCGCCGCGACAAGGATCGACTTTGCGAGCGCCCCCCGGAGGATCTCTGTGTGAGTCATGACTTGTCTCCCATCCGAGCAAGATCCCCGGGAACCAAAGGCCGAAGCGTCAGTGTGAGCGAGAAGTGGATGCCGTCCTGATCGCCTACGGGCGAGGAGCGGCTCGACGTCAGTTGCACCGCGGAAACCAGCGGGCTCGTGCCCAGCGAGCTGAGGAGCGGCGGCAGGGGGTCGCCCCCGTCGGGCAGCACGGGCAGCGACCCTCGGAGCGTCATGATCTCTTCCTTGCCCGTGTGCGAGGTCAGCACCTCGTGGATGCGCAGCCCCGGAGCCTCGATTCGCGTGAGCATGCCCAACGTCGCCGCTGATGAGGCGTGATGCTGCACCGTGCCGTCGATGAAGGCATCGATTCGGCCGAGTTCCTGGCGGATCTCCTGCAAGCGGGCCATGTGGCTCGCCGCCCGCTCGAACTGCGCCGCGTGAACGCTCGTCGCCGCGACCTGGTTTCCCAGACGCTCCGCGACCCGCGAGGTCAGCACGTAGTCCGAGGCGATCACCGCCATCGCCGCCACAGCTCCTACTCGCAGCGCCGACGCGAACGACAGTCGCGTCCCGATGGCGATCTCGGAGTACGGCGTCAGGCTCAGTTCGGCCTCCGGGCGACGCTCGGGCAGCAGCTCATCGATCACCTCCGTGTCGAGAAGCCCGGAGATCGCCGCCGCCAGTCCGGGAATCGGGCGGCCGGTCGTCGTCAGGTGAACCTGCACGCGGGCCGACTGCGACTCGGCGAGAGCAAACCGCAGCGTCTGCTTGATCTCGATCGCCAATCGCTGCAGGACCGGCTGCAGCATCGGGAGGACCGTGTCGCCGCGGATGCCCCGCTCGGGATCGATCAGCGTGTCACGGCGCGGGATGCCGTGCGTGTGGAGCAGGTTCATCGGGGCGTCCGGTGAGGACTCGCACAGCACCCGGAGCGCACGGGCATACGCCTCCGCGAGCATCTGCACCCCGCTGTCGAGCAACCGACCGAAGCTCAGCTGGCCGCTTGCTCCTCCCGCCAGCACACCCGAGTGCGTGTCGAGTCGGAGGATCACGATGTGCTTCTCGTTCGGGGCGGCCTTCGCCACGTCTACCGCCCAGCGCATCAGGTACGCCTTGCGCGGGATGATCAGACGGGGCCTCAGCCCCGCACGACGCAGCAAGCCCGCGACCGACTCGATCGTTTCGGGTCGATCCGCCGCCGCCAGCACATGAGTTCGCGCCTTGCCCGCCTGATCCGCGCCCTGCTCGAGCACGAGCGCCAGCGTTGGGGTTGTCGGCCCTGATTCACGCAGCGACTCGCGGATCCGCAGCAACGCGGCTTCACGGGCCTCATCCGCGCTGAGCGGCAAGGTCATCAGTTCGGCCGCCGCATCCGGGCTTGAGTAGAAGACATCTGCCGCGCCACGGTCCACCCCGGCCTCGCGGAGCACTCGGGCGAAAGTGGAATCGAGGCTCTTGAGACCTCCGGTCCACGCCCCTTCCCACTCCGCGGCCGGGATCGATGCGCGCGCGATGCGTCCCTTCGAGCGAACTTCGATGAATGTCGGCGTGAGATGGACCTCGACAATGCGACCAATGGGCATTTCTGCGTGCTCCTCGCACTTCGGGGTGCCTATCCCTCCATCGTCCTGAAACGAGTGTGTCTTCACCCCGGCAGGGCTTCACGGCACAGTTGGTGCCAGCGTGACCCGGATACGCCGCGATGCGTTATCGGTCGATGCGCGGATCACCAGATCGCCCGCCCCGGAACTCACCGTGTTCAGCACGAACGAGATGCGGGAATCCCCCAGCATCAGATCGCTCGTGGGCACCGGTCGCTGCGAGCGGATCTGCCTCGAAGCGATCAGTGCGCCCGCGTCCGCGGCGTACTGCGCCCGCGTGGAGATCACCCGGCGAAGCACGATCTCGGAGTCCTGAGCCGATCCTCCCATGCCCAGAACCGCGAGCATCTGCAGCCCGCACAGCAGCACCACCAGTGCCGCCACCGCCGCCCCACGCTGTGAACGCTTCAGCTTCATGAGGGCATGCTCCTTGCGCGGATGAATGCCCGCCCGCTGAGTTCGAATCCGTCCGCCTTGATGCGCACGGTGTAGATCCAGGTCTGGCTCGGGGAGCCCATCGTGCTCGTGACCCCGTCCTGCCCGAACAGGCCGACCTCGAAAGTCTCCACGTCGCGGAGGAGCGGCGCGGCCGGCGATGCAGCGGCTCCGAGCATGAGCGTCGTTCCGTTCAGTGTCAGCGATCGGCCGTCGGCGAGCGTGATCGATCCAACGCTCGCCGAAGAGATCTCGGGCAGCCCGCTCGACGCGTTGAGTCTCGTATCACGGAGCATGGCCAGCGCCCTGTCCATCGCGTACGCGACGTTGTCGCAGGTTTCCCTCGCTCTGGCGGTTGCAACGAACACCTCCGCTGACGCGTTCAGCACGGGAAGCACAGACGCCGCCGTGACGCCGATCACCACGATCGCGCAGGCGCACTCGAGCAGTGTGAAAGCTCGGCGACGGTGTTTCATGGCCGACCCACCACGCCCGAGAGGGTCAACGTGCGGGATTCCCCCGCGAGGTTCTGATACGTCACGACCACCGACACGGTGCGGTAGATGTTCTCCGCGCTCACCGCCGACGCGGTCAATGCCGGTCCAACGGGTCCAGAGAACTGCACGGCGTATTCGAGCCCCAGGGCGGCATAGGCCGACGTCTGCGACGCCAGCCGTGCGCGAAGCCCCGTGCCGGCCTGATCCACATAGTTCGCCGAACCGCCCACATCGATCGTGACGCTGTCGGCGAGAATCTGCTCCATCACGATCGACGCCAGCATGTTCGCCCGCGTCACGGTGATCGCCTCGGCGCGCGTGTCCGCGGCCCTGGACGCGAACGAAAGCACCGGCGGAACCGCCAGCGCGAGCACCACCACCACGACCACCGCCTCGATCAAGGTCGTGCCGCGACGGCTCATTCGATCACCCCCGTGCCGCGGCGCACCGTGATCGTCGAACGCTTGCTCAGCGTGATGGTCGCGTCGGTCGTCCACGCCGTCGCCGACGAGAGATGCGACGACCTCGGCGTGCCGTCATGCCCGAACCAAAGCGTGCAGGGCCCTGACGAGCCGTCTCCCAGCACAGCGTCCGCCCGCACCGAGCTCATGTTTCCTGCGAAGCTCAGGGACGAGGCGCTCATTCCGAAGAGATCGAGAAGAGCCGTCGGAGAGGCCCCCGGGCTTGGGGTCCACACGAGAGAAACGGTGCGACCGTCCGCCGAGAAGGATGCCCCCGTCGGCCTCGACGTGGAGATCGCGTTGGATCGGGCAAACGCCAGCACCCGCTTGAGCTCGCGAGCCGCGTACTGCTCTCCGGATGCCGACCAGCTCGTGAGCGCGGGGATCGCCGTCGCCGCGAGAATCCCCGTCACCGTGACGACGACCATCAGCTCGATCAACGTGAAGGCATGTGGTGATCGTGCCTGCATCGGTCACAGCTCGTTGGCGTTCAAGGGCTTCCCGTCGGAGTTTTTTGCGGTCGTCGCGTTCGCCGAGTTGGCGTAGAAAATCGCCACCGGAGGCTTCGCGCTGTTATCGACGTAGTAGTTCCACCCGTACTTCTCCTCCCCGTCGACGACCCGGTCGTTCGCGGCAGAGGCAGAGACCTCCCGGATGCCCCCGACGCCCGTCATCGGGTTCGGCGGCAGCTCTCCCTGCAGCACAATCCCGGGCGTCAGCAGCTCCTTCAGGCTCGGAAATGGGGGGTTCCCCGCGAGCAGGGCGTTCGTGCGGTAGGCCGCGATCGATGCCCGCACTCCGTTGACCGTTCCCTGCACGCTGGCGGTGCGGGCGTCGTCGGTGATCCCGCCGAAGCGGGGGACGACCATCGCCGCAAGGATGCCGAGAATAATCAGCACCACCGCGACCTCGACGAACGTGAACGCTCTGCGCATCCTCATCGGCTGATCCTCACCATCTCCCACATCGGGATGAACACGGACAACGCCACCACCAGAACGATCGCCGCGAGCACCACCGTCAGGATCGGCTCGATGATCGTGTTGATGTTCTTCGTGAGATGGCTGGTTTCTCGCTCGTAGTGCCGTCCCACGATTAGGCACGCCCGCGAGACCTCTCCTGAGTCCCGCCCCGCCGCCAGCATGCGCTTGGCGAAGCTCGGGATGAACAGGCTCGACTTGAGCACGTCGGACAAGTGAAGCCCGCCGCGAAGCTTGTCCGCCATCTCCGTTGTTTCGGTGCGCAGGGCCCGAACGCCCGCCGCCCGACCCGCGATCTCGAGAGACTCGATCACGCCGAGCCCCGACGAAAGACTGATGGACATCACACGGGCGAAGCGAGACGCCGTGTCCGCCAGCAGCAGTCGCCCGATGTAGGGCAGGCGGATCAGGAATCGCTCCAGCGCCGGTCTGCCAGCATCAGAGCCCCACGCGATGATCAGCGAGATCAGCGAGCCGCCTATGAGCCCGGCGTACACGAACCAGTATTCCCGGACCGAAAGCCCGAACCCGTGCACCATCCGAGTGACCAACGGGAGCTTCACGCCCTGCTGCTCGAACGTGGCGGCGAATCTCGGCACCACGAACACGAAGATCACCGTCATCGCGATCGCGACCACCACCAGCACGATCACCGGATACGTCAACGCACGCCGCAGCTGCTGCCTCGCCTCGATCTGCCGATCGAGCAGTTCGGCCAGATGCGACACGACCTCGGCCAGGTTCCCCGATCGTTCCGCCGCCCGGATCGTCTCGATGTACACCTCGCCGAAGACCGCGTCGTGACGCCGCAGCGCTTCGGTCATCGGTAACCCCGACTCGATCGCCGCCGCCACGTCGCGGATGATCGCGGCCAGCTCTGGTTTGGTCTGCTGCTCGGCGATGCTCGCCAGGCCACGCGCCAGCGGGATCCTGGCATCGAGCAGAACCGCCAGTTCACGCGTCAGATTCGCGATGTCCGTGGCGTTGATCCGGCCGAAGGAGAAGAGCGATGATCGTGTCTGACGAAGGGAGATCCGGATCGGCGTCAGCCCCTTGGCCGAGAGCTTCCGATAGGCGTCGTGCTCGCCCGAGGCCTCGATCTGCCCCGTCGTCCGTTCTCCGGCCGAGGTAATCGCGCTGTAGTCGAATCGCTCGGTGCTCATGCGGCCGCCCTCGTCGCCGACCGGGCTTCATCGGTGGTCGCCAGGACGGAAAGCAGCTCGTCCGCGCTCGTGACGCCCCGCACCGCCTTGTCGATCCCGTCGTCGAGCATGGTCGACATGCCTTCCTCGCGGGCCGCAGCCGCGATCTCCGACGCCGGGGCATCTCGATCGAGCAGCTTCCTGAGCCTGGGGCTGAGCCGGAGCATCTCGTACACCCCAACCCGCCCGCGGTACCCCGTCCCGTGACACGCCTGGCACCCCGTCGGCGATCGCATCGTCGACGCTCGTTCGCCGGAGATGCCCAGCATCGTCAGCACGTGGGCGTTTGGCACGCAGGGCTCGGCGCACTGATCGCAAAGCCGCCGGACCAGCCGCTGGGCGATCGCGCACAGCAGGGAGTTGCTGATCGCAAACGACGGCACGCCCAGATCCTTCAGTCGCGTGATCGAGCTGATCGCGTCGTTCGTGTGCAGAGT
>ERZ1066130.447-NODE-447-length-15356-cov-9.202863_pt1 | contig 15356 bp, 12 predicted proteins | sample MGYA00382777_ERZ1066130 | MGnify/ENA primary metagenome ERZ1066130 (study PRJEB33369, sample SAMEA5778360) | biofilm metagenome | biome: Industrial cooling water; feature: Water cooling tower basin; material: Biofilm | place: United Arab Emirates | collected...
GCCAAGCCTTGTAGGTCCCCTGGTCAAACCAGGGGATTACCTATCAACTGATTTAACTATCTACCGTCATTAACTAAATGAAAAATAGATTGATTCACAGTTGAATTATGGTCATTTTTCCTTATTGCCCTTACCAAGCAGATTCTCTGGTCAAGATTTTGACAAAAGTGCTTTTTGATCCTGACTCATTAGTCAGAATCTGAATAAGAACCCTCTAAAACCTTACTCCATGGATTAACGTAAAAATGAGTCTCGATTTCTTCGCCCAAAGGCTGCCATTCTGTTGTTAACGTAGAATCGATTGTGCCATCATTCCTATAAAAATTTAGGTTAATCGGCACTTCACGCTCCGTAGCAATTTCGTAAGCTTTCCTCATAAGATTGCGGACAAACTCCAGATTGGTTAGAGTCATACCCTTAATGTCAATAGGCCTTATATGCGATGAACCTGGATGATTTTTAAGAATAATAGACCCTAATCTGTTATAGTATTGAGGGGCTTGGGCCGCTGTTAAGGCTGCATCTTGATGGCTTAAACGAATAGTTGCCCTAGTCTGGTCATACTCTTCATCCGCATATTCAAACTTAACCGCCTGTCCCTTAACCACCGAAAAACAGACCAAACACAAAGCTAAATATTTTCCTAGAATCATTTTAATAATCTTTCCCTAGTGAACACCTTCACCGATATTCATACCGAGTTGAAAGAAGAGGCACGATTAGTTTTCTATAAGCTTTTTCTACCTAGCCGACTTAAAAATATAGTATGAATGGCTTTGTCAAGTTGTTGAGATAATTTTTTAGTTAAGTTAGAACTGGCTAACAAATATTTGATTTGCAGATTTTTTATGACTGAGAAATATGTAGGTTATCGTCATCCTAAAGAAGTTATCAAATATGCTGTATGGCTGTATTATCGACTCAATGCTAGCCTGAGAGACACAGTTGAAGGTCTGTTTTATCGCGGCTTTGATGTGAGCCATGAAACGGTAAGTCAATGGGTTTACAAATTTGGATCTCTTTTTTCTTCTCTGATTAAAAAGAAGCAACCTAAAAGGGGAGATAAATGGCATCTTGATGAGGTTTGTTTGACTATAAAGGGTAAACGGTATTGGCTGTGGCGAGCGATTGATCAAGATGGTTATGAACTGGATGTTTTATTGCAACCCAGAAGGAACACAAAAGCCGCTTTAATGTTTTTTAAAAAACTTTTAAAAGGTTTATGTTATGTTCCTAGGGTTATAATTACGGACAAATTGAGAAGTTATAGAGCTGCTAAAAAGAAGATTTTAAAAACAACGGAGCACCGGAGCCATATGAGGCTCAACAATCGGATTGAAGCCTCGCATCAAGCAACAAGGATCAGAGAAAAGATTATGAGGGGCTTTAAAAGTCCCAAACAAGCCCAATTATTTTTGTCCACCTTGGGCGTTTTAAGAAATCATTTCAAAATAGGACTCTATAAATTTTCAGCTACCGATAGAAGAGAAAAATTAAGAGAAGTTTTTGGCTTCTGGAGCCAAATTGACCAGCAGCCTTTTTGCGTCTAAAATCAGGCAAATCACGCCTCTTAAGCCAAATCTTTAATCCTTCTCAACAAGTTGACAAAGCCCCCTAAATAAATCATATTGTCTTAAATCCAAATGACATCGTCATATATGAGCGCCTTAGGATTGTAAGGTCAGATTTGTTTCCAGTTAATTTTAGTGAATAGCTTCTTCTCTATGTTCTTTATTTAAAATCACAAAATGTTTGTCATACTGAGTAAGATCCAAAAAACATTGAAAAAAGTTATTTATAATACGTTCTTTAGTACTAATTCGTAAGGTTGGATCTTTATTAATAAACTTATTCAAAGTTTTAGGGTCAATATAAAGATATTTGGCAACCTTTTTCTTATTCAACCCGCTTCGAGAATAAATTACGATTCTGTCTTCTAGTAACTTCCGTATAGTGTCATCATCAAAAAGAAATTTATTACTATCAGTTTCCGGATAAGCAGGAATATATAAAGATGAATCCCATTTTTTCAAAGGCAACCAAAAACATTCTTTTTTATCATCTAAATAGTCACCTTCTTCTTTTAAAGAAGGACGATATGAAGCTAGTATAAAAATTTTATTTGGACAAATAGCCTGACGAGAACGTAATGCTTCTTTGTCATGAGGATCATTACATGCGAATATATGCTTATGGCTATCATGTTTTAAAATAATTGGAAAATTTTTAAAAATTTCTAATCTGTTTAATTTTTCTAGAAGCCCTAACATATGGTTAGAATATTGAGTGAGAGTTGCCCAACTTGGGGTGATGTGAATATACCCAACAGACTCTTTTGTATATGTATCTTGGTTATTGTGAGATAACTTATAAAGTTCTGACATTCCTAAATTTATTCCGCCAAATTTGGGTAATAATCCTTCCTTTTTGATACAGTCGATATTTTCTTCACGGGTAACGTGATAATAAGTGCGCCATCCGGTCCGAGTCTCAAATTTATCTGTAGCCGGCGAAAAAAAAGGCAAAGCGGTATGGAAATTTGATATTATCATAATAAAATATAACAATATTCTTAACATTTTTAGTTTTCCCATAATTAACCCTACATCACACCTATTAATTGCCAATCTCAAATTAAATAGAAACCAAAACTGTAGAGAGTACTTTTTCTTAATCAATCGTCCTCTTCGCTCGAAGATAAATCAGAGGTATCAAGACTATCATCGGAGTCTTCGCTAAACTCTTCTAAAATCCTTTCAACTTGAAAATAGAGAGGTTTTTTTTGCCCATACTTATAGTAATATTCGTCCTCACACTCCTTCTCTATTATTTTTTTCTTTATTTCTACTGGGCTTATAATAAAGATTTCCTTATCAATAAATTCAGCCGGTTCTTTTCCGCCATTCCTTTGTTTAAGCTCTTGATAAGAAAAAACTTTTTGGGAGGATGAAGGAACATCAAAATACATCATGCTTTCATCTCCACTAAGAGTAACTCCAGGAGTAGGTTCAAAATTTCTAGAACTTTTAATAATTAACTTATTAGCAGACAAGTCAATGGATAGACGTCCATTATCTATTGTTGTAAAAATAGGGGCATTCGTTACAACTGATAAGCGTTCTTTTTTGTCATAACATGTAACAAAGTGAAAGGGTGTTTTAAAGGAATTGTTCTGTTTATAGTAGTCGTATAATACTTTAATCGTTTTAAGAGTAGGGTGATGATGTTCAAACCCTGCACTAATTAAGCAGGCTTTAGGTTGGATTCTCTCTAATAAAGCTTTGGTTGTACTGCCGTTTGTCATAGAACCATGATGACTTACAAGGAAAACATCTGCTTTTAAAGGATCTTTTTTATCTTTTTTAATACTGTCCCAGGTTTTTTCTTCAGCATCTCCTGAAAGAAGCATAGAATATTTATCTGTTGTAATTTTTACCACCATACTGTCCTCATTCTTATCCTCTTTCCTACTAGTTCCAGAGGCATTGACGGTCAAAACTTCAACTTTAGGAGATTTTCCCAAGATTGAGGTGAACTCTATGGCGTTCTTTTTAAGTTCCGGTGAATATACATCCCCAGAACCCTTAGGTAAAATGATACAAGACTCTTTTGAAAATTTCTTCTGGAACTTTTTACTATACAAGCTATAGTTACCGCCAATTAAAACTTTGGTTTTATCTTGGTTAAAAAAATCATACTCGCTTATTAAATTATAGTGGTCAGCATCCGGATGGGAGACAAAAATAGCTTTTAGATTTTTACCTGTAATATGCTCCTCTACTTCACTCTTAAACCACTCTTTAAATTTCTTTTTGTCTTTAGAAGTTGATTTTAAAGGAACAGGAGCTGCTGTACTTAAAAGGCGATGGTCTTCCTTACTTTCCTTGACTTCAAAAGAAATGGGTCCTGTACTTTCATCACTCGTTTCTGCTTCATGGGCGATAAGCTTTGAATATCCTTTTTGCCCTGCGTCAAAAAACATGATTTGCTTTTCGTATTGGACAGAAACAGTATTACCTTGCCCACAATCAAAAACATCTACTTGACAAGCATTGATCCTGTAAAAACAAAGGATAAAAAACCAAAAAGCTATATAACGCTTGAATAAAGTCATGCTTTTCCCTCTTAACAGTTTGATTGTTAGTATATTCTTCGCCATCACTTTCCTAACCTCCTCTCCCTAGTGTTCTAACTCTAATTTTTTGCTAATCTAGCTTGATCTTCTCTCGTATAATCTTTCTAAGAAAAGACCTTTCCCGCATAACCAGACTCTAACTTTTATTAACTTCCTCAGTGTTTAAGATATAATCATTCTTAATATTATCTGCTTGATTTCAGAAAGCCGCATGGAAGCTTTCTCTTAATTAAACTAGGTTATTTTATAGGTTGTTTAAATCGATAGTGATGTCTGTATTTTTTACGTAAGTAGACCTCGTAACTTCGAAAAGTTAACTTGAAAGTATTGATTGAAGTAGCCAGCAGAATATTGAAATCCTGTCTATGAATCTACCGTCTTAGGATTCAAGAGTAAATTTCATTATTTTTCAACATAGCATTTAAACACACAATAATTTTCCTCATTACAGCTACCAAAGCAATTTTGGCAGGTTTACCTGCTGTAATCAGACGATTATAAAATAATTTCATTTTTTCATTATACCTGGCAGCAACTAAAGCCGCCATATATAGCGCTTTTCTAACAAAAAACCTGCCACCATTAATATGGCTCTTTCCAACCATTTTACCACTTTGAAAAGTCTTAGGGGCAACCCCAATCAGATTCGCTACTTGTTTATTACTAAGTTTGCCAAGCTCCGGTAATTCTATCAGTAATATACTAGATGTCTTTTTACCAATACCCTTTAGCTGGTTAATATATCATTCTTACTGATTAAATCCTGATCACCCTTTATCATTTGTTCAATATCTTTTCTAATTTCTTTGAGCTGTTTTCTCGTAAAATCAATTTGCTCTTGCAGGTAAATTTTTACCTTACCTTTAGCATGTTCAAGTCGACATTGATTACCATGCAAATAATCTTCCAGCTTATGTTCCATAGACCTTAGCTCTTTCAAATTTTGTTCCTGCTCAGATATAAATCGATCACCTTTTTCCTCTTCAGCAACAAACTTAGCATAGCTCTCTAGTAAACTAGCATCTAATTTATCTGTCTTAGCAAAATGACCCTTAGCTTTGCCAAATGCGTGCACTTTATTCGGGTGAGCTTTATGCACAGCTAAGCCATATTGTTGCAAGATACTCATGACGCTACTTTCATATCCTCCTGTAGGCTCCAATACGCATAGAGCTATTTTATAACCCACTATAGTCTTATTATATAGCTCGATTATCGCCTCCTTATTGTTAGCTATCTTATGGTGGGGGCCTACAATTGAGATATCAAGTGTTTCCTTGGAAACATCTATCCCTATAAATATTTCTTTGCTATTCATTTTCTGGCTCTCTAATAGAATTATTTTTAGCCTAAGTATTATTACTCGATTGTAAATTCGATCTTCTTTGATCTTGCTACCGTTCGTACTCTACTTATGCTATTTGCAAGAAGGTACCTTAGATTCATACAGTCTTTTTATGACTCCTCACACAATCAGTATCTCTCCTTGCCTTTACTCTAAAATCCTTAAACCTTATTTCAAGATACAATCTCACACCTTATTCTTAATATTAATATCTTAAGTTAAAAGTCTCACAGATAGTAAATTGTAAAGTATAAAATGATCTTTTACTATCCTTTGTTAAATATTTCTGTAACTTGTCTAAGATAGTGTTCAAGAGGCGTAAGACCCATTTTCTGCCGAAGTTCATTTAATTTAGTCTTATTTTCTACGGGCAGCACTTCCCATTCTTTACTCCTTTCATTATATTCTACTTGTGTTCCATACCGTTGTTTCCGATTTAAGCGTATAGCAACTCTGTCAAAAAGATAGGTATAGCATTGAGGTTGCACGCTAGAAGTTTTTAAAAGCCTTTCGAGTTCTTGAAGAACTTTTATCTGAAAAAGAAGGTTAGGAGAATGTTGCACTAATACCCATAGTTTACTTTCACATTCTTTTCCATACTCTTTAAAAGAAAGCCACCCTTTATTTAAGGCTAAAATTCTTTCTACTATACAATAATTAAGTAAGTCCAAATTATTAACTAGTTGTTTTGATTCTTGCATGTTATTCTTCTTAAGAAGAGCGAATCTTATTTCTTGATCTATACTATAAAGTATATGTATTTTTTGGCATATTTTCTCTTGGTTCTCTGAATAAGAAAGAGGGTTTGACTGAATATCCTTATAAATATCTTTAATAACTTCTACTCTATTAAGATAAAGTTTAGCAATTTTAAAAGGTGTGGGATCTTTTTGACTGCATCCTGCTATAAGGCAATTAAGCATGAATAAGAGAACGAGCCAATGCTTCACTGATAGGGAACCCCGTAGCTTCTTCAACCCACAGCCATTGTCCGCCTGGATTACATTCTAAGAAAATTTCCTCTCCTTTGTCAGTAACGATAAAATCATAAGCAGCATATATTAAACCGCAAGTAGTATGAAATTTTAATAATTTCCTTTGAGTATCCTTAGTAAGTTCCCATGGAGTATAAATTTCTAGAAATTGGTTTTTACGCCAATCTACTTCTGTTTCTTTTTGTTGTTGAGAATTAATACGTGCGGTGAAAACTTTATTTTCTACTACCGTAACGCGCAGTTCATACTCTTTTTCGCAATAAGCTTGATAAATTCCAGGTGCAATTATTAATTCATTACCGGATTTTAATATATCATCTTTATTCAATAAGGTTGTGAAAATTACGTACTTAGGAGGCATTATAAAGGAGCTGAGAGTTTTATAAATAACTTTACTATGACGGTCAAAGAATCTTTTAATATCTGCAGGGCTATTGGAAATTAAAGTAGGAGGTATAGTCAGGCCAAGTTTTTGAGCAGTTATCAGTTGAAAAGCTTTATAGGAGGTTTTATAATGTTTCTCTATATTATTTATCCACTTAATATTTTCCCTCGTGAAATAAGGTAAAGATTTTAAAACTTCTCCCCATTCTTTAACTATAAAATTCTCAGTAATATTACTTAAACCACCTGAAAATTCAGCAGGCATATAAGGTTTTAATCTCCACCAAACAGAGACTAAATTCCTGATACTTTTGTTGATTTTTAAGGTAGGTTGTAATAAGTGAGAAAATTCTAAAGATAGCTGGTCTTTTTTAGAGTGTCTTTGAAAAACAAGAGGCCTTACCTCACCATCAGTGAGGTAAGGAAGGACTTTATCTATATGAGGATCGGGATATTGTCCAATAATTAAAACACTTTTCACCATACCTTATCCATCAACATCTGCATCTGTATCTGCAAAGGTTACCGTCCCACTTCCTGTTATTGTTCCACTGTCGTTAGGAGGCGTATATAATTCCTCTAAAAACCTCAAGCCATAAGGAATTAATTCTAAACGAAAGTTTTCTCCTAATTCTTCATTAGCCACATTTTCAAACTCTCCTAAAGTTCTTTCATTTAAGCCGTTTTTCTTCAATATATTAAATAATTTTTCTGAAAGTTTATACCCTCTTTCTAGTGCTTTGTGAACTTGGTCGGGGCAGGCTGCCGTATTAAAGTCTAAACCAAATTTTCTTAGAAAATGCTCGGGAGCTTTTAAAAATTTCTTCGCATCAATCTTTTTAGCTTCTATTTCATCAATTAAAAAACCTTGTTTTTGATCTTGCTGTGTTGCTAAGGTCTGAGGGCTGGAACATTCTTCTGTAATTAGAGTATTATCATGGAGAACTTTTGCTTGTAAGGTTTGGGAAGAAGAAGCTGCGGCTACAGCTATAGCAGTACCAGCTAAAATACCAGTCTTTTTCATGGTTTTATCCTAAGTAAAATTGAAGATAATTTAAATATAACTTAAAAATAAAGACGATGGAGATTGAAAAAAACCAAACTTTCTATTAATTAGTTATATTAAGAGCCATATATGAGAGAATTATTAGAATTTTAGGTCTCAAAAAAGCAAATATAAAGAATCCATAGTAAACTCTAAGATTCTACTGCATCTACTAAAATAGATAGGGTTACCCCATTCTAAGCTGTCAAGTAGTGCTAACTATTAGGATACATATCAGGATATGAACTTATAATTTTTTGTCTTACCAGATACTCTAATTTCGATTTACTTCTTCTAAGATCTTTCTCGCTCATGTTATGAAGAGCGGAAGAGAGTAAATCTTTTTTAACTTCTTCCGAGAAAGTAACTTTATAGATAATTTCTAAATTCTTTAGATGTTCCTTTAATACTATCCTTATAGAGTGTTCAGAAAACTCTGGAAACTTTACTTCTCGGAGTCTGCTTTTTAAAGGTTTATAAGCATTAGCTAGTTCACCTTCTTTAGGAATTTCAGCATTACCTGTAATAATAACTGATAAATGTCTGATGTTTATAGGGGCTTTAAAATAAGGACTCCAGAATTCTTTTTTTTGAGGATCAAGAAAATCTAATAAAAATCCTAAAGCAATAGCTGAAGGAACACTTTGTTCCATTAGTACACGATCAAAATCATTAATAATTAAGACCGCATTTAAATGAGTCTCGTCTTTTTTAATAAAAGGTCTTATAATACTTCCTATATTAGATTGGAAACTATCCCAACTCGCTCCTTCCAAACAAACTTGTTCTAGGTCCTTCGGCCCTCTCAAAGCAATAACGTCATAATTTATTCCTATAAATTTGCATAAATTAATAGCAGTTTCACTTTTTCCGGCTCCCGCGTTTCCATAAAAATAACATAAAACTCTCGTGGAATAATTACTATCCTTAAAACCGTCTGAAGAACTCAATGAGGATATATAAAACTGGAAAAGCAAGTTCTTCAATTCTTCTTTTACACTGTGCTCTAATATAGAAAACTCAGCTTTTTTATCAAATTCTTGTAATTTTTTATAAATCTGCTTTTGAATATCATCTTGAGAATCTAATGAAATAAGTCTTTTTAATGTAAAGGGGAGAGAAATAGCTTCTTTTATGAAACCTATTATATTGCCAAAAGGTTTAGTCGGGCCGCGTGCAAGTATTAATGCCTCTTCTATAGAGTCTTGAAGAGCATTATTAAAGTATCTCTTTTTCTTAATATATTCACGCTCGTAATTATATACTTCTTCTTCCTCAATCCCTTCAAGTAAAATATGATACTTTAAAAGTATTTCTAATTCTTTATTGTGAGCTGTATTAAGTTGGGTTTGGCGAGCAGTTGGTTGTGCACTTCCTCCAATTAAATTAAATATTATTCCGCCTGTTGCACTAAGCATTCTCTTACCAAATAACATAGCAGCAGCAGCCGTTCCTCTGAAAACACCCCCAGAAGAAGAAAACTGTGTAGCTATATCTTTCCATACTCCTTGTTTTTCAAGATCTGTTTTAAGGCTTTCTACTTGAGAAAGTATTTTCTTAGCATAGTAATTTTCTACACTTGCTTTTTTCCTATCTATAAGCTCTTGAGTTAATAACATATTTTCCTCAGCAGTCAGAATGTCGTCGCAGGACTGAGGTCGAAAACTTTTGTTAATTCTCTCTCTAAAGACCTTCTCTTGATTATAAATATCTTTGTTAAATACCCCATAATAAGGATAATGGTCCTCATTTCCTTCTACTAAAGTGTGCATAACAAGAATTAATGCCATAAAGCCTAGAAATTTGATCATTAAGTACCTCCGCTACCAAATTACACACAATACAAATTTAAAAATAGCTTTCAATTTATCTTCTCCTCAGAAAATAATGAATTTTGAGTCGCCAAAAAAGGTTTTTGAGTTTTCTTTAAAGAAGGAGAATCTTCTATTTCTTCAAAGTGAATGGTTTCTTGTTGAGATTTGACTTTAGTTAATAACTCAAAATGCTTCTGTCTTAGAGAAGCCACTTCCTCATTGCTTTTGTAAATTTTTCCGCTTGGCCATTTTTCCGGTAAAAGATTAGCATAATATAAAATTGTCTCAACAATAAGAGGTCCAGAGGAAGCATCCAGCTTATGATCCAACTTGATTTTTTCTTGAGAATTGTATTTAAAACTTGTCAAATAGCCCCCTAAATTCTGTTGAACGTTTAGCAATTTTTGATAATTAGATGAGGTAGATTTTAAAAACCAAGAATTAGCTATGTCATCTTTTAACTCAACTAGAATAGCCGCCCAAGTTTTATCTAGGTAAAGAGGAAATATAATTGTTGAAGCTTTCTTTAAAACCTCCCAATTGCTCTCAATACACTCTTTCAAAGTATGCTCATTTAAGGACTCAGTAATCCATGTTTTTACTGAAGAGAAAGCAGTAGTCTTGTTCTTAACAAAGAATTGCACTTCTAATGGTGGTGTTACAATACCTTCAATTTGTAGCCTGATTAGATTATTCACTTCTTCTTGTGTATAAACATAATCCAAATCTGTGAAATTAAGATTCACTCTTAGTTTAAAAGGTGATTGTAGAGGGGGATTAACAGCTTCTGTGCTTCTTTGAAGATTTTCCCTTTTTAGTATTTGGAAATTACTCTTATGCTGTGATTCAATCTCTTCTAACTTTTGGGGCTTAGATTTTAAGGTTCCATCTGAATGGTAATAATAAATTGTCCCTCCTTTTTGTCGAGCTATATCTTTAGCAACTCTTAATAATCTTTGTTCTTGATGTACATAAATGATTTCCATAAGTTCTTGTTCGGCTTTTTTTTGAGCTTCATGATCTCCTTTTTCAATTAATTCTTGTATACCTTCTTTATTTTTCTTTTTTCCGTGTATTCCTAACCACCTATAGTTATAAATCTGTTTCGTTAAACCATATTTTCTTTCGTAAAAACTTCTATAACGTGCTAAGGAAGGCACTCGGACATTTTCTTCATATACAATATATTCTCCTTCAATATCACCCCAAAAAGAACACTCCTTTTCTGGCAATATACGAGTACCCACACTAATCTCTCCTTGGGCATGGAGAGTAGGAACATGATGAAATTTAGAGGATTTAAACTCTTTTTCTTCATGAAGAATTACATAAACCTTTCCTAGATAGGGACGCTTTGGTTTTCCATTACAGCGATAATCCGGAAATAATACATATCTTTTCTCATCTTGGGGTGTTTTTAATCCGAAAGCATATTTAACAGCATGTTTGGCTTCATCGGAAGTAGCGACAAAAGGGTTCCAACCTGATCCTTCATGATAAGCATCATAAGTATTAGTAAAACGTTGTTGTAAGCGCATAGCAGGGGAAGAAAAAACCTCGTGAGTTCCAGCGGATGTTTTCCATCCTCTTCTTGTTGGTTGATCCTTACTTAGTTCTTCTAAATCTGCAATAATTTCTTGAGAAGAGATCTTTAGTTCTGAATCTGGCTGATATTTTTGCGCAGGGCTTATTTTTTTCTTAGCATAAGCTAAAGGAGAAAAGTGGGTCTTATTAACCTGAGATTGTTTACGGAAACCCCTACGTTGCTTATGGCTAAAACCTTGTCTAAAATTAATTTTTTCTTCTTTGTTTGTTTCTTGATTGGTTAAATGAAGAGTAGAAATATGAGGAAGAAGATAAGTGATGCCTCTATAGTGAGCAATAAATTTTTTATCTAAGTTTGAAGAAGGTGCTTCTCCAAAAGAAGCCTCTGTATATTTTTTGCCTTGCGCTTCTTCATCAGAAACATATTCCTCATCCGAATCCAAGCTAGAATGACTGCTATCAGAATCACTCCAATCTTCTTCATTTAATAATGCTAGTTTTGCAGTTTTTGCCGTCAATTCGTCTAAGCTAGATCCTACTAGATGCTTGGTTAAATCTCTTTTAGATAATATTTGTTTTTTTGGAGTTTCATACAAGCTTTCTAATTTTTTACTTGCAGAATAACTTTGCTCTTCTGAACTTTCGGTTTTACTTTTTGTTGGGTCTTGAGATTGTTCCAAGTACCCTACTGCCATTTGATAGTGAATTGAAGCTTGTTTTTCATCAGCACTCTGTTGAAAGAGTTGCCCTAAATATAACTGATGCAATCCTTCAGATAGGTTTTCTGAAGGATTATCAGTGGCATATAAGCATTTGGAGAATATAACTAAGCTACAAAGAAGCATAATTTTGATCATCAGCAATATTCCTTAAACAAAAGCTTCTCTATTATTAGAGACCACACTATTTTAGAGATAGTCTCTTTTACAGTTGAAATAATGCTACATTTCAACCTAATACAAAAAGGTTTCTAAGACGTTCCTTATTTCCTGATCAGGTTTTGCTCTATTGATGAAGTTTGTGTTGTTATCAGTGGTGAAGTCTGTTAGCTTTGGCGAGCTGTTGACAGAGACGACGATAAAAACGATATCCTATTACAGATACGCAGAAATGCTAAAGCGGCAATACGTTCTTTCAAAAAGCTTATCCTAAAACTTAATAAAGCTCTAGGGTTTTGGTAACTGACAAGCTAAGAAGTTATACAAAGGCTAAAGCTTTGATAAAAAAAATGCTTCAGAATGTTTTAACAAAAAAGGTTAAGGCCTGCTCAGAAGATTGAGTACGTTAAACAGATGGGTTTTTGTTATGGGGTAAGTATAAGGCAGGCTTGCAAAGCTTTTAGTCTTCATAAGTTTGTCTATTTTTACGACCTCGTCAAGATGAGCAGGCATTATTAATCCAACGCATCAAAGACTTTGCTTACAGCCGTGTACATTATGGCTACCGGCGTATTCATACCCTTTTGCAACGGGAAGGGTACGCTATCAATCACAAAGGTGTTTATAGAATCTATCAGAAAAGAGCTTGCAAATGAGAAGGAAGAGAAGCCTAAGCGTCGGGACCAAGCCAAGTCCCGAGAAGACCGTATTGTCCCTTTGAAGAAGAATGAGGTTTGGAGCATGGATTTGGTGTCTAACGCCTTATTTACAGGAGCAAAGATACGTATCTTAAGCATTATAGATGCTTACACGCGGAAAAGCTCGGCTATAGGCGTTAGGATGAGTTATAAAGGAAGGGGTGTTGTTAATACCCTAAAAAAAGCAGCTCAAAAACATAGTATACCGAAGTTTCTTCGCGTGGATAATGGACCAGAATTCATTAGTAAAGACTTAGACTTATGGGCTTATACCCATCATGTAACCTTAGATTTTTCAAGGTCTGGAAAACCTACTGATCATGCTTTTATAGAAAGTTTTAACAGTCGTTTTAGGCAGGAATGTTTGAATGAACATTGGTTTTTAAGCTTGAAAGATGCTAGATATAAAATTATGGGGTGGTTAAGAGACTACAACTCTCACCGTCCTCATAGTAGTTTGGGTTATAAAACACCTGAGGAATCTGCTGCGTTTAAAGCTATTCCTGCAGAAGTGTTTTAACCCAAAAACCGAGAGCCTTCTCGTAACTCTGGTCCTAAATAAGGGGCACCTTCACCTGTACGAGGTACCTTAATTTTTTTGGTCTAGTTTTAGGGGGGGGCATAATAAGTATAGGGCGCATCTACCAACAGGCCTTCATTGATACCTATAGTCGTGTGGCGGTGACAAAACTTTACACAGGAAAAACCGCTATTACGGCGGCTGATTTGATGAATGATCGAGTGATTCCTTTTTTTGAAGAGCAAGGGATTCCCCTTTTACGTATGCTTACAGATCGCGGCACAGAATACTGCGGGCGCCCTGAAAACCATGCCTACCATCTTTATTGGAGAATTGAAAATATTGATCATTCGCGAACAAAGGCACATTCTCCTCAAACCAATGGAATTTGTGAGAGGTTCAACAAGACTATGAAGGAGGAACTTTTCGATATCACTTTTCGAAAAAAACTCTATCATAGTTTATAAGAGTTACAGATCGATGCTGACCAGGGGATGAAGTATTATAACCAAGAAAGGCCGCATTCTGGCAAGTACTGTTATGGAAAAACACCTTGGAAGACTTTCCAGGAATCAAAAATACTTGCTTTGCAAAAAAATCTCGATACCCTAACCGAGATATCAAACAACTTTACCCCAGCGGTCACAGATGCCTGATAAGTCAAACGTGTCAGATCATCTCTTGACTTTTACAATTAATATTAATAACGGAATATTTACCTTAAAGGGTGAGAAACAAAGAAAAAATATTGAGAACAAACGCTAATAGATCGTGGCATTTTACGCTTCGCCCTTGATAAAACCCTTTTCTATACTTATCTCCCCTATTTCTCCTGTTAACGCATTAATCTTGAGTCTTATATCACCAGAAGAAAAGGTTGCGTAAACTCTTTTTCTTGTCTTAACGGTAATCCAGTTATCTGGATTGCTATTCTTAACCTTTTCAGAATTATCAAATATCCCTAAAAGCTTCTCATGCTTTCCTATTACCTTTTTTGTCATTATTCCTAGCTCACCACAAAAAGTTAATAAATGATCAACATCATCTTCCTGTACGCCATTTGCAGAAAGATAATGGTATAAAGCTGTTAGTCTGGGATGCTTGTACCCTGAATGTTGGCCAGCACTAAAGACGACTGTTCTAGAAGTAGTCGCTAAAGCCCACTCGACATTATTACATCCCTCTGACTCTGCTCCATGATGGCTAGCCAATAAAAATTCACTCTCTAAAGTATCTAATTCTTGTGTATGTGAAAGGATCCTACTTGTCGTCTCACCTGTCGCATCCCCAGGAAAGATATAATTTTTGCCATTTATGCTTAAGCGGACAACAGCACTGTCGGTATTTCTGTCAATCTTAGTTCTTCTTCCCCAATTATCACACTTTGTGAGTCTCCTCTCCTGGGCTTCTTTCTCCATAGCAAATATCAACTTTCTCTCTTGAATCGCATTAATACATAAAAAGTCCGCCCTTATCCTGCTTTCTTTATTGCTAATTTCTGGAATATCAATATGCATAGCAAAAGGATAAGAGATAGCATGATTGGAGTCTTGACAAAGAGTGTCGATCTCAGATTTAAGTCTTTGTCTTTCCACTTCATTCTTTTTTATCTTTTCTACTAATTTACTAACTCTTGCTTTTTCTCCTCTTTCCTTCTGTTCAACTTCTATTTGTTGCTTTTGGTTTTCTATTTCAACATCTAGAGTATTAATTTCCTCATTCATTTGGAAGAGTGTGTCCTCTACAGCTGTCATTTGCTCAAAAGCTAACACTAGAGAAGATTTATCTTTTGTAGATTTCTTCTTCTGACTTATGGAGTCTAGATTGGCTAGATCAATCTTATGGGATAAGGAGAGAACTTTCTTGTCCTGGTGTCCTAGCATTGGCCGTATTACTCTAGTCCAAAGCTCCCTAGATTCTCTTTCTTCACTTCCTGTAAAGTACTCTGCAAGAGGACCTCCTAAATAACAAGTTTTTATCTTGTCAAGGATAGATTG
>ERZ1066130.450-NODE-450-length-15272-cov-10.570218_pt1 | contig 15272 bp, 11 predicted proteins | sample MGYA00382777_ERZ1066130 | MGnify/ENA primary metagenome ERZ1066130 (study PRJEB33369, sample SAMEA5778360) | biofilm metagenome | biome: Industrial cooling water; feature: Water cooling tower basin; material: Biofilm | place: United Arab Emirates | collected...
CCCTCGCCTCGATCCTCTGCACCGCCCAGGCCGCCATGCTCAGCGCACGCACTCGCCAGACCGAGTCGCTCGCCAACATCAACCGCATTCTCGCCGGCCCCTGACTCCGATCCTCTTTCCGACCCTTACGCCCTTGCTCGCGTCACGCTGTACCGCACGCCCCGGCGCCCCAACTCCTGCAGCACGCGGTCGAGCACGCCCGGCTCCCGCCCGATGAACTCCGGCACCACCACCCCCGGACGCCGATACTCCCCCTTCGCGATCAGCCTCGCCATGATCGTGCACGGGAACGCCGTCGTCCTCGACATGCTCGTCGCCCCGGTCTTCGCGTCGTAGAGGTCCAGCAGGTCCCACGTGACACGCTCTCGCACGCCGCCGCACTCGCCCGTCACGACGATGCGCATCACCGTCAGGTCCTCCTCGCCCGGCGCGTACGTCCACTGCGGGAACATCAGCGTCGAGATCACGTCCCGCGGGCGGATCAGGACGCGGCCGCCGTCCGCCCCGGGCACCTCCACCGCCTCCTCCGAGAAAAGACCGATGTGCCGAAGCACGCGCATCAGCTCGATGTGCCCGGGATACCGCAGCGTCTTCTCCACCATGAAGGGCGCGTGCAGCGTGCGACAGATGCTCCGCAGCCCGTCCGTGTTGAACGCCTCGAGCGTCCCGACACCGCCGAAGTCCATCAACTCCGGCTCCGACAACGCCTCACGCACCACCACCCGCCCATGCTCCACGATCCGGCTCGGCCTGGTGTACTCCTCGATCACGTCCGCCGGCGCGAAGCCCGCCTTGTACTGAAAAGGCCACCGCCGCTCCCTCGGCAACCCGCCCACGTAGATCTCGATCTTCTCGCACCGATCAAACGACGCCTCGCCCGCCCCCGCGCACATGTTCGACATCCCCGGCGCAACCCCGCAGTCCACCACCGCCGTCACCCCGCGTGCCTTCGCCAGTTCGTCCAGCTCCAGCGCGTCCTCCGCCATGAACGAAATGTCGCAGTAGTTCTTCCCCGCCTCGATCACCGACCGCAACGCCGCGAACCCGAGCCGGCTCGCCAGCGCGCCGCACACCAGGTCCGCCCCTCCCGCCAGCCGCCCGATCTCCGCGGGGCTCGACAGATCCGCACGCACCGTGCGCACCCGACCGCCCGCTCTCGCCGATGCCTTCGCCAGATTCTCCTCGCGAACGTCGGCGATCGTGACTTCGAACCCCGGCTCTTCCGCCAGGTCCGCCGCCATCACCCCGCCCACCATCCCCGCTCCGAGCACAAGCACACGCGTCGCCATCGGTGATTCCTCCGCCCCACGCACCATCCCGCGCCCGCACGCCGCCAACCACTCCACGCCCCGCGAGAGTAGCGGAAACTCGCCCCGCCATCCGCGCCCCGCGTGATATCCTCGCCCGGTGCCCGACACGGACCACATCCCCGTCCTGCCCGCGGAGACGCTCCAGGCCCTCGCCCCCTCGCCCGGCGAGACCTTTGCCGACGCCACCGCGGGCCTCGGCGGGCACGCCGCGCTCGTCGCCCCCGCGCTGGGCCCCGCGGGCGTCATCGTGCTCAACGACGTCGACCCCGCCAACCTCGCCCGAGCCCGCGACAGACTGCTCGCCCTGCCGGGCGGCCCCAAAGCCGTCCACACCACCGCCGGCAACTTCGCCGATCTGCCACGCCGACTCGCCGAACTGCAGCTCCCCGCCGACATGCTGCTCGCCGACCTGGGCTTCTCCTCCAACCAGATGAGCGATCCGGCCCGAGGGCTCTCATTCATGCGCGACGGGCCCCTCGACATGCGCCTAGATCCCTCCTTGCGATCCTCCGCCGCCGATCTGGTCAACACCCTGCCCGAACGCGAGCTGGCGCGGATCCTGCGCGATCTGGGCGAGGAGCCCGCGTCCAACGCCATCGCGAAAAGGATTGTTCTCGAACGCAAGTCCTCGCCGATAACCTCCACCGCACAGTTCGCGGACATCGTTCGCTCGGCGGTCGGCCGCCGAGGGACGGATCGGATCGACCCTTCGACGCGCTCCTTCCAGGCGCTTCGCATCGCGGTCAACGACGAGTTGGGCGTTCTCGACGCCCTCTTGGCGAGGATCGGCGATGAAGCTCGTGCCCTGGCCTCGGGTCAACCGGGGCGATGGCTCCGCCCGGGCGCACGAGTCGCGGTCATCTCCTTCCACTCCCTCGAAGACCGACCCGTCAAGCAGGCGTTTGCCCGCTGGGTCAGCGAGGGTTGGGCACAGGCCGTCACCAGCGGGGCGATCGCCCCGAGCGAGACCGAAGTTCGTGAGAACCCCAGGGCAAGATCAGCAAAGTTGCGGGCTGTTCGCCTCGGACGCGTGACAGACACGCGGCGGTCTGTATGATGTATGCGGATGGGCCCTATCGGACCCGTCCGAGTTTCGGCGGCAGGCGGGCAACGGATTGTCCGCGGTCGTGTGCGCGCCGATCTGGGCTTTGTGGCCGCCGTTGCGCCCGGCAGGATGCCGGTCGGCGGGCAAGGACGCTCCCGTGAACCGTGAACTTAAACTCGCACTGATCTTCGGCCTTTCAGCGGTGTTGGGAGTTATGGTGCTGATTAGCGACCATTTCTCCAAACTGCGCCAGCAGGATCTGGCTCCCCTCGCCGGAGACGAGCCCGGCCGCCTCACCATGGTCGGTAACCGCCCCGCCGAGGCCGACCCCTTCACCCCCGAGGCACCCCTCGTTCAGCCCAACCCGCTCCCCGAGAAGCCTGCGAACCCCACCCCTGAACTGGACCAGTCCTTCCCGGACGAGATCAACCAGACCCGTCCCGTCAACCCCACTCCTGGGGAGAAGACGCCGGAAACACCCGGGCTCGCCACCGCGCCCGCCGACAAGGACTACACCATCGCCGAGGGCGACACCCTGTACAAGTTGTCCAAGCGCTTCTACGACAACCCCTCGCTGTTCTCCAAGCTCGCCGAATACAACAAGCTCGGCGACGGCCGCGGCCTGAAGGTCGGTATGAAGATCAAGGTCCCCCACATCGACGTCCTCATGGGGAGGGCCAAGCCGGGGACGGCCCCAGCAACCCCCCAGAACGAGTCGATTCGTCCGCGTCCGATCGAGGAATCCCCGATCATGTCCGCCAAGCAGACGGTGGGCGTGTACAAGGTGGTGTCGGGGGACACGCTGCACGCGATCGCACGCAAGGCCGGGGTGCCCGTGAAGACGCTTCTGGAGGCGAACCCGGGGCTTCGTGGTCGTGAAGATGAACTGAAGGTTGGAATGGAGCTTCGTGTCCCGCGGGAAGCGGGCCGGAACTAAACGAAGAGATCACCGGTCCGCCGTGGAAGCATGGCGGACCGGCTTGTGGGGGTCGTGGGCGGCGTAGGGGTCCGGTGAAGGACACGGAGGCTGGAGTGTTCGCCAAGGGCGCGGTGACGATTCTGAGTCTGGCGGCGGTGTCGGCGGGCTTGCTCTCGCTGAGACAGAGCCGTCTCGTGGTGGCGCACGATCTGGCGGGCGTTCAGTTGCGTGTGAAGGCGATGGACGAGGAGTTGTGGCGTCTGCGTTCGCAGATCGCGACGCGCGTCACACCGGAGCGGATCGGAGCGATGGTGAGCGACGTGGCCCAGCTTCACCCGCTGGTGATGCCGCCGGAGCCCGCGGGCGTTCCGAAGCCCCCTCTGGACTTCCGGGCCCCGATGGAAGGGTCGACGCAGGTGGCTGAGAACACGGTTCGTCGTGGGCGCACGGAGGCGCGGCCGGCGAACCGTCCGATGGGGCCGGCCGGTCCCCGGTAAGGAATAGGCCTGTGAATACGCACGCCGGGAGGATGCCCGGGCTGTCACGGATCAACGCGGCGGGTTGGGTGACGATGACGCTGGCGAGCGCGGCGTTGGCGGTGATGCTGGGGCGGGTGGTGCAGCTCCAGATGAACCCGCCCGAGCGGCTGGCGGCGACCGCGGGAACGCGCGTCGCGGTGCAGCGCGAGGAAGCCGTTCGCGGCGACATCATGGACCGACGGGGCAGGCTGCTCTCGGTGACGCGGTTCGGGTACAGGGTGATCGTGGACCCGACCATGATCGAGCCCGCGAAGCTCGCGGCGATGCGAAAGCCGGTCGCGTTCGAACAGATTGTGGTCGAGCTCGCCCGGGCCACCGGGCGTCCGGCGGGTGTGGTCGGGATGGAACTCGTCGATGCCCTCCGCGAGAACGAGGTTCGCCGGGCGGTGCTGGCGGCGATGAACGAGGGTGAGAACGCCCCGGTCCTTCCCGAGAAGATCGATGAGGAACCTCCCTCGCCGCCCGAGCACGTGCTCGGCGTCGAAGGCACGGGCAGCAACGAACCGATCCGGCCTGAGGACATTCTGCCGGCCGACCAGCCCTGGCCCGCGGAGCCGAAGCGACCCTCCCGCTACCTGCCGATGTCGGGCGTGCTGACGGACGAGCAATTGGCGATGTTCGAGTCGCTGGACCTGCCCGGCGTGACGCTCGAACGCGTGCCGGTGCGCGAGTATCCCGGGGGGGCCACGGTCGCGGCGATCGTCGGGCGACTCGGGACGGACATGAACGGGACGGTGGGCGCCGAGCGGATGCTCGCCGATCGGCTCGACGGTCGCGAGGGCCAGGTGCGGTTCGTGCGCGACGCGTCTGGACGGCCGCTGTGGATCCGCCCTGGCGATGTCTCGCCCGCGTCGCACGGCGAGGACGTTCGCCTATCGATCGACCTTGAGATTCAGCGGATCGTGTCGGAAGAGCTGCTCCGCGGCGTGAACGACTGCGACGCGGCCGGCGGACGGGCTGTGGTGCTCGATCCTGCGTCGGGCGAGATCCTGGCGATGGTGGACCTGCTGCGCCCGGTTCCGGACGCGGTGGAGTATCCGTATGTCCCGATCGACTCTCGCAGCGCGCCCGGTGCGCCCGAGTATGTGCCCGATCGTCGGTACCGCGTGCTCGCCGAGGACCCCGGGCGTCAGAAGCATCCGGCCCTCGGGAAGAACCGGTGCGTGGAAGCCGTCTATGAGCCGGGATCGACGTTCAAGCCATTCGTGTGGGCGGTGGTGACCGAGCTCGAGAAGATGACGCCGAGCACCGTGGTCGACACGGAGTACGGCGAGTGGACCACGTCATACGGGCGCACGATCCGGGACGTGAAGAAGCTGGCCCAGCAGACATGGACCGACGTGCTGATCAACTCGTCGAACGTCGGGATGGGGAAGGGCGCGGAGAAGCTGAGTTTCCGCCAACTGCACGACGCGGTGGTCCGGTTCGGATTTGGAAGCCGCACCGGTATCGGGCTGCCCGGCGAGGCCAAGGGGCTGGTGACGAACATGAATTCGTGGCGAATCACGAGCCAGCACTCGGTGGCGTTCGGGAACGAGATCGCGGTCACGCCCTTGCAGATGGCGAGGGCGTTCACGGTCTTTGCTCGTCAGGGTGAGGCGGCCGGCACGATGCCCCCGATCCGGATCCTCGCGGCGAGCGAGGAGGAAGTTCGCGGCGACGTGCTCTATCGGGTGATCCCGCCGAAGGTGGCGATGCTGGCCCGCGACGCGCTGGGCTTTGTGGCGGGGAACATGGAGAGCTCGCTCTCCCGGTCGAGCCCGGGCGAGAAGGAGTGGCGGTATTCGATGTTCGGCAAGAGCGGAACGTCGAAGATCCCCGTCCCCAGGCCGCCCGCGGGCATGCGCATTCCTCGCGGCACGAAGGCGTACATCGACAAGCAGTACATCTCGAGCTTCATCGCCGCCGGCCCGACCGAATCACCCCGGATCGTCGTGCTCATCACCATCGACGACCCCGGCCCCGCGCTGACACGGACAAGCCGGGCATACGGCTCGCTGACGGCGGGGCCCGTCTGTCGCCGGGTGATGGAGCGGACGCTGACCTACCTGGGCGTCCCGCCTTTTCCGGGATCGCCGTCGCCGTCGGCGGCCCGCCCGCAGCCCGCCGGATCGGACGTGGAGATCCTGATTCCGGCCGATCCGCCCGCCGACGATGATTCCGAGAACCTCGCGATGCCGGGCGAGGACGTCGAGGGGTAGCCGGAACAGGGTTTCGTGTGGGTTCTCACTCAAAATCATGTTGAGTTCTGCTGCGCCGCGCGTTTATGATCGCGGCGTCGGCGAAAGCCGGCGCATTGAGAGGAGCACCCGCGGGTCGCCTGTGTGCGGCGTTTCCCGGGTGACTGACAGAGACAGGAGCAAAGCAATGAAGGTTGTGGCGATGGCGGTGCTCGCGCTCGCGGGCGCGGCTCAGGCGAGCGTGACGTTCAACGACACGGTCGGCGATGTCTTCGACAGCGGGCTGACGAACATGGACATCCGGTCCGTGACGATGAGCAACGATGCGACGAACCTGTACATGACGCTCAGGATCAACGCGAATCTCGCGTCGACGAACTGGGGCAAGTACCTGATCATGATCGATCGCAATGGGAACGCGTCGGGTCGGACGGACAACCCCTGGGGCCGAAACATCAACACGAACGGCCGGCAGAACGACGTGTACATCGGGAGCTGGATCGATCAGGAGCCGGATAGCTTCGCGCAGATCTGGACCGACACGGGCTCGAACTGGAACCTCGACGCGACGGTCGGCGTGGATCGCAGCATGACGGCGATCGGCGAGATCAAGTACACCTTCTCGCTCGCCTCGCTGGGCGTGGGCCTGGGCGACACGTTCTACTTTGACGTGATGTCGACGGGCGGCGTCGGCAATCCCCCGGGCGTGGACCACCTGAGCCGGTCGACGCAGGCCACCGGCGGCTGGGGCGAGACCTCGGTCGCGGGCGACTACCTCGCCTACACCGTGGTGCCCACGCCGGGCACGCTTGCTCTGCTCGGTCTGGGCATCGCGGCGGCCGCCCGCCGTCGTCGCTGAACGAGCGATTTCCTGAGAAGAACGAAGGCCCGCGAGTGCATGCTCGCGGGCCTTTCTTGTTGACGGAACGGATGATCGCTGTGGGGATGGCTTACTTGAGCGCGGCGTCGATCGCGTCGCCCAGGGCCTTCTCGAGATTGCCCGCGCCCACCTGCGAATGCGAGATCTTGCCCTGCTTGTCGATCACGTAGAACGTGGGAATCCCGCGAACCTTGTACTCGTCGCTGACCTTGCTCGCTCCGAGGAGGAGCATGTAGTCGGCGCCGCGGCCTTTCTTGACCTTCTCGGCGTCCTTGTCGGTGCGGGGGTCGGTGTGGAGCCCCATGATGACCACGCCTTGGTCCTTGTACTTCTCGTGGAGTTTCTGGACAGTGGGCATGGAGGCGAGGCACGGGCCGCACCAGGTCGCCCAGAAGTCGAGGACGACGACCTTGCCCTTCTGGTCGGCGAGCTTGACCGTCGTGCCGTCGGGAGTCTTGAGTGAGAAGTCGGGCGCATCGGTGCCGTTGGCGAGCAGGCCGTTGTCGCTGGGCGCGGGCTTCTTGACTTCGTCGCGGGCGCGTTCGATGGGCTTGGGCGCGGGGCGCTTGGCCTCCTGGCGAACGGTGTAGCCCTTGGGGGGGTTGATGACGAAGTCCCCGCCCCGAGTTTTCTCGTCGAACTGAAGCTTGGCGAGAGTGAACGTTCGGATCGGCTTGTCGTCCGGACGGGCGTTGGGACGGAATCGCTCGATCTTGCGGACCATTTTGTCTTTGGTGTCGATGTAGTAGCGCCCGCCGAAGCCGTCGGTGGGCTCGATGCCCTTGGTGTCGGGGCCGGGCGGGGCGGACACACGGATGACCTCGCACTCAACCCCGTCGAGAACCTGCGTTCCCTCGTGACGGATAGTGGCGTTGGCGAACAGGTTCATGGGGGTTTCGCCCATGAACTCCCAGGGCACCGCGCCGGCGGCACGCTCTTTGGCGAAGAACGCCTGCACATCGGCGAGGCTCGGCGGGTCGGCCAGTTCGCCGACCTCCTTGTCGGAATCGCGCAGCGAGCGGGCGGTCGCGCCGTCGTAGGCGACATGAACCGGACGCCCCTTGGCGTTGGGGTTGCGGCTCGTCTTGATCTCGCCCTTGACGCTCAGCTTCCAACCGCCGGCGTCGGCACGCTCGGCGGTGACATCAAACGTCTGGGTGCCCACACTGCCGGGGCCCTCGATCGCGGCGGCATAGGACAGCCACTTGGTGATCAGCATTCCTTCGGCGGCCTTGGTGAGCGCTTCGACCGCTTTGGGATCTCGCTCGCCGCCCTTGGGCGCCCGCGGGTCCTTGGGCACGGTGCCGGCGGGCTGGGATGGGGCGGTCGGGGCCGGTTGGGCGAGCGCGAGCGCGCCGCCGCAGGTCAGGAGGATCAGTGCGGGCCATCGAACGTGCTGCGTCATGTCGGCTTCTCCGGTGCGGGCGCTGGGCCCATGCTGGTGCACAGATTAGACGATCCGGCGGTCGTGCGGGTTCCCCTCCTCGGCAGGCCGACCGTCCGATCCCTCGATGCTGATGTCCGGCACGTCCAGATCCGGGATGTTGCCGAAGGCGATCCGGCGGGGGGCGGCCTTGCGGGCCTGGTGCATCGAGGCGGGGAAAAGAACGTCCGCGCCATACCGCCGATTGATCGCGTCCATCGCCTTGGACAGGCGGTCGGGATCCCGCCTTTCCTCGAAAAGAAGCCCCGTCGCCGAGCCCCGCGGCGTCAGGCCCGAGAGCGTCAGCCCGAGCTTGAAGACGCGTCCCTTCGGCTTGGCGTCCCACAGTTCGGCGAAGGCGGCGAGCAGCGTCCGCGTGTCGTTGACTCCCCCGACCTTGACCGACCCGTGCCACTTCGGGCTGGCGTGGGGCTGGCCGGCGGAGGGGCGGCGGGGACCCAGATATCGGACGGAAAGCGTGAGCTCCTCGCCCACGTACCCCAGGTGGCGGGCTCGCTGGCCCACTTTGGTCAACAGGCGCACGCCGACGGCCCTGGCGGCGGAGTCCTCGCGACGCTCGGGGCTCAGCACATGGGAATGCCCGACGGTGCGGCGGAGCGTGGTCTCGTCGCGCTCCACCTCACCGCGCAGACGGTGGTACCAGTACTGGCCGACGACGCTTCCCCACGCCCGGCCGAGTTCGGCCTCGCCGAGCGCACAAAGCCGCTCGATCGAGGAAATTCCCGCCGCACGCAGCCGCTCGAGCATCCGCTTGCCGATCCCCGGCAGGTCGATGAGATCGAGTGCGTACAGGCACTGCGGCAGCTCGTGCCGCTGGAGAATGGTCAGCCCGTCGGGCTTGCGCATGTCGGCGGCGACCTTGGCGAGGAAGCGGTTGGGCGCGATGCCGATCGAGCATTTGAGGAACGCCCCACAGCGGGCGGCGATGGACCGCTTGATCCGCCGGGCAACATCGGCGGCCCGATCGGGCGTGCGTTCGGCACGGGCAAGGTGGCAGGCGAACTCGTCGACGGAACAGACGCTGTGGACCGGGATCACCGCGTCGATCGCGTCTCGGATCTGGTGGTGCACGCGGATGTACGTCTCGTGGTTTCCTGTCACGAGCACCAGCCCTGGGCACATGCGCCGGGCATCCCCGACGAGGACCCCGGTCTTGACGCCGAAGGCTTTCGCTTCGTAACTCGCTGCGATGACAGTGGTTGTGTCGGCCTTGAGAGGGACAACCGCCACGGGCCTGCCGCGGAGCTTCGGATCGAGCTGCTGCTCGACCGAGGCGAAGAAGGAGTTCATGTCCACGTACAGGGTGTGGAGCATCGGGGGCAGCCTAGCACCCTTTCATTTCCCGAACAAGCGGAATGTTCGGGGTGCCTACAACATGGCATGACTGTGAGGCCGACCTTCCGGGATCAGCGGGCGTTCGAGGTGGTCTCGCCGTTCCGGCCGATGGGCGACCAGCCCGCGGCGATCGAGCAGCTGACGGCGGAGTTGCACGGCGGGCGTCCGGCGGCGTGCCTGCTGGGCGCGACGGGCACGGGCAAGACGTTCACGATGGCGAACGTGATCGCCCGGCTCAACAAGCCGACGCTGATCATCAGCCACAACAAGACGCTGGCGGCGCAGTTGTTCGAGGAGTTGCGGGAGTTCTTCCCGAAGAACTCGGTGAACTACTTCGTGTCCTACTACGACTACTACCAGCCCGAGGCGTACATCCCCGCGCGGGACATCTACATCGAGAAGGACTCCTCGCGGAACGACGATCTCGACGCGCTGCGGCTGGCGGCGACGAGCAACATCCTGAGCCGACGCGACACGGTGGTGGTCGCCAGCGTGTCGTGCATCTTCGGGCTTGGATCGCCGCTGGCGTACGGGGAGAAGGTGCTGACGATCACGCGGGGCTCGACGATCGATCGGCGGGAGTTCCTCCTTCAACTGGCGGCGATGCAGTACAACCGGACGGACATCGAGTTCAAGCGCGGGCAGTTCCGCGTGCGGGGCGACGCGCTCGAAGTCTGGCCGGCGTACGAGAAGTACGCGGTGCGGGTCGAGCTCTTCGGGGACGAGATCGAACGGCTCGAGCTGATCAACCCCACGAGCGGCGAAGTGCTGGCGCAGGAATCGCAGTTCTTCCTGTTCCCGGCGGTGCACTACGTGATGCCCGACGATCAGTTGGAGCGGGCGCTCGCCCAGATCCGAGAGGAGATGGAAGCACGGGTGATGGAGCTGCGCACGCAGGGCAAGCTGCTCGAGGCGCAGCGGCTCATCAGCCGGACGAAGTACGACCTGGAACTGATCGAGGAAGTGGGCACGTGTCCGGGGATCGAGAACTACTCGCGGTTCATGGACGGGCGGGCCCGAGGCGAGCGGCCTTACTGCCTGATGGACTACTTCGATTTCGCACCCTCGGCGGCGGACAGAGACGCAGAGACGAAGAGACAAAGAGACAATGTCACAGACAAGCAATCCCCGCGAGACGCGGGCTCTCTGCCTTCCACGGCGTCTCCTGGTCTCTCCGTCTCTTCGTCTCTGTCTTTACGCCCCAACTTCCGCGATTGGCTGCTGATCATCGACGAGAGCCACGTGACGCTGCCTCAGATCCGCGCGATGTTCAACGGGGACAAGGCCCGCAAGACGGTGCTGGTGGAGCACGGGTTCCGCCTCCCGTCGGCGCTCGACAACCGGCCGCTGCGGTTCGAGGAGTTCGAGGCGATCGTCCCGCAGGTGTTGTTCGTGTCGGCGACGCCGGGGCCTTACGAGCTCGAGCGAACGGGCGGGGTCGTGGCGGAGCAGGTGATCCGCCCGACGGGGCTGCTCGACCCGGTGATCGAGGTCAAGCCCGCGCAGGGGCAGGTGCCCAATCTGCTGGAGCGGTGCAAGGAGCGGGTGGCGAAGGGAGAGCGCGTGCTGGTGACGGCGTTGACGAAACGCCTTTGCGAAGACCTGTCGAGTTATCTCGCGGACCAGGGGCTTCGCGTTCGGTACCTGCACAGCGACATCGACACGCTCGACCGCGTGCAGATCCTGACGGACCTTCGCACGGGCGAGTTCGACGTGCTGGTGGGCGTGAACCTGCTGCGCGAGGGGCTCGACCTGCCCGAGGTGTCGCTGGTGTGCATCCTCGACGCGGACAAGGAAGGGTTCCTGCGGTCGCCGACGAGCCTGATCCAGCAGATGGGGCGAGCGGCCCGAAACGTCAACGCGCTGGTGGTGATGTATGCCGACAAGATGACCCCGGCGATGCAGGCGGCGATCGAGGAGACGGAGCGGCGACGGGCGAAGCAGGTGGCGTACAACGCGGAGCACGGGATCACGCCAAAGACGGTGGCGAAGGCGATCCGTCGCGGGCTGGACGTGATGCTGGCGGCGCGGAAGACGGCGAGGGACGCCGTCGCGGGCGGGGCGAGCGAGCAGACGTTCGTGATCGAGGACCTGATCAAGGAGTACAGCGAGGAGATGCTGGCGGCGGCGGAGCGGCTGGAATTCGAGAAGGCGGCGGCGCTGCGCGACAGCGTGGGCAAACTCAAGAAAATGAAGGCGGAGGCCGATTCACGCGGCGAGTCGGGCGTGAAGGTGAAGAAGAGCCAGGTCGAGGGAGACGGAAAGGGGACGAAGCGCGGCCCGGCGGCCAAGGGCAAGCCCGGGATGCCGGGCGTGCGCGTGGTCAAGCGGGGCAAAGGAAAGGCGTAACCCAAAGTTTGTTACGCCAAGGGTCGCGGGGGAGAACCACCGTCGCACCGAGGCCCGTCTACCGCGTTGCCCACCCGGCATAGCTCATCCGACCACTCGTCTTTTCACAATCGATCGACTTTCGATGGACGCTCTCGCGATCGGAGGTTATCTTGACACATTGAGAGCAGTAGACAGGACGAGGAGTACACCGATGCGATTCGCCCTCGGCCTTGTCGGAGCCATCGCGGCCGCGCCAACCTGCATCGCGCAGGTTTCGCATATCTCGGCATCTCGAGAAGTTCGTGCGTGGAGATGGTCGCCGCCCGATTCGACCGAGCAGGTGTTTTCAACGACCGACTTCGGCGCCTGGGAGGCGTTGGCCGTCGCCGGAGCGCGGGCGTACCAGCAGTCAACGATCGACCTGACGGGTGTCACTCTCGCGCACGACATCCGTGGGAGTTCCGGCCCTGGGGTACATCAGACCGCTTCTACAGGTCTGATTTGGACGTTCTCCATTCAGCAGGCCATGCGGTGGGACTTGACCTATTCGTTCGGTAACATTCCTGAAGCCAACGCTCAGCTTGTCCGTCTCGGTCAGTCGGCGAACCTTCTGCCACCTGATTTTTGGCAGACGATGCGGGATACGCCCCGTTCATCGTTCGGGTTTCTTGAGGCGGGAGACTATCGGCTTTCCATCAGTGCGACCACCGACGACACACGACAACCCGAATTCTACGACTTCCGCCTTTCAGTACCTGCTCCCTTCAGTGCGTTCCTGGGCCTCGCCTGGGCTTTCGCGGCCGGCCAGCGACGTCGATAGCGCTCGCGCCGTGCAGTGTTGCGCGTTGCTCATCCCGAGTCGGCCTCGCACGTGAAAGTGCGTCGACCTTGGCAAAGGCGACAGACGCGGACGGGAAGGGCGGCGCGGCGGATCGTCACGGACCCAGGCCGCGGCCGCACTACCGGGGGATGGACTTGAGGAACGCGTCGTACGCCCGCTGGTACTCCTCGGCCTCGGCTTGGGCGCGGGCGGCCTGCTCCTGCGCCGCGGCGATCTCGGTCGCCAGACGCGACAGCTCCCGGTCGTCGAGCAGCGGCGACAGGTTCAGCATCGCCATCGATTCGTTCGGACGGACGTTCGACAGCGTCTTGACCGCCACCTCCAGACGCTTGGCCTCGTTCTGTCGCGTGGCGCTGAGTTCGTTCGCACGGGCTCGGGCGGCGGACGCCTCGGCCCGCTTCTCGTCGGCCTTACGCTGCAGGGTCGCGAGCTTGTCCTGATCGGCGGCCTTGGTCACCGCCTCGGCGCTCGCCAGGTACACCTTCCGCAGGTCCGCGATCTGCTTGTTGATCTCATCCAAGGACTTCCAGTACGCCTCGCGGTTGAGCTTCGGGTTGCTGTTGAGCCCGAAGAACGCTGCCTTGTACTGTGCCAACACCTGAGAGTTCAGCTGATCGAGCTGCTCGGCGAGTTTGACGACCGTCTGATCAAACTGCCCCTCCGCCCCCACATTGACCTGCCCCGTGCCCACCGTCGCCTTCATCGTGGTGTCCAGTTCCATCGCGTAGATGCGGAAGGTCTCCTCCGGGTTGCGCACGATCGCGTAGTACTCTGGCGCTTCGCCCTCCTTGGCGTAGTTGATGATCGTGACTCCTTGGCAGCCGGCCAGCAGGAAGCCAGGAGCGATCAGGAGTGTGGCGGCGAGGCGGGGCATGGGGTGTTTCCTCCGGGGAGTTCGCCCACGCTATCGACGGCGGCCCGCGCCCACAGCCACGACGGAGACTCTCACGCAAGATTCCGCGGGGCTGTGCGGACGCTTGCCTGGACGCCACAACCTTGAGGCGGTTTTCCACCGTGTGTTCACCGGGGCTGGGGCGGCGCGTACGGTTGCGTCGTGAACACGCCCACGCCCGCACTCTCGCCGCATCAGCCCCCGCCGGCGTGGCGTCGTCGCCTGGCGTTGTTCGCGGGCGGGCTGGCGATTGGGTGCGTCGTGCTGGGGCTGGTGGTGCAGATGCGGGCGCGTTCGGCCGCCGAATCGAAGGCGAAGGCAGCCCAGGATCAGACGTCGGCGGAAGAGCGGAAGTCCCAACGAATCAAGGACTTGTACCCGTCCGCGGCACCCGGACCGACACCCTCCCCGCCGGTTCCCCAAACAAATCCCTGATCTCGAGAGGGCCATGGGCTACACTGGTCGGACGCGGGCGGCATCGGCCCGCGGAGAGGCCGCGAACTGACGAGACATGCCCACCGTGACACACGCACCGACGCCGACTGCCGCCGCGAGTTTGGGACCACGCACGCCGAGGGTTGTGGAGGCGTTGGCGGGCTCGCCGCAGGCGCGGGACCATCGGTTCATCCATGTGCGCGGCGCCCGCGAGCACAACCTAAAGGACATCGACGTTCGGATCCCGCGGGATCAGCTGGTGGTGATCACGGGACTATCGGGATCGGGGAAGAGCTCGCTCGCGTTCGACACGATCTTCGCCGAAGGGCAGCGCAAGTACATGGAGTCTCTGTCGGCGTACGCGCGGCAGTTTCTCGAGCAGCTCAAGAAGCCGGACGTCGACGAGGTGGAGGGGATCCCCCCCACCATCGCGATCGAGCAGCGGTCGGCGAGCGGCAACCCGCGTTCGACCGTCGCGACCACCACGGAGATCTATGACTATCTGCGGCTGCTGTTCGCCCGCTGCGGCACGCCTTACTCATGGGCGCCGACCAAGGTGAAGAAGGACGGGACGGTGGAGGCGCGATCGGGGGTGCCGATCTCGGCGACGAGCGCGACGCAGATCGTGGATTCGATCCTCGCGGGCGCGGAGGGTCGGGCGGCCCGAGCGATGATCCTGTCGCCTGTGGTGCGCGGGAAGAAGGGGTTCCACCGCGACGTGCTCGAGCAGTTGTCGGAGCAGGGGTGGCAACGCGCCCGGGTCAACGGGAACGTCGTCGAGCTGCGTGAGGTGCTGAAGGAGCCGGGAGAGAATCCGCTGAAGCTCGGGCGGTACGAGAAGCACACGATCGAGGCGGTGATCGATCGGCTCACGCTGTCGGCGGAAGGCCGCCAGAGACTCGCCGAGAGCGTCGAGTCGGCGATCAAGCTGGGGGACGGCGGCGTGATCGTGAGCGTGGAATCGGGCTCGGAGGGGGGCAAGCCCGGGTGGGCGGACCGGTCGTTCTCGACCAAGTTCGCCGACCCCGAGCATCCCGAGTACGCGCTCGAGGAGTTGAGCCCGCGCATTTTCTCGTTCAACAGCCCCTTCGGCGCGTGCCCGGGGTGCAACGGTCTGGGCA
>ERZ1066130.451-NODE-451-length-15251-cov-9.909121_pt1 | contig 15251 bp, 9 predicted proteins | sample MGYA00382777_ERZ1066130 | MGnify/ENA primary metagenome ERZ1066130 (study PRJEB33369, sample SAMEA5778360) | biofilm metagenome | biome: Industrial cooling water; feature: Water cooling tower basin; material: Biofilm | place: United Arab Emirates | collected...
CTATGCGCTCTTGGTCGGTCTTGGTAATCGACGCTGGGAGCGTCAAAATCCGGCGGCTTAGGTCGAGCATCTCCCACGTCACCGCCAAAGCCTCGCCCTTGCGGAGCGCACCGATTCTCTGAAGCGCCAAGAAGCACTTCCATCCTTCACTCGGGCAAGCATCTAGTACCCGCGAGAAGAGCTCCCTCGAAACGTAGTGCCAGCTCCGCTCGATCTTCCGCGGCTGCGTCCTGATTCGTGCGAAAGGATTGCTGATCAGCACGCCTTGATGGACGGCCTCATTGAAGAGACATCTGAGATGACGGGAGTAGTTCGCGACGGTCGCTGGAGAAAGCCGGGGCACTTCGTCCCGTTCTTCCCCGACGTCCGGCTTGCGGGCTGGGGAGTCCGCCAGCTTTGCTACCCACTCTGCGGCCGTCGCGGGCGTGACGCGGTCTAGGCGTGTGTGCTCACCTGCAAACTGCATGAATCGTTCGGCGGCGATGATGTACGCTCGACGTCCCTTCTCACCGAGGTCGGGCTTCAGCGCGATGAACGACTCCAACCACTTCGCGAGCGTCGGTGCCTTGCTCACATCCGCCCTGGCCGGATTGCCGTGGAGCTCGACGGCGAATCGCTCACAGAGCACTTGTGCCTGTCGCTTCCCCAACTCAGATTTGGAGCCGAGGATCTTGCCCCTTCTACGCCCGAGCGTGTCGTAGTACCGGGCAAGCCAGTACCTCCCATTGCTCGCCAGTGCGACTGCATGCTGCTTTGCCACCACTCACCTCCGTTCACCGCGGATTGGTCTCAGTGATCCGATCAAGAAAGCGCTCGAGTTCCGCACGTCGATAGCGAACACACTTGCCGACCTGCGTGCCGCGAATGAGCCCTTGCTTTCGGTATCGCCGAAGCGTTTCGGCAGGCTCTTCGATGTCGATGATGTCGAGTCTGAGATAGCGCACGGCTTCTTCTTCTGTCAGCAGATCTGGACAGGGCATCGCGGGTGCGATCTCGATGAGCCGACCGTCCGGCTCTCGGCGATAAAGCGGTGGCAGGATTCCCGGCGGGTAGAAGCGGTCGTTCATGCGACACCTCGCGCCGTTGCTGGCGCTGCAAGACGTTCTACGGTGGCGAAACCATGCGGCCTCCCCAACGGAACCGTTCGCTCTGAAAAGCTCGCGTCGAAAATCGCTTCGGGTCATCTCAGAGGATTATTGACACTAAAACCGTGTCAGGCGGAAATCGGGCTTGGGGCCGCAATTTGTCTGACCGTGGCGAAGAGCGTCATCACCGCCGGAGCGCGTCGATCCGCGAGGATCGAGAAGTACTCGGTGACGGTGAGGCCCGATTCCGCAAGCTGTCGGTCAAGAGACGCAACAGCATGAGCGGGAAGAATCCCGAGGAGTCGGTGCCACCAGAGAAGCGAGACAAAGGCAAGAGCATCATGGGGAGCGGCACTTACCGGCTGACCGGATAGAAGCGTGGTCTCGACGCGGTCAACGGCGAATCGAACTGCCATAACGACCACATCGGACTCGACCGGAGCCGTGCTCACTTCCCGCCTTCCAGGCCAAAGCCGAAGTGACAGCGAAGCTCCTCCCAACGGTCCTGGTTCGGAGCACCGTTCCGCATCCAGCACAGCACCTCAGAGAGCAGCCAACGGACGCTTCGCTGACCGAAACGCGTTTCCTTGGGAAACAGGCGCTGCGACCTGCCGCGGAAGAACGTGGATCGATTCACGCCGATGAGGTCCGCGAACTCCGCAGCCGTGATGAATCGGTCGTCAGCACCGCCCGCGGGCGGTGCCGTCCGCCCTGGCGGATCAATTGGAAGGCTGGTCCGTTGACGATTTGCGAGGTTGGGCGAGAGCTGCGAGAGGGGAGGAAACGCTAGTTGGGACAGGGTGAATCTCCGGTTGTCTGGGCACTCGCCAGACCACCTGAGTATACCTGTGAACGTTCACAGGTGTTCCGCCGCCGCGTACATTTTAGCGAGATTCTTCCTCGTTCGGATTTTTATCGGGTTTGCGACGCCGAGGGTTGGGAGGGATGTCTGTGAGCTTGAACGGCGGGACTCTTGACGGAGCTTTGGGCCCGGCCGGATCAACGGCTCCTACTGGCGACGCCTCGGGGTCGACATCCTGAAAAAAGAAATGTCCCTTTGGGCTTCGGGCTGCGACCCGACACTGGAAATATGCCGCCCGTCCTGTTGTCGGGGAAATCGCGCGGAATCGCCATGCCTCTAACTGCTCGTTCAAGCGTGCTGCAATCTCGGCTTTCTCCTCGAATGTGTCGAATGTTCTCGTTGACAGCGACTCAATGAGGCCTTCGAGCGCGACCTTCATCTCTTGGCGAACTGTCTGCCACGCGATGTTCAGCTTTGAGAGTGCGGTATCCGGCGCTCTAGCCCCGTCCAAGTCTGCGTCCTTGAGGAAGGCCTGTGTGGCCTCGCTCAATGTCTTTGCTTTGTCCTCCAACACCCACCAACGCTCGCACGCCTCCGAAACAGACGCAACCGTGACCACGAGTGCAGAATCCTCGTGATGGAGGACGGCGGCAAGCCGAGGCAAAACTCGCAGAAGATCCGCCGGGTTGGAGCGTCCGATTGCGGTCTGAATGCTTCGCCGCGGGCTGGCGAACAAGCCTGCGGCTCGAATGGTTGCCTGTGATGCTTCAACAGCTGTCGCGAAGTACCGAGCTCTAGCTGGAGTCTGCGGAATCTGAAGGAGCGAGTCGAGTTCGGTCAAGTCAACTGGCTGAATCGGCAAGAACTCTTCTACACCACTTCCGACTGGGGCGCCCACAGGAAGACTCGTCGCGAAGATGCTTGTTGATTGAGCCCGGGAAAGGAGGTCGCGGTTGACGAAAAAGTCGTTTCCGGCTCCGCCGCCCTCGTGCAGGTGACAGGTCAGGACCACCCGCCGCCCCTCCGAGAACGACCTGCTATGAAACTCCAGAAGACGCCTCACCGCGACTTCCACCGAAGCCTCGTCGGATTGAGCGGCTGCTTCTGGATCATTCCAGATGATGGACTTCGTACCCCACGCGGCTGCCCACGCTCCCAGGACCCAAGCCTCCGTTGGTGGCGGAATGACGGTCGACAGCCGCCAGCTCGCCCGCTCCTCGGCTTGGGCGAAGAACTCGCTGATCAGCCAGTCCCGATACATTGATGCCGCTTGCCGGGCAGACGGCAGCGGAGTGCTCTCCGGTATGCCTGGGGGTGCCTGGGTCTGACGCCACTGGGGCGGCTGAAGCTCGAATTGGAAAGGGTAATCGGGCGGCAAGCAGGGTTCCGGGTGGGGCTAAGGGTCCGACATCATCGTATCGGTTGTGGCGCTGCCACGGCCTGTTCGGGACATTTCCCCCTTGCGCCGCGTCTCCTTCAGGCATATGTGCCTCTTGCAGGCTCTTTGCCTGTGGTCGTCACTCAAGCACAACGTGTGCTCGACGTGTTCAGACAGGCGGACCGCACCCGGTAAACCTGGCCACCAACCAGGCTAAGGGCTCAGGACTATCCATCCTGGGACGCGTTCTGCCCGTAGAGCTGGATGCCATGAGAGTGGCTCGTCCAGATCGACGAGGGCGCGTCGGATCAAATCCCTCTCGGGAAACGAGAGAGCAATCCCGACGTTCTACTCGATGACGCCCAAACCCTCTGGGGGCAGGGCGACGCTGAAACACCTTTGCCCTGAGGGCTGAGGCCGTGATGATCGAAGTGGTGCAAATCCACACCCGGGGGTTCGGGCCCAAGAGGTCCGCTCAACCGTGGCCAGCGTGGGGAGCTCAGTCTGTGGCGACACGACTGACCGGGGACCATCCTCCTCGGCGTCCCGAGCAAATCTCGGGCACGGCGAAAAGCTCAACCATGAGAGGCCCGCAAGGGCTTGCTGGTAACTGCATCTTCGAGACGGAGCTGAACTGGTATGCGTGGCCGCTGACTGGGTAAGGGGGAGCCTCTGGTTCCTGCCCCCTGAAATCTCCGCGCCGGTAACGGCACTGGAGGAAACTACGCCGGAGCGGAAGCTCGGACGTACAGCGTGTCCAAAGCGTGAGGGGTAACACCCTCGAACCGACGTGACGAAGTGCAAGACGATCATGACTAAAGCGGGAAGGTCTGTGGCTGCCGGGCGGGATCCCGGTGCCGAGGGCGAGAGCTCTCGGTGCTTCAAACGCCGCAGACTGGGAGAGTGGCTCAAGTAGAAGGGAGCGGGAGCTCCGCGATGACCGCTGCAAGGCAGTGGCGGCTCGTATGGGTGCTAACGGGTGGTGCCGGGCACTTCAACCATCGACGAAAGGGCTGACGGGCCATGTGGCCTGTCTGAACACGTTCCGGCGAAACGTCGTTTCGCCGGATTCTTGAGAAGGGAGCAACGCGGTCAGAGGGGACGGGCTCGGGAGAGCCCGCCCCTTCTGGCGGCGGACTGACGATGAACACTCGCGGTGTGCTCGTAGCACCCGCGAGGTCATCGAGGTTGGGAACTACCGCTACCGCTATGGATTGGGCAACTGCAACTGGGGAACCAGTCGCGCCGCGATTCTGCACGGGAGCGGAGATTGGAGGTTCACGCGAGCACACGGCGGAGTGTGAACAGAGTCGTTTACGCTCTGCTTGCCGCCTTTAGGTCCCAAGTGGCTTTGTCGGTTGTGCCCATAAACAACCGACTTCCTTCTCCTCATCGATCTCTAACGGCCCCGGCCTTGTGCTCTCCGGGAGCTGTCGGTAGATCCCGTACTCATGTACTTCTGTGTCGCCGCGAGCGTGGAGGGGTTTATCCAGCAGCTCGCCGTCTCCTACATCTCCAACGGATACTTCTTCTACGTGACCGGCCAGGTGCCGGAGGGGAAGGACCCGGCCCGGGTCGATGCAAAGCTCATCGAGCGATACGGCGTGGGCATCTCGAAGTGGACACGGGCGAGGCGCAAACGATCGGGTCAGGCCAACATCCAGTACATCCGGCGAGATCGCCTCTTCACGCTCGTCGCCACTCACGGCGAGCACGAGTTCTTCCAGGCCGAGGGTGATCGCGTTCGCGACCTGCGGCGGGTCCCGCTCAAGGCGTTTGGCTACGCATTGAGCTACAAGAGGGGACACGCCCACGTCCGCATTGAGCATGAAGAGTTCAAGGGACTCAAGGCCTACTTCCTCAGCCGGGCCACACACCGAAGGGCGGAGGTTCTGGAAGACGAGCTTCGCTCGCTTCCGTACGAGCCCTACGCCCCGGTTCGGCGCCAGCTCTTGCAGCTCCTCCGACTGGTGAACCGAGCTCGGAGGGCTGCGGGCTTCAGCCAGGTGTCGGTCGAGTGCCTCCGGCTGCGACGAAAAATCGTGAAGCCGTTTGGTGACTCGTCCGACTCCATCTCTGCGCTCGTGGGGGGTAGGTGGGGTGAGCTTGAGCGGGGAGGAGGGGCCTCGTCCTCCCCGTCTCATCAACCCGGTGCCGAAGCCTGACGGCTTGGACCGGCGCCCCCACCTCGATCGTCCTCGTGGGACTCAATGACCTGCCGTAATTCGGCCAGGGCGACCTTCAGGGCTGAAAGCTCGCTGGGTTTTGAGTACGGAGGCAGCTTGGCGCCTTCAATGAGCCTCTCAGCGTCGCGAACTGCCCAGGAGACCACCTCCACCACGTCCATTGGCATTCGCTTCCTCGCATCTTCCCACTCCAGATTAACGCGGGCTGTAACCGCGAGATCCGCGGCCATGTCGAGCATCCCGCGGCTGGTCCATAGCGGCACAGCCCGGGCTGATGACAGGACCAGTGCGGCTGTTGATCGCAGTGGGTCCGATTCGGCGGGTAGTTGGACGATGATTGAGTCCATTGGGCCTGACTCTGCTCATTCATGCCGCGGGGTCGCGGTAGGTCGCCCCGAAGATGGTCTCTTGGAGCCACTTCCTGAATCCGTCGTTGTCGCTGAACTGCTTGAAGAGCTCCGTGTGGTCCGAGAGGAGCTCTGTGATGACACGCTCCAGGGCCTTATCGTGCTCCAGGCGGGCGTTCTGCTTGTCGGAGTTCTTGATGGCGTTTTGGTATGCCTTGTCCGAGGCGACCTTGCCGGGGATCTCCTCCGTGATGACCTGCCGAATCTTGTCGGCGTCCTTCCAGTCGATGTTGCCGAATTGATCGTTGAATGCCCGGACGATGTTGCTGAGCCGGTCGAGTTCCGGCTCGGGCTTCCGCCCGCCGCCGCTCGTGGGCACGGGTTCGATCTCGGCGTCCTTGTCGGCAAGCGCGATCGAAGCAGTCTTACGCACCTCGCTCCGGTAGCTATCCATGTCGATAGACTCGAGGATGCCCTTGGAGAGGTCCTCTTCCTTCGGTGCTGGCAGCTTTGGCACGAGGAAGTTCAAGAAGATTGACAGCTTCTCCCACGACGCGTTCGTGTATGGCAGCACCGACGCGAGGAAGCCATAGGCGCGTGTGAACGCCTTGGCCTTGCCCTTGAAGTCGACCTGCCCGTCCTCATCGAGTTGGTCGATGTAATGGTGGACGCACTTGTCGAGGAGCGGGTCGAGCTGATCCCGCGGGGCTTTGGCGACGAATAGCCGGACAAGCTCATCAACCGTTGGGTCGTCGTACACCTGGTACCCGTCGAGGTCGGCCTTCAGGTCGTGCAACTTATTGGGGTCGGTCTCGGCGCTGAGGATCGTTGTGCGGTAGTAGTCCTCGAAGGACTTCTGGATGATGTCGAGGTCGTTCGAGAAGTCGAGCACGAATGTGTCGTGCTTCTTCGGGTGGGCCCGGTTGAGACGCGACAGTGTCTGCACCGCCTTGATCCCCGAAAGCTGCTTGTCTACGTACATCGAGTGGAGAAGCGGCTCGTCATAGCCGGTCTGGAACTTGTCGGCGCAGATCAGGAACCGGTGCGGGTCCTCTTGGATGCGGTCTGGAATCTGGCTGCTCGGGAAGCCGTTGAGAGTCGCCTCCGTCACCTTGTCGCCGCGGTCCTCGTGCTCGCCCGAGAAGGCGACGATGGCCCGGTACGGGCTCTTGGTCTCCTTCAGGTACGCCTGAACCGCGTGGAAGTAGTCGATGGCCCGTCGGATGCTGCCGGTGATGATCATGGCCCGGGCCTGACCGCCGATCTTGTTCTTCGCGATGACCTGGTCGTGGAAGTGGTCGACCATGATCTCCGCCTTCTGGCGGATGGCGTGTTCGTGACCCTCGACGTAGCGGCGGAGCTTCTTGTTCGCCTTCTTGGTGTCGAACTCAGGGTCGTCCTCGATCTTCTTGGCAAGCCGGTAGTAGCTCGCGACCGGGGTGTAGTGCTGGAGCACGTCCAGGATGAACCCTTCCTGGATAGCTTGCTTCATCGTGTAGCTGTGGAAGGGGCGGTGCTTGGTCTCGCCGCCTTCGGCGTAGGGAACGCCGAACACCTCAAGTGTCTTGTTCTTCGGCGTGGCCGTGAACGCGAAGTAGCTCGCGTTCTTGAGCATCTTCCGCGACTCCATGATGCGGTTGATCGCGTCCTCGGTCGTCTCCTCGTCCTCCTCCTCGCCGTCGGCGGAGAGGGCCATGTTCATCTGTGCCGCGGTGCGGCCACCTTGGCTGGAGTGGGCCTCATCGATCACGATGGCGAACTTCCGCGTGCGGTGTTCCGCCCCAATCTCTTCGAGCACGAAGGGGAACTTCTGCACCGTCGTGATGATGATCTTCTTGCCGTCCTGAATGAACTGGCGGAGCTGGGCAGAACCCTCGGTGACGGCGCCCACGACGGAACCAACCTGGGCGAACTGCTTGATGGTGTCACGGATCTGCTTGTCGAGCACCTTCCGGTCAGTCACCACCACGACAGAGTCAAACGTGGGCTTGCCGCCATTTTCGATGGCGATGAGCTGGTGGCTGAGCCACGCGATTGAGTTGCTCTTGCCGCTACCCGCGGAGTGCTGGATGAGATACCGCTGCCCAGGCCCCTTGGTTTCGGCGTCGGCGAGGAGCTTCCGCACCACGTCGAGCTGGTGATACCGCGGAAAGATCTGGACCTGCTTCTTCCTGCCCGTCTTCTCGTCCCGGGTTTCAACCACCTGAGCGTAGTTCTCGATGATGTCTGTGAGCCCGCCCTTGGTCAGCACGTGCTTCCAGAGGTAATCGGTCTTGAGGCCGTTGGGATTGGGCGGGTTACCCGCGCCGTCGTTGTGGCCCTTGTTGAAGGGCAGGAACCAGGAGTCCTTGCCCTTGAGGTGGGTGCAGAACCGTACTTCCTGGTCGTCCACCGCGAAGTGGACAAGGCAGCGACCGAACTCGAAGAGCCGTTCGCGTGGGTCGCGGTCGTTCTTGTACTGCTGGACGGCATCCTCGACTGTCTGCTTCGTGAGGCGGTTCTTGAGCTCGAAGGTGCAGACGGGGAGGCCGTTGATGAAGACAACCACGTCGAGGGACAGGGCCCGCTCATCGGGGCTGAAGCGCACCTGGCGGGTCACACTGAAGATGTTCTGGCTGTACTTCCTGACGGCCTCGGCATTGTCCGGGTGAGGGGAGCCGTAGAGGAGATCTATGTGCACCGGGCCGTCCGAGACTCCCTTGCGGAGCACGTCCACCACGCCACGCTTGCTGATCTCGCCAGTGAGGCGGGCGAGGAACTTGGTCCGCTTGGGACCGTCGACGGAGAGTTCAAGCTGCTCGACGGCCTTGGGCTGCGTGGTCGACAGGAATTGCAGGAGCTTCGGCCAGTCGATGGCGTGCTCGCGGTCGAAGTGTTTCGCGTCGCCTTGGACGTACCCGGCCTCCGCCGTGAGCGAGGCGACAATGATGGCCTCAAGGCCCTTTTCGCTGGTGTCACTGGGCGACATCGGCGGCCTCCTCGACAGACTCCACTTCTACGTCCTCGTCGCCCGAGTCGTCGTCGGGGATCGCGTCGACGAGTTCCTCGGTCTCCGGTGGGAGTGACGCGGCGGCGGCACGGACATCGACCTTCCCCGTGACGACATCGGCTACCAGCCGCGTGCGGTACTCGCGAATCAAGTCAATTTCGCGCAACACTGCGGCGGTCGCGGCCTCAAGTTCGCGCAACCGCTCATCGATCCCTGCGGCAAGGGCCTGCTGCTCGCGAAGGGGTGGGCGAGGGACGAAGATGTCGTACAGGTCCTTACGGTCTACGCCCGGCACGGCTGACTTACCCGCATGGTCGGCTTTGGAGATCGAACGAAGCACGTAGTAACACCACCGGGCATGGTTACCGTACATCGTCGTGGTGAATAGCGCGGTATTGTGCGGCCAGTAATCCTGTTCGACAAAGAACACCGCCTCGGTCGAGCCGTATCGCCCAATCACCACGCCTGGTGCAGTTGCCATCGCGAGATCGTGCGTGCCGATCATTCCGCCCGACGAATAGACCGGCACTGTGCCGCCGCTTGCTCGCTTGTCGGCTGGCAAGTCGTACCCCCGCTGCAACCGGACGACCCATTTGAGACGGTTGACATCCCAGTGCTCCGGCACGCAGCCAAGCCAATCAACGCCGGTGGGCTTGAGCTTGACCTCTGGGTTGAGGCCCTTTGTGATGGCGTGCTTAATGATGCCGCGCTTCTGTTCATTCAGTGCCTCGATCATCCGCCGCTTCCCCCGGATGAACCGGTTTACTTTCCGGTCGATCGCTGCGAGGTATCGAACTATGGCCGCCTGTTCGGATGCTGGTGGGACGGGCAAGAACTGATTGCCAAAGGTCTCAAAGCGGAAGTCAGTCGACCTTTCGCGGATTCCCTTTGCGAGCGCCATGATCCACTGCGAGCGAGACATCTCGCGGACGAGAAACGCGTAGTACTTGGCGTTTGCATTCCCTCTCGGGAGGCACACTTGGTACACGGGACTGCATTTGCCGTCCGAGTCGGACACACCGACGGCACCAGCGAAGGCATCCATGGCATGAATGACGAGATCGCCGCGACGCACGCCCTGATAGCCGATTTCCTTGAGAGCTTCCGTGAACCCGCGGAGCCGCCGATTCTTGCGCAGCGTTACTACGCCATCTCTAAAGCAGGTGACAGTCTCGTCTGTAGATCGCGCGGGACGCTGAGCCTTCATGAATAGTCGCTTGCCACGCTCCACGCCCCAGTGGGAAGGCACTTGGCCGATCCACGGCTCACCGATGTCCTTGTACGACGTGTACTCCGGGAGAGAGGGAGTCATTGCCGCACCTCTTTGAGGAGTTCGCCCGGGCTCCACACCCGCTCCGCAATCAGGCGATAGAGCTTCGACCGCTCCTCCAGGTCCGCCTTCTTGAACTGTGGGTGCGGCCTGAACGGGAGCCCGCTCTCGCGGACGAACCGGACGAAACCGGGATTGTGCTCGTAGCACTGCTCGTGCAACGACCGGGCGAGCAGGTTTTGCGAGTAGTAGTGCGGGAGCTTCGTCTTATCCGGATCCTCGGGGTTCGTATACGGCAAGTCGCCGTAGCTCGCGTTGAAACTCTTGGGGAGCAGGAGCAACCCGCCGAAGCGGTTGCGGTGCTCGGCGAAGTCCGTCGGGTGCGGGAACTCGTCCTTGTGGCGCTCCGGGTGGTTGGCCCAGATGTGCTCGACTTCGAAGCGGGTCTTGCCCTCGCTGACGTACTCGGCGTATCGGGACGGCTGACCCGACTGCGTCTCGACCCAGTCAGTCATTCGGGCGAGAAGGCGGTGGAGGGCGTAGCGGTTTTGCTGGTGCATGTAGAGACGGTCGTTGCTCGCGAAGGTCTGCTTCTCCTCCGAGAGGCTGTCGTGGAGCTTCTTGGCAAGCTCGGGGACGGCGAGGCCGCGGCAAGCGTGCATGACCGTGAAGATCGAGTATTGCATCGTGGAGTAAGCGATGCTCCGGAAGTTCCAGATCCGCCACGCGAGGAGGATGTCGATGTACCGGCCGACCAGGCCGAGCTTCTTGAGCACGACGGGCTCGGGGTCTTCGGGCCGCAGAGGGGCCAGGAGGAGCATGTGCTGGAGCGTGAACCCGTGCTGGGCGTTGTAGAAGACGTGCTCCAGGCCCGGCGTGAGCGACCTGGACGCTTCGATGAGCCGGAGGTAGTGGCGGCTGTAGAAGTCGAAGTCGCGGTCGATGAAGCGATAGAAGTCGTCACTGTGCTTGAGCCCGATGACCGGAGCCGCGTCGCGGAGCCAGCGGTGAAACTCGGTGCCGATGCGGTCGAAGTCCTCAGGCTTTGCGCCGCGCTTGCGCTCGCGGATCCTGGTTGAGTACTGGCTGCGAAGCCACGCCTTGAAGCAGTCGGGCTCAACCTCTTTGCCCGCGTCGTTGAGCTCGCGGATGCGGTCTCGCCACCGCGCGTTCGCAGCCGTTCGCTTCTTCGTGTCGTCGATGTTCGCGAGCAGGTAGCCCTTCAGCATGTCCGTCGGGCTCAGCGAGAGCCCGCGGTCGTTCATGGTCTCGAAGATCGTGTAGGCGTCCTCGTCCGAATATGCCGTAATCTCGACGAGGTGGACGTTTTCTAGGAGCCAGTCGATGAAGAAGGGGAGGGAGTCGCCGCGGAGCTCCTCGGGGAACGCCTCCTCCAAGTCGCGGTAGCGCTGGTAGAGGTTTTGCACCGACTCGGGACGGTCGGTGAGGTCGAACGGATGGCCCTCGTAAAGGGCCTCCATGCACGGCGTCCGCTCGTCCACGTCAAGGTTGAAGGACCGCTTGTCGAACTTCTCCGAGAAGATCAGCTCATCGACGTTGACCTGCTTCTCGCGGCCCTTCTGGAGGTTGCGGAGCAGGATGAGCAGGAGACTGAGGCTTGTGAGCCGCTGCTGGCCGTCGACGATGTAGTTGGCAGCCTCCTTCTTGCTGATGATGATCGAGCCGAGGAAGTAGTGCGGGTACTCGGCGACCTTGGTGCGGGCATGCGTGGGTTGGTGCTCCGAGAGGAACTTGTCAGCGAGGTCGTCGATGAGCTCGCGGATCTGCTTGTCCTTCCACTTGTACTCGCGCTGGTAGTAGTCGATGGAGTACTTCACTCCCTTCAGGAGCTCGCGGACCGTCTTCGCCTTGCCGAGGATCTCTCTCACCGGGCACCCCCAGCGAGCACATCAGCGAGAAGCCCTTCGGTCTCCTTCTCAAGGGCGAGAATGTCTGCTCGGATCTCGTCGAGGGTGCGGAGCTTGGGTGGCTTGTAGAAGTACCGCGTGAAAGAGATCTCGTAGCCGGTCTTTGTCGCATCCTTGTCGACCCAGGCGTCGGGGGCGTGCGGAAGTACCTCACGCTTGACGAAAGCCTCGATGCCGCCCGGCTCAAGCAGTGGGACTTGCTCGCTGTCGCGAACCTCCGAGTCGGCCTCGTACTCCACGACAGCGCCGTCCGACGCGTAGAGGCCGTGGAACGGATCCGGCTTCACCTTGCCCGGTCTGTGCGTCTTCGCGATCACAGGCGACGCCGTCTCGTCCCTTGTGGTGAGGTGTTCCCGGAGTAGTTTGTGCCGCTTCGCGGTCATCTTTACCCCGTGCTCTTCCGCGTCCGCTTCAACGGCCTTCGCAAACGCGTTAAAGTCCGTGTGCGGCCCGGGTCCGAGGGCTTTCGCGAGGCGATCTGCGATCTTTGAGACGGGCTCCTCGTCCGCTTCCTTGCACGCGGAGCGGAGTGCCGCGAGCTTGGCAGGGGACAGCTCAACGCGGAGCCGCAGCGGACGCTCGACGGTGACCTTCCAATAGCCGAGGGCGGCATTGGGGAAGATCTTGCTCTGCGGTGTCTCCTTGAAGCCGAGAAACACATCGGTGATCTGCTTGAGATGCTCGGCGGAGAGTTCGCAGTTCTTTTTGCCGAGGTTCTTCCGGAGTGGCTTGGACCACTCGGTGGCGTCGATGAGCTGGACCTTGCCCTTGCGGTGCTTGGGCTTGCGGTTGGTAAGCACCCAGATATAGGTCGCGATGCCCGTGTTGTAGAACATGTTGAGCGGGAGGGCGATGATCGCCTCCAGCCAGTCGTTCTCGATGATCCAGCGGCGGATGTTGCTCTCGCCCTGGCCTGCGTCGCCGGTGAAGAGCGAGGAGCCGTTATGGACCTCGGCTATGCGGCTACCGATCGGTGTGCCGTGCTTCATCTTGGCGAGCTTGTTCACGAGGAACAGAAGCTGCCCATCGCTGGAGCGGGTGAGTAGGCTGAACTCCGGGTCGCCCGCGTGCTCAATGACAAATCGGGAGTCCTTCACTCCGTCCTTGCCCCCCATCTTCTCTAGGTCGGCCTTCCAGCTCTTGCCGTAGGGCGGGTTTGAGAGCATGAAGTCGAACTCGCGGGCCCTAAAGCCGTCGCTGGAAAGGGTGGAGCCGTAAGCGAAGTTCTCCGCCTCGGCACCCTCGCCTTTGAGGAGCAGGTCGGCCTTGGTGATCGCGTAGGTCTCGGGATTCACCTCTTGGCCGAAGAGGTGGATGGAGACCTCCTTGCCGTGCTCCTTCGCGAGCTCACGGAGCCGGTCCTCTGCGACGGTGAGCATCCCGCCCGTCCCGCATGCGCCGTCGTAGACGGTGTAGGTCGCGTCCTGAAGCTGGTCCGCGATCGGTAAGAGAATCAGGTCGGCCATGAGCATGACCACGTCACGAGGGGTGAAGTGCTCGCCCGCCTCCTCGTTGTTCTCCTCGTTGAACCGGCGGATAAGCTCCTCGAAGATCGTGCCCATGGCGTGATTGTGCAGGGCGGGCAGCCTCACGCTGCCGTCATCGTTCAGGACCGGGCGAGGGGAGAGGTTGATCTCCCTTGCGAGGAACTTCTCGATGAGCGGACCGAGGCGGTCGGCCTCGTGGAGAGTCGGAATCTGATTGTGGAACTTGAACTTGCCGAGGATTTCCTTGACGTTCTCAGAGAAGCCGTCGAGGTACGCCTCGAAGTCGGCTTTGAGCTGGGACGCCTTGCCTCGGTTCTTGAGGTCCTTCAGCGTGAACGGCGAGGCGTTGTAGAATGCCTCATCCGATGCTTTTCGCAGAGCTGCGTCCTGGTTCGCGACCTTTGCCTTGTCGAGATTCGCCTTCATCTTGAGCACGGCCTCTTTGGTCGGCTCAAGCACGGCGTCGAGGCGGCGGATAACGACCATCGGAAGGATCACGTCGCGGTACTTGCCGCGCACATATACATCACGAAGGACATCATCGGCGATGCCCCAAATGAAGTTCGCAATCCAGTTCAGTTGACCAGTATCCATCATGAACCTCAAATGCGTATTCTCTCAATCTCGTCCAGAGTGATCTCATCATTGGTCCGGTCGTACAGCTTTGTGGTCCTGGGACTCTCGTGTGCCGCGATCGCTTGAGCGTTCTCGATCGTCCCACCGTTCTCCAAGAACGCCGTGATACCCGTCGCCCGGAACGTGTGGCAGCACGTATCGCCCGAAACCCCCGCGGCCTTCGCTCGTCGCTTCACCATCCGGAACACGTCGTTTCGGCTCATGGCTTCGCCGGTCAGATTGCCGCCCCGGTCGACGGTGCGGAAGAGGGGAGAGCGTCGTTCGCCCCGCCCTCCGGCCTTGAGATACTGGTCGAGGTAATCCTCGATGACGTGATGAGCCGGAACCTGGTGCAGCTTGCCTCCCTTCTCGTGCAGCCTGAGCCACCACCGCTTTCCCTCGGGGTAGTAGTCTTCGCAAAGCATACCGACCACGGCGCTAACGCGGGCGAAGCTGTAGACCATGACCCCGATGATTGCACGGTCGCGGAGGCCAATGACCGTGCTGGTGTCGATGGAATCCAGAAGCCGTCGGGCCTCTTCCGGTGACAGTACGGGGGTCTTGCCCCGCTTGACCACGTGGGTCGGGCCCCGGACGGAGCTTGCCGGGTTGGTCGGTAGCACCTGGCCGACCACGAGCCAGTCAAAGAGCATCCGAATGGCAGCGAGGTGCTGCTTGACCGTCGGCTTGGACTGAGTCTGGCCGAGTTGCTCGATATACGCGGCGACTGTCATCGGTTCCAGTTGGTGGAGCTCGGTGTAGCCGCGGTCGGAGCACCACTGGAAGAACGTCCGAACGGCGCGGGCATACGCCTCGCGGGTGTTCGGATTCCGAATCGTGGCCGCGAAGAACTCCAGGAACCGCCGCGACGCTTGGCGTCCGCCGGCGGCAACGATCGCAGGCACGGCGGGCTCGGCTCGTCGGATGACGAGCGGGCCGCTTTCGGTCTTTTTCTCTTTGGTCAGACTGTCCGTGCTCCTCGCACCGCGATTGGCTCAGCGCGTCCCTGTCGCATCTGAGGCCCCCTGTCCATGCACCATAAAGGACGTTATGGTGCATTGGCAAGAGTGAATCACTACTGCCGGATCGTCAAGGACGATGCGGCATGCGCGGCCACAATCACCTGTTCTCGAAGCGCCGCGAGATGCTGTTCGACTCTGTCGC
>ERZ1066130.452-NODE-452-length-15214-cov-15.406359_pt1 | contig 15214 bp, 25 predicted proteins | sample MGYA00382777_ERZ1066130 | MGnify/ENA primary metagenome ERZ1066130 (study PRJEB33369, sample SAMEA5778360) | biofilm metagenome | biome: Industrial cooling water; feature: Water cooling tower basin; material: Biofilm | place: United Arab Emirates | collected...
GTCTGCGTCCACACAGATGAAGATGTCCGTATCCACATACGGGATAGCGCAGTTCAAGGCTTGGCTCTTGCTGCCAGCCTTGTCGACGACGTCAATGACGTGAACTTGTTCGTAGGAGTGAGCGATTTCGCTCGTGCGATCAGTAGAGCGATCGTTGACAACAATCACTTTGCAAGGGTAATCCTGCCGCAACACGCTTTCAATCGTTGCGGCCAAGCAGTCCTCTTCGTTCCAGGCTGGAATGACAATCGTCACGGTCAGTGACGATGGCTCATCAGAAAACTTGTTCTGGCCCATCCAAAATCTGGACGAAAATACAGTCTTGCGAAACCAATTCATTGGTTTTCCTTTGCCAGGTTGGAGGAACGATCAAGAAGCTCTTTCACCCCCTCGGAAACGGTAACAGTCTTGACGTTGGCTTGCTGGATGCAGTCCAGGATTTGATCGAAGTCCGCCAGACTGATATCATAAATTCCGCCAGTGTTTTCGTCGATTCGATGGAAGATCAACGCATACAGTTCGTCATCAAGTGTGCTGATCGTGTCACAGATTTCTTCAACGGTAAGATACGCGGTATCCATACGCGAAACATTGTAAGCATAGAACCCAACGCGATCATTGATCCCAACTTGAGGTCCGTATGCGTTGACGTGTGACGAATATGTCTGACGAATGTTGCCCAACACCATGCCATTGAACTCTCCAAACGGGGTGGAGAACGACTTTACGTCACCGACAAGCTGACTAAGGGCGTTGTATGAGTCGCGCAGTTGTTTGTTTAGCGCAGGCTCAGGCAGCGCAGTGAGGTCGACATGGTCCATGCCATGTGAACCGATTTCCCATCCTGCCTCTGCAATTTCTTGAAGTTGGCTGGTATTAATGTAATCGCTGTCACTACCCATCAAGTTGACCGTGATGTAAGCTGTGGCTGTCATTCCACGATCTTGGAGTTCAGGCAAGGCTGTCGAATAGACGGAATGAAACCCGTCGTCAAACGTCAGTGCCACCATTGGTCCATCTTCGTATACAACAGGACCTGATTGAGCGACAGCTCTCATCTGGTTTTGAGCAAGATATGACAACTCTAGGATTGTGGGAGCAGCAACATACCCGAGAGCAGCGATTGCACTGATCCCTGGATACTTGATCGCAAGGTGCAATAGTGACCACACAGGGCTGATAGGCAACGGCATGTAAATATGACTCATTGAGCTGTTTCTTGCCTTTACCATAACATGAGATTGTGTTGGAATTTTGTTGACATTTTGTTTGATAAGTGTAGTAGCGAAAACTCTTCGTTACCAACGAAAAAACAGTCATGAGAAAGCCGGGCCCCGGGCCCGGCTTAATCAGTCTTTTACTTGGCTTTGGAGGTCTTGGCTACCGGTGCCGCAGGCGGTGCGGGCGGGTTAACTCCAAACTTGGCCAGCAATGCTGCACCAGTCTCGCTCTGAGCCAGTCCCTCGAGGGCCGCAGCCATCTTGGTTCCGCCACTGCTCGAGAACAGTTCGCCCACGCTGCTCAGCCCGTCAACCACGCTGCCATTGTTGGCAATGATCTTGACGTCAGCCTTGTCAAGGGCACCAGCCTGTGCAATACCAACAGCTTGGTTGGCTTCCACAGTGCGGATGGTGACCAGGTATTGCTGGTAGCTATGGTTTTCACCGATCTCTTTTGCAAGAACGATCTGAGCTTCAACCGGAGCCAGTTGCATTAGCTTTTCAGCTTCAGCGGTGCTCTGACCTTTGACCAGGATGGCCTCAGCTTCGCGACGCTCTTGTTCCAGCACACCTTCAGCAAGCAGAACAGTCTTTTGCTTTTCACCTTCAGCCTTGACGACTTCAGTTTCTTTCTGTTCCAACGCTTTAACCACGTTCACTTCTTTAGCGATTTCAGCGGCTTTAACGTTTTCAACACGAGCAACTTCCATGGTCTTTTCAGCGGTGACCTTTTGCTGCATCTTGATCTCTTGGCTGGCAAGTTCGTTGGCGATACCAACCTCACGGTCCTTTTCAGCAGTCTTGATACCCACTTGCTGCTCAGCCAGCTGGCGGTTGATGTCAACTTCACGAAGAGCGTTGATTTCAGCCATTTCAGCAGCTTTGCGGTTCTCAGCAACCACGACACGGCTTTCCCGTTCGATCTCGGACTTCTTTTTGTCCATGATGTTTTGGATAACCTTGCTGCCCTGGCTGTCGCGAATGTCCATCAGTTCGATGTTCTTCACGGTAGTCACGCCCCAAGCTTTAAGCTGTTCGTTCACTTCCTTGGTAAACGCATCACCAAACTCGGCACGACCCTGCATGATCTCTTCGATCGTCTTGCTAGCAAGGATGGTTCTTGCTGCACCTTGCAGAATGCTGGTAAGCTGGCTGTTGAGTTCACTCACGTTAGCCACACGTTGCGCTGCGATGTTGCTGTTTTCGATACGGAAGAAGGCTTCGAGGTCCAGCACAAACGGCAGTCGTCCGCTGTCGTATGCTTCGTAATCACGCAGTCGCAAGCTGAACACGCTCACAGGCAGAACGATAACGTTGATACCCAGTTTTGGAATCCAGCTGGGCCATTGGTAGTAAGTGTTGCCAGCGTCCTGGTCTTTTCCGTAGGACACAGTTTTGCGGCTGGATTGGATGATGTGAACTTCGTTCGTGCTAACAACGCGACGAAGGAAGAACATCCAGATGGTAAACAGGAGGCCAAGGCCGCCCAATACTGCCAGAGTGATCAAGATAGTCAAGTTCATTTAGGTCCCTTTCAAGGATTGGAGTTTAGTTTTAGCTTGTTCCAGAGCACCTATTGCAAAGTCCAACAGGTATTCTGAATTGGTGTATCCGCGCTCGATATCTTCTTCAAACATACGGATATTAGTTCGAGCAGCACTGATGCAACTTTCGATTGGATCATCAGGTAGAACGATAGCAAATCGGCCCATTATGCTTTGACTTCCTGGCCCATTTTGATCTCAATCAGTTGAGCAATAAAGTCTGCATCTAGTGTATCACGCCCATCAATTAGCCTGCGAATCTGAAATTCAGTGAATCCTGTCGCACGAAGCAGTCGTTCAGCTATCTGCCTGGTCATGGTTTTTCTCAGCCTCTTTCTTGCCTTCATAGTATCCGCTAAGATACAACCCCTCACGATGGTTGCGGTCATTCAGATAAAACACAGTAAGCACTGACGGAATCAGCAAGACGTAAAGCGTGTTGACCAGCCAAGTCACGGGTGTTGCTTGCCAAGACAGTGCCAATAGTCCGAACAGGGCGGCGGTCGCTAACCAAGGTGCAACCTTCAACCATTTAGCCCAGAGTGTTCGCATTTCCAAATGCTCCTAGCGGCGGGAATCTTGCACGGACTTCTTCCCATTCGATTGGTCCGCAGTCAGTGTATTCGATACAGACATTTTCAAAACGCCTGTCCAGTGTCACTCCGTCCTCAAGCACAACCATGTTGCTATGTGTGTGCCCGTGAATGATGCCACGACACCAGTGCAACGGTATACTCTCAGGATGGAGAGGATAGTGAGTGAGGATTGTATCGTCCAGCTTCTGGCTACCTAGAACGTCTTCAAAGTATTCTGCATAGTCGCGCAGTTTGAAGATGTCGTGGTTGCCACGAATTAGCACTTTACGTCCGTGTAGTCCTTCCATGCACTTGAGACCGCGGCGCGGAATCGCTACGTCACCCAACACGTAAATTTTATCATTTGGGGCAACTCTTTCATTCCATACAGTGCGTATGATTTCATCGCCATCATCGGAATTACTTGCCCAAGGCCTAATGGGCAAGCCGGTTCGTCTATCAGTGAATTTGGTATACAAATTATTGTGCCCAAAATGCATATCACTGACTAACCAAGTTTTTGTCATTTCACGTCTCCTAAATGATAAATAGCATGAAGGAATCCATCATGACCAATGCTTACGTCTATCGAATTACCAACACTGTAACTCAAGAATTTTACTATGGATATCGTTATCGTAACCAAAAGTTAGAAATCGCTCCATCTGATGATCTGTGGGTTGTATACTTTACATCGTCAAAACGCATCAAACGTGACATTGAAAAGTATGGTATCCATTCATTTGTTCCCGTCATTTTATACGAGGATATAGACTCTGTCAAGTGCTGGCGTTATGAACAACAGCTCATCAAGGATGCATGGTATAACCAAAAGCTATTGAATGGCAAATTTCATGATCCTGATTCAGACGTTGAAATTTATCGACGTGTCAACCTACTATCTGATAGCACCAAACAAAAGATGAGTGCTGCTAGTAAAGGCAGACCAAAATCAGAAGAGCACAAGAAAAAGATCGCACTAGCTAATACCGGAAACGTGGCTTCAGCACAAAAACGAGCTAAAATATCAGCAGCAAGGCTGGGGAAAGCTACCAACAAAGGCGTTACGCCACCCAAATATGAATGCCCACATTGTGGGCGACATGTTTCGAATGGAAACTTCAAACGCTGGCATGGCGACAACTGTAAGACAATAGATCAGGCTGGTCATCGTTTGAGAACCAAACAAATAGCCAGCCTGAACCAGAAAGCGTAGTTACTCGCTTGAATTGTGGAGTTTGCGGGCCGTTCGACGGCCAACATTTTGCAGGGTATTGCCCAGGCTGTAGTAGATGGTCTTGGCCAGCCAGAACGCAGGCTTGCGAGCCAATTCCCACGACATGCTGAACGGCCAGAGGATAACCCAGGTAGTCAGTCGCTCAGCGTGTGAGCTAGCATTGAAATCGTAGTCGTTACTGTCCAAGAAAGCGTCAAAGCTGTTATTGGCCCCTGATTTTTGATTGCCCGCCCATCGGGTGTAAGCAGACATGATCGCGCCCTTGTGCTTACGAATGTATTCGGGCCAACGCCAAACCACCGTATAAAGGCCACCAGCCGCAACGTATAGCACTAGTGCGGCAAAGATCAGAAGTGGGTTCGTGGTTAGCACTGTCCAAATACTGACGCCCATGAGCCATTCCAGGACCACGCCACCAATGACAATCGTCACCAATGCAGCGAACGCACTGTCCATTTCTGCTGATACGATACCAGCAATAACAAACACGACAAGCCCTAGTAGAGCCCAAATTCCCATAGCTTCTAGCATATTACTTTTCCTTTGTTATGCCGGACGCCTTAGAGGGCGTCCGGGTGATATGCCCACTTGGCCAGCGGGTCATTACGAGTTACGTGAAGTTCAACCACGCGGCCAGCACGTTCGATACCATACACGAAACGATTCTCAGTCTGATCAAACCGCTTGATCAGGTTGGGAGTGAACACAATTGCCGCCCCACCATAATCATGCTCTTCAGACAGAGTTTCCAGAATCGCCTTGGCAGTTTCGTCCTGAGCAACGGCTTTGGGCATGTCGCCGTCAGTCCACAGGATATATTCAAAGCTGTTGGGCTGGAAGCCACCGTGGTTGCGGTCAACCAAGAAGCTCTTGCCATCCAGAACCAACTCGAGTTTGAAGGTGTCGCTCTTGCGGTTCTCCGGCTTGATGTTCAGAACTTCAAGCACTTCGGTCAGGCTCTCGCCGTAACGGTTCATTTCTTCCACGGCAGCATTCAGCATGTCAAAGTTGAAGAAGCTGAACACCTTGGTGTATTTGAGAATGTCAGGAATCCTGGTCTTGTCATTCAGACGATCATTGAGGAATTCCTCGATGAATTCCTGGCCCAGGGTGTCGAAGGCGAAGTTGTAGTAGATACGCCCCGGACGGTTCTGCATGAACTCAGAAATCTCGTTGTCGTTGTTGGTAGTGACCAGGAACAACTTGCGGCTGTTGAACACGCCGTCAAACAGCGTGAGGATCTTGCGCTGGGCATTCCAGTCGTAGATCTTCTCGAACTCGTCGAACAGGATGATTGCCGGAGTGGTGATGCTTTGGATAAAGCTGTTGAACTCGTCACCATGCCAGTCGCGGTTGATCACGATGGTAGGGATGCCCATTTCACGACCCAGCACCGCAGTTTGCTTGGCCAGCAAGGTCTTGCCCGCACCCTTGATGCCGCTCAGAAGAACGCCAGTGCTGCCAGGTCGGTCATGGAACGTGCGAAGAATTCGCTGGGCGTAGTTGGTATTCTTGCCGTAGATCTTGGTGGGCAGCGAGAAGTTCTCGATCTGCTCCAGGAAGAATTCGCCGGCTCGTTCGTCGAACTTTACAGTGTAGGTTTCGGCAGGAAGATCATCATACGCCCGCACAGTGTCATTGTCACGCACACGGATGGTGTTGCCGCTTTTCAGAAAGGTTTTTTCCATTACTCTTTAGTTCCCATGTTGCAAGTCCATTTGACTTCGCCAGTATATTCCATTTCGGTCTTCTTACAAAAGATAGCAGGTGCAGCGCCCGCAGTCAACACCTCATACAAATAAAGTGCCTCCAAACCGCCTAGGTCGACTGGTTCACCGCCACATTGCATAGTGGCACCTTTGACTGGATTGCCTTCAGCGTCCATGCCACCCACAGCAACATCGCATTGCCCATCAAACATGGTGACAGGATCCGACATAATCGCGTATACCATAAATTGGACACCGACCAAAATCACCGATGCTAACACAATCAGCAATTGCAAGGAAAATGGAAGCATCAAATAGTGATACCAACTTGGTTGACGTTCGATCATTGCTTGACCTCCAACACAGGGCAGATTTTTGTCTTGGTAGCTACTGCAAATTCTTTGACCAATTTCCAGAAGCTGTCTGGTTCAACATAGTCAGGATCTTGCCTAAGCAACTGGCTCTTGCGATTTTGTTCATACCGAGCCTCGCGCCAGTCAGCCAGCTTGCCCAATGCTAGACCGGAACCGACGAGTGTTACCGCCCAGAAAACCAGCCATCCTACTCCTGCCAAGCCATTCATTCCTGCAGGAAACAAGACAATGGCTACAATGACGGCTGCTATTGGAACCAGGTTGCTGAGGATACTGAGCGGACCCCAGATCAAGATCATACGCATGTATGGGCAAAGACCAATGTTTGCAGATCTTCCCATCTTGGGATGGTCAAGATAGTCACTCTTTCCTTGCCAAGCAGCATTCCATTGACTCATGAAAACATAGAGGCGAAAATGCCAGCTATCACGACTGATTTGCATGTTAAGGTCTTTCTACAACCGGGATGGAATAATCAACCATGGGCAGCTTGCGAAGCTGAGAACGCATCAAGTAGCGTGGTCGACCGTTGACACTGACACGATAGTATTTGGATCCCACTTCCCAATGGCTATGTGGGCGGTGGTATCGCATTGCGGCTGGGTGCACGGTCATCAGCTGGAGCTCACGTAGCTCGCCGCCTGTTTTGATGCTGAACAATTTGTCTTTGGCCGTGTCCCAAAAATATCCCGGACACTTGGGCACTGGTGTAAGGGTGCTAGGTAGTTCGATCATGTCAAACTCTTGATAGTTGAATTTTTACCACGTTAAACTGAACACAGCCAAATGTCAATCACAATCTTTCAATGGTTTCCTGCACGGTAATTGACATGGTGAGGACATAGTTTACTCCTCGCACAATCTTACTCCAGTATGCATCACCATCGTAATGAAACTGCCTATGCGTTGGGTCATATGGATCAGCCTGCAAAGCAAGCACGTGGTTTTTCTGAACTGTCTTGAGGAAATTGGTCATGAATCTCTCTGACCCTTCCGCTGCCTGGCGCAAGCCAATACCATACAGTGCCTGGCTCTCCTCAATGATATTCCAGAAGTTGATGGTTGCTTGACCAGGATCACCCAACTCCGCTAAATCCAATTTGATCATGATCGGGTTGATTCCAGGAACAATCTCGTGAGTCTCCGTGGACATGATTAGACGATACACTTCGTCGACATCAATGCCTTGAAAGTCCTCTGGAAAAGCTTGTGCATGGATTCGCATTGCCTCAGCACTACGACGTTCTTTTTCAGGGCGGAAATCATAAACTGCATCATGCCACAGGATTGCAGCATCAAGGTTGGCGTCGTAAGGAAGATGCCATTCAGCCGCTTTGGCATACAGCCGCATCACGTGACCGATGTTGTGGTATTTCATGTCGGGATCTGACATGCATTCACGCACATAGTCACCCATTGGCGTATGTAGCAGTTTGGACCAACTAGTATCAATCATCAATGTAGTGTCCTTTTTTGCTGGGCGGCCCGAAGATAATCTATCGCTGCTTCAACAATCACTTGGACTTCGGGCTCTAGCGATGAGATGTCAGTTTTGAATGGCTTGATATCCTCGTCAAATTCCAACAAGGTGACGCAGGTAGCGCACACAGTAACGTCGCCGGCATTGGGCATTATGAGCTCATCGCTGTTGATAGCAGTTGCATGAGTAAGTCGTTCGTTGCAGTTCGGGCAAACGCACTCAAATTCCACGGTGTTCATCACCAATCTCCATAGTCCGACAGATCTAATTCCTGCCCTGTAAATGCGTCTCGCACCTTGGTAACTACGCCCAATCCAGTGGGGGTAAACATGAATGTCAAGCTACCGCCAATCGCGCCACCATAAGGATAGCCAGATTCCCAGCACGACTCCAGTAATTCACGGCTAACATGCGCAGGAGGATTCTTTTGCTGTTCTTCCACTGCGATGCGATTTTGTTCCGCAGTCCATTGGCAAAGGCGAATGGTCTGGTCGTCTGTTAGGCTGAAATTATACATTGGCGTGCCTCGGGTTCATCCGTCGGATCTGTTCCATTACGCTTTCTGGGACGCCACGGTTTCGCCAGCGTGTGTCATTCTTGTAAACATAGCCGATGCCCTTGAATGCAACCTTTCCTTCTGGTTTGCAATACTCGCATGGCCCCAAGCTGCGGTAATATCCGCCGCCGCATCCTGCCGTGTATGTTTGTTCATATTCACCAGTGCCGTTGCAAACGCCACATGGCTCGACATACTCTGGAAGGTTAAGATAAATTTCAGTCATTCTGCTTACTTTCGTTGATTGGGACCAACTTCATTCCCATTGCACGAGCCATGTTTTCAAGCTCGATACGTTTTTGTTTGAACACTGCCAGTGGTGCACCACAATGAGTGCAGTGGTATCCGCTGTTCTTGGCCTGGTTCTTGGTCAAGCGATGTCGTGGATCCGCTGAACAATCATACAGCGTTCTTCCCTGTCGTGGAATAACCCCACTGCGACCACTTGGTGCGAAAATTGGGCTTCCGCCCGCCGTCTGTCCAACCCAAACCATCACATACTCCTAAAATTGGCAGCTCGTTAGCCCGACAGATTTGGACTACTGTCATCGGACCCTTGATGCTATCTCGATTTATTCGGCTCTCAGTGTCTTATAGCTACACCGCCACGAGCTGAGGGCGGACCAGTCAGCAGCCCTGAGCTACTGACCTGCAGAACACCTTTATTTACTCTTCAATATCCCTGATGCCATCCACCAAATCCATGATGGTGACAATGTTGGGACGTGCGGTTTCATCCATACCTACCACTACGCCCTGCACATAAGTCAGGTTGTGGTCGGTGATGTAGCCACCCAGCCGCAGTTGGCTGGTCATTTCACGGGTCACTGGATCGCGTTGACGCGAATAGGTGCAGTGATGACCACGGAAACTTCCCGGGCTCCATTGGCTGGCAGGAAAGACTTCAATCACTTGGCGAAGCTTGGTCCTGGATGCAGTCTTGACTTTGACTACCATGCCAGGCTTAAGATTTTCCAAGCACCATTGAGGGATAGCCTCATCACGAACACGCTTGCGGTCACGTTTGGCTTGCTGGGAGGCTGCATCACGAGCCCGGTCCAACTCGGCTTGCTTAGTTGCTGATCGCGCAAGCAACTCTTCCAACTTGCCACGGATCTGGACGATCCCGGCATCCAATTGACGCTGCAAAGCCGGATCAAGCTGATCGTATTCTGCAATCAACGCCTGGATATGCGCAACTGCTTCTTTCACCGTTTGATCGTCTTCTTGGGTCAATTCAAACCTCTTGGATCCTGGCCTGCATTGCCTGCAAGGCACGAGTGTAAAATTTGTTGACCTCTTTAGGGTCCATTCTTGCGATCAAATCAAGAAGTTCTTGACCGCTTGGTGCTGGGACGGTAGTCTTGCCCATCCTGAACTCTCCGGGGATTGCTCAGTGTATTCACTATACTGAGTCTTAGCTCATCTGTCAATCGAGACCAGACGGTTATTTCATACAGTGTTCTGTTGCAACCTGTGCAGACGGAATCTTCGATGCGGCATATCCGCTTGCAAGGTGACAACATCAAATGACATGCTCAACCAGCGGGTCAAATCCATTGAACCAAACAGTGCTGTAGGTAGTGGTGTATGCGCCAGCTGATAACACCAACACGCGATCGCCACAGTCGAGTCCTACGGGCAACTGCACTTGATTACGCTCATATAGAACATCAGCACTGTCACATGTCGGGCCAGCAAGGATGCACGGCGCAGTTTCTTCGTCCTCGCGGCCAACCACAATGAATTGGTAGCGAATGGCTTCATCTGCGGTTTCACTTAGTCCGCTGAACTTACCCACATCAAGGTAAACCCAACGGGCAGTGTCCTCTAGATGTTTGCGAGACACTAACAGAACCTCACTGACAACAATGCCTGCGTTGCCTACCAGTCCACGCCCAGGCTCTGCCATGAGGTATTCTACGCCCTCGAATCGAGAGTTGATGGCATGGTCAAGAGCCCGCCCATACTCTACAGTATCGGTGATTTCAACACCATAGTATGCAGGGAACCCTCCGCCGATGTTGAGCAAATACAGCATCAGTCCTTCATCACGAGCCGTTCGCCAGATTGCCGCGACCACGTCTAGTGTATCATCCCACATATATGGATGACGAGTCTGACTGCCCACATGGAAACTCAAGCCAGCAGGAATCAGCCCCAAGCTACGCGCATAGTGTAGCAAGGGGACAGCACGGTTGCTGCCGCAACCAAATTTGCGGCTAAGTGGCCATTCAGCTTCAGTTGTGCCCACCAGCATACGAATAAACACTTCACTGCCAGGAGCATAACGAGCGATTTTTTCCAATTCCATCTCACTGTCAGCAGCGAACAGATTGATTCCAAAGCTGGCGGCAAACTCAATATCGATTGGCTTCTTGATTGTGTTGCCAAAGCTAATGTGTGCTGGATCTACGTCAAGAGCGAGTAGTCGTGCGATTTCACCCCGGCTGGCAGCATCAAAGCGACAGCCAAGGTTGTTCAGTCTTGTGAGAATTGCAGGGTTGGGATTTGCTTTGACTGCATAGTGCACATACGCATCTGGCAGTCCACGGACAAACTCATGATAGTTTGTCTCTACCTGGTCTATGTCAAGCAGCACTGTGGGACCAGTAACCTCAACAGAACGTGCTGCTTGAATTAGTTTATCGCTTGTCATTGTATTTCCTTACTCGACATCAGCTCTTGATGAGTCGTTTTGTTTAATCAGAGCTCGTCTTTCAGCTGCAAGAATGACAAGCTGTAAACGGTAGCTAGGATCATTTTTGCGTTCGGGATATTGAGACAACAGGAAATCTAGACGGTGTTCAATCTGTTCTAGTCTTGTCATATCGCATACTCCCAAGTTGCCTACAAGAGGTCTTTGGTGCGGGCGGTGGGATTCGAACCCACCCTCCTTTGGGGAAGCAGATTTTGAGTCTGCCGCGGCTACCAGCTTCGCCACGCCCGCATGTTGCGCTTATTTATGGTAGTCCTGAGAGGAATCGAACCTCTATCGTTCCCTAATCCGGGGATCATGGCTTATAAGACCACCGCACTACCGTTGTGCTACAGGACCAAAATTCATAATTGCCAGCACCTATTAGATAACTGGCGACCCTAACAGGACGATCAGGGTTCCCACACCCCTCACGCGGGTCCACGGACAAATAACGGCCTTCTGAGTCAACCTGGGCGTTGACATCCGTCAGTGTTGGTCCCGTGCTACACTCTCTATTAGTCAGACATTGGAACGATTACTGAAGATACCTTGTTCACTCGCGAAGAACGAATGGACCATTTCTTGCGGTCCTCGTCGATCGCCATATTGGACGGCTCCATCTTAGCACGGGCTTTATTGACTGCATCCAATTCATTCAGTGCATTAACCCGCACCGTTTGCTTTGCAGTCACAGCCATTTCAACAGTTACATCAAACGTAGGCATCTATCCTGTCCATCTTAAAATTGGTGCCCCTAGTAGGGATCGAACCCACCAGTTCGGGTTTAGAAGACCCAACTCCGGCCCAGCGGTAGGGGCGTTATTTCATTCAGCGTGTGTGCTGCTTAGGCCAGCACGAGAGCGAATTGCTTCGAACTCTGCAAGTGCATCAGCTTCACTCATACCACGCCAGCGTAATCCAAGAACTGCAAGGAATTCCTTGGTCTCGGTGATATTCTGTTCGTCACTCAGGCCTTCAACACGAGTAATGGCTGCGGCGACTTCATTCAAATTTACACTCATGTCATTCTCATCCTTTTCTTCTGGCCAAGCTTCGTCAAACAAACGCTTGTGAGCTTGGCGGGCAGCCTCAAGAATTTGTTCTCGAGAATGGCCACGTTGACCAGCATATGGACGAACTTCACGTGCATAATGCAACTTTGTGAAGAAGATGGCTAGCTTGCCAAACACAAAATATCCACGAAACTTCACTGGTTCATCCTACACTATTTATTGCATGAAGGGTGGCCATTACAGCCACCCCTCTTTTCTTCTTCGCGCGATGTGTTTTTTGCTCAATACGAAATATTAAGGAACATCGTTTGCAAAGTAGTCAATTGCCGCGGATTGTGTTTTTCCATATGATATATAAGGAACAATCTTTGCAGCGATCTATCAGCTTTACCCTTGCGGATAAAGCATTTCTTCAAGCTTGTCGAAGCTGACCCCCGAGTAGCTTACGTCATAATCATACACGACATCCGTGTTCTTGTCAACAACATATTTGACACCGAGGTGATCAAACAGGTCGTTTACAGTCCAGAACTCACTCATGCCGCGAGCGACATACGGAGTCAAGCCGGATCCGCTGACAGTGCGGTTGCCAATGCGTCCTTGCCACACGACAAACTCGTTGCCGCGAACAAAGCCGATTACCATACCACGTGAAGCCAATTTGGTCTTCTCACGGATGATCGGGGCATCGATCCATTTCTTGTCGTTGCCTGACGGCCCAACGATGACTTCCATCTGAGTGCCAGGCTCACCACGGAAGATGTTCACGAACAAGCCGTAGTCCTGGCCCTTGGAGGTCATGAATTCCATGGCACCATTCGGCCCAGCGTAGGTCATGTCGCCTGAGAAGGTGATCGGATTGCTGCGGTCATAACCACTCCATCCGCCCCAACCAGTGCGCTGACCATTTTGGTCAATCGTGCTAAGGTCCAGATCGTTTGCGCCCCAGTCGCTCTCCCAATAGATACCTGAGCTGATCGGAGCATCTTCTACTTTGACACGAGTGCCAAACGGCAACTGGCCAACAGTTTGCTTGCGCGAAGTCGGCAGTCCATAACGAACTTGCTTGTCAAGAAGAACAGTCTTGCCCTTCAGGTGAGCGAGGTCGCGAGCCAGGCTATCCAGCACGGCTTCTTCCACACGATCAATATCAGCCGAGGCCCAAACCGGTCGGTTGTCCTCGAGGTGAATCTTGCCATTGCGAACAATGAATGCATCCACGCGGTGCTGATTGCGCTTGTAAGCCAACAGATTCAAATACTTGAACTTGTCACGAACGCTGATCTTGTCAAGCACGTCCAAGCTAATGGTGTTAGCCAGGGCACGTGCCACGAAGGTCTTGTTGATCGCTTCTTGCAACGGAACGTGAACGGTCTTGCTGCGGCGTGAAATACGGTTGATCACTGCACGGCGATCTCCGCCCTTGAGAGCCATAATCAGTCGCTTGTGACGATTGAACACTTGGCCCAACTGGACCTCATGGAGATCCAAGAATTTAGCAGAGATCTTGTCAGCGGCATCAGATACTGCTTTGACTACTTCACGCGACTTGATCAGCATCATGTTGCCAGTAGCAACATAGCAGATATAACGCACTGCATCGTCACCAGACTTGAACCAGTCACGGCTCTCGTCGAACAACGCAACACGAAGTTCGTTGTTTGCAATCCGGTCTAGATCATAGTCGATCTTGTAGTGTTGGATGATGTTACGAAGAGCGATTGCGTCGGCAACCGGAGCATTGCGATAGATCAAGGCGCGAACTAGATCGCCCAGCTCAGTCACAGTGACCCCACGAACATAGGTCATGGTAAAGACAACACCGTCGGAAACTTCCAGATCGAAGAATCCCGGCTGTCCCATCCCGTAGACTTCCAGATAGTGCAACAGTTGCTTGGTGATCAGGTAGAATGGGTCTGCATTGTCACGCTCTTCGCGCGAGAACATGGTGCGAACATTAAGAGGCTTGAACGCATCTCGCAGAACGTCGATTTGGTTCTTGGTGGGCGTGAAGTCCAGGACCAGGCCTTGGGCGACCAGGCTGGTGTTGGTAGCACCGGTCTTGTCAGACACCATGCACTTGAATAGGTCTAGGATTTCACGTTCAAACATTTTCTTCCTCGCTCGAGCACTCAGCTCATTTCAATTTCGGTTTTGACGACAGTCTTCTCGATAGCCATCAGTCGGATTCCTTTTACCGTGATCTTGGTTTTGGTGCCACGGTAGGTCAGGGCAAACACAGGCCCAAATTTTTCTGCACGTTCGCGAACTTCAGCGATCACTTCTGCCGGCGGAATTTCCGAGCAGTAAATGGCCACAGACTGGTAAGCAGGCCAAGCCACAAAACGTCCAGCGTTGGCGATGCTGGTCTCGATAGACTTGAGTGTGCGTTCACACGCTTCTCGTGTCCAGGCGCCACGGCCATTTTCTTCTTCAAAGTTGCCAGTTCGAATACGCTCTTCCACTTCAGCCTTTTGACGGGCGTGGTATGCGATCTGGCTTTCACGAGATTTGATCACGGCCAGTTCACGGTTCTCTGGCGTATCCTCGTAATGCCAGCCCATGCCGTTGTTCAAGATGCCCGGGGTTGGCCAAATTGAACAAGCTTCTGGATCTCGGTCCGATTCTTCAGTCCACTCAGCCGCATTGGCTTCCCACCATGCAGCATGTTTGACCTCGTCAGTGATGTATTCTTCACCACGAGGGAATGCCATATTGGTGCAGTAGGAGGTCATCTCGCGCTCGAAATTTCCTGAATATTGGTCAGTGTCGATGATGAGTGCGTAGATTTTCATGTCATCCTAC
>ERZ1066130.454-NODE-454-length-15165-cov-11.318795_pt1 | contig 15165 bp, 9 predicted proteins | sample MGYA00382777_ERZ1066130 | MGnify/ENA primary metagenome ERZ1066130 (study PRJEB33369, sample SAMEA5778360) | biofilm metagenome | biome: Industrial cooling water; feature: Water cooling tower basin; material: Biofilm | place: United Arab Emirates | collected...
ATGCCGTACATGCCGGGGAGGACGCTCTCGGGGACGATGCCGCAGACGCCGGGTATGTCTGGGAGTGGTTGGTCGAGTGGCCAGACCATGCAGTCGCAGGTGCTGGTGCCGATGATCTTGACGAGGGTGCCAGGGGTGACGCCCGCGCCGACGGCACCCATGTGTGCGTCGAAGGCGCCGATGGCGACGGGAACGCCGGGCGGAAGGCCGACTCGCTGTGCCCATGCGGCGGACAGTCCGCCGGCCTTTCGATCGGAGGGGAGGGCGCTGTTGGCGTACCGATCGCGGAAGCGGCTGAGGCCTGGGTGGAGTTGGTCGAGGAAGCGTGCGGCGGGAAGGCCACCCCATGAGGCGTGGTACATGGCCTTGTGGCCGGCGGCGCAGATGCTGCGGCTCATGGAGTTGGGATCAGAGACACCGGTGATCTCGCCAACGACGTAGTCGCAGAGTTCGACCCAGGAGTGTGTGGCGGCGGCGATGCGTGGGGCGGCGCGTTCGCAGCGGAGCGCTTTGGCCCAGTACCACTCGGAGGAGTAGGTGCCGCCGCACTTGGCGAGGTACGGGAAGTTCGCGGCTTCGGCGAGGCGGGTGATGTCGGCGGCTTCCTGGTGGGCGGTGTGGTCTTTCCAGAGCCAGGCCATGGCGTCGGGATTGGAGGCGAATTCGTCGTGAAGGGCGAGGGCGGTGCCATGGCGGTCGACGGGGATGGGTGTGGAGCCGGTGGTGTCGACTCCGATCCCGGCGACACGATCTGTGCTGAAGTCGTGGCGTCGTCGGGCAAGCTTCAGTGCGTCGGCGACGGCGTGGTGAAAGCCGTCGAGGTAGTCGCGAGGATGTTGCCGGGCGAGGTTGGGGTCCTTGTCGGACAGGATGACCCCGTCGGTGCCGTGCTTATATGCGAAGGTGGATGTGGCGAGTTCTTCGCCGGAAGCGGTATCGACGACGATCGCGCGGACGGAGTTGGTGCCGTAATCGACACCGATGGCGAAGGTTGGGTTGGCGGTCATGATTTGGGTGCTTTCCGGTGAACACGGGAATGGGAGAGACGGGCGGGGGCGATCGCGCGGGGTGAGGGCTGGGGCTTGGGTTGCGGGGCTGGCGTTTGGGCGACTTGGTGGGCGGATGGAGGGATGGGTTGGGGGGCTGGTTCAGGGACTTCGGGCTCAGGAAGGAGGAAACGATCGGCGGCGGCGGCGACGAGGCCCAGTGCGCGGCGGCGCGGCGCGACATGGCAGGTGAGTCGTCCGAGACGGCTGACGAGGGAATGAAGGAGGATTCTTCGTTCGAAGAGCGGGCCGATGTCCGGGTGGAGGTCTGGGAGGGCTCCCGTGAGGACGACATCCTGGGTGCCGACGAGGTTGATTGCTCCGGCGATGACCATTGCCGCGGCGTCGATGGATCGTGCGAGCCAGGGCTCGATGCCCTTGGAGGCGACGTGGTGCTGGAGCATCTGCCAGGTTGGAGATCGGCGGGGTGCTCGCTCGCGGAAGGAAGCGAGGAGTCCTTGGCGGGAGACGAGGGTTTCGAGGCAGCCGACGGAACCGCACACACAGGGCCTGCGGTTGCCGTGAACGCCGGTGTGTCCGAGTTCGCCGGAGAGCGGGAGTGAGCCTTGGAAGAGTCGTCCGCCGGCGACGAGCGCTCCACCGACGCCGTCGCCGAAGTCCATGAGAACGAAGGAGTCTGGCGCGGGCTTACCGGCGTGGATGGCGGCCTGATGGCCGAGGGCGAGGGCCTGGATCTCCTGTACGGCGCAGACGGCAGCGTGAAAGAGGCCGCCGAGCCTTGGGAGGAAGGCGGGCTCTTCGATCATGGGGAGGTTGGGTGAGCAAAGGACGCGTTGGGAAGCGGGATCGAGGACGCCGGGGACGCTGACGAGGAGGAGATCGGATCTGGGCGTTCGGAGGGATGACCGAGCGTCAGCGATGCGGCCAAGGAGGGATGTGGTTGAGCGCGGGGTAGGGAATGCGAGTCGGTGTGGAGGGCGCGTGGGGTCGAGTGGCTGGAGCATCACGGTGGTCGTGCGGACTCCGAGCTCGACAAGCGGGAACTCGCGGGAGGAAGCGATGGCGAGGCTTCGGGGCGGTCGTCCCATGACGGTTCGAGCGCCCTGATCGACAGGTGATTCGGACTCCTGAACGAGGCCGTCGCGGATGAGATCGTCGGCGATCTTTCCGGCGGTCATGGGCGAGAGGCCGGTGGCGCGGGCGAGATCAGCGCGAGAGAGGGGCCCGCGGGAGAGGAGCAGGCGGAAGGCCCGTCTCCTGTTGGCGGCGCGGAGCTGGGAGGGGTGCGCGTACATTGAATGGATAGTATACTATGTATCGCCCTCCCGCGAGGGTTACTCAGGAGAAGCCCATGGGTCGAATCCACGAGACGCTGGTTGCCGTGCTTTGCATGCTCTGTCCGGTGGTGGCGGAGAGTTCGGCCCGCGTCTCGATCTCGAGCGAGGGCGAGGCTGGAGAGCGTGCGGCGGCGCAGGCTGCTGTACGGGCTGGACCGAGGGTGGTGCTGACGGACGAGTTCTGGGCTCCGCGGATGCGGCTGAATCGCGAGGTGACGCTGCCGCACGTGCTGAAGCAGTGCGAGAAGACTGGGCGGATCGCGAACTTCGAAGTTGCGGCGGGCAAGCGCAAGGGCGGGATGACCGGCCTGTACTTCAATGATTCGGACCTGTACAAGACGATCGAGGGCGCGGCGTACATCCTGGCGGAGAAGCCCGATGCCGCGTTGGAAGCTCGCTGCGACGAGATCATCGGGCTGATCGCGGCGGCCCAAGAAGCGGACGGGTACCTGTATACGCCGCGGACGATCCTTGACCCCAAGAACATGCCGCCTGGGGGCAAGGAGCGGTGGTCGGACATGGGTGCGGGTCACGAGCTGTACTGCATGGGGCACCTGTACGAGGCGGCGGTGGCGTATTTCCAAGCGACGGGGAAGCGGGCGTTGCTCGATGTGGCGATCAAGAACGCTGACCTCGTGGCTTCGGTGTTTGGTCCTGGGAAGAAGCCTCACCCGTGCGGGCACCCGCAGGTGGAGATCGGCCTGGCGAAGCTGTATGACGCGACGGGGGACCGGAAGTACCTGGATCTGCTGGAGTTCTTCGTGCTGACGCGCGGTCGGGCCGAGGGGAGAGGGCTGTACGGGGAGTATGCGCAGGACCATCTGCCCGTGCTGGAGCAGACGAAGGCGGTGGGCCACGCGGTGCGTCTGGCGTACTTGTTCACGGGCGTGGTGGATCTCGGGCTGCGGACGGGCAAGCCCGAGTACACGCGGGCGGCATCGCGTGTGTGGGACGACATTGTCTCGAGCAAGATGTACATCACGGGAGGGATCGGGAGCCAGGGGAACAACGAGGGCTTTGGTGAGGCGTTCGACCTGCCGAACTCCAGCGCGTACAACGAGACGTGCGCCTCGATCGCGTTCTTTCACTGGAACCATCGCATGTTCCTCGCGACGCGTGAGGCGAAGTACATCGACGTTGCCGAGCGGACGTTGTATAACGCGTTGCTGGCGGGCTGGTCGTTGTCGGGCGAGCGGTTTTTCTATCCGAATCCGCTGGAATCGTCCCATGGACGCTCGCGTTCGCCGTGGTTTGATTGCGCGTGCTGTCCGCCGAACGTGGTGCGGTTCATCGCGTCGCTTCCGGAGCAGGTGTACGCCTCGTTCGGTCGCGAGCTGTACGTGAACCACTTGATCTCGAGCGAAGGACGGTTCACTGTTGATGGGACGGAGGTGGGGATTGCGCAGGTGTCGGGTCTGCCGTGGCGTGGCGAGGTCGCGGTGACCGTCTCGCCGAGCCGTCCGGTGCGGATGGCGCTTCGCGTGCGTGTTCCGGGGTGGGCGACGGGGTCGCCGGTGCCGGGGTCGCTGTACTCGATGGGCGGGGCGGGCGCGTCTGGGGCGTCGGTGAGCGGGCCGGACGGGGTGCCGGTTGAGATTCGGGACGGGTACGCGGTGATCGACCGCGAGTGGAAGGCGGGAGAGACGGTTCGGATGTCGCTGCCGATGGACGTACGTCCGATCAAGGCGGACGGGCGGGTGGCGAGCGGCCGATCTCGCGTGGCGATGCAGCGTGGTCCGCTGGTGTATTGCTTTGAGGCGGCGGATCAGACCGATCCGAACGTGCTGTCGATGGTCGCGGATCCGGGGACGGCGTGGGAGCCGGCGTTCGCGGGGAAGGACCTGGGCGGGGTTGTGAAGCTGACGACGAAGGTGTCGCTGGTGAAGCGGGGCGAGGGCGGGAAGCCGGCGATCGCCGGGGAGATGACGGCGACGGCGATTCCGTACTACGCCTGGGCGAACCGCAGCCCCGGCGCGATGTGCGTGTGGGTGGCGTCGGAGCCGGAGGCGGCCAAGCCACTGCCGGCGGCGACGATTGCGCACACGGCGAAGGCGAGCTCTTCGTTCGGGGGCGACGTCGCGGCGATCAGCGATCAGCTCGAGCCGGCGAGTTCGGGGGATCACGACAACGCGTTCCTCCACTGGTGGCCTCGCAAGGGGACTCGCGAGTGGGTGCAGTACGAGTTCCCCCGGGCGACGGTGGTCGAGGGGTGCGAGGTCTACTGGTTTGATGACACGGGACGCGGGGAGTGCCGGCTGCCCGCGTCGTGGCGGATCGAGGCCGAGGTGGACGGCGTGTGGCAGGAGGTGAAGAACCCGAGCGGGTACGGCGTGCTGCCGGACCGGTACAACGTCTGCACGTTTACGCCGGTGGAAACCACGGCGTTGCGGCTCAGCATTCAGTCGCGCGAGGGGTGGTCGGGCGGGTTGCACGAGTGGCGTGTGAAGGGGGCATCGGGCAAGGCTGCGGAAGCGGCCGGGGCGGACAGCATTCCCAACGGGTCGTTCGAGCAGGCGGAGGGAAATTCGCCCGCGGGATGGAAGCCCTCCGTGTGGGGCGGGCGGGGTGATTTCGTGCACGCGTCGGTGGGCCGAGAGGGATCTCGCTCGGTCATGATCAGCTCGGAAGCGGGCGGGGATCTCTCGTGGTCGGCGACGGTTCCGGTGGAGTACAACTCGACGTACAGGCTGAGCGGGTGGATCAGGACGGAGAACGTCAAAGCCATGAACGGCGGGCAGGGGGCGCTGCTCAACATCCACAACATCCAGTCTGTGCGGACCAAGGCGGTGAGGGGCACGAGCGACTGGACGGAGGTGAGCGTCGAGTTCGAGACGGGATTGCAGGACCAGATCATGGTGAACTGCTTGTTCGGCGGGTGGGGGTTCGCGACGGGCAAGGCGTGGTTTGACGGCGTGTCGCTGACGCTGCTGAAGAAGGGCGAGCTGGCGCCACCCCGCATCTCGATTGATGCGTCGGCGACGGGTGAGGCGATCAGCCCGTACATCTACGGTCAGTTCATCGAGCATCTCGGGAAGTGCATCTACGGCGGAATCTGGGCGGAGATGCTGGAGGACCGAAAGTTCTTCGATGCGCCGGGGACGGGAAGCTCACCCTGGAAGGTCATGGGGGGCGCCAATGTCGCGATGCGGACGAAGGACGCGTTCGTGGGCGTGCACACGCCGGTGGTGATGCCGACCGCGCGTGCGGGGGGATTGGCGCAGGGCCAGCTGGCGGTGCGTCGCGGGATGACGTATGTCGGTTCGGTGTGGGCGGCGAGCGAAGCACCCGGAGCAACGGTGCGAGTGTCGCTCGTGTGGGGCGAGGCTGCGACGGATCGGGCGACGTTTGTGACGCCTGCGCTTGGAGCGACGTTCTCGAAGCACGAGTTCACGCTGACGGCGGGGGGCAACAGCGACGACGCGAGACTCGAGATCGAGTCGTCGCTGCCGGTCGCGATCGGGACGGCGAGCCTGATGCCGGGGAACAACGTGCGCGGGTTCCGCGCGGACACGCTGGCGCTGCTGCGTGAGCTTGACTCACCGGTGTATCGGTGGCCGGGGGGGAACTTCGTGTCGGGGTACGACTGGCGTGACGGCGTGGGGGATCGCGATCGTCGCCCGCCGCGGAAGAACCCCGCGTGGCTCGGCATCGAGCACAACGACATGGGGATCCACGAGTTCATGGACCTGTGTGATCTGCTGAAGACCGAGCCTTACATTGCGGTGAACACGGGCCTTGGGAGCGTGGAGAGCGGGGCGGAGCAGGTCGAGTACGTCAACGGCGGTGAGGACACCGCGATGGGCAAGCTGCGGGCCTCGCACGGCCGCCGGGAGCCTTGGAAGGTGAAGTTCTGGGGTGTGGGGAACGAGATGTACGGCTCGTGGCAGCTCGGGAATATTCCGCTGGCGCAGTACACGAAGCGGCACAACACGTTCGCGGATGCGATGCGGAAGGTTGATCCGTCGATCACGCTGATCGCGGTCGGGGCGGTCGGCGAGTGGAGCCGGACGATGCTGGCGGAGTGCGCGGGTCACATGGATCACATCTCCGAGCACGTGTACTGGCAGGACGGGGGCTCGCTGGCGTCGCACGTGATGGCGGCGCCGCGGTCGCTGGCGGAGATCGCCCGGGCGCACCGGCAGTATCGCAAGGAGCTGCCGAGCCTGAAGGGTCGCGACATTCGGATCGTGCAGGACGAGTGGAACTACTGGTACGGGCCGCACGTGTTCGGGGAGCTCGGAACACGGTACTTCATGAAGGACGCGCTGGGATGCGCCGCGGCGCTGAACGAGTTCGGGCGGAACAGCGATCTGTTCTTCATGGCGAACTATGCGCAGACGGTGAACGTGATCGGCGCGATCAAGACAAGCCGGACCAACGCGGCGTTCGACGTGACGGGGCTTGTGCTCAAGCTCTACCGTCATCATCTTGGAACGATCCCGTGCGCCACGACTTCGAGCCCGCTGGTGGATGCGCTGGCGGCGTGGAGCCCGGATCGCAAGTCACTGACCATCGCGGTGGTGAATGCCACGACGCGGAGCATGAACATTCCCCTGGACCTGAAGGGTGCGACGCTCGCGGGGACGGGCGTGGTGAGGTGGATCTCGGGCGATCCGATGGCGTTCAACGACCCGGACGGAGAGAAGCCGATCTCGATTCAGGAACGGCGGGTGGAGGCGCTTTCGGGTACACTGCCCGTCGAGCCGTGCAGCGTGACGCTGTTCACCTTGGATGTACGCTGAGGGATGCCCGTGTACAGAGTTCGCGTTGAGCACACAGGAGGTCTTTCGATGAAGTTCTCGTCGCGTCGCACGATGGTCTGCGTGGCTGCCGCGTTGCTGATGTTCGCCGGAGCGTGCGAGAAGAAGACGACGGAGCAGCCCAAGGCCGGGGGAGGCGCGGCGAGCGCGAAGAAGGTCCGAGTGGCGTTCTCGCAGATCGGCGCGGAGAGCGACTGGCGGAAAGCGAACACGGAGTCGATCAAGGCCGAGGCTGCAGCGCGGGGTTTTGAGCTGATCTTCTCGGATGCGCAGCAGAAGCAGGAGAACCAGATCAAGGCGCTGCGGAGCTTTGTCGCCCAGGGGGTCGACGTGATCGCGTTCTCGCCCGTGGTGGAGACGGGGTGGGAGCCGGTGCTGAAGGAGATCAAGCAGGCGGGGATCCCGGTGGTGCTGACGGATCGTGCGGTCGAGGTTTCGACGCCTGACCTGTTCGTGACGTTCATCGGCGCGGACTTTGTCGAGGAAGGTCGCCGGGCGGCGGAGTGGCTCGGCAAGGCGACGGGCGGGAAGGCTGTCGTGGCCGAGTTGCAGGGAACGCCGGGCTCGGCGCCCGCGATCGATCGCAAGAAGGGATTTGAGGAGGGGATCAAGGCGTTCCCCGACATCAAGATCATCAAGAGCCAGTCGGGCGAGTTCACACGCGCCAAGGGGCGCGAGGTGATGGAGTCGTTCCTGAAGAGCCCCGAGGGCAAGCAGATCACCGCCCTCTACGCTCACAACGACGACATGGCGCTGGGGGCGATCCAGGCGATCGAAGAAGCCGGCCTCAAGCCCGGCGTGGACATCAAGATCGTCTCGATCGACGCGGTGAAAGCGGCGTTCGAGGCGATGGTGGCGGGCAAGCTCAACTGCACGGTCGAGTGCAGCCCCCTGCTCGGGCCCAAGCTGTTCGATGCGGTCGAAGCGATCAAGGCGGGCAGGCCGGTGGAAAGACGGATCGTGACAGAGGCGGCGGTGTTCGACCAGAGCACGGCGGCCGCGGCGATCGGCTCGCGGAAGTACTAGGGTGACCGGGAGTGACCCTCGATTGACGTCCGACGCGGATCGCCCGCTGCTCGAAGCGACGGGGCTTGTGGTCCGCTTTGGTTCGGTGCGTGCGCTCGAAAGCGTGGGGCTGACCGTGCGGGCGGGCGAGGTGCAGGCTCTGCTCGGCGAGAACGGGGCCGGAAAGAGCACGCTGATCAAGTGCTTGAGCGGCGTGGTCAAGCCGTCTGCCGGACGGATCGTGCTGGATGGGCGGCCGATCGAGCCCGACTCGCCGCACGACGCCGAGCGACTCGGAATCGCGACGGTGTTTCAGGAGGTGGGGCTGATCCCGCACCTGTCGGTCGCGGAGAACATCTGCCTGGGCCGCGAGCCGGGGCGGAGGTTCTTTCGCGGGCTGATCGACTGGAAGGCTGTGCGGTCTCGGGCGCGGCAGGCGATGGGACGGCTGGGGCTGGGCGGGCTTGATGTCGAACGCGAGCTTGGAACCTGCTCGGTGGCGGTGCAGCAGATGGTGGCGATCGCGCGGGCGTTGGACGTGCGGGCGCGGGTGCTCATTCTCGATGAGCCAACGTCGAGCCTGGATCGTGGTGAGTGTGTGAAGTTGCTGGAGGTCATCCGCCAGCTTCGGTCGCAGGGGCTCGGCATTGTCTTCATCTCGCACTTTCTGGATCAGGTGGAAGCGATCGCGGACCGGGTGACGATCCTGCGCGACGGCGTGCTGGTTGGAACATTCGAAGCCAAGTCGCTGCCGAGGTCCAAGCTGATCTCGCTGATGGTGGGCCGAGAGTTTGAAGCGGCGGCGGCGAGGGACGCGAGCGACAGCGGGAGCATCGAAGCCGGTGCGCTGCTGAGCTTGCGGGGGTTTGGTCGATCGGGCATGCTCGAGGGCGTGGATATGGACGTCGGGCCGGGCGAGGTCGTCGGGCTTGCGGGGCTTCTGGGATCGGGGCGGAGCGAGACGGCACGGCTCGTGTTCGGCGCTGACGTTGCGACGCGTGGACGGATGACCTTTCGTGGCAAAGCCGCGAGGTTTACAACGCCCCGACAGGCGATCGCGAGCGGGATCGGGATGCTGCCGGAGAATCGCAAGGAACAGGGGATCTTCCCGTCGCTGTCGGTGGTCGAGAATCTGGTTGTGTCGCTCCGCGCGCGGGACGGGGCGTTCGCCGGGCTTTCACTTCGGGCGCAGGTGTCGTTGGCGGAGGAGTTTGTGCGGCTGCTGGGGATCAAGACGCCGGATGTGCACGCGCGGATCAGCGGGCTTTCGGGCGGGAATCAGCAGAAGGTGCTTCTCGCCCGGTGGTTCGCGACGCGGCCGGTGCTGCTGATTCTGGATGAGCCGACGCGCGGCATTGATATCGCTGCCAAGGCGGATGTGCTTCGGGCGGTGGAGCGGCTTCGGGCGGAGGGGACGGCGGTTCTGTTCATCAGTTCGGAGCTTGAGGAGGTGACGCGCAGTTGCGGGCGTGTGGTGGTGCTGCGTGACCGTCGGAGCGTGGCCCGACTCGAAGGGAGCGAGATCACCGAGCAGGCCGTGCTCGCGGCGGTGGCGCAGACGACATGACCCTCTCGACTCCATCCTGGCATCGCGGGCTGAGGTCGCTGGTGTGGCCTGTGGCGGCTCTCGCGCTGCTTCTGGCGTTCAATGCGGCGTTCATGCCGGGGTTCTTCGCCCTCGAAGCCCGCGACGGGCGTCTTTACGGCGTGCTGGTGGACATTCTCAACCACGGGTCCCGGACGGCGCTGGTGGCGCTGGGCATGACGCTGGTCATCGCGACGGGGGGCGTGGATCTGTCTGTCGGCGCGGTGGCGGCGATCGCGGGAGCGGTGACGGCGACGCTTCTCGTGGAGGCGCAGGTCGCCTGGCCTCTGGCGATCGCGGAGGCGGTGGCGATCGGGGCGTGTTGCGGACTTTGGAACGGCCTGTGCGTGTCGGTCTTCAAGCTCCAGCCGATCGTGGCAACGCTTGTGCTGATGGTGGCGGGGCGCGGCGTGGCGCAGCTCATCACCGGCGGATCCATCATCACCTTTGAGAGCGCGCCGGTGTCAGCGATCGGGAATAGCGCGTTCCTGGGGCTTCCGATCCCGGTCACGATGCTGGCGTTGGCGGCGGTCGGGCTTCATCTGCTTGTTCGTCGCAGCGCGATGGGGCTTTACATCGAGTGTGTGGGCGACAACCCGGTTGCGGCACGGCTCGCGGGGATTCCGGATCGTGCGGTGATGATGACGGTGTACGGGCTTTGCGGGGTTCTGGCTGCGGTTGCGGGCGTGATCGAGTGTTCGTACATCAAGGCTGCGGATGCCAACAACGCGGGGGCTTTGCTCGAGCTTGACGCGATCCTCGCGGTGGTGATCGGCGGAACGGCGCTCAGCGGCGGGCGGTTCTCGTTCGCGGGGACGATCGTCGGCGCCATGCTGATGCAGACGCTGACCAAGACCCTGTACATGCACGATGTGTCGGCCGAGATCGCGCCGGCTCCGAAGGCGTTGGTGGTGATCGTCGTGTGTCTGTTGCAGGCGCCTCGCGTGCGTGCATGGATGGCGGGGCTGTGGAGTCGAGGGGGTGCCGCGTGAAGCTGCACAGGTGGGTTTCGCTGACGCCGGTGCTCGCGACGTGCGTGCTGCTGGTCGGGCTTTTCGCGTTCGGCGCGGCGAGCTACCCGAACTTTGCGTCGGTCGCGGTGGTCCGGAACCTCCTGGTCGACAATGCGTTCCTTGTGGTCGCCGCGATCGGGATGACGTTCGTGATCATCTCGGGGGGGATCGACCTCTCGGTCGGGGCGGTGATGGCGTTCTCGGCGACGCTGGCCGCCTCCCTCGTGGAGGCGCACGGGCTTCATCCGCTGGCGGCGGCGGCGGTGGTGCTCGCGGTGGGAGTGGCTTTCGGCCTTGCGCAGGGTGTGCTGATCGCGATGCTCGACGTGCCGCCGTTCATGGTGACGCTCGCGGGGATGTTCCTTGCGCGCGGCGCGGCGTTCGCGGTGCATCCGCAGTCTCGCGGCGTAACGCACCCGTTCGTCGCCACCACGCTGAACGAGACGCTTTCGCTGCATCTGCCGATCGGGGCACGAGGCGTCGTGATCCCGCCCACGGTGGTGGTGATGTTCGTGCTGCTCGCCCTGGCGTGGGTGCTGCTGCGGCACGTGCGGTTCGGGCGGGCGGTGTACGCCGTGGGCGACGATGCGTCGGCGGCACGGCTCATGGGCCTCGCGGTGCGGCGGATCAAGATCGGGGCGTACGCCCTGTGCGGGTGCACCTCGGCGATCGCGGGGCTGCTCTTTGCGCTCTATCAGCAGTCGGGGGACCCGGCGTCGTGCAAAGGGATGGAGCTCGACGTGATCGCGGCGGTGATCATCGGCGGGACGCTGCTCAAGGGGGGGGCGGGCTCGGTGCTCGGGACGTTCGCGGGCGTGATGATCCTCGGGCTGATCCAGACGATCATCAGCTTCCAGGGCGACCTGAGCTCGTGGTGGACAAGAATCGTCGCGGGCGGCCTGGTGCTGGTGTTCCTGCTGCTGCACCGGGGGATTGCCGTGATGGCCGGCCGCGTGGCGCGGCTGGCGTAGCGGGTATCCGCCTTGGCGTGCAAACTGCGGGCCGATTCAGCTACTTCTGCTCTTTCTGCTGCCCTTCCTTGAACGCCTTCACCGTCGCTTCAACCTCTCGCTTGTGGAAGTCCATGATCTCTTTCAAGAGATGAGCGTAGTCGAAGGCGGCGAATTCGCGGCCGTTGATGGCGAGGTCCAGGCTTTCACGCAGGCCGTACATGCCGACGATCACGCGATCGAAGTCCTCGGGGCGGATGGTCTCGTCGGGGTTCAATCGGTAGTTCTTGCCGTCCTCGCCCTTGTCCACGAGCCATATCTTCCGCTTGGCCAAAGCCTGGAAGATTTTGCGGTCGGCGTCGTTCTGAAGGTCCGCGACCTTGGCTTCGTCGGGAGTCTCTGATCCGGTCGAAGCCGCTCGCGTTTCACGCATCTCCCGCAGGGCGAGGACCTTTCGCTGGCTCGGGTTGTCGACACTGCCGATCGCTTTGCGGGCATAGCTGTTCGAGGCGTCGTGAGCGGCGATGAGCCAGCGGGCGGCGTCGCGCCGGGTGAGCGGCCGCAGGCCGTTGAAGACACCGTCGCTGCCTTCCGCGAGGTCGACGCCGTGATCGCGGAGCATCTCGTCGCGAAGCACCTTCGATGGGGTCAGTCGAACCTTGATGATGGCCTGTTCGAGCTGCCTGGCCCGCTTCTGCAACGCCTGCGAGAGGCAGACGGCCGCGTATCGGCGCGTCGCCGGCACATCCACCGCGAAGGGCGTAGACCCAGGTTCGGAGCCGAAATGCTCGAGCACGATCCGGCGAACCTGACCCACCGTGAGGGCCCTCGCGGGATCGGGTCGGGGCTTGCGTGCCTCTTCTTCGGCTCGCTTCTGGGCTTCTTCCTCCGACAGCTCGGCGGGCTCTTCGTCGCTGTCGTCGGCCCATCGCTCGGGGAAAGAGATCACTTTGTCGTTGTACCAGTTGGCGGCGTTGGGCTCGATCCGTTCGACGAGCGGGCGGAGGGTGCTGTTGTTTCGCTCGACGTGGCCGAGGAGGGGGCGGATGTCGATGATGTACCCCACGCTGTCGGTGTCGATCTCGGCGAACTCGACCAGGCCGCTCATCCAATCGAGGCCTGCAGAAACCCAGACGGTGAAGGCGGCGGCGGAGATCTGCTCCTCCGGATCGAATCGGGCACGCGGCCGGAGGCTCAGACTGGGTTGCCCGCCGGCAGGCTGATCGCGGCGGAAGGAAAGCAGGCCGAAGGTCTCGACGAGCGTCTGGAGATCTTCGAAGCCTTCGGTTTTCTCGGAGAGGTCGACGATCTGGTGGATGCTGGAGACGGCAACGTCCTCCGGCGTAAGCGTGGGAGCGATGGCCGAGGTCGTGGTGTTGGCGGGGGGCTCCGGCTCACGTGCTCCCGAAGTCTTGGGAGTGATCAAGGCAACGATCAGAGGGAGTGCCGATCGAAGGAACTTCATGGTGGAGCGTACACGACCGCGGCCTGATGAACGCCACAGTCCGCTGCGTCCTCCACCCGGCCCGTGGCCTGCCCCAAAAACGACGAAAGGCTTGATGCGCAAGCCTTTGCGACCGAATGCGAACTGGTGCGAACTTCCGGAATGCCCCCCGAAGGACTCGAACCTTCGACCCGCTGATTAAGAGTCGAGACGACCGACTGTCGCCTGACGCACAAAACGAGGCCTAAAGGCTTACAACGCAGAGCCATACGAACTGACTCCCAAGTGACTTGGAACTGGCTTTGGATCTGATTGCCGACACGAACTGGCACAAAACTGGCACACAGCGTGCGGCCCTCATCGACCAGCCGAAAGTACGAGGTTCCCTGTCCCTCACAAGGCGGGGGATGGCGTCCCTGCCGCGTCCTCGCACATTTCAGGACTAGGTGTAGACACAGGTCGATTCGGCCGATATACTCCCCTGGAGTATGATCTTCCGCAGTGCCCAGTTCCGGAGTTTCGTCGCCATCCTGTTGATGGTGGCGATTCCATTCTGCTGCTGCAACTTCCGCTCTCTGCTCGCCGGGAACTTGGCGTGCCAATCAACGTCCTTCGCGGAAGATGGTGTCGCGCGAGCTTCTCCAAACCCGACAAAGGCCCACGGGCCCTCGACCCACGGGTGCTGCCACGGCAAGTCGGTGAGCAATGGCGGGAGCTTCGACTCCGAGCCAACGAGCGACACCTCAGACCAGCCCCGTGAATGCTCATGCGACAAGAGCGGCGGGAAGATGCTCTCGGTCGAGAAGCCCGGCCTGGAACTCCCGGCGCAGGTCTTGGTGGCGGTTCTTGAGTGGGCCCAGCGGCCCGAACTCCGGCTTGTCGATCCGGTCATCGGGCGTGGACAGCTTCCTCACGCGGTTCACCGACCCCTGACGTCGCTGGTACGCATGCACTGCGCGCTCATCGTGTAGCAAGCCAAGGTCCGGCCGTTGCCCCGGAGCGTCCTCCGACGCTTCTCGAGGGGACGCTTGCGCCGGACGCCGCATCTCGCCCACATCTCAGCTCCCTCTTCGCGATCCCGCGTTCCCTGTTCATTCCCTGATTGACGGAGGTTCAACATGTTCATTCGCACAAGCATGATTCTCGTCGCACTGCTCGCGGCTGGCACTCTGCTGGCCGGCGCCGCCCAACCCGGACACCACGACCATCACGCTCCCAAGACGCCGCAGCCCAGCCCGCAACCGGCCAAGGCGGTGAACGACCGCTGCCCGATCCAGGGCGAGGAGATCGACGCGGAGACACCAATGCGCCAGTGGAGGGGGCACTCGATCGGCTTCTGCTGCCCGGGCTGCGACAAGAAATGGGACACCAAGCCCGACGCTGAGAAGGACGCGTTCCTCGCGAAGTACGTGAAGCTCGCGCCGCCAACCCCGGCAGTCGATCTCGCGCGGCGGTTCCAAGCCGCGAGAGCGGCCGGAGACACCGCTGCGATGGACCGGATGTTCTTGGGAGAAGGAAAGGCCACCGTGCTCCAGAACGGGAGAGACGCCGGCACTTGGGAGCGATACCGAGAGGAACACCTCAAGCCCGACTTCAAGGCCTTCGGCGCGACAGCCTGGCGAACGGTGACTGAGTCCGAGACTTCGATCGGCGCGGCGATCATCGTCAGCCAGACCGTGATGGTCACGTCGGGCGAAGGTTCGAAGAAGCGTGAGCTATCCGCCGCGGTCACGCTGGTCGTCGTGGATGATGGCGGCACGCCCAAGGTCGCCCACATGCACTGGTCTTCACACGAGGTCGTCGTGGGCAGCAAGTGAGGTATCCCATGAGACTTACCACCCACCAATGGCGTTTGCTCGCGGCCACGCTGCTTCCCGCCGCGTTGCTCGCGGGCTGCGCTGGCACGCCCATCGCCACAGAACGCGAGTCGCGGGCAAGCCTGGAGAGCGTCCGGTCTGCCTATCGACCCAGGGACGCGAAGCCCGAGCTGCCGACGCTCAGCACGGGTTCACCGCTGGCGGACTACCTGCGTTACGCCATCCTCAACAACCCTCGCGTTGAGGC
>ERZ1066130.458-NODE-458-length-15033-cov-11.886233_pt1 | contig 15033 bp, 11 predicted proteins | sample MGYA00382777_ERZ1066130 | MGnify/ENA primary metagenome ERZ1066130 (study PRJEB33369, sample SAMEA5778360) | biofilm metagenome | biome: Industrial cooling water; feature: Water cooling tower basin; material: Biofilm | place: United Arab Emirates | collected...
TTATGGTACTGGTGAATTAATCGCCTCCTGCCCCTACTGCCACTTCATAATTTGTCAGCATCGCTGAAAAATACTCCCGATTCATCCGAGCTATGTTGGTGATCTTAATTCCTTTAGGACACTCCGCCTCACATGCCTTGGTATTGGTACATGCTCCAAACCCTTCGGCATCCATCTGAGCAACCATTTTTTCTGCGCGCTCTTTGCGCTCCGGTTGGCCCTGGGGTAATAAAGCAAACTGCGAAACTTTTGCACTGACAAACAACATGGCCGAGGCGTTTTTACAGGCAGCCACACAGGCTCCACATCCGATGCACTGAGCCGCATCCATTGCTTCATCTGCTATTTTCTTTGGCACGGGTATCTCATTGCCATCAGGTACACCTCCGGTGTTCACCGATACATAGCCTCCTTTTTGCTGAATCCGATCGAAAGCAGTCCGATCAACTACCAGATCTTTAATGACCGGAAAGGCCTTGGCTCTCCAGGGTTCAATGGTGATCGTTTCTCCGTCTTTAAAGGTTCGCATGTGCAATTGACAAGTAGTTGTCTGAAGTGGTCCATGCGGACGTCCGTTAATATAAAGGCTACACATGCCACAGATACCTTCCCGGCAATCATGATCAAAAGCTATTGGTTCCTCTCCTTTGCGGATAAGGTCATTGTTCAGTACATCGAGCATCTCCAAAAATGACATATCGCTGGACACGTGATCCATTTGGTAAGTCTTAAAGGCACCTTTGGTGCGATTGCTTTTTTGTCTCCAAATCTTTAATGTAATCTTCATAGCAAAGAATTATTTATAGCTCCGTTGCGTTAGTTTAACATTTTCAAACCGTAGTTCTTCTTTATGTAATGCTTCTGGTTGATTTTCTCCTTTATACTCCCAGGCAGCTACATACGCGTATTCATCATCCTTTCGTAGCGCCTCACCATCCGGAGTGGCCGATTCTTCCCGGAAGTGACCTCCACAAGACTCCGCGCGATTAAGCGCGTCATCCACCATCAGTTCGCCAAGTTCGATCAGATCAGCTACTCGGCCAGCTTTCTCCAGTTCAGGATTTAACTCATTGGCTTCTCCTAAAATATTCACATTGGTCCAAAACTCGGTTTTCAGTTCTTGAATTTTCTTTTTGGCCTTTTTAAGACCTGCTTCGCTTCGTGACATTCCACAGTATTCCCACATCGTAAGACCCAGTTCGCGATGAAAGTGATCTACCGGTTTAGTTCCCTTGATACTCATCAAGGTATTAACACGTGAGTTCACCTCCTCCATCGCTTGTTTAAAGGCCGGATGATCGGTACCGATCTTATCGGTCCAACCAATAGTTGCCAGGTAATCGCCTATAGTATAGGGAATAACAAAGTAGCCATCGGCCAGCCCCTGCATCAGCGCACTGGCTCCCAACCGGTTGGCTCCATGGTCTGAGAAATTTGCTTCTCCCAATGCATATAACCCTGGAACAGAAGTCATCAGATTATAGTCTACCCATAGCCCACCCATGGTATAATGAACAGCCGGGAAGATCATCATGGGAACCTCATATGGATTATCGCCTGTGATTTGCTGATACATATCAAACAGGTTTCCATATTTGGATTCAATCAATTTTTTTCCATCGCGCTTAATAGCATCAGCAAAATCCAAAAATACCGCCAAACCGGTTGGTCCTACTCCGCGCCCTTCATCACATACGTATTTCGCATTACGGGAAGCTACATCCCGAGGCACCAGATTACCAAAAGAAGGATACCTTCTCTCCAGAAAATAATCACGATCTTCTTCTTTAATAGATGTGGCATCTTTTGCCTTGAGACCTTTAATAGCTGTTTTGGGTACCCACACGCGTCCATCGTTGCGAAGCGATTCTGACATCAATGTCAATTTCGATTGATGATCTCCGGAAACGGGAATACACGTAGGGTGAATTTGGGTAAAACAGGGGTTGCCAAAAAATGCTCCTTTCTTGTGCGCGCGCCACGCTGCCGTGACATTCGATCCTTTGGCATTGGTGGATAGATAAAAAACATTCCCATACCCTCCTGTACATAATAACACTGCATGGGCACTGTGTGCCTCAATTTTTCCAGTGATCAAATCGCGGGTGATGATGCCCCGTGCTTTACCATCAACTACCACCAAATCCAGCATCTCGGTGCGATTGTACATTTTAACCTTTCCATTGGCAATCTGGCGGTTGAGCGCGCTATAGGCACCTAATAGCAATTGCTGTCCGGTTTGACCACGAGCATAAAAAGTGCGGGAGACCTGCGCTCCTCCAAAAGACCGGTTTGCGAGAGTTCCTCCATATTCGCGGGCGAAAGGCACACCTTGCGCCACACATTGATCTATGATATTCACAGAAACTTCTGCCAGGCGGTATACATTTCCTTCGCGTGCCCGGTAATCTCCCCCTTTGACTGTATCGTAAAAGAGACGGAAGATACTATCTCCGTCATTCTGGTAGTTCTTAGCGGCATTGATTCCCCCCTGAGCGGCTATGCTATGGGCTCTGCGAGGACTGTCCTGAAAACAAAAGGCTTTCACATTGTACCCTAATTCTCCTAATGCAGCTGCAGCCGAAGCTCCTGCTAAGCCTGTGCCCACAACAATGACCTCATACTTTCGCTTGTTAGCCGGATTTACCAGCTTGAGGTTAAACTTATGCTTGGTCCATTTTTCGGCAATGGGGCCTTCGGGAATTTTTGAATCGAGCTTCATGGTAATTCTTAGTATTTCGCCTGATGACTTTTTTTCAACTTAGTTCACTTTTAGGTGTATAACAAAAATTCAGGGTCTTGTTCTGATTTTGTTGAACGCCACCCCTTTTTGTTTAATTCAGATACATCCAAACCGGAATCAATGCAAACAAAGCAGGGACTACAACCGCAAATGTTCTTCCGATAAAATTGATGAGAGCATTGTATTTCAGGTGATTCCATCCCATCGTTTGGAACGCGCTGGAAAAGCCGTGCCATAAATGGAAACCTACTGCTGCCATACAGAATACATAGAGCCCTACATACCACTCTTTGGTGAACCAGTAGGACACCTGACCGTAGATGTTTCGATATTCCTGACCATCATAAACCACCTTCTCCATTTGACCGAAATGCATCTGCGCATAAAAGTCTTTCAGGTGAATGACCAGAAATACCAATATGATGGTACCTAAAATGCCCATATTCCTGGAGGTCCAATGCGAAGACTTGCCGGTGGTTACGGCATATCCCTCTGGCCCACGGGCTTGTCTGTTTTTATACGTCAGAAAGGCTGACATTCCCAGGTGTAAAAGAATAAAAGCAAAATTTCCTTTGGAAACAGTTTGAATGAGTGGGTTAGTACTCATAAACTCGGCATATATATTAAATGCCTGTCCCCCATCGCTTTTTAGTAATTGCAGATTGCCCACCAAATGGACAGCCAGAAAAAGAATTAAAAATAGTCCGGTGAGCGCCATCAAGACCTTGCGGCCAAGGGTGCTGGTGAATAAGTCAATGAACCACTTCATGGTAAGGTTAAAATCAAATGATGGTAAGTTCCAAAAATAGGTTCCAAACGTTTACTAAACAATTCGAAATCCTATTTTGAAAGCATCTAAATTAAAACCGTAAAAAGAGGAAATGGTTTTTACAAACCGGTTTAGCCAGAACCTGAATCTAGAGAAGCGAAAATAAAAAGAGGATAAAAACGATTATCAAAAGCAAAAGCATCAGAAACCATTCGCGTTTGATAAAATCAACCACTTTCTCCACCAGCGTTTTCATATTTAATTTTTTCTACTTCATATAATGCCAATAGAAGACCAAAAAGGCAAGTATTTGTAAATAAGCAACTTACATTAAAAAGTAAACGTTTTCATCCCAAATTGGGATGTTTTCAATCCCAAAACTGGAACTGGAATACATGTGTTAATCGTTAATTTCACGGCCAACCACTACGTGCTTACATGTATTTGATTTTTGATACTGAAACTACCGGAGTTCCCCATAATAAAACGGCCCCGATTACTGACTTGGACAATTGGCCACGGGTTGTGCAGTTGGCCTGGCAACTACATACAGCCACCGGAAAACTTTTGTCCCAGCAAAATTTTCTAATCAAACCCGAAGGTTTTGATATTCCCTTTAAAGCTGAACAAATACATGGAATATCAACCAAAAGAGCGCAAGAGGAAGGGGTGCCGTTGACAGATGTACTGTCCCTTTTCGAAAAAGATCTGGCGCAAACAAAGATATTGGTGGGCCACAATATTGAATTTGACATCAATATTTTAGGTGCCGAACTGATCCGGCAAGAGCGCTCAACCGAAGTTTTTCTATCCCTTGAAAAAATCGATACAGGTCTTTCATCTGTTGAATTTTGTCAATTGCCTGGAGGGATGGGCGGCAAGCTAAAAATGCCTCGCCTCAGTGAACTTCATCAAAAGCTGTTTGGTAAAAATTTTGACGATGCGCACGATGCCAGCTATGATGTTGCTGCCACTGCGCGTTCCTTCTTCGGGCTCGTTAAAGAAAAAGTTATTCCTGCAGCCTCCGGGGTATCTCTTGATCAAGTCACCTATGAAGAACCCAATCTGGAAGCCGGCAACTCCACCAAAAAGGAAAAGAGAAAAAAGGGCATCGATACAGGTGCGCAAGAGAACGGTCAGCTAACAGACGCGCCTTTCGTTCACTTGCATGTTCATAGTCAATACTCGGTTTTACAAGCCACACCCGATGTTCAGGAGCTAATCGCCAAAGCAAAGGCGGAAAATATGAGCGCGGTAGCAATGACTGACTTTGGAAATTTATACGGAGCTTTCAAGTTTGTCAGCGAAGCTTTCAAACATCAGATCAAGCCGATTGTCGGCTGTGAGTTTTTTATCGCAGAAGAGCGTAAGAAGTTAAAATTTACCAAAGACAATCCGGATAAGCGGTTCACGCAGGTTTTGCTCGCCAGAAACAAAGCAGGCTATCAAAACCTGGCCAAGCTCAGCTCACTCGGATTCATGGAGGGGCTGTATGGTATCTATCCACGGATTGATAAAGAGCTAGTCAAACAGTATAGAGAAGGATTGATCGCTACTACCGGTGGATTAGGAAGCGAAGTCCCATATCTGATTCTACACGTGGGCGAACGTCAAGCCGAGGAAGCTTTTGTCTGGTGGCTTCGGCTATTTGGAGAAGATTTCTATGCCGAATTAAATCGCCATGGGATAGCTGAAGAAGATCGTGTCAATGACACACTTTTGAAGTTCTGCGAAAAACATGGCGTCAAGTATTTTGCCGCCAATGAAACCTATTATGTAGAAAAGGAAGAAGCAAACGCCCATGATGTTTTGCTCTGCATCAAAGAAGGAGAATTTAAGTCCACCCCGATTGGAGAAGGCCGTGGCACCCGATATGGATTGTCTAACACGAATTATTATTTCCGATCTCAGCAAGAGATGAAAGTTCTGTTTCAGGATATGCCCGAGGCCATTGAAACGATCAGTGAAATCGTGAATAAGGTGGAGGCCTACGAACTGAAACGTAACGTACTTCTACCCAAGTTTGAAATTCCCAAAGAATTTAAAACGGAGGATGATTACCTCCGTCACCTGACATATGAAGGAGCTAAACGGAAGTATCCGAAGCTGACGGAAGAGATTAAAGATCGGATCGATTTTGAACTGGAAACGATTAAAAAAACAGGTTATCCGGGTTACTTCCTGATCGTTCAGGACTTTACTTCCAAAGCTCGTGAAATGGGAGTAAGCGTTGGCCCCGGGCGAGGTTCTGCAGCCGGCTCAGCTGTTGCGTTTTGTATTGGCATCACCAACGTAGATCCCATCGCGTACGATTTGCTTTTCGAGCGTTTTCTCAACCCTGATCGTGTATCGTTACCCGATATTGACATTGATTTTGATGATGAAGGCCGTGATAAAGTACTGAGCTATGTCATCGAAAAATATGGCCAAAGCCAGGTAGCCCAGATTATTACCTACGGTACGATGGCAGCCAAATCTTCTATCCGCGACTGCGCGCGAGTCATGGAGTTACCATTGGCCGAAGCCAATAATCTGGCTAAACTGGTACCGGAACGACCTGGGACATCACTGGCCAAAGCCTTTGAGGAGGTGAAGGAACTGGCAGACATCAAAAAAGGCACCGACCTGAAGGCGCAAGTATTAAATCAGGCGGTCATCCTGGAAGGATCGCTGCGCAACACCGGAACTCATGCCTGCGGTGTCATTATCACCCCGGAGGATATGACGCGTCTAATTCCGGTTGCTACGGCCAAAGATTCCAATATGCTTGTCACTCAGTTTGACAATAGTGTCGTGGAAAGTGCGGGAATGCTAAAGATGGACTTTTTGGGGCTCACTACCTTGACTATTCTCAAAACAGCCGTTCGGAATATCAAGCGGAGGCATGGCATAGAGATCGATATTGACCAGATACCGCTAAACGATCTAAAGACATATCAATTGTATCAGCGGGGCGAAACCACCGGCACCTTTCAGTTTGAAAGTGAAGGTATGCAGAACTACCTCCGGCAGCTAAAGCCTGACAAGTTTGAAGATCTGATTGCCATGAATGCCCTCTACCGGCCCGGTCCGATGGAATACATTCCAAACTTTATTTCCCGAAAGCATGGACGAGAACAAATCCGGTATGATTTACCGGAAATGGAAGAGTTTTTGAAGGATACCTATGGGATAACGGTTTATCAGGAGCAGGTGATGTTGCTTTCGCAGAAACTGGCAAATTTTAGCAAGGGAGATGCCGATGTTTTGCGGAAAGCCATGGGTAAGAAACAAAAGGATGTGCTTGATAAAATGAAGAGCAAATTCATTGAAGGCTGTCAAAAAAACGGGCATGACGAGCGGATTGCAGAAAAAATATGGAAAGACTGGGAGGCTTTTGCTCAATATGCCTTTAACAAATCGCACAGCACTTGTTACTCTCTGGTCGCTTATCACACTGCCTATTTAAAAGCTAATTATCCTGCAGAATACATGGCTGCGGTTTTAACCCACTCACAGAATCACCTGGATAATGTGACATTCTTTATTGATGAATCCCGAAAAATGGGTATTGAAGTGTTGGGGCCGCATGTCAACGAATCGGGTGTGTTTTTTGAAGTTAATAAAGAAGGTAAAATCCGGTTCGGCCTGGGTGCCATTAAAGGAGCCGGAGAAGCGGCTGTGGAGTCCATCATCCAGGAGCGCGAAAGCCACGGTCCATTTAAAACCATTTTTGAATTTGCCAAGCGGGTTAGTAACCGGTCGGTTAATAAAAAAACCCTGGAGTGTTTAGCTTTGTCTGGCGCTTTTGATTGCTTTACGGACTTCCACCGAAGGCAGTTTGTGGCTGCTAAAGATGGGGACATCACGCTCACCGAAAAGATCACCCGTTACGCTGCTAAAATCCAGCAGGAAAGTCTGAGCACACAAGCCAGTTTGTTTGGCGGAAGCACCGGCACAGAAATACCGCCACCCAAAGTAGATCCAATTGAGCCCTTTAGTGAAATTGAAAAACTTCATTTTGAAAAAGAAGTAGTGGGTGTTTATATCTCCGGACACCCGTTGGATAACTTTAAGTTTGAAATAACCGCCTTTTGCACAGCACCCATTGCAGTGTTAAACAACATTGAAAATTCGGAAGGAAAGGAGTACAAAGTAGGTGGCATCGTTTCTTCCGTTGAACATCGGATGACCAAAACCGGCCGACCTTTTGGCAAAATGGTGGTGGAAGACTATTCCGGAAAAACAGAATTTACACTTTGGAGTGATGATTATTTAAAGTACAAGTCCTTTTTAATGCCAGGCTTGTTTCTCTTTATTGAAGGTCATGTGATTCGCAAAAGCTGGGGAGAGATGAATCTGGAGTTTAAAATCAGAAACATGGATCTTTTAAATGAGCTAGGTGCAAAAAAAGTGCAAGGACTGGCTCTTCGTTTTTCCATACCTACCCTGACCACAGAGGTCATCGAACAACTTGACAAACTGGTTAAAAAGAATTCTGGCAAGGCTGGGTTGCGCGTATACCTGAAAGGAGAAACGATGCAAAGCGAGGCTCTCGCTCGAACAGCTACCGTTAAACCCAGCAACGAATTGATAACAGGGTTGAAACGCTGGGCTGAGGTAGGTATTATCACGGATAGATCAGAAGTACGATGGTTGACAGATCAGGTTTTAAAGCCAGAAGTTCCTAAAGAAGAAATTGGAACATTTTCGCCTACCTTTGTGTTGGAGCCAGTAGAAATAGATAACTAAACAACCTTAAATCATAAAAAAATGGGAAAAGCAGTAGAATTAACCGATGCCAACTTTGACGAAATTGTGAACAGCGATAAACCCGTACTGGTGGATTTTTGGGCCGAGTGGTGTGGCCCCTGTAAAATGATCGGACCCGTGGTGGAAGAATTGGCTGGTGACTATGAAGGTAAAGCGGTAGTTGCCAAACTAAATGTGGATGAAAATCCACAGACTACGGCAAAATTTGGTGTTCGCTCTATTCCTACGTTATTGGTTTTCAAGAAAGGTCAGATTGTAGATAAGCAGGTCGGTGCTGTGCCCAAATCGGTTTTGGCTTCTAAGCTAGAAGCACAAGTTGCTTGATTTAAACTACTAAAGCATAAACAACAAAAAACCCCGCGTCATGCGGGGTTTTTTGTTGTGAACAGTGATGATATTGGCATAGACACTAAATGATTCGTTACTTGCAACCTGGCTATGCAAACGATCCCATTAATCACTACGCTAATTATTCTATGCGTTTTTCTGATGTAAAAGACAATTACCTGGTATGGGTCCTGGCGCCTTATCTGGTCACAGACGACCCCAACTTGCAGTACTACTATGACTACACGCAGAGTATTGCCGAGTATCAAAAGGTTTTTGATGAACTTAGCTGTGAATGGAAATGGCAAAATGTCACCCTGGATACTATGGAGACGATTATCCAGTCGCTTCGTCAAGATTCTCGTGGCAAAATACCTCTGGTCATTAACCTTTGCGATGGAGATGAGACCAACGCTGTGCCAGGGGTTACCGTTATTGAACTTCTGGAAAAGAACCATCTCATCTATACCGGCTCAGATACTTATTTCTATCGCATCACCACATCCAAGATTCCGATGAAAGAGGTCTTTGATCAGCATCAGGTTCCCACCGCACCCTGGCGTGTTGTTCATACGGAACAGACCAATCCTCAGGTTTTATTTCAGGAAGTCGGTCCGGAACTGATGGTGAAGCCAGCCATTTCGGGCGGAAGCATGGGACTCACTATCCGAAATGTGGTCTCCACTCCCGATGAATTCCGATCCATCATGGAAGAAATGGAAAAGGGTTATCGGGGATGGAAACTGGATACCGGTGGTCTTTTTGTAGAGTCATTTATCCGGGGACGGGAGTTTACAACCCTGGTGGTAGGCTCATCCACCTCTCCCGAAAACATCCATGTATACCCGGCAGTAGAGCGGGTGTTTCATTCATCGCTTCCGGAAAAAGAAAAGTTTTTATCGTTCGATCGCCTCTGGGAAACCTATGATAAAGAAGTTCCTTTGCAAGGTCACTTATATGATTACTTTAAGTGCAGTGATGAACTCAACGAGCGGTTGGAACGCATAAGCAGACAAGCTTTTCTGGCGGTCAAAGGCATGGGATATGGCCGGTTAGATATGCGAATGGATCATACCACCCAAAACATTTATGTACTTGAGATCAATGCTCAGTGTGGATTGAGTGAAGATGAAAATTATACTTCTATTGGAGCAATATTGCGATTAGATGAAAAAAGTTTTACATATTTGATCGTTGAAATAATGGAAGATGCTTTGAAGCGTCATCATTCAAACCCAACTTAATGAAGATTTGTGTTCTTCAGCCGGACTATTCGACCACAGATGTCGACTATAAAAATTACGATCCGGCACGCAACCTAAGCCCCTTGCTCCCTCATGATGAGGTTGACCACGTCTTCCTCAACAAACTCACCACGTACAAGCAATTGAAGGAATTAAGTACCCGCGGGTACGATATTTTCGTCAATTTATGCGAAGGATACCTGGAATGGGAGGTGCCTTCGATCGATGTCATACAGTCGTTGGATCTGTTAAACTTGCCTTATACAGGTCCGAACACTACCTTATATGATCCGCCTAAGCCTTTGATGAAGTATGTAGCCTATTGCGCAGGCGTGAGAACCCCTGCTTCGGTGGATGTGACATCTTTGGAACAAGTAGAAGAGATTTTATCAAAACTGAAATTCCCCATGTTTATCAAGCCTGCCAAGGCAGGTGATAGTCTGGGTATTGACGAACATTCGCGCGTAAGTTGCGAAAGTGAACTTCGTGATAAATTGAGCCAACTCATCCCTGAATATGGGGAGGTGCTGGTAGAAGAATACATAGCCGGAAGGGAGTTTACAGCACTGGTAGCCGCTCATGCCGATGGAAAAGGGGCCCATGTATTTAAACCTATTGAATACATTTTTCCGGAAGGAAGGACATTTAAGACGTATGCTTTAAAGACATCGGAGCTTCATCCGGAATGCAACATCCCTTGCCCGGATGCCGGAATTGAAAAGAAACTAAAATCAGCAACAGAGCAAATTTTCACCGCTTTTGGTGGTGTGGGATATGCTCGATTAGATTTTCGGATGGATGCCAGCGGTGTCCTATACTTTTTGGAAATCAATTTCACATGTTCCGCTTTCTATGAGAACGGTTATGAGGGATCGGCAGACTATATCCTTAACCTGGAGCCCCATGGGAAATCAAAGTTTTTAAAAAAGATCATCGCTGAAGGAATTGCCAGACATGAAGCCAAACAGCGCAAATTTGTCATCAAGGGTAGTTCATTGGCTGGTTACGGCATTTTTGCCACCCGTAAAATTTTTAAAAACGATGTTATTTTCAAGGGAGAAGAGTTAGCTCAGCGAATTGTTTCCAAGCGATTCGTTGATGAAAACTGGAACGAAAAACAGAAATCTGACTTCAAACATTACGCATACCCGATCAGTAAAGAAGTATACATTCTATGGGATTCCAACCCAGTCAATTGGGCTCCTCAAAACCACAGTTGTCATGCCAATACCTTTTATGAAGGTCTGAATGTAGTGGCGCTTCGGGATATTCATGAAGGAGAAGAATTGACTTTGGACTATGCCTCATTTATTGACGAGAGTATGGAACCATTTGCCTGCCAGTGTGGAAGCGAAAATTGCCGGAAAATAGTTTTCGGACGCAAGAATAATTCAATCACAAAAATTGAAGTTGAATCCACCAAAGTGGCTAAATCCCGATATCTGGATGTTACCCCTCGGAAAAAGGTAGCGAGTAAAAAGCGTTAGTGGATCGTTGCCCAGTCGATGGCTGGAGCCAGGTAATTGGGATAAATCATTACGTGTTTCTTCTTTACCTCCTCATAAATTACTTTCCGGAAGACATCCAGATTTTGTTTGGTCGTGGCCGAGATAAAAACAATCTCGTCATATCCTAAACTTCGATAGTACCCTTTGGTATGCTCCATATCGACCGGTTCATCGGTCGATTCTACTAAATCAATTTTATTCAACACCAGAACCACAGGAATACTGCCGGCACCAATATCCACCAAGGTCTTTTTCACAACCTCCATATGGTGAAGGTGATGAGGATGCGCTACGTCCACTACATGAAGTAATAAATCCGATTCTCTCACCTCATCCAAAGTAGATTTAAAGGATTCAATCAAGTGGTGCGGCAACTTGCGAATGAATCCTACGGTATCTGACAGTAAAAAAGGAATATCGCCAATAACCACTTTACGAACGGTGGCATCCACCGTAGCAAAAAGTTTGTCCTCGGCTTTTACATTCGCTTTTGAAATCAGATTCATGATGGTTGACTTCCCGACATTGGTATACCCCACCAAAGAGACCCTCACTGTGTTCTGTCTGGACTTTCGCTGAGTCATTCGTTGTTTGTCAATCTTTTCCAAATCATCTTTCAGTAACGAAATCTGCGATTTAATGATCCGTCTGTCTGTTTCAATTTCCTTCTCTCCGGCCCCACCCCGGGTACCAGTACCCCCCCGTTGTCTTTCCAGGTGAGTCCACATACGGGTCAATCGAGGCAATAAATACTGATTCATGGCCAGTTGCACCTGGGTTTTGGCTTGAGCCGTCTGAGCCCGCATCAGAAAAATATCTAAGATTAACAAGCTGCGGTCATAGACCCGGACTTTTCGTTCCTGATCAGCCGGATTAAATTCTCGCTCCAGATTACGAAGTTGTGAGGGGCTCAAATCGTCATCAAACAAAACGGCCGTAGCACCCCACCGGTGAACAGCCTCTTTGATTTCAGCCAATTTGCCTTTCCCTACGAATGTGCGCACATCCGGATGTTCCAGTTTCTGAATAAATCGCTGCTGAGTGATCACCCCTGCCGTTTCAGCTAAAAAAGCCAGTTCATCCAAAAATTCCTGAGCTTCTTCCAGGGAATTTCTTCCGGTCACCAAGGCAACCAATATGCCGTTCTGTTCTTTCATCACAATGGCGCAAAAATACAGAGGTTTTGTTTACTCATGATTTTACAGAGCAGGTTACTTTTGCTTACCTTTGCAGGATACACCGATGATTTTCCCGAATCATTAGTTGTAAACCTGAACCTTAAACCCGAACCCTTGTAACTGATTGTCAGTCAGTTGCAAATTTTTTTACTCAATGAAAGTCGCAGTTGTGCTGAATACCTCCTGGAATATCTACAATTTCAGGTTGAATTTTATCAAATCCATGCTTGCCGCTGGTCATGAAGTGCATACCATCGCACCTCACGATGATTTTTCACAAAAATTAGAATCCCTAGGTTGCATCCATCACGACATATATATGGACAGTCGGGGAGCCAATCCCATTAAAGATTCCTTGCTGTTTTTTGAACTCCGGACCATTTATAAGAGAGTGCGCCCGGATGTTATCCTGCACTACACCATCAAGCCTAATGTTTATGGAACCCTGGCAGCGGCATCCCTCAAAATCCCTTCTATCAACAACGTTTGTGGCTTAGGAACGGCTTTTCTCAAAAATAATCTGGTATCCAAAATAGCCATATTACTTTATAAAGTTTCTTTCCGATACGCCCGAAAGGTCTTTTTTCAAAATCCGGATGACTTGGATTTCTTTATCAAAAAGAAACTCGTTTCTCCGGAAATTGCGGATCTTTTGCCAGGCTCAGGAATCGACTTGAATCATTTTCAACCAGTGCCTTTCAAACGCAACTCTACCTTTACCTTTTTGCTTATCTCAAGATTAATCACGGATAAAGGCATTCTTGAGTACATCGAAGCGATAAAGCAGCTTAAAAAAGAGGGATTGGATGCCCGTTTCCAGCTTTTAGGCCCAAAAGACCCTTTGCATAAGCGAGGTATAAAACTGAAGGTCATTGATGAATGGATCAACTCCGGAACGGTCGAGTATCTCGGTACGACCCAGGACGTTCGACATTTTATCAGCAAAGCCGACTGTATCGTACTTCCTTCGTATCGTGAAGGAACCCCCAGAACATTATTGGAGGCTGCCAGCATCAGTAAACCCATCATCGCCACCAACGTGCCTGGTTGCAAACACGTGGTAGAGCACAATTCCAACGGATTGCTTTGTGAAATGAAGAATGTCAGTGATTTGGCGAAGCAGATGAAACGAATGGCGGGGCTGGATACTGAAACACTTCAATCGATGGGGCAAAACGGTCGAAAAAAGGTTGAAAGAGAATTTGACGAGAAAATAGTTATTGCCAAATACCTGCATACGATCAAAGCCGCCTAACAGCTTCGATTTCTCCGCCAGATACGACTTCTTTTGGTCATTCAAAATTGGTACTTTTGTTAAAGGATCAATTTTACTCAAGCTGGTTTCATGCGTTATTTTTTTCTGATTGTAGCGGGATTACTATTCGTTGGCTGCGCTTCGTATAAACAAAATATCATGCTTCGGGAAACCGATACGTTAAAACCTGAGGTGTTTCAGAAGCAGGTGGGTTCTATCGAAAAAGATTACGTCATACAAAAGAATGATATTCTTAAAGTTGAAGTTTTTTCTAACAAGGGAGAGCGGATTATTGATCCAAATCCGGAGCTGACACAGCAAAATGGAAATAATTCAAATGACCAGTCCCGTCAACGTTTTGAATATTTGGTTGATGAGAACGGGATGGCAAAACTGCCGGTAATCGGTGAAATTCGTCTGGAAGGTTTTACGCTTCGGGAAGCTGAAAAGATCACTCAGAAAGAATACGAACTCTACTTCAAAGAGGCTTTTGTGATCATGGAATTCAGGAACAAAAGGATTGTTTTTTTGGGAGCTACCGGTGGTCAGGTAATTCCTTTAACCAATCAGAATGTTTCCCTGGCGGAAGCAATTGCTCTCGCCAAAGGATTACCTAATGACTCCAAAGCACATACCATAAAAGTAATTCGCGACAATCATGTGTATCAAATTGATTTGAGTACCCTGGAGGGTTTTAAAGCCGGAAATATGATCATGGAGCCAGGTGATATTGTCTATATTGATCCGATTAGAAGACCTTTTTCGGAAGGATTACGTGATAATGCAGCCATTCTAAGCTTATTAGTCAGTATTACCTCTTTAATTGTTATTGTCTCTACAACCAACAACTAACTGATGGAAGAGATATTCCGAAATACAGAGATTCAGTCTCCTGAATCCATTGACACTGAAAAGCTGGTAGCTGTTACTCAAAAATATTTCGTCTGGATTCTGCTGATTTTCATCCTCACGAACCTGACTGCCTATTTGTATGTCCGGTATACCAAACCTTTGTATGAATCTCAATCCGAACTCAAATTGGACATCAAACGTGATGCCTCTGATTTTGGGATCAAACAATTTGTTGATGAACAAAACATCAATCTGATCTCCGGAGAAATAGAACAGATCAAGTCAAAAGTTTTTCTTAATAGATTAATCGACTCTCTGCCGCTATCCGTAAGTTACTTTAGCATTGGCAAAGTACTGCGAGAGGAGGTCTACCGTGTTTCGCCAATATCTATTACATATCAAAAT
>ERZ1066130.461-NODE-461-length-14885-cov-10.336750_pt1 | contig 14885 bp, 11 predicted proteins | sample MGYA00382777_ERZ1066130 | MGnify/ENA primary metagenome ERZ1066130 (study PRJEB33369, sample SAMEA5778360) | biofilm metagenome | biome: Industrial cooling water; feature: Water cooling tower basin; material: Biofilm | place: United Arab Emirates | collected...
CGGCCTCGTCGGCGCGCCCGAGTGCGGCGACGTCATGCAGCTCCAGATCAAGGTCAACCAGGACGGCATCATCGAAGACGCCAAGTTCAAGACCTTCGGCTGCGGCTCCGCGATCGCTTCCTCCTCCCTCGCCACCGAGTGGATCAAGGGCCGCACCCTCGACCAGGCCGAGGACCTCAAGAACACCCAGATCGTCGAGGAGCTGAGCCTGCCCCCCGTCAAGATCCACTGCTCCGTTCTCGCCGAGGACGCCATCAAGGCCGCGATCGCCGACTACAAGAAGAAGAACGGCATCCCGGTCGAAGACCACGATCACGCCGCCCACTGACACGGTTCTCGATCCTCCCAGCCACCGAACTCATCTCGCCCGACCGGCGTACGCTTTCCAGCAAGGAGTCCACCATGAGCACCGAAACCAGCGCCTCGCCGCTCATCCTGTCCGAGTTGGCCGCCAAGGAAATCAAGAAGATCATCGCCGACCAGGAGCTCGACGTCGCCAAGGTCCACCTGCGCGTCGGCGTCAAGGGCGGCGGCTGCTCCGGCTTCTCCTACATCCTCGACCTCACCGAGTCCGTCAAGCCCACCGACGAGGTCTTCGAGATGCACGGCGTCAAGATCATCTGCGACCCCAAGAGCCTCCTCTACCTCTCCGGCGTCACCGTCGATTTCAAGGACGAACTCATGGGCCGCGGCTTCGTCTTCAACAACCCCAACGCCACCAGCACCTGCGGCTGCGGCAGCAGCTTCAGCGCCTGAACTCGCCAACAAACTCCTGATGTCCTGACCCAAGGCCCGTGGTCGATTCGATCACGGGCTTTTTCCTGCGCCCACTCCGCGCCCCCCTCCCCTCCCCTTCCGCCCGTCTCCCAGCCGCCCGGGAGACCTCCCAACCACGCCTCGCCGTGATTGCCGCCCTCGGCGTCCGATACCCCTTGCTCTTTCCTTCGCGGTCCGTTACTCTGTCCGTAGGCCCCGCCCACAGCGGGACCGAGAGGGCAGAGAATCGGATCGGCAGGGCTGACCGCACGGCGGTTCGCCCATGGCCTGCGGCACGAGCCCGCGGACCTCTCGCCGATCAGGACGGATTCCGCGGCGGCCAACGCCGACGCCTGGACAGGACGCCATGAGCCAAGCCCCTACTCCCCTGGAAGTCTCCCACACCTACGCCCCGCCCGTCGTCACTCAGTTCAGCGTCTTCCTGACCAACAAGGTCGGCAAACTCTTCGATCTCGTGCAGGCCTTCGACGGCGTGCAGTGTCAGATCTGCGCCCTGTCCGTCCACGACGCCACCGATCACGCCGTCGTCCGCATCATCACCAACAAGGCCGCCATCGCTCGCCGGATCCTCCGCGAGCAGGGATACCCCCACTCCGAGAAGGACGTGCTCGTCGTGGAACTCTCCAAGGGGCACACCCTCAGCAGCCTTTGCGTCGCCCTCCTTGCCGCCGAACTTTCCATCCAGTTCGCCTATCCCCTGATGCTGCGTCCCAACGGCACGCCCACCATCGCGCTCTCCATCGAGGATCCCACCCTGGCCGGCCAGATCCTCCGCCGCAAGGAATTCCGCATCTTCGGCGAAGGCGACCTGCCCAATCGCCCCTCCGAGCACGACCACTGATCGCCCGGAACGCGTTGATTCCACGCGCCCAACCCTACACTGCGGCATGACCGCCGCCCAAACCACCTCGCACCACAACCGCCCCCTCGTGCTCATCATCCGCGACGGCTGGGGCGAGAATCCCAATCCCTCCCACGCACCCTTCAACGCCACGACCATCGCTGCCGCCCGAGGGCTCACCCCCACCGACGATCGCCTCCGCCGAGACTGGCCTCGCACGCTCATCAAAACCAGCGGCGAAGACGTCGGACTCCCCGGCACGGGCCCCGACGCCACCATGGGCAACTCCGAAGTCGGACACCAGAACATCGGTGCCGGACGGGTCGTCCCGCAGGAATCCCTTGTGATGACCAAGGCCTGCGCTCTGGGCCTGCACGACAACCCCGCCATCCGCGATGCCATCCTCCGATGCCTTCGCGATCCTTCTCGGTCCCTTCACCTCATGGGCATCAACTCCGACGCCGGGGTTCACGGCCTGCTCGAGCACCTGTTCGCCATTCTCCGGGCCTGCGCCTCCCTCGGGCTCACGAATCGCGTCTTCCTGCACATGTTCACCGACGGTCGCGACACGGGGCCTTACTCCGGCCTGGGTTACATCCAGCAGGTCGAGGCCGCCTGCGCCTCGCTCGGAGTCGGTCGCGTCGCCACCGTCGTCGGACGCTACTACGCGATGGACCGCGACCACCGTTGGGAGCGCGTCGCCGCCGCATACCACGCCCTCACCGGCACCGGGCCGGCCGCGACCTCGCCCAGCGCACGAGAAGCCATCCAGCACTCCTACGACAACCCCACCGGCGAGACACTCAAGGGCGACGAGTTCATCCCCCCCACCACCATCGGCTCCCCCGCAGAGATCGCCGCCAGCCGCATCAAGGACGGCGACAGCGTCATCTTCTACAACTACCGGGGCGACCGCCCCCGCGAACTCTCCGCCGCGTTCTGCTTCCCCGACGAACAGTGGGCCAAAGTCAAGCCAAGCCCGGACACCAACGCCGTCGGCTTCCCCCGAGGCCGGAAGCTCGACCTCCACTACGTCATCATGACCGAGTACTGGGAGAAGCTGCTGCCCTTCGTCCAGGGCGTCGCCTTCCCGAAGCCCCCGAAGATGAAGAACATCGGTGGCGAAGCGATCTCCTCGCTCGGGCTGCGCCAGTTCCGCTGCGCCGAGACGGAGAAGTACCCGCACGTGACCTTCTTCTTCAACGACTATCGCGACGAGCCGTTCCCCGGCGAAACCCGCGAGAACCCGCAGAGCCCCAAGGTGGCCACCTACGACATGAAGCCCGAGATGGCCGCCGAGGAGATCACCGCCGCCGTCCTCCGCCGCCTCGCCGCGCACGATTGCGAGGACGTGCTCATCGTGAACTACGCGAACGGCGACATGGTCGGTCACACGGGCAACCTCGAGGCCGCGGTCAAGGCCTGCGCCGCCGTCGACCGCGGGGTGGGAGCCATTCTCGACGCCACGCTCGCCCGCGGGGGTTCGCTCATCATCACGGCGGACCACGGCAACTGCGAGCAGATGTTCGACCCCGCGACCAACGCCCCGCACACCGCTCACACGATCTACGACGTTCCCCTCTTCGTTGTCGGAAAGAACTTCGCCTCGCGACGACTCCGCGGCGACGCCGACCCCGCCAACTGGTTCAACCCCAAAGCCCGCGAAGCCCGCGGCCGCCTCGGCGACATCTTCCCCACCATCTTCGACATGCTGAACCTCCCCAAGCCCCCCGAGATGACAGGTCGGTCACTCCTCCTCTGATCACGCCAGGGCGGACGCCTTGAACCGAAGACCAGGAATCTCCAAACGCCATCCCACCGCCGCGGAGATCCTCCGCCGATGGCGTGCCCTGACCGGCGGCAGCTCGACCCCGGACGACCGGCGACGCACGCTCGTCGCCTGCTCGGGCGGCCCGGATTCCGTCGCCCTGGCGGCCACGCTCGCCGCCGCGGGAGGAGCCGACTGCATCGCCCACGTTGTCCACGACCTCCGCCCCGAGCACGAGGCCCACGCCGATCGCGACATCGCCGCTCGTGTGGCCGCCGAGTTGAATCTTCCCTTCGTCGAGGCGCTGGTGCGTGTCGCGGCCCTTCCGGGGAACCCGGAGAACAACGCGCGGCGCGCGCGCTACTCAGCCCTCCGTGACCTGGCCTTGGACCGGGGCGTGCGCTTGGTCGCCACCGCCCACCACGCCGACGATCAGCTCGAAACCCTGCTCATGCGGATCGGCCGCGGAACGTCACCCGCCGGGTTCGTCGGCATCGCCTCGAAGCGCATCCTCGGGCCCGCGAGGCTGATCCGCCCCTGCCTTGCCGTGACGCGAGAGGACCTCCTGGGCATCGTGCGGCAGACCGGGCTTCCGACCGCCGACGACGCCAGCAACAACGACCTTCGCCTCGCCCGAAACGCCGTCCGCGCCCGTGTCGCGCCGCTGCTCCGCGAGGTGTTCCCGCACGCGGCCCGGCACGCCTCGCAACTCGCCGAGCAGATGCGGGCGGTCAACTCCATCCTGCACTCGTCCGCCCTGGCGCTGCTCGCCAGCGCGAGACGATCCGACGGCACGCTCGACCGCGCGACGCTCCGGGGCGCGGAACCATTCCTCCGATCCGCCGCCGTTCGGATCGAGATCTCGCTCGCCACGGGCGATCGTCGGCTCGACGATCTGCACGCCCGATCCCTTTCGCCGCTGATCCGGGCGATCGCCGACCGCGACGGATCGACCCGCCGGTTCTCGCTCGCGGGCGTGACGATCGTCCTCACGGCCGACCACCTCGACGTCCAAAAAGGCGGCGTGCCGGACGCGGGTTTCTGATCCCCGCCCCCGGCACTGTCCTGCGTCAGCCTTTGGTGTGCGAACGTGTGTGGGAGTGATGAAGGCCGCGCGAACCCGCCAGACCGGAAAGCTCCGACATGCCCGGGTCTAGCCCGCAAGCCCGTCGGGAATATCCAACTCCTCCTCATCCGCAACGACAATCCGCAGCGGGGGAAGCTCGATGGGCTCCTCGTCGATCCGACGCAGCGCGTCGTCGACCATCCGCTCCGCCGCGTCGACCAGTTCGGGCGGAACCGCGGCGATGCCCGCCTCGGCCCCCATGCGCGAAACGTCGAGCCGTCGATTGATGCGATCGAAAAGCCCCGTCCCTCCGACAAGCCTCAACCGCGGAGTACCGGGTTTGCCGCCGACGCCTGCCCGCTCGTCGGGCGGCAAGGTCGGCGCGGAATCGTGCCTCACGACATTCCCGATGGTCTGATTGGGGCGCGAAAGCGGAACGTCCATGGCCTTCTCCACATCCCTGCCTCGCGAGCGCAGTTTCTGCGCGTCCTCCTCCAACTCCGGGGGAGTGCCGCCGAAAGGCCCGTCGATCGCCGGATCACTCATTCCCGGAAACCCGGGGCCGAGCGCAAGACAAGCACCACCAAGGGCCGGGATTTCGCCTCAGAGCGAGAAAATCGCACGTCCACCCCGAAATACACCGGGGCACGAGTGATTATGTTATCGGCAGGGCGGCGCCGCCCGGGATGGACCCCTGGCGTTCTCATTCTCCAGACGTCGTCGCTCCGATCTCTGTGTGCGCAAAGGTCCCCCCGAACTCTCGGGTGTGTACAGGACTTTGCTTCGGTGGATCCGCGGTTGGATGGGGTTGGGGCCGGCGTGGTGGCCGGCATCCGCGGGAAGCAGGTGACGCCGGAGGGGTGGTGCCCTCCGGTGAAACAGGGAGGCCGTCATGAACGGCAGTGCGCGCGGTTCGTTGGTTCTGTCTCTTTTCAATCAGTACTACGAGCGGGTGTACTGGTTCGCCCGGCGCAGCGTGGACGCGCCGACAGCCGAGGACGTGGCCCAGGAGGTCTTTGTCCGCCTCATGCGGATCCCGGACCTCGAGGACCGCGTGGTGACCATCAGCTACCTCATCAAGGTTGCCGACAACCTCATCAAGCGCCGCCACAAGCAACTCCGACAGCACGAGCGGTTCGCGACTCGCTCGGCCAGCGACGACCGCGTCGACCAGGCCACGCACGAGGGCGACCCGGAATGCCAGCGAGCTCTGGGCCGGCTTTCCAGCACCGAGCACGCGGCGCTCCGCATGATCGTCTGCGAGGGGCTCTCGTACGAGGCCGCCGCTCTGGCGCTCGACGTGAAGGTCTCCACCGTGAACAACTGGAAGTTCAGGGGAATCCAGAAGCTCCGCGACGTGACCGAAACGCGTCACGGCACGCTCGCCGGCTGATCACTGACGGAGCATCGCACGGATCGCCGCCTCGACGACCAGCGCGGTCATCACCAGCGGCAGATACGCGATGGACGCGAAGAACACCTTCCTCGCGTCGGCGTTGCTCCTCGTGCGGATCAGGCGAAACGCCAGCCACGTGAACGCGAGCCCGGACGCGACGGCGATCACGATGTAAGGCCAACCCAGGAGGCTGGGCATCGCCAGCGCGGGAGTGATCGACACCGGAAGTTGAAGCACGGTCCACACGGCGATGGTGGTCGCGGTGAGGTTGCCGGAAGGATCGACCACCGGCAGCACGCGGTAGCCGCCCTTGGCGTAGTCATCGCGGTACATCCACGCGATCGCGAAGAAGTGCGGGAGTTGCCAGACCGTCATGAGCGCAAAGAGCGTCCATCCGCCCGGGTGCGCGAGCGATTCGGCCCCGCCGGGCTGCCACCCCGCCGACCACCCGATCAGCGGAGGCAGAGCCCCCGGGAGCGTGCCGAGATACGTCGAGAAACTGGTGATGGGCTTGCTGGGCGTGTAGATCAGGGTGTACGAAACGACGCACCAGAGGGAGATCAGCGCGGGAACCGGGCCGCAGAGCGCCAGAAGAAGCACGAGCCCGGCGAGCGCGTTAGCCAGGCCGAACCAGAGCACGGTCCGCGGCTCGACGCGGTCCTGCGGAAGGGGCCGCTTCTTCGTGCGGTCCATCGCTCGGTCGCGGAATCGCTCCATGACCTGGTTGAGGGCGTTGGCCCCGGAGGCGGAGAGTGCGGTTCCCACGGCACACCCCAGGCCGGTGGACACCAACTCCCAGGTGTCTCGGCCTCCGGGAGATTCAAGCCACGAAAGCCCGAACCCGACCATCGAAGTGATGGTGACAAGCCGGGTGATGCCGGGCTTGGTGGTCTCCAGCAAACTCGCCAGCACGCCCGGCCTCTGGGGCGTGGCGTCATGCGGGCGCTCGATCTGTGGTGCGGCGTGGGTCACGAGCGATGAACTGTAGGAGCGTGCGGGGCGTGCGCGACCGCCACGATCGCGAGCCCGTCGGGTTCGCGGCGGACCACGAACGGGGTTCCGAAGGCCGTCGCGAGCGAGGTCGGGGTGATCACGGCGTCGGGCTCGCCGAGGGCGACGGCTCGGCCGGCGGCGTCGAGCAGCAGCGCGCGGTCGGCGTGCGTCAACGCGGCGGCGAGATCATGCAGCACCACCACCACCACTCTCCCGCGATCGGCCTGCTCCCGCAGCACTTCGCGTGCGAGGGCTGCGAATGACGGATCCAACGCCGACGCGGGTTCGTCGGCCAGCAAGACGCCCCGTCCGTCCGGGGTCGAGTCGAGCTGGGCCAGCGCGCGGGCGAGGAGGACGCGCTGTCGCTGACCGATGCTGAGCCGGTCGATGGTGGCGTCCGCGAGTGAGGTCAGACGTGTGCGTTCGAGAGCGGCGTCGACACTTCGTTCGAGCCCCTGGTCGCCCCGGGCGTAGCAGGCGAGTCGGACGCAGTCTCGGACGGCGTAGGCGAAAGCCGGCTCCTCCCGCTGGGGGACCATCGCGAGCATGCCCGCCCGGCGTCCAGCGGGGATGCGGGCGACATCGATCCCGTCGAGCGTGACCGCCCCGCCCGAGGGGAGCAGAAGCCCCGCGAGCAGGCGGAGGATGGTGGACTTGCCAGCGCCGTTTGGCCCCAGAAGGGCGGTGATCTCGCCCGGAAAGAAGGTGGCGGAGAGATCCCTCAGCACGGGCTGCCCGCCGGGGAAGGCGAAGGTGACTTGATCGCAGCGGAGGATCACGGGGAAGGCTACGCGCGGGGCGGGGGATGGGCCCCTACGCTTGCCCTGGCGCCCCAGGACGACGATCCCGGGCCCAAGGAACGAGACACGCGTATGGCACAGACACGGACGGTAGCGGTGAGCGGGGCGAGCGGCTTTGTCGGTCGGCATGTGGTGCGTGCGCTGCTCGAGTCGGGGTACGGCGTACGGGCGCTCGTGCGGGACATGAACAAGGCCAAGCGCACGCTGCCCGTCGGATCCGGGTCTCTGACGCTGGTTTCGGGCGAGGTGCTGAACCCCGACACGCTCGGGGAGCTCTGCCGCGGATGCTTCGGTGTGGTGAATTGCGTGGGCGTGATTCGAGAGAGCCGCGGCGGGCTGACGTTCCGGCAGGCGCACGTGCTGGCGGTTCGGTCGCTTCTCGAGGCCGCCCAGGCGGCGGGCGTCGAGCGATTCGTGCAGATCTCGGCTCTGGGTGTGAACCCTTCGTCGCAGATCCCGTACCAGACGACGAAGTTCGAGGGTGAGCAGCTGGTCCGTCGGAGCGGGTTGGCGTGGACGATCCTGCGTCCGGGGATGATTCTGGGCGAGGGGAGCGAGTTCATCGCGATGGCCAAGCAGTGGACGGGCGGCGAGGCGGCCCCGTTCATCTTCGCACCGTACTTCACGGGGCAGGTGGAGGACACGAGCGTGCCGCTCGGCCCGGTCCATCGGGTGGAGCCGATGCTTCAGCCCGTGGCGGTCGAGGACGTGGCGCGAGCGGCGGTGGTTTCCCTCGGGAGCGAGCGGGCGATCGGCGAGGTGTTCAATCTCGTGGGTCCGAAGCGTGTCTCGTGGCCCGGGCTGCTGCGTTGGATCCGGGACACCTATACGCCGGGTTCTTCGGTCGAGCCGTTCGGCCTGCCCGGGGAGGCGGCGGCGGTTGCTGCGGACGTGGCGGCGTTGTTCGGGATGAAGCACGTCTTGCCGTTCGACTCGGGCATGGCCCGTATGGGCTCTCAGAGCTCGGTGGGCGAGACCGTGAAGGTGTCGCAGGAGTTGGGGCTTTCCCCCCGGGAAGCGATGGCCGGTTCGCACTGATGTTCGGCGGGCTTGGGGGGTGGGCCGGGCCCCGTGGCGTTGCCGCGGGGGATTGTGGTGGTTTTGGGGTGTATGGTGGACAAGGAATCAACTGGCCCGGACAGGCCGGACGCTCGCGGCGAGTCCGCGATGCGTGGTAGGCTGAGCGGGTGGAACAAAGCCCATCGCACGAGCGTGGGCGGAAGGAAGTATGCAGAGATTTGAGAAGAGGTTTTTGGAGCACATCCGGCACGAGGGGTACACCCCGAGCCGGCTGGACACGCTGATCGTCGATCTTGGGATCGAGGAGCACGAGCGTGATGAGTTCGCGTCGTTCCTGTCGTCGATGCAGGGGCGGGGCGCGGTGGTGGTTTCGTCGTCGGGGCTGGTGCAGCTGCCGAGCCTGGCGGACAAGCAGGAGCAGGAGCTGGAGGCACGCTTCCGGCGGATCATGAAGGGGGGAGGCTTCGCGGAGCCGACCGAGCCCGTCCGCGAGGGGAGCGTCTATATCGACGAGCCTTACTCGAAGGACGCGCTGTCCGGGGACACGGTGAAGATCCGCGTGTGGCGAGACCGCGGGCGGGAGCGCTCGACGGGTCAGGCGTCGTGGACGGGCGAGATCGTGGAGGTCGTGAAGCGGAAGCGGACGACCTTCAGCGGAGAGATCGCCAAGAAGGGCGACCAGTGGCTGGTGTATCCGGACGGGCGTGAGCTGTCGCAGCCGATCGTGGCACGCGACGCGGACTCCAAGAACGTCCGCGAGGGCGTGAAGGTCGTGGTCGAGGTGACGGTCTTCCCGGAGATGGGCATGCTCGCCGAGGGCGTGATCCTGAAGGTTCTGGGCGAGGCCGGTCGGCCGGACGTGGAGACGCAGGCGACAATCCTGGCGTACGGGCTTCCCGGGGAGCACCCGGAAGAGTGCCACGAGCAGGCGAGACGCGTGACGGCGGAGTATGACACGCAGATCGCGGCGTTCCAGAAGGAAGGCGCCGCCTCGCTGACGACCAAGTGGGGTCCTCGCGAGGACCTGACGGACGAGTTCATCATTACGATCGACCCGCCCGACGCGAAGGACTATGACGACGCGATCAGCATCCGCCGGAGCGAGAGCCTGCCGGGCGGCTGGGAACTGGGCGTTCACATCGCGGACGTGGCGCACTTCATCCCGCCGGGCTCGGCGATCGACGAGGAGGCGAAGGACCGCTCCAACAGCGTGTACCTGCCCAGGCTTGTGATCCCGATGATCCCGGAGATTCTGAGCAACGGGATCTGCTCGCTGCAGGAGGGCGTGCACCGGTTCTGCAAGTCAGCGTTCATGACGTACGACCGGGACGGCGTGTGCCGCAGCGAGGGCGTTGCGAACACACTGATCAAGTCGGCCAAGCGGCTGACGTACCTGGAGGCGCAGGCGCTCATCGACGGGGATCTGAACGAGGCGAGGAAGCACGCCAAGACCCCGCCCAAGTACACGGATCAGTTGATCGAGACGCTGCAAGAGATGAACGCGTGCGCGAAGGCGATCCAGGGGAGGCGGAAGCGTCAGGGGATGATCTCACTGGAATTGCCGGACTGCGTGCTGATTTTCGACGCGGAAGGCCGGGTGGTGGACGCGGAACGTGAGGACGATGCGTTCACGCACACGCTGATTGAGATGTTCATGGTCGAGGCGAACGAGGTGGTGGCGCGGCTTTTCGAGCGGCTCAACGTGCCGCTGCTGAGGCGCGTGCACCCCGAGCCGACGCCGGGCGACGTGGACGAGCTGCGGAAGACGGCGATGGTGGCGGGGTATCGGATCCCCAAGAGCCCGACGCGGGAGGAGCTGCAGCAGCTGCTGGACTCCACGCGAGGGACGCCGGCGGCCCGTGCGGTGCACATGGCGGTGCTGCGGACGCTGACGAAGGCGGAGTATTCGCCGCTGTTGATCGGGCACTTTGCGCTGGCGAGCAAGGCGTACGCGCACTTTACGAGCCCGATCCGACGGTACGCCGACCTGACGGTGCACCGGTGCTGCGCGGAGTACCTGCGGAACACGGACAACGGCCGGAAGCGTCCCAAGAGCGACGAGGCGTGGAAGCAGCTTGGTCGGAGCCTGCGTGAGAGCCCGATGTGCCCGCCCGAGCACACGCTGGTTGAGATCGGAAGGCACGCGACGGTGCGCGAGGTGAACGCGGAAGAGGCCGAGAAGAGCCTCAAGAAGTTCCTTGTGCTGCAGTTGCTGGCGGATCACCTGGGCGAGACGTACGCCGGGGTCGTCACGGGCGTGAACGGGCGCGGGATGTTCGTGCAGCTCGACAAGTTCCTGATTGATGGGTTCATCAAGAAGGAGGACCTGCCGGGCGACGTGACGCGCGGGAACGAAACGCCCTTCTGGAAGGTCGATGCCCGAAGCGGCGGGCTGGTGGATATGCGCTCGGGGCGGAGCTTCAACGCGGGCGACTCGCTGACGGTGAAGGTCGCGGCGGTCGATCTGGCGAAGCGGACGCTCGACCTGGTGGTGGACGATCCCGCGAGCCGGGCGGCCGGACGACGCAAGGTGGTGCCGCCGAGCGCCGGGGGCGGCGGGGGTCTCGGGCACGGAGGCGGCGCGGGGTTCAAGGACTTCGGGAAGAAGACCGGATCCCAGAAGCGAAGCCAGCGGAGCAGAGATCGAGATCGAAGGAAGACCGACCACCGCCGCGACCGGTAACGGCTTGACGGAAATTGGTGGGAAGCCACGGGAACCGCGAAGCGTCTGAGGCGTCGGAGCGGTATGCCGGGGCGATGGCGATCGGTGCGCTCGTGAGCCGACCGCATGATTGGAGACCGTGATGTCAGATATTCGTTGCGCGGCGGTGCTGGTGGCCTTCTCGGGAATGGCGGGAGCATTCGGGCAGGAGCTGCGCTGGACACCCACGGGCGGTCCGCGCGCGGGGCTGGCCATGGTGGACTTGGACGCCGGCGGCGAGCATCGGCTGGTCGCGTGCGCACGCGATCGGGTGTTCGAGCGAACCTCGGGGACGTGGATCGAGATCACCGAGAACGCGGTGCCGCCGGGAGACCGGCTGGCCCAGGTGGTGATCAGCGGCGGGCGGGAGTTCCTGGTGACTTCCTTCGGGGAGGTTCGCCGCCGGACCGACGAAGGTTGGATCGGCGTGGGGCTGCCGATTCCGAACGATCCCACGCTGACGCTTGCTGACGGCGGGGGCGTTCTCTGGCTCGTGCACAACCCGTTCCTGCCGGTGGTGACGAACGTGTTTCGGTCGACGGATGCCGGTGAGACGTGGACACCGGTCAGCATTCCCGAAGGGGAGTTTATCGGCGAGATTCGCGTGGTCGAGGGCGTGGTGCTGGCGATCCGGCCGTTCGGGGGCGGGTACCTGCGGTCGGAAGACAACGGGGCGACGTGGCAGGCTTCGGGGGACGATGCGCCGGACGTACTGGCGGGTGGACCGGTGATTGTCGGGAGCGAGTGGATCGTGCCGGGATCGCCGCAGTCGGCGGTTTCGGTCGATCGCGGCGTGACATGGACCATGCGGGATTCGAGCGGGATCGTTGGCTCGCGGGCTGCCAGTGACGGCGGGAGGATCATGACGCTGGTGAACGGCGGCGTCTCGACGTCGGAGGATGGCGGGCGAACGTGGGAGGTGCGGAGCGGGAACGGGCTGCCGAGGTGTCTGGAGGGCACGATCCAGGAGCTGCGTGCCGAGGGGGCGGGGTTTGTGGTGGCGACGCCGACGGGCGTGTACCGAACGATCGACGGCGGGCGTTCGTGGGTCTCGCTCAATGACGGACTGATGCGCGGCTCAGCGACGGTGCTGGCGGCGGGCGAGTCGCTCCACGCGGCGAGCATCTCGCTGGCGCGGACGTTCCGGCTTGAGGCTCAGGGATGGGTGTCGGTCACGGACGGCGTGCCGGCGTGCGCTCAGCCTCTGGCGCTGCACGCGGAAGGCGAGACGGTGTACGTGGGGACGGTGTACGACGGCATTTCGAGGTCGGTCGACGGCGGGAGGACGTTCTCGCCGCTCAACGCGGGGATTCCTGTGTACAACGGGACGGGCGGGAATCAACTCCGTGAGATCGGCGCGATCGCACGGCACGAGGGAAGGCTGCTCGCGGGAACGTGGTTCGGCACGGAGTTTTTCAATCAGGCTTTCCAGCACAGCGGCGGGGGCATGTTGCGTCTGAACGACGCCGGGACGGGCTGGCAGCAGATCAACCGCGGGTTCCCGATCATGGCGCGCAACCTGTTCAATCAGCCGGTGTATGACCCGGTGGTGAGCGTGTCGGACGCCCGCGGCCCCTGGGGGCGGCTGGTGCTGGTTGGAACGTTCCGCAACGGGCCGGTGCGATCGGTGGATCGCGGGGAGAACTGGGCGATCTCCAACGCGGGGCTGCCGCGGGATCCGAACGGCTTCCCGCCGATGATGAACGACTTTGCGGTGATCGGTGGCACGATCCTCGCGGGAGCGATCGGTTTCCCGATCTTTGCGGACCCCAATGGGATCGACCGCGGTGTGTTTGTCTCACGCGACGGCGGGCTGAACTGGGTGCCGGCGGAGGTGAACACGGCCCGCTTCGCTCCGGTGAACGCGCTGGCGGTGTTCGAAGGCGTCGCGTACGCCGGGGCCGACGGCGTCTACCGATCCACGGACGAGGGACGAACATGGGCCCGTGTTCCCGACGGGCCGACCGGTGAGATTCTCGATCTGGCGGTGCGCAACGGCGGGCTGCATGCCATCGTGCGGGATGGACTCGGGAGCGAAGTGTGGGTCGGCCGACCGGCGTGCACGGCGGACTTTGATGGCGATGGGTTCGTGGACTTCCTGGACCTGGAGTCGTTCGTGGCCTGCTTCGAGGGCGAGGCCTGCCCGCCGGGGGCGACGGCGGACCTGGACGGGGACGGATTCGTGGACTTCTTGGACTATGCGGCGTTCGTGGAGGCGTTCGAGGCGGGGTGCTGAGCCCGTCGCGGGGAGGGGGCAGATCACGCCGTCCTGGGCCGCTCCGTGACGTGCGGTCGGGTCGGCCCGAGAACGTCGGATTGCCGTCCGGCGGGGTCGGGGCTATATTCATGGCCCCGTCCGGCGGCTCTCGGGCTGCCGTGGCAGGGTCACAGTCGGGCGAGTTCCAGAGTGGCCAAATGGGACAGACTGTAAATCTGTTGGCTTACGCCTTCGGGGGTTCGAATCCCTCCTCGCCCACTTCCCCACTTTCCACACCATCACACGGGCGACCACAGGCGACCAAAACCCCTTGATCCGCAAGGGTTTCCGAGTTGTCATGGTCTTGGGTGGTTTCGCTTGGGCGCGTGTGTGTTGCCGGATTTGTTGCCGCTTTTGTTGCCGGATTTGCTGCCGCCTCTGAGGCAGCGTTGATCCCCGCCGCCAGTTCGAAGTGCGCATCGCGGGTTTGCAGGTAGTGCGCGGCCGCGATGAGTGGCGAGTGTCCGAGCCAGCCCGCCACAACGTGGTTCGGGAACCGCTCCACCCAATCGGTGGCGCACGATGCCCGCAGGTTGTGGAACAGCCGGGGCCATGGCTTCTCGCCCGCGCGGGCGATGATCTTCCGGAAGGTCGTGCGCAGGTTCATCGAGGGATCGCGCAGGCGAGGGATCACCGCTTCGGTGCCGGGCTCGGCGCGGTCGAACAGGTCTTGCAGAATCGGACGCAACTCGGGGGCGATGGGCACCACCCGAACCGCGTGGCCTTCGTGCCCGGCGGTCTTGGGGCTCCGCACGGTCATCCGCCCGCGTTCCCAGTTCACGTCCCCCCACCGCAGCGCAACCACTTCGGACGGGCACCGCAGCCCGGCGAACCGAGCGAGGGCGACGATCGCCCGCCATTGGTCGTCCGGGCACGCCGCGAGGATCGCGCGGATCGTGTCGGGGTGGACGTAGTGGGCCCGGTCCGGGTTGGCTTGGGATCCCGCCCGCAGTTCGGCGAAGGGGTTGGAGGGCATGAGCCCCCACCGCACCGCCCGCTTGAAGATCGCTCGGGCAACGAATACCCGCTTGGCAACGGTCGCCGGGGCGAGCCCGGCATCCACGATCGCCTTGCGCCAACGGTCGGCGTCGGCAGCACGGATGGAGTGCAACGGGGTTTGCTCGCCCAGGATCGCCCGCAGGCTGTCCGTGGTCTGCTTGTAGGCCGCACGGGTTGAGGACTTCACGGACGCTGCCGCGTCGAATCGTTCGAGCAGGTCGCCCAGCGTCACCACCGCCGCCGCCTTGCGGGGCTCGCAGAGCCCCA
>ERZ1066130.467-NODE-467-length-14728-cov-14.027942_pt1 | contig 14728 bp, 14 predicted proteins | sample MGYA00382777_ERZ1066130 | MGnify/ENA primary metagenome ERZ1066130 (study PRJEB33369, sample SAMEA5778360) | biofilm metagenome | biome: Industrial cooling water; feature: Water cooling tower basin; material: Biofilm | place: United Arab Emirates | collected...
TTTCCCACGCGGATAATGGAGTTTCTTAAACGCCAGCATCGCAAACACAAACGTTGGCAACAATTGGGTCGGCTCCGTGGACAGATTAGACCAAGCCGATAAATTTACGGTCGACAAAAAAATAAAATTGACTAAGTCCTTTAATCGACAAAGTTAAATTTCAGAATGAAACAAAGCATTTTTCTATTCTTCGATGGCAACTGCAAGCAAGCTATGGAGTTCTATCAATCATGTTTGAGCGGTAAATTGGAAATATCTAAAGTTGGTGATACACACCTAAGGCAGGCATTTCCAGAGAGTATGCACGCTAGAGTGATACAATCTAAGTTAAGTTCTGTCAACCTAGATATATCGGCTTGCGATTGGATGCGACCAGAAGAAGAATTTGTAAGAGGTAATATGAACTGTTTGTACATCTCAGGTGGAAGCCGCGAAGAAACTAAAGTTATTTTTGATAAACTTTCAGTGAATGCAAGCATTACAGACCCTTTAAAAGCTTTACCATTTGGGTACTATGGTGCATTGAATGACCAATTTGGAGTACGGTGGATGTTTCATGCAGACTAATAGACTAATAAAAATTTGTTACTGAATTAGGCTTTTTGGACAGGCAAATTATGGAACCAATTGACCAGTTTAACACATGGAAAGGATTCCGGCCCGCTGACAGTCTGGACTGTGAATTGAACTGCAAAACGGTGGACTGAAAAATAACGACTCGACTCAATAAATATGGAGTTGGGTTTCGTTGAAAGGCGACAGCTCGTTGGACATTGAAGTAACGGCTGACAGAAAAGAAGAGAACGGCTGACGATTAACGTACGAAACCCAACTGTTGCCAACAAAATGCTTCTGCAATAGCGCGTTGACGTGTAAGCTATAAGTGTTATCTTCGTTCAACGTTTGGTTTCGGGGACAGGACGCGGCTTCGAAAGCGCGCTACTGCAGAAGCACAAACGTTGCCGCCAATACGCAGACATGAGAATAACTAAACTTACGACTATAATTCTAATTGGACTCTTAGGACAATTCTGTTCAAATAGACAAGAAATAATTCCTGGAGAAAATTACTGTATAGTTATCAACTATACTGACAACACAAACCGTATACCGAGAGTAACGTTTGATGAACGGCTTGACGATAATATACTTTACCTATATTTTGAAGAGGGCTTTGATTCAGACACGATAACAATCAAGAAAAACAATGACCCAAAGATAAGGACACTTTATTTACGAGCCGACCCATTTGGTCTTTCTGATTATACGGAATATGGCTGTATAGAATCTATCAATACAATTGAGATTAGAAAGAACAATGGCGACCCTATGACTATTGAAATAAAGGAAAAGTGGATGAATAAATGGGCTATTAATTTCCGTAAGGACACTTTAAGTGCACAAGTTTTAAGACATGCACCCTACTACGAATAAGTTCACGACCAGCGGAGCCTGACGCGTCCAAACATAAAACGGTGGACTTGAAACAAGTCCAAAATTAAACAACGGTGGACGCGTACAGGCGGCAACACCGTGTTTAAGTAATTGCGGAGTGTTGTGTGCCAATTCAAATTCGTTTCTTAATTTAGTGCATAACGGTGGAGAGTTTCGGAGTGGTCGGGTTTAACATTTCGCTTCGCTACATTTTTAAACCCTCCTACTCCCGCAACTCCTTAAACACAAAACGTTGGCAGCAACAGGGCCCGGACAAATTTGTGTTTCAAAAAAACGGCTGACAATTCCCTAACAAAGATTTCCCACGGGGACAAGTTTGCGACTTCGTGACAACGTGGACTCTAGAAAAACTAAAACATGGGACTGATTAAAAAATAATACAGCCGACCCTTCGCATTTTTAAAAAGAATAGTCCTTCGAATTGCCCAGCGCATTTGGCACATGCCATAGCCGCGCAAACCCACTGCGACACCCAAGCTATGGCAAGAGCCAAATCCTCCTTCGCACCCCCTACTAACACAAATACCCAATGAATATCAAAGGGCTCATTTCTTTACTCCAACCGACATATTTCAGTATTTTAAGTGATCCGCTGGGGGCAGAATTTTCAACCTATTCAAACCGGTATCAGCCTAAAGGTGGCTTGAAAAGTTGGAAGTGCTTCACTCGTTACCCTCAATAATTATTCCAGCCTATTAATGCCGTGATCAAACTAAAAAATCACCGAAAAACTGAGTCTCGACATTGTCACCAATAGTGCTTCACCGTCTTAGTAGGAGATACAGTTAGTGGTGTTAATGATTTAAAGAAAGTTGATAACCGAAGTAAATTAATCTTAATTAAGATTTCTGTATTCAAGAGGTGTGGTTCCTGTCTTTTGTTTGAAAAGTCGGGTAAAGTGCTGCGGATACTTAAAGCCCAATTCATAACTTATTTCACTGATTGATTTCTCCACATCGAATATTCGCTCTTTGGCTAATTCAATCACTTTTGTTTGAATGTACTCTAGTGCCGAAATACCTGTTTCTTTTTTTATCAAATCCCCGAAATAATTGGCGGACAGGTGCAGTTCTTCGGCACAATATGATACGGTGGGTAATCCAATCTTTTGGGGCTTTTCGGAAGAAAAATAACCACTCAACAGACTCTCAAATCTTTCTAAGATTCCTTTGTTCACATGCTCGCGTGTGATGAATTGGCGATCATAAAAACGGGTAGAATAATGTAAAAGCAGTTGCAGATGCGAAATCACCAGTGTTTTGGTGTGCTTATCCATATTTTGCTCCAGCTCATCTTCTATGGTTTGAAAGGTGCTTAAGACCATTTCTACTTCTTTCTTGGAAAGGTGCAATGCTTCGTTGATAGAGTAGGAAAAAAAGTTGTAGTCCGTGATTATACTACTTAAGACAGTACCTCGTAAAAAATCCGGATGAAAGATCAACACCTTTCCTTTTGGCTTGACTCCTGGCAGATAATTTTCAACCGTTAGTATTTGACCCGGAGCAACGAACACCAGGCTTTTTTCCTGATAATCGTACATTTCTTTGCCGTAGCGCAAATCTCCGCATTTCGTCTCTTTGAGGAATATGGAGTAGAATCCAAAATTATAAGATGCAGGTTCTAAAAGCTTCAAATGCTGATAGTCTAAAATATTGATTAACGGATGCAAGGTTTCTGCCCCTCTCATTTGACTGTACTCTCCTACGCTTTTAATTTTCTTTATTTCCATGGCGCACGATGCTATGAAACAAAAATACCGAAATACTTTAGCCCTGTGGTTGTGAGCAATCAAAATCAGTAAAACTGGTAGGGAAATAAGTAATGGATATAATACGGAAGTCCTTAACTGACCATGTAACCTCATTTCTATACATATAATTTAGACTTTAAAGAGGCAAAAAAAATAATTTGATATTTAATTTGTACTATTCAGTACAATATATACATTTGCATCATCATTCAGAAAAACATGGCAGGCAGACCCAAAATTTACGATGAAGAAATAGTGCTGGATAAGGCGATCGAAGTATTTTGGAAAAAGGGCTATGAAGTAGCTTCTGCCGATGAATTGCTGAAGGCAATGGGTATTGGCAAAGGAAGTTTTTACCTAGCCTATAAAAAAGGCAAGCAAGAATTGTTTGAGAAATCGTTGCAGCGTTTTTTTTACAAGCACTTTAACGAGTTTTTGAATGGGCTGAAATCCATTGATAATCCGGTAGCATCCATCAAAGCATTTTATTATCAAATGTCGGATGAAAATTCAACGCTACGAACCAGCGGCTGCTATTTCAGCAATGCGATGGTGCAGGCAGAGAAAGAAGAAGTTAAACAGCAAGCCGGTGTGATTATGGTAAAGATCTCCAACCATTTTGCAGAAGCACTGATGAAAGCAAAGCAAAAGGGAATTATTGATTTACGCATGCCAAATGATATTCTTCCACTCTATTTGTTAAACCTGTGGAGTGGTCTCAACATTACCCGTCAGGTGGAAAAAAATCCGAAGAAGATTAAGAAACTAATAGACGAGCAATTTAAACTGATCCTGTAAATTTTTTTACCCTATATTGTACCAAACAGTAAAGTATGACAATCCTAACTACATTTAATGATACGAGCTAATCGGTCTTTTTTTTATCCTATTTTGTACCTATTGGTACAATACAACTATTCCATTATAACCATTTATTAAAATCAAACACATGAACAAGCTCAAAGTAATATTTGTATTCCTGATCGCCTATATGGCAAACACCAACCCACATTTTGCACAACAATCAAAAGCCACAGAAAAAATGAAACAACGCATTGAAACACACTACGCTATTATAGACAATCAAAAGATTGCCTATCGAAAAATCGGAAAAGGATTACCTCTCATTATCGCTAATCGCTTTCGTGGTACATTGGATACCTGGGATCCTCTCTTTCTCGAACTTTTGGCAAAAAATAATACCGTAATCACATTTGATTATGCCGGTATTGGATATTCATCCGGTGAACTACCTCAGGATATTAAAGAGGTTTCTGCTGAAATTATTAAGCTGGCTGACTTTCTAAAAATAGATAAGTTCAACGTGATGGGATGGTCGTACGGTGGATGGGTTGCGCAATACGCTATGTTTTTAAACCCCGATCGCGTACTCAAAGCGGTGATCATTGGAAGTAATGCCATGGGAAAAAATGAAGTGCCCATTCAACCTGCATTTTTTGAAAGAGCTTTAAAACCTCAGAATGATTTTGAAGATGCGGTCGTATTGTTTTTCGAACCCAAATCAGAGGCTAGCCGAGCTGCAGCTCAAGCTTCCATGGGCCGAATAATGGCTCAAGCTGATTGGAGTAAGGTACCACACACACAAGAGGTCTTCCAACGCTATTTTGCATCAAACCAAGCGATTGCCGAAGACAAAGAAAATTTCAGAGGAATGTATGCTACGATTAAGACGCCTGTGCTCGTAGTATCAGGTGATAATGATATCTCATTTGCTACCGAAAATTGGTTTCCACTCATGAAAAATGCTCCGACCTTACAGCATGTTATTCTTCCGGCAGCAGGACATGCACCTCATTTTCAATATCCCGAGCTTTCCACTTCTTATATCAACTTATTCCTTCATCAATAACAATTTACTATGAGTTGATGAAACCGGATCGTTTTTCGTCAAAAGGTTGGTTCTGAAGATGTTTAAAAAAAACCAGACGGAACGATATCCTGAGTGAACATATGAGAAACATTATTTTGAAAGAAGTCTATTCAAACAAGTAGACTTCTTTCAATCATTTACGGCTAAAATTAATTTTATGGAGAATCAACGATTAGAAACATTAAAGAGCTTTATTGGAAAACCATTTGAAGGAAGTCCGTCACCGTTTGCGCGTTGGCTGGGAGGAAAAGTACTCGCTGCCAGCAGTGACTCAGTTGAGTTTGAGTTTATCGTGCGCAACGATATGACCAATCCCGTTGGCATGCTTCATGGAGGGGCATTGTCAGGTATGATCGATGATTGCATAGGCGTCAATTTCTTTGTTTTGGGATTGGAATACTTCTATCCCACAATCAATCTGAATATTGAATTCTTGAGTGGCGCAAAGGAAGGTGAAACCGTCCTCGTGAAAACACGCGTAGTGAAGCAAGGTAGAATTATTATTAATTTAAGAGCCGAGGTGTTTAACCGCGAAGGGAAAATCGTAGCATTTGCTACATCCAATCTAGCCATCAGCTCAATAAAAATTTAAAACCTTCTGGCATGTATTGATTTAAAATAGCACATACTCCCCACCCCTTTTTCTATTTCCATTCTGCCCATTCTTTCTTGTTGATGAATGGATTTCTTTTTTTGAATTCCATGATCCTTACCCGTAAAACTGGTAAGTAAAGCAGTAATCCATATAAGAATGATTTGCCCCACACAAAAGACATTTGTATGGTAAAACGCAGCTAACATGAAAAAAAGATTATTGGGTAAACAAGGGCTGGAAGTATCTCAATTGGGATTGGGTTGTATGGGCTTGACCTTTGGTTATGGTCCCGCCACCAGCGAAGTTGAATCCATTTCGTTGATTCAAAAAGCGTTCGACTTGGGTGTTACTTTTTTTGATACAGCCGAAGCCTACTCACAAGGTGTCAATGAACAGTTTTTAGGAAAGGCGGTAAAACCTTTCAGAGAGAAGGTAGTGCTCGCCACCAAATTTGGATTTAAAGAGGGTGATAGCAGTAAGGGACTTGACAGTCGGCCGGAGCGCATTAAAACCGCGGTAGAGAACTCGTTGAAATATTTACAAACAGATGTAATTGATTTATTGTATCAGCACCGGGTTGATCCCACCGTACCTATCGAAGAAGTTGCAGGCACTGTAAAGGAATTGATTCAGCAAGGCAAGGTAAAATACTTTGGGATGAGTGAAGCGGGTGTACAAAGTATCCGCAAGGCACATGCTGTATTACCCGTAACTGCATTACAAAGCGAATACTCTATGTTTTGGCGGGAGCCTGAAAAAGAAATTATTCCGCTGCTGGAAGAATTAGGCATCGGGTTTGTGCCCTTTAGTCCGTTGGGCAAAGGTTTTTTAACAGGCGCTATCAACGCACAGACACAATTTGACCCAACCGATTTTCGGAATGTAGTCCCCCGGTTTACGGAAGAAAACAGGAAAGTCAATCAGGCACTGGTTGACTTACTGAAAGTAATTGCCAACGAAAACAACGCTACGCCCGCACAAATTGCACTGGTCTGGTTGTTGGCACAAAAGCCCTTCATTGCTCCGATTCCCGGCACCACAAAAATTCATCGCTTAGAAGAAAATATGGAAGCCGTAAAGATTCTACTTTCTGAAAATGAGTTGATTCGGATTAACCATGCATTGAAAGAAATCGAAATTGTTGGCGAGCGTTATCCGGCCGCTTTGCAAGCACGTGTTGGAAAATAAAAAATGCACTACCTATTAACCCTAGTATGTTGTTTGAGCAGCCTGCATGGTTGTTCACAAAATAATTCACCTGCTATGCAAGAGACAATCGATAAAGACATGAAGGAGGCAAAGGCTGTGGTACAACAATTAGCGCAATTAATGATTACCCGAGATACCACTGCCATGAGTAAAATTCTGGATGACAATTTTACCCTAACACACATGACGGGCTATGTTCAACCCAAAGCAGAATGGCTGAATGAAGTTGCGCAGGAACGGATGAAATACTATTCCGCCAAAGAAGTGAACCACACCATTCAAGTAAACGGTAACCTTGCTGAAGTGATGATTCAAAGTTTGGTAGACGCCAGAATCTGGGGCAGCCGGAATACGTGGCGATTGCAGCAAAAAATGAAATTAGAAAAACGAAATGGCACCTGGATTATTCTACGTTCAGAGGCTTCGACCTTTTGAAAATTAATAAACTATAATAATACGTATGAAAACAAATGTACTAGTTGTTATTGGCGTTGGCGGAATTGGAATGGCCATTGCAAAGCGTGAAGGTGCCGGTAAAATTGTTTTACTGGCCGACATTAATGAAAAGATGCTGGCACTGGCTGCGCAAGATTTGCGGGACACGGGTTACATTGTAGAAACTCAACAGACAGACGTCTCTTCACAAAGCTCCGTTCAAACATTAGTGTCGAAAGCAGCCAGCCTGGGCAATGTATTGCAGGTAGTAAACACTGCTGGGCTTTCACCCAATATGGCTTCGGTTGAGAAGCTTCTGCAAGTAGATCTATTAGGTGCTGTGTATGTGCTGGAATCATTTGGAAATGTGATGGCCCAAGGCGGTTCAGGCATTCACATTTCAAGTATGGCCGGACACATGATTCCCGCCTTAGGAGCCGAGATCGATAAAGCGCTTGCGGTTACGCCTGCTAATGAATTATTGGCATTACCTGTTCTTCAGCCAGCCAATGTACCCAACACAACCTACGCCTACTGCCTTTCTAAAAGAGCCAATCATCTTCGCATTCAAGCTGAAAGTCTCAAGTGGGCAGAGAGAGGTGCGCGTGTAAATTCCATTAGCCCGGGTATTATTTTAACAGCCTTGGCAAAACACGAATTGGACTCTCCTATCGGAGATGGATATCGAGCAATGATTGCTCATTCTGCCATCAAGCGAATGGGCACAGTGGATGAAGTAGCAACGCTTGCTCATTACTTGCTTGGCCCCGATTCGGGATTTGTAACCGGAAGCGACTTCCTGATGGATGGTGGTGTAATAGCAGCCATGAAGCTGGGAAAGATCGCATTGTAGTCAATGACCAACTAAATAGCTTTTACTATGAAAAATCAAACCAGAAGAACTTTTTTAAAATCCGGCAGTGTACTAAGTGCGTCCGTATTGGCTTCCTCCATGATGAGTATAATACCTGCCAGTGCCTCGTCACCAACAGATGCTGCACAAAAGAACGCAAAGGTAAAAGAACGAACGCTTGGCACCGGTAAACACTCCTTACGAATCAACCACGGAATGGGACTGGGTTGTATGGGGATGAGTTGGAACCGCAGTTTTGTTCCTGACCGAAACAATTCCATTGCTGTGATCCGGAAAGCGTATGATATGGGTGTGAATTTTTTTGACACCGCTGAAGCCTACGGCCCTCATACCAATGAAGTGCTGGTGGGTGAAGCCATCAAATCATTTAGAAAAAATATTATTCTCTGCAGTAAGTTTGGATTCGAAATTCAAAATGGAAAATTTATTCCGGGGGCATTTAACAGTAAGCCTCAACATATCCGTGAAGTGGTGGAAGCTTCACTAAAAAGATTACATACAGATCATATTGATTTATTGTATCAACACCGTGTTGATCCTGCTGTGCCTATTGAAGAGGTAGCGGGCACGGTAAAAGATTTAATCAAAGAAGGAAAAGTATTACACTTTGGACTGAGCGAAGCAGGTGTAGAAAACATTCGCAAGGCGCATGCAGTGCAACCGCTCACGGCATTGCAGACTGAACTGTCGTTGATGACCAGAGACCCGCTCGGTGAAATATTCTCCGTGTGTGAGGAACTCGGGATTGGCTTTGTACCGTATAGTCCACTGAGCAGAGCGTTGCTGACCGGCTTTATCAATGAACGAACAAAATACAATCCGAATAACGATAACCGTCCGGGCTTACCACGCTACCAGGAAGCTGCGATTAAAGCCAACTGGGGAATCATTGAGTTCTTAACAGATTTTGGCAACCAACGCGGACTCACTCCGGCTCAGGTTTCGCTGGCGTGGTTGCTTTCATTAAAGCCGTGGGTGGTTCCAATTCCCGGCACTACTAAGCTTGCCCACTTGCAGGAAAATCTGTGGAGTGCATCCATTGAACTCACTGTTGAAGAGCTGAGTCAAATCAATACGTTTATCAGCAACTTCAAAATTACGGGAGACCGTTATGCTACTCCGCAAACAAGATAAGCTTCTATTTTTAAATACATCTCAATACACTCTGAAAGGAATACGAAACGATAAAAGCCTAAACCAGGAAAGTCATGTTTAAAATATTCATTCCATCTATCATTTCCTTTTTACTGATCTCTGCCGTCAACGAAAGTTTAGCGCAAACAAGTGCAAATGACGGAGCTGTTTTCTATACTCCAACGGACGCTCATTTCGGTTCTTCAAAACCCATAGACATTGCAATAAAAATGGACGATGAGGTGAAGCTCAAGGGAATGGTTTATTACCCAACTGGGGACAATGGGGAAATTTCAAATCAGAAATTTCCGGTAATCGTTGAGATGACTCCCTACCCTGAGCGAAACGGTCCAGCTCCCCACATTGCTTATTTCAATAAACATGGGTACATATTTATGATCATACGCCCAAGAGGCACGGGAGGAAGTGAAGGTGAGGTACAACAGTTTAACTCAAGGGATGGATTGGATGGTAAAGCTGTGGCTTATTGGGCAGGACAACAATTAAAAGGATCTAATGGTAGTGTGGGTTTATTTGGATGTTCTTATCCCGGAGCCGTTGCGCTGGCAACAGCTGCAGTAACAGACAAAAGTTCTCCCATCAAAGCGGTCATCTCTGCTTGTATCGGATTAGATATGCAGTTCCGCCAGGTCTGGTCAACGAACGGTCTTCCCAATGGAGCATTGGCCGCTTATGCGCCCAACGCAAAATTCATTATGGGTGATTATCCATCGATCAATTCATACTGGTCAAGCTTTTATGATAGCTTATTGGCAGGTGGTAAAGTAGCGTATGACGGATACTGGCAAGACAGGTTACCACTTCGCTGGGCGAAAAACATTGTTGAAAATAATATTCCTGTTTTACTGTGGGGAGGATGGAAAGATATCAATGAAACCGGTGCTGTTCAAGCCTATGCAGCTTTTCAAAATGCCATTAACAATGTACCAGTATATAAACCTATGCCAAAGAACATTCCCGTTTCAGCAAAATACCAATTAATAATGGGTGACTGGGCGCACGGCCAAGGTTTGGAGCCTTTGATATTCGTTCAATGGTATGATACCTGGATAAAAGGATTAAAAACAGGAATGGAAGCAACAGAAAATCCGTTGCACATTTATGAAATAGGTTCAGAGCGATGGATCAATACCGACAGATATCCCTTAGTAAGTGAATACAGCGTTTTCTATCTCAACTCAAATAAAAATCTTTCACCAACTAAATCTTCCACGGGTGGAACAGAAATCATTCACTGGATGAGACCCTCTCAAAAAAAAGGTAAGCTCACATTCAACACATCCGATTTTAGTGATGGCATAACACTTGCAGGCCCCATGAGCGTTACGCTCTATGCCAGCTCTTCTAATACTAATCTTGAATTAATTGCAAGTTTGTATGATGTTTCTCCGACTGGTGATTCAATAAGGATAAATTTTGGTGCGGTTCTGGGCAGTCAAAGTGAATTAGACATGTCAAGAACGTGGAAAGATAAAAAAGGTAGTTATATCTGGCCATGGCCAAAACTAGACAAAGATCTTTATCTAATTCCTAATCAGGTAAATCGCTTTGATATTTCACTCGCAACGCGTCAGTATGCTGTGAAGCCGGGGCATAAACTTGTGCTTCAGATTACTACACAAAGTCCGGAAACTATCTGCCCGGATAAGGGATTTGTACCGTTTACTGCGGAGCCATGTGGACTTACCAAGCCACAAAGCAAAACGCTACCAGGCGGTGTTTACACAATCTATTTTAGCAGTAAGTATCCATCTGCTTTGAATTTGCCTTTGTTGCCCTATCATCATTTCAAATCTGTCGATAAAGGATTGCCGTCTCCTCAGTATTCAGTTCCTGGTGAGAGGACTTATACCTTGCCCATGAGTTGGAAGTAAGTAATTGCGAGGTAAACACATCACAAGAAGTTAGTATCATCAATCATCCAATAATCCGCAATGAAAAAGCTACTTGCATTCACTTTCGTATCTTTATTCTCGATCTATGCTCAATCGCAACCCCCCGACCAAAAATTTGTGTTAGATCTTTCAGCCAAAATTTTCAAATGGGAAGTCGCTGGTTCCATCGATTCACTCAAGGAAGTTTTTCATGAGAAGCTACTGGTTTGGGGTACATCCGGTGAAGCTGTAAACAAAGCAGAATACCTGCAGCGGCTCAGCAGTCCGAATTTTATTCATAATAAAGCTAAATCAAAAACTGATTAAATCGGATAGCATTTTTCAGGGTAGATTTAAAAGAAATGCTTAAACAAGTAAATATATAGTGAAGAAGGTATTAATTATAGGCGCTACTGGTAGCTTAGCTACTGTTGTAACAGACGAATTAAAGAAGCAAACCGATGTACAGTTAACCCTGTTTGCAAGAGATACAAGCAGGTTATTAGCCACCGGGAACATTGCGATCATGCAAGGCGATGCCATGAATTATAACCATGTAAAAGAAGCAACGTCAGGCCAGGATATTATATATGTAAACCTTGCAGGTAATCTAGAAGCAATGGCGAAGAACATTGTGAAGGCAATGGGAGAAGTGGGTGTAAAAAGAATTATAGCCGTTAGCTCTATTGGCATATATGAAACGCCATTAAAATCAATTTTAAAACCTTATCGCGCATTGGCAGATGTAATTGAAACTTCTGGATTGGAGTATACCATTCTTCGACCTGACTGGTTTACTAATGTCAACGAAGTATCCTATGTGTTAACGAAGAAAGGACAACTAGAAACCGGTTCCCCTATTTCAAGAAAAAGTATAGCAACATTTGTAGGTACACTTGTTCAAAATCCTACGCTCCATGTAAATGAAAATTTAGGAATCAGTAAACCCTGAAATTATGCGTTATCATAAATCTTTTTTATTGTTGATCTTGTTTATTATCGGTGCTGCCTTAAACACATCAGCACAGGATAATTTAGTTGTATTGAGTGATGAGCTTTCTAAAAGTTTTTTCACAACGGACAGTCTGTTCAAAGTGCCTTACATTGACGCAGATGAATGGCGAGAGAAACCAATAAAGCACCGTTATGTACATGGCGGATTTAAAGATACAGAGGCTCGATTCTCTTTTTATTTTCCTTCCAAAGAGCAATATAAAGGACACTTTTTTCAGTACATCACGCCCTTTCCCGACAATGAAAATCTTTCGCAAGGAGCAAGTGGAGAAGAGGATAAAATTGGGTTTGCGGTGAGTCACGGTGCTTATTTTATTGAAACCAATGGAGGAGGGAGATTTGATTTTACAGGCCAAACGAATGCGAGCGATCCCTTAATTGGTGCTTATAAAGCCAATGCTGCCTCTGCCCAATTTTCAAAAATAGTTGCCAATGAAATTTTCGGAGAACACACTACCTATGGCTACGCTTTTGGTGGTAGCGGTGGGGCATACCGTACTATTGGTGGAATAGAAAACACCGAAGGCGTATGGGATGGCGTAGTGCCGTATGTAGTCGGTTCGCCCATGGCTATTCCAAATGTATTCTCTGTGCGCATGCACGCTATGAGAATTTTGTACGACAAGTTTCCTGAAATTATTGATGCACTAGAACCTGGCGGAAGTGGGAATATGTACGCTGGTTTAAACGAAGAAGAGAGAGCTGCGCTTATGGAAGTAACCAAAATGGGGTTTCCACCTAAGTCCTGGTTTGGTTATCAAACGATGGGTGTGCATGGCTTTAGAGCCGTTTATTCAGCAATGGTCATGGTTGACAAAGCATACTTTCAAAACTTTTGGACCCAAGAAGGATACTATGGCGCACATCCAACAACTTCTTTATTGAAAGCTCGCTTACAAAAACCGAGTAAAATAAAAAGAGGCATTCCATATGAAGAGGCTGTAAAGGATAAAATGGTTGAGCCGATTTCCGATCGGGAAAAAGGAACCGCAGAAGCTGCCTGGAAGAGTTTGGGAAATGCAGAAGGAACTCTACCAGTGGCGTTTCAATTGGAAGACATCATGCCGAACGTAAATTTCCTGGGTGGTGATTTAATCATAAAATCCGGTGAAGCTGCCGGTAAAAGCATTCAATTATTAAGCGTTGAAGGTGATAAAGTAGTGCTCGGTGCCACCGATCCACGGGTATTAGCTCAAATAAAAGCGGGCGATGAAGTGCAAGTTGATAATTCTAATTTTCTCGCTGCCCAAACTTACCATAGGCATCAGGTACCCGGTAAGGAATATAAAGTGTGGGATCAGTTTAGAAATGAAAAAGGTGAACCTCTTTATCCCCAGGGTGCTTTTCTTTTAGGACCTATGTTTACTCGCGGAGCTTCTGGTGTGGTTCCAAATGGTAAATTTAAAGGGAAGATGATTATGCTGGCATCGCTATGGGACAGAGAAGCTTTTCCATGGCAGGCGGATTGGTATCGTTCAAAAGTCATTGAAAACCTGGGAGATGAAACAAATAACAACTTCCGATTATGGTACACCGACCATGCTTTGCATGGTGATGTAACTGCGCAAGAAGATGCCACCAGAACGGTAAGTTATTTGGGGGTATTACAGCAAGCACTACTCGATTTAAGTGATTGGGTAGAAAAAGGTATTGAACCAGCTTCCTCTACAAGTTATCAAATCATTGATGGGCAGGTCATCGTGCCATCAAAAGCAAATGAAAGAAAAGGAGTTCAGCCCATTGTAGATTTAACGGTAAATGGTAAAAAAAGAGCAGATATAATAAAAGCTCAGTCGTTGACTTTTGTAGCTATCGTGGATATTCCACCCGGTTCGGGCAAGCTTGTATTAGCTGAATTTGATTTTGATGGTTCAGGCAAATTCAGCGTCCCAGGGAAATTCAAGATAATAAACAACAATACAGCCGTTGTGAAAGTAAAATACAAATTCCTTTCTGAAAGTACTTTTTTTCCGACTGTAAGAGTAGCATCTCAACGTCAAGGCGATGCTAATACTATTTATACCCGCATTCAAAATCTGGATAGGGTAAGGGTGGTGGTTAAATAAATTCTTAGTTTTTTATTGTAGTAAATTACAGACGAATTAAAATTTCGGGTACGCTATTTAAGCGCAAGACGAAATACCTATCATTGACTATTGACACCGAAGTTTCTCACAAGAAACCAAAAGTATTGTAAGCTCTTGTGAAATGACAGCTACGAAGTTGCACACACATTGCCAGGCCACTCTTGCTGCCCGCATCCAAAGCCAGTCAAAGAGTGTGCTCAGTTTTGTGCAAGCCGAAAAAAGTTATCAGCGAAAAATGCCCCACCGCACGACTGACTAATTAAGAGACGCGTAACATTAACGGGGGACGAAAGACAAGGCTAGGAATGAAGTTCGGAGAAGGGCCCTACAGCTACCAACAAAATGTTTGCGAATTCTATGGTAAAACCTAATACCTAAGCAGCCTTTTT